>Ga0207709_10000636_pt1 | contig 28655 bp, 27 predicted proteins | sample KBSM34metaG_FD_184397 | JGI IMG/M metagenome (GOLD analysis project Ga0207709, IMG submission 184397) | Miscanthus rhizosphere microbial communities from Kellogg Biological Station, Michigan, USA - KBS M3-4 metaG (SPAdes) (version 2) | ecosystem: Host-associated > Plants > Roots > Rhizosphere >...
GATTGAGCGCGACACGGTTTACAACCGGATCGAACGCGACAGCGTCAGCATAGTCTAACAATTTTTATGTCAGAAACTATCACACTTGCACATTCACCGGATTCCGACGACGCGTTCATGTTCTATGGGCTGGCGACGCACAAACTGAACACTGGGGATCTGAACTTCGAACACCTTCTCAAAGACATTCAAACTCTGAACGAGGAAGCGATGCGCGGAACTTACGACGTCACCGCCATCAGCTTTCATGCTTACGCGTACATTCACGAGAAGTACGCGTTGCTTCCACATGGCGCTTCGATCGGTGATAACTATGGTCCGATCGTCGTGTCGCGCGAGGCGGCCACGCCTGACGACATCCCGAATCTCAAGATCGCGATTCCGGGAAAGTTGACCAGTGCTTTTTTGGCGCTGCGGATCTTCAACTCCGATTTCACATATCAGGTTGTTCCTTTCGACAAGATCATAGATGCCGTCCAGGATGGAACCTGCGATGCCGGCTTGCTGATTCACGAAGGCCAACTGTTTTACGAGTCGAAGGGTCTACATAAAGTGCTCGACCTTGGCGAGTGGTGGCACCAGCAACACGGACTGCCGCTACCGATGGGCGGTAATGCCATTCGTCGCGATCTGGGCGACGAACGGATCAGGGAAGTTTCGAAACTGCTGCGCGAGAGTATCAACTATTCGCTCACGCACCGTGATGATGCGCTTCAGTATGCGATGCAGTTTGCGCGCGACATGGACCCGGAGCTGGCTGACAGATTCGTGGCAATGTGGGTGAACGACCTGACGTTGGACTACACCGATCGCGGGCGTGAGGCGGTCAGGCGACTACTGGAGGAGGGATACAAGAAAAAAATCATTCCGCATCCAGTTCAGGTCGAATTTGTCGAGAGTTAGTTTTAGACAGGATTTGCAGGATTGGCAGGATTAGACAGGATTTACATGTCAATCCTGAAAATCTTGTAAATCCTGTCAAAAATGACCTCGGATTCCAAGCTGGCGTAGATTATCTGTGTGTGTAATTAGGATTGGTTTAGCTGGGGTGTGCGCGGTGATTTTATTAAGCCACCCCGCCCAGAAGGGGCAGCTAATCACCGCGCACATCATCGGCCTCAGACCACGTAAAACCAAGCTCCTCCCAAAGCCTGGTTTATCGCCCGCGCCGTGTAAGCAACGCCGCCGCTCGGCGTCACGTCTGCGCTCCCGCGCCGTAAAGCTTCACGGATTTTGGACGAGTGCCTGTTGCCGACATGAGGACCTTGAGAAACTTATTTTTCAAACTAGCTGAGCCCGCAGTTTTTCGAGGTCAACCGGGCTCCTTTTCAGTGAACAACGCGCCGCTAGTTAAGTTATAACTTATTCTAGTAAAGGAACCTTACACTAGATGCAAGAATTTTTGCAACAGGAAAATCGTGTTCTCATCTCGCGGGGCTCTCCGCAGCCCGCGGGCTGGCAACAGGATTCTTTGATTCAGGCATCTGAGGACAGTTAGTTTTCATTGGGCCAGGCGCAGCGGCAGATCAAAGACAAAAGCCCGAAACGCCTGAAACTCCTGATAATTGAGAAGAAGAAAGACGTATGAAGACTCCTCTGATCGTTGCTCCGCTGCTACTTTGTGCTCTTTTCGCGGTTACCGTTTCTGCTCAGACCACTAATGGTACGGCGGGCATGAACCCCGCTGACGTCGACCGCATTATCCGAACCTTCACGGCCAAGGAAGCACACTTTCGCAAGGCTCTAAACACCTATTCATTCAAACGCGACGCCTTGATTCAGAGCATCGGCATGGGTGGTCAGGTGATCGGAGAGTACCACCGCGTTTCGACTTTTACGTTCGATGACCAGGGAGAGCGGTTCGAGAAAATTAGCTTCTTCCCAATGTCGACCCTCCCCGAGATTACGCAGGAAGACGTCGACGATTTGGGCGGTGTCAATCCGTTTGCTTTGGAGCCCGCCAAGTCCGACCTTTACAACTTTCGATATGCCGGAAAAGAAAAGATCGACGAACTAGACCTTTACATATTCGATGTATCGCCGAAAGTCATGCCCGATCCCAAAAGGATAAAAGACCGTCTTTTTTCTGGGCGCATCTGGGTTGACGAACAGGATTTGCAGATTGTGAAGACGAAGGGAAAGGGTGTTCCCGAGACGAAAAAGAATAAGTTTCCGACCGTCGAAACTTATCGCGAACACATCGATGGACGGTTTTGGTTTCCCACTTATTCGTACGCCGATGAGGAACTCATCTTTGACAATGGTGGTTCAATTCATGTCCGAATGAAGGTGCGCTATACGGACTTCACTGAGTCTAAGGCAACCTTGAAAGTTACCGAGATTGGTGAAAACGAGGAGCCATCAGGTAGCGGCATCGCGGCGCCCGTTGAGGTTGGAGTCCTCGATACCAAAGCTACATCGCTGCCGAAGCCAGTCGTATCGGAAGAGATGAAGCGTTTGAAAGCCAAGGGCAGAGTGACAGTCAAAGTCATCGTCGATGAGAACGGAAAAGTGACTTTTGCGCAGGCTCAAAATGGAATTGCTGTGCTACGTGAGGCAGCGGAAGAAGCGGCACGAAAAGCGACGTTCACTCCATTGGTAAAAGATGGAATTACGGTGAGGTTTACGGGAACCTTGACGTACGAGTTTTGACAGGATGGACAAGATTTACAGGATTAATCTTGTAAATCCTGTCAATCCTGAAATCCTGTCTCTAACTCAGCAGCGACTGCAGCACGCACATCAAATATCAACCGATCGATATCTTCATCAGTTACCACACTGCTCGTCTCCACTGGCGGCAGTAAAACCATTTCGATACTACCCGATCGAGCTTCGCCAGTTCCCTTGCCCATCAGCACATCTGAATTCTTGATCGCCACCGGTACAACAGCCACACCGGCTTCTCGCGCCATGTAGAACGCGCCCTTCTTGAACGGCAGCAGTTCACCCGGCTTCGCTCGAGTTCCCTCCACGAAAACCGCAAACGACACGCCCGACTTGATGCGTTGCGCCGCAGCTTCAGTCGTTCGTATCGCACTCTCACGATTCGAACGATCGATCGCCATCACGTTCACAAACCCCATTCCTACACCCAAAATCGGAACCTTCAAAAGTTCTTTCTTAGCGAGAACACCGATTCGTCTTCCGGTGTAGACAAATATCGCCGCAGTATCCAGGTAAGAACGATGATTTGAGACAAAGACGTAAGTCTGTTTTGGATCGAGCAACTCGAGCCCTCGGACCTTCACCTTGACGCCACTCAAAAATAGCCACGCGCGAGCGCCAAAAAACGCCCACGGATAAACGAGGTCATGCTTGTTCACCATCCACGAATACAAAAGGATCGGCGGCGCGCAGATCAGTAGCAGCGCACCCGCTGCAAACATCGACCACCAATAATGCAAACGGCGCATGAAACGTGGACGCACTCTTGTGCTAGACTCCTGCGCCGTAGTCTTCTCGTGAATCCTGTTCAATCCTGTCAAAAGGAACCTCTGGAATGCAGAGCCATCGATTAATTAAGTACCTCGCGCTCATACTTTATCTGACGGCCTTTTCCGCAACATCATTCGCACAACGGTCCGCGCCTGAATCAATCCCTTCACCAAAATCCGTGCTGGGATTTACGCCGGGCGACGATCGCACGATCGCCGGCTGGTCGCAGATAACAGACTACTTCGAACGACTCGATCGCGCATCTGATCGCGTGCTGGTCCAGACGTTGGGCCAATCGACTCTCAAGCGACCGATGATCGTGGCGTTCATTAGCGCGCGCGACAATATACTGGCGCTACCGAAATATAAAGAGATCCAGCAGCAGCTCGCGGATCCACGCAAAGTCACTCAGGATCTACAGCGCGATCGGTTGTTTGCAAACGGAAAGACTGTAGTCGCCATTTCCTGTTCGATTCACTCAACAGAGATCGTCGCGTCGCAGATGTCGATGCAACTCGCCTACGAGCTGGCAACGGCCCAGGATGCCGAGACACGCGAGATTCTACAAAACACGATTCTGCTTCTGATTCCTTCGCCCAATCCCGATGGTATCGACATCGTCGCTAACTGGTATCGCAAAACACTCGGCACGCCATACGAAGGACGAGAGCCACCTGAGCTATATCATCACTACGCCGGTCACGACGACAATCGCGACTGGTTCATGCTCAATCTGAAAGAAACACAACTGATCACGCGGCTGCTCTGGCACGATTGGTTTCCGCAGATTGTTTACGACGTACACCAGCAGGGATCGAATGGTTCGCGGTTTTTCATTCCGCCGTTTTACGATCCGCCCAATCCAAACATCTCACCAGTTCTTCTGAGGCAAGTGGGACTCATCGGTCACAAGGTCGCGGCCGATCTCCAGGCGGCTGGCTTTAAAGGCGTTTTGACAAACGCTCTTTACGACACGTGGTGGCACGGCGGCTTCCGCACCGCACCATACTTTCACAACTCGATTGGAATTCTTTCCGAGGCCGCAAGCGCGCGACTGATGACGCCGAGCACGGTCACCACCGAGCAACTCGCGCGGTCCAGTACGCGCGGCATGCGCAACGCCACTGAAGCGATGACAAACTTTCCGGATCCGTGGCCGGCCGGAGAATGGCGCCCGCGCGACATCATGAACATGGAAATGATCGCGGCGCGTTCGATACTCGAGATGGCGTCGAAGTTTCGCGGCGAGTATCTTCGTAATTTTTATGAACTCGGACGGGAGAATCTTAAGCAGCCACCAAACAAGGGCGACACCGTCGCATATTTGATTCCGGCCGGACAGGCGCGTGATGAAGCGGTAGCGAAGTTGATTGGTAGTTTGATAGACCAGGGCGTGGAAGTCTTTCGTCTCGATCACGAGTTGCACGTCGTGCTGCGCTCGCAGATTCTTCAACGAACAAACCCCGCCGGGGAGAAACTCGGCACGTATAAGATCGGTGGATCGTTGAGTGCGATGCAGGAAGTGCCTGCGGGTAGTTACATCGTATTTCTCACGCAGCCTCAGCGTTACAACGTCGTCGCACTCTTCGAACCGCAAATTTATCCAAACAGACTGACACCGCTCGGCGAGGCTGAGCGTCCCTATGACGTCGCCGGCTGGACGCTGCCGTTGCAAATGGGAGTCGACGCGCCCGCCGTTGTTACGATTAGAGAGACTGCAAACGAACGAAAGTTGACCTTGCTCAGGGACGCAAATGAAGTCAGAGCTGATCTCGCTCTTCCGTTGAAAAAAGGAGATGAGTCGCCGATTAAGAACCCGTTGAAGCAAGCGGTGCGCGTCGGGATTTACAAAGGGTCGGTGGGGAATATGGACGAAGGCTGGACGCGATTCGTGTTCGATACGTTCAACGTTCCGTATACGTCGATACGCGACGTCGACATGCGAAAGGGAGGACTCAACTCGAAATTCGATGCGGTGATTTTTCCGTCGCAAGCAGCGACACAGATCATCAACGGTAATGCGGCGGGGACTGTGCCGGCGGAGTACGCGGGCGGTATCAGCGAAGCGGGAGTAAAGAATCTGAAAGAGTTTGTGAATAACGGCGGGATGTTGGTCTGCTTCGACAATGCGTGCGACATGGCGATCAAGGAGTTCAATCTTCCACTGCGAAATACGCTCGAGGGTGTCAAATCTTCGGAATTTTACTGTCCGGGGTCGATTGTGGCGCTCGATGTGGATAATAAGCATCCGATCGCAGCGCTGTTGCCCGAGTCGCTGCCGGCTTACTTCATCAACAGTTCGGCGTTTACGGCCGCCGCGGATGCGAACGTGCGGGTGATTGCGCGGTATGCGAAAGAGAATGTGCTGCTGAGTGGGTGGCTGCTCGGTGAGGATAAGTTGCGAGGGCAAATCGCGCTTACTGAGGTTGGTGTGGGAAAGGGACGTGTTGTCCTGTTTGGGTTCAGACCGCAGCATCGCGGGCAGTCGTGGGCAACCCTCCCATTCATCTGGAACGCCCTCTCCAGCGCCACCGCAGCCACATCTGAATAGTCTTATCGAACGTACTGTAGGGGCGGCCCTCCGTGGCCGCCCGGCGTGGAACTCGATCTCTAGTTATACGCCCGGTGGCCAGAACGGAATTCTACGCCGGGCGGCCACGGAGGGCCGCCCCTACAGTACGTTCTTCGGCGTCCGAATCCTTGCCTGCCTACGCCCGACGGGGTATTCTTAAATCGTTTTCTCTCCCTTGGATTGGGCTCAAGAACCACGAGCATCCAATCTCCCCCTAAACGCACCAAAAGTGATTCGACGCGCCGGAGCACTAATCTGGAGCCCATTATGAGAAAGATCTTCGTTTACGTATCGCTTCTCTCATTGCTCGTAACAACTACGAGCATCGGCTTTGGCCAGGGACGCCCGCGACGCGTGGGTCAATCAACCACGAGTGCTCCTCAAACTCAAACTCAAACCCAAACCGAAACTACAGCACCTTCGCGACCGCCCGTTTTAGGTGGCGCCAACAACCCCGGCAATCGTCCACCCCAAGCACAAAAGGATGACGGACCCGCGGCCCCAGAAGAGGTCGACGCGGGCGACGTCGTTAGAATCAACTCAACACTCGTCACCATTCCCGTGAGCGTAATGGATCGCGATGGCCGCTATGTGCCAAACCTCCAAAAGGAAGAGTTCCGCATTTGGGAAGACGGTGTGGAACAGGACGTCGCATTCTTCCAGTCAGTGGACAAACCATTCTCGGTCGTGTTGATGCTCGATACGAGCCCGTCCACTCAGTTTCGTCTCGAAGATATCCAGGACGCGGCAATCAGTTTCGTTAACCAACTCCGCAACGACGATAAAGTGATGGTCGTCTCTTTCAACGACGACATCAAGATACTGAGCGAGTTCACCACCGACCGAAACAAACTTCAAAGAGCAATTCAACGATCGAAGACTGACGACGGTACGCGTCTCTACGATGCGGTTGACATGGTTATCAATCAGCAGTTGAGCCGCATACAGGGGCGAAAGGCAATCGTTCTTTTCACTGATGGTGTTGACACAACGAGCCGTCGGGCCAGCTATGACAGCAACGTCATGGACGCGCAGGAGCTGGATGCGTTGATTTATCCGGTTCAGTACGACACTTCGTCCGACATGAACGTCATTGTCAATCAGCCGATGCCTCAGATCGATATCTTCGGACAGATTCTCGGCGGGATATTCGGGGGTGGACGCCGGCGAGGCGGTCGTCGCAACGGCGGTGGTTATCCGGGTGGTGGAGGTTATCCTGGCGGTGGTGGCTATCCGCCGAGTGGTCCACGAGGCGATTACGATATTGCCAATCGTTATCTGATGGAGCTTGCAAACGCCACCGGTGGACGCGAGTATCACGCTGATTCACTGCAGAACATGTCGTCCGCGTTTGCGAACGTCGCTGAAGAACTGAGGCGACAGTACAGCATCGGCTACTATCCGAAACGACCGCCTCAGCCAGGACAACGGCGACAGATCAGAGTGCGCGCGCGCCAACCAAATCTCGCGGTGCGTGCTCGCGACAGTTACATCTTCAACCCATCAGGAACAGCCGTGATCTCCGACAACTCCACGCGTACCAATGCGCCTGTGTTGAAGAAACTCGTTGGCAGTTTTAGACCGGATTGAAAATCCCGTAATCCTGGGAAGCAGATCTTCGACTCAATGCATGATCGGTAACTTCACACTCAACACAGCGCCACCCGCTTCACGATTCGCTGCCGACACGGTTCCACCATGCAACTCGACAAGATGCCTCACAATCGCCAATCCCAACCCCAATCCACCATGCTTTCGCGTACTTGAACCGTCTGCCTGACTAAACCTTTCGAATATTCTCGGCAAAAATTCCGGCGGCACACCTGGACCAGTATCCTCAATCCTGATCTCCGCCAGCGATCCGTTCCGCTCCAGAAAAACGTCAACCGTTCCACCCGCGGGCGTAAACTTCACCGCATTCGCCAGGAGATTCCAGAACACCTGCTGCATACGTTCGTCGTCAGCTCTAACAATCACATCCGGAGCGGCGACGTGCGTAGAGATCTCAATCTCTTTCGCTTCGGCTGCCGGCTGAACAGCATCAATAGCCGCGTGAATTATCAACATAAGATCAACCGGTTGCGTGCTGATCCGCAGCTTTCCACTAACAATGCGCGACACGTCAAGCAGGTCTTCAATAATCTGACGTTGCGAAGCCGCATTCCGCTCGATTACTTCGATAGCGTGCCTGGTGCCGTCTGCATCAAGCTGTCCCGACTGCAGCAATCTTGACCATCCAACGACTGCATTCAGCGGTGTTCGCAGCTCGTGTGAAACTGTCGCCAGAAACTCTTCCTTCAGACGACTGGCTTCTTCAGCTTGCTGTCTTGCGAGGCTCTCACGCTCGAGAAGTACGCCACGTTCGATCTCGGCTTCAACTGCAGCCGTGATGTCCATCGTCACACCACGCATACCGACTGGACCACTCTCATCGCAAACAACGATCGACTGCGCCTCAATCCACACTTCACGCCCGTCTTTGTGCAGCCAGCGAAACCGGCTCGAACCACCTTTGCCCGAAGCAAAGATTGCCGCAGCTTCCGCAGCCGCACGCTTTTTATCATCAGGATGAACAATCGTCAGCCAGAAGTTAGGTGTCGATAACCATTCTTCTTTGCTGTAGCCAACCATCTGCTCAACGTGATTGCTCACAAAATCTATTCGCTGATTGGCCGCATCCGGCTTCCCCCACGCTTCCCAAACAACACCGGGAACATGTTCGACAATGTCTTCCACACGGCGGCGATGATGTTCGAGTTCCGATCCGAGTTTCCACTTCTCAGCTTCTGCTTTCTGTCGTTCTGTAGTGACAGCCGCAACCAGCAATGTCATCAACGAACTCAGACCAACAAACGAGATCAGCAGCAACAACGACACGTTCCGACTCGACTGCACAAATGGACCATAGCCATGTTTAGCGCCCCAAACTGCGATACCGGCCATCAGCAGGATCGCGACGGTCACGATGCGCTGATCGAATCTCAATGCCGCCCAGACCAAACAGGGCAGACATAGGTAAGCAAGCGGGTATGTTTTGACTGGTCCGGGAAACCAACCGGCGAACACAATCAACACCACAATCAAAAGCAAGACAAACAGACTTGCAATCTCGGGGATGTCGCGACGATTGATCGTGCGTGACGTACTCCACGAGAGCAGCAGCGGCGAAACGATCAGCGCGCCGAAACCGTCTCCCATCCACCACGTCAACCATAGTTTCCAGAATCCGCTCCATTGATTCGGATCGCCAAAGCAGACACTCAGACTTCCGATCGTCGCACTCACGAGCGGTGCAAGCACTGCCGCGTAAACAACAAATATCAATACGTCGCCGACTGTGTCGAACGACTTTCGCCAACCCTTCGATCGTTGCAACAGTGACCAGGCAACAACTGCCTCGAGCGTGTTACCGATGGCAATGCCGAATGTCGAAGCGACGGGAATGCTGGTCAGGATATTTGCCGCGAGTGCGCCGATAAAAACGCCGGGCCAAACTCGCACACCGAAGATCAGTAGTGAAGCGATCGCGATTCCTGTCGGTGGCCAAACAGGCGTGACATTTTCGTGGACGGAGGCGAGCGAGAGCCCGAGTTCCGCGGCCGCAAAATACACAATTGCGATCAGCAGACTGAGGCCAATCGGGGGCGTGTTGCTACGTTTCATTAAGCAAGACTCTGGGTGGCTGAACGGTCAGAGTCTACGTCCGGTATTGGTGGGAAGCAAACAGGAAAAGAAAAAAGCGCGGCGGTTTTTGCCATCCGCCGCGCCAACTATACCCACAGGAGGAAAGGGGTATTCAACGTGTGAAATTATAGAGGATCTGACAGCGGAGTGGCAATGTTCGCAACCGCACCCACAACCGCCTGTTTTATCTCTAAACCCACACTAAAGAATGTCAAACATTTATTATTTACCGCTGGATGACCGGCAATATCTGATCGCGTACACGGCTAACCAACTCTCATGTGCTAGGATCAAGCTCCCTTTAACTGACAAAATTGGAACGGGTGCAGCCGAGTTTGTATTCCGCTTCGCCTTCTTTGTTCTTGAAGAAGACCCGCTCAGCCTCGAAAGGGCTTATGGCAACGCGCGACATTATCGTCATCGGAACTTCTTCGGGAGGGGTCCAGGCACTATCAACTCTTGTCTCAGATCTTTCCCCAGCATTGCCTGCTGCTGTTTTCATAGTGCTGCATGTTCCATCAAACGTGCCCAGCCTGTTGCCCCGCATTCTTGCACGCCAAACCAGTCTGGTAGTGGCACACGCTGTCGACGGTGAACCGATAAAACATGGCAGAGTGTATGTTGCGCCGCCCGATCAACATTTGCTGATCGAAACCAGACATGTAAGCCTTGTGCATGGTCCAAAAGAAAATCTACACCGTCCCTCAATTGATGCACTTTTCCGTTCCGCCGCTCATTGGGCTGGACCTCGCGTGATTGGCGTAGTGCTCACGGGAGCCCGCGACGATGGAACCGTGGGGATGCGCGCGATAAAATTGCGTGGCGGAATTGGCATCGTACAAGATCCTTTCGAAGCCCCGTACCCGAGTATGCCCTTGAGTGTGTTGCGCGATGTGAAGGTGGATTACAGAGTGCCATTAGGCGAGATTGCAACACTTCTAAACAGGCTTGCGGGCCAGAGTGTGGAGGACGAAGGAAGATATCTAGTGCCTGATGAAATCGAGATTGAATCGAGCATCGCATCATTGTCACGGCGCACTATGGGAAGTACACGATGAGGAATTACTGCGTTACCGGTGTCATGTGGGACATGCATTTTCCGCCGAAGCCTTGAATCAAGGTCAATCGGAGATGCTCGAACAAGCTCTCTGGTCCGCCGTGCGCGCACTTGAAGAACAGATAATTCTGGCAAGGCGAATCGTCGAACGAGCGCGCAAAAACAACCACACACGCGCCGCGATGTCATTCGAAAAGCGCGCTCGTGAAGCGGAGCAACATAGGGCCGTTCTCCGTGAAGTGTTGCTGCACGGCGAAAAAGGTGATATAGGCGAGCCGATCTTAATCAGCGGCGGCTGAAAGTTTATCCACACGTTATACAGACCATGAACAACTCGAGTAAACCAGCTCACAACCATGATGACCTCGTGGTAGTAGGGTCGTCTGCGGGTGGGGTAGGCGCTCTTACAACCCTCGTAAGCACTCTTAATAAGTCATTTCCCGCGCCTATTGTTATCGCGCAGCATCTGGACCCCCAACGACCCAGTCACCTCGGATCGATCCTCGAGCGACGCAGCAATTTGCCGATAGTCGTGGTCAGCGAGACCGAACCTACAAAGCTCCAGGGCGGCAGAATTTATGTGGTGCCGGCCAACCGGCACGTAAAGATCAGCGATGGACACGTTTATCTTGAAGCCGATCACGCCAATCGTCCCAAACCGTCTGTCGACAGGTTGCTTTCGAGTGCGGCGGAATCATATGGCGAACATCTCATTGCCGTGATTCTTACCGGTTCCGGATCGGACGGCGCCGCGGGAGCGGTTGACGTGAAGAACGCCGGCGGAGTCGTGATCATTCAGAACCCGCAAACCGCAGCCTATCCTTCGATGCCGCTCTCTCTGCCACCGACAGCAGTAGATCATGTCGTCGAAATGGAAATGATTGGTCCCTTGCTGTTCGACCTCCTGAAGGGGACAAATCTGCCGGACCCCGAGAAGGTCGAGGATCCCTTACGTGATCTGCTGACGCTAGTCAGCGCCCAGACAAATATCGATTTTCGTAACTACAAATCATCCACAATTCTACGACGCATTGGCCGTCGAATGGCGGTCACACACAACGCCAACCTGCGCGACTATGCTGACTACCTGCGTACTAATCCTGATGAAGTACGAGACCTTGTAAAAGCATTTCTCATAAAAGTCACGGGCTTCTTTCGCGATCCCGAGGCTTTCGAATTTCTCAGAGGATCAATCATTCCCGAATTGGTGGAGCACGGAAAAGCTAACGGTCGCACGCTGCGAGTCTGGTCTGCCGGATGTGCGACGGGAGAAGAAGCTTATTCTTTGGCGCTACTCACTGCGGATCATCTCGGGCCCGATTTTCCGGAATGGAACGTTAAGATCTTCGCTACCGATCTGGCCGCTGATGCGATCTCTTTTGCCCGTCGCGGTCTTTATCCGGAAAACGTGCTTAAAGACTTGCCTCCCGATTTTCGAGATCGCTTTTTTGAACAAGTCGATCACGGGTTTCGCATATCAAAGGTACTCCGCCAGGTTGTTATTTTTGGACAACAAGACATCAACCGTGGGGTTCCGTTTCCGCGCATCGATCTCGTAACCTGTCGAAACTTATTGATCTATCTCAAGCCCGAGTTACAACAGGTAGTCCTGGATCTTTTCGCGTATTCGCTGCACCAATCACATGGCTATCTCTTTCTGGGCAAGGCTGAAACGGCCAGACCTACCAAAGCAACTTTTGAGCTCGTGAACAAAAAGTGGAAAATCTATCGCTGCCTGGGTGGACCACGTGCCTTTCCTTTACATGAAGCGCTCCAGGCCTCGGGCGCCACTAATGCCTGGCGTGAACCTCGACGCAGTCAGATGCAGGGGGGCCTGACAGCTACACACGATTTAACCCAGGCCGAGATCGAAATCGCACAACTGAGACGTATCAATGAAACGATGCTTCGTTACACGAACGTCGCCGTTGTAATCATCGATCGGCAGTATCGAATTCTCACCATTAACGCCGCCGCTCGACGACTACTCGGAGTGCGCGATATCGCCTACGATCAGGACTTCCTGCACACCGTGCGAGGCATGCCTTACCAGGAAGTACGCCTCGCCATCGACACGTGTTTTCACGAACACGCAACCATGAATCTTCAGGACCTGGAGTTGGACCAGTCGTCGGAAGGTTCCGGTCGCTATGTAAGTTTTACGATCGTGGCGATGCAGGTTGAACAGGGAGATCCAGAGCTCGCTGTAATTACGGCGCTCGACGTTACTGACCAGGTTCAAGTCAAAAAACGTCTGGAAGCAGTCCAGCGCGAGCACGCTGACCTCGTCGGTGAACTCAGCTCGGCAAACAAACGCTTCGGCACGATGAACAAAGAGCTCCAGGATGCCAATGAGGAATTACAAGCTGCTAATGAAGAGCTCATGTTGACGCAGGAAGAATTGCAGGCGACCAACGAGGAGTTTGAAGCGACTAACGAAGAGTTGCAGGCCACCAACGAAGAGCTCGAAACAAACAACGAAGAACTGCAGGCGACGAATGAAGAGTTGCAAACAACCAACGATGAATTGACGGCGCGTACAGTTGAACTACAGGATTTGACCAGGCAACACCGGGTCGAGCAACTGCAACTCGCGACGTTGCTGGAACGATTTCCTCACTACATCATGGTTTTGAATGCCGAGGATCTTACGATTCAAGCCCTTAACCCGGCCTACAAGCAACTGCTTGGAACTCGCGAGGTGAATGGGTTGCCGATCAGTGAGGTCTTCACCGGCAAGCATGTTGACGATTTAATCAAGACACTCAAGACAGCAGTTCGCGAGTCACAAGCACTTAATACGGGACCGATTGTGGCGAGTGTCGATGGGGATGAAAACCAAAACAACCATCGCTTCATACACACAGTCGTGCCTATTAACGATGCCAGCGGTGCGAGTGTTACGCGATTATTTCTCTATAGCGAGCGGGTGGCGTAAAACAATGTTCATCCCCGGGGGGGGGGCAAATTCGGTCTTTATGATGTTGTAGCACTCGCAAACTGTTTCTTCAATCATCATTCGATTCGATATGTGCAGTTGTCCGCGCTTATATTCGATTGCTTTCATGTCCTGCAACATACCTGCCGCAACGGTGATGCCGGCCCGCCGTGCGCCCACTCTTGATGCGATCATCTCCTGAGTCATTTTCAGGTTTTCTCCACCGACACGATCGTGAATCATGAGCAACCAGCAACACAGTCGTTCCAGGATGCTGTGTCTCGTGTTACATACGCATCGCTGTGAGGTCTGTGTTATCCGCGTGCGATAACAGTGAAGCAGAATCTTGAGAGCATCCTCATTTTGAACAAACAACTTATCCAAAAACTTTGCATCGAGCTGAATGGCGCTGCCGCTGATCGTGGCCCAGATCCACTGTCTCGAGCGTCCCGTCCCAAGAATTGCAGAAACTCCTACAAGTCCTTCTCGACCCACCATAGCAGTTTCCATAGTGGTCCCGTCTTCCATGATCGCCAGACTGGAGACCACAGAGTCGAGTGGAAAATAAACGTGATCAATCTTGTCTCCCAATTCATAAAGAACCTGGTTCACAGAAAGAGGAATGATTTTTAACTCGGGCAGGAGATAGTTCGTGACGCCAGGTATAGCGAGAAGCCCTCCGAGTACAGCATTACGTGATGCTACATTCGAAGTCACGAACTGCTTCTTCTCAAAAATTAATGGATGTAAATTACTACTCATCCCGCCTTACTCCATTCGCACTTCAAGAGTTCGGTGATAAAGATCGGTCGAGGGGCGTTAGGTTAAGGGAACCGACTCAATTTTACGCTCTTTGTGCGAGATCGTACAGCAAGTTTCGAAAGCGCCCGCCAAGTGTTGTAACAGATTTTGCACTCGGGAATATCCTGACAAAAATTGTCCGTAACCGTACCGACATCGAACAAATACGGGCATACATTTACGCTCACACAACAAGCAGGGTGGCCGAGGCTGGCATATCCTTCCCGACTGACCTTGAGAAATTTATGTCAGTCTCGGCTTTTAAGTCATCGGACTTTTGACAACCGCCCAGATCAATCCCGAAAAGAAAGCGGCCCCTTTCATAGCGAGTTTAGCTATGCCGATAATAAATGCCCCTCGTGTCCTCTACATCGAGGATCACGACGATACCCGCGAACTGGTGACGCTTGTGCTTGAGCAGAAGAGCTATGAGGTTGTGACTGGGTCGACGATCAAGAGCGGAGTCGACCTCGCCCACTCACAGGACTTCGATCTTTACTTGCTGGATTCGTGGCTGCCTGATGGGTCCGGTTTGGATCTTTGCAGGCAGATACGTGAGTTTGATAAGGCGACCCCGATCGTTTTTTACTCTGCGGCAGCGTATGAGATGGATCGCAATGAAGCGCTCGACTCCGGTGCGCAGGCGTATCTTGTCAAACCATCGCCACCATCCGAGCTCTGCAGCCTCGTCACCTCGCTCATCGAATCGCATCGCCACGTCCGCCGCGTCGCCGTTTAGAAAAATAAGATCCCACAAAACGTACTGTAGGGGCGGCCCTCCGTGGCCGCCCGGCGTTGGAACTCGATCTCTAGATACACAGGTCGATGAAGCCATCTGGTCGTGAAAATCACTGTCGGGTGGGTCTTCCGCGTTGGTGCCTAGAGATCGAGTTCGACGCCGGGCAGCCACGGAGGGCCGCCCCTACAGTACGTTCCATCGGGCAATGAGTTTTTCGGAGGGCCAGATGCTCCAGAGGAGCAGGCCCGATAACCAGACGCTCAAAATTGTCGCGGCGGTGAGGACTAACCAAAACGACCAGTACGAGTGAAACGCTCGATCCCACCCGGGCTGCACCGCGTGCGCCAAATTCACGTTCAGCGCCGGAGACGTAAGAAACCGCGACAACAACTGAATCACGAGGTACCACCCAAACGCCCAGCGCCACGCCGTTCGATCCATCCCAACCTGGCTCAACGCCACTAACGCCACCGCTAGCCCACCAACGTGCGCAAGCGTCGATGACAAGAACACACCCCACGCCAGCACCACGTAAATAATCCAGATGACTAGCCCCGGTATCGTCCAGATCGCAGCCAGTCTGATCACGAGCGGCTTCTCAAGAAAAAGCCCGAGCGCCAATATCAAGTTGCCGACATTGCACATCCAGAACAGATTCCCGAGTTCATTAACTGGCCAGTAGTGCACAACCTGGGCGAGAAAAAAGATCAGCGGAAAGATGCCGAGTAGTCGAAGCTTTGTGCGGGGGGAGATGTCCATATTGCGAGCTAAGAATATCAGCTATCCGAAAAAAACACCGCGTGTGCTTTTGTCTCTGCATGGCTTTGTGATAAGAAATCCCCGCAGAGTTTTTGCGCGTCATGACTCCACTGGAAGACCTCCTCAAAAAATCAATACCCGAATTGAGCGACATCTTTGTGCGCCGTCAGCGGCGGGTACCTAAGGGTTTACTTGAAGCTCTGGAAGTCGATCGCCGTCAGGGAGCACATCAACTCGCAAAGCGCATTCGCGAACGATATCGCGAGAACCGTTCTGAAGGTCAGCGGCTGCACTTTCTATTGCGTTTCGAGATCGAACTCTGGTCGCAAGGTTATGGACTCGTTGCCGGCTGCGACGAAGCGGGCATGGCGCCGCTCGCCGGACCTGTGGTCGCAGGCGCGGTGATATTGCCCCAGAACTACAAGCTGCGCGGTCTCAACGATTCAAAAAAGATCCTCGACCCTGAGAAACGGGATGAGCTCGCGCTACAAATCAAGCAGGACGCAGTCTGCTGGTCGGTCGGAGTTGCAGAGGTCGAAGAGATCGACAAGATAAACATCTATCACGCCGGCTTGCTTGCGATGCAGCGCGCGGTGCTGGGTCTTAACTCACAACCGGATTTCATTCTTGTAGATGCGCGAAAGATTCCAAACTGCCAAACACCGCAACGAGGCATCATCCGCGGCGACGCGCTCTCTGCCAGTATCGCCGCAGCCTCAATCATCGCGAAGACCACGCGCGATGCGCACATGCGCGAAATGGACCAACTGTATTCCGGGTATGGTCTTGCAGTCCACAAAGGTTATCCAACACCTGAGCATTGTCGCGCGCTGAAAGAGCTGGGCGCGTTGCCGATTCATCGCCGCAGCTTCGCCCGCGTGAGAGAAGCCCTCGGCCTCGATCCAATCCAGGCTGAGCTGTTCGGCGCTGAAGAAGAGATCGCTCAGGAGATGGCCGCCGGATCGAATTGAGACAGGATTTCAGGATGAAACAGGACTTGCAAGATTCTGATCTTGTGAATCCTGCTAATCTTGTAAATCCTGTCACCTTTTTACCACAGTTAAAGAAATACTTTAGCGTTTACTAGCGAGCATGGCATCACTCGCCGAGTACAAGAAGAAGCGGAAGTTCGACAAGACTCCGGAGCCCGGTCCAACAAAGAAACGCACTCGCAGCGGTCGCATGTTTGTGATCCAGAAACATCGCGCCACTCAACTCCACTACGACTTTCGCCTTGAAGTAGACGGCGTCCTCAAGTCGTGGGCCGTCCCGAAAGGACCATCACTCGACCCCAGTGTGAAACGCTTTGCAATGCAGGTGGAAGATCACCCGGTCGACTACGCGAAGTTCGAAGGCGTGATACCGGAAGGCGAGTACGGCGGTGGGACCGTCATGGTTTGGGATTACGGAACGTACAAGCCTGAAGGAACTGATGACGTTGAAGCCGCGTTGCGCAAGGGCGATCTCAAGTTCACGCTTGAGGGCGAGAAATTGAAAGGCTCGTGGGTGCTGGTACGCACGCGTGAACGACAGTGGCTATTGATCAAGCATCGCGATTACTACACGACGGAAGAGGACGTGACGAAAATCGCCCCTGTTTCGATTCTGACGCGACGTTCGCTAGCGGAGATCGCGGAAGACGAAGGCGGCAATGTCGAGAAAGCTGCGACCGGCGATCCGAAGAAGATTCCACGTCGCACAGGAGTGAAGCGTCGCAAGAAAGGCGCGAAAGCAAAAGTCTGGCACTCCAATCGGGGCCACGGATGAAACGGATCGCCAAACCGGATTTAAGCGGATCTGATTAGATGAGGCCGCGGTAGGATAGCTCGCCGTCAACGAGCCTTGCGGCAGAAGTGAAGGGATGTTCTTCGGTTTTGTTTTGGTCGAGGATGTGGATGACGGTGTGACCCTCGGCTTTTAGGTAATCTGCGATCAGGCTGCGATGACAGCGCCACCAGAGCGACTCCGCACACATCACCGCAGTGCGAGCAGTCGCCGCAAGTTCAAGTAAATCCTTAACGCCGTTTCTGAACTCTTCGCTCTCCATGTGATCCGCATAGGCGCGGAACGACGCGTTCTTCCACGCCGTGTTGTGCGAGTCCTTGCGCGGCGTTCTTCGGCCGCCGAGTCTCGGCTCATGCTTGTATTCAATTCCAATCTCATGCAACGACTCAGCGAGTGCTGCTCGATTGAATTGCGGATAACGCCTCGAACCTGGGAAGCTGCGCACGTCAACCAACACTTGAACTTCATGCGCGAGGAGAATCTGCGCAAACTCTTCTGCGCTGCGAGTCGAATGTCCAACTGTCCAAACCGTGATCATGATAATGCTTAAGTTTAAGTGTAGGCAGGCCGACTGTTAAAGGTAAGCCTCAAGTCGGAAGCGACCCTTTGCTTGCGTGAGCGGCTTCCACAAGTCGCCGAGCTTGCGCACCCGAGCGGGCACGTTGTCGATACGGAAGTCTTCAATCGAGATTCCGCGCTCGAGCTCTTTCCACGTAACGGGTGTCGAGACTGATGGCAATCTGTTTGGCCTGACTGAATAGACGGAAGCCAACGTGCGTCCCCACGCGTTCTGGTTGTAGTCGACCAGCACTCTTCCCTTCGGACGCTTCGAGACTTGATAGACCGCCGTCAATAGCTTCGGCGCCTGCGACGCAACCGCGTGCGCAAACTCTTTCGCAAATATCCACACCTGTCTTTGAGTTGGGCCATGCTTGATGGGGATGTAAATGTGAATGCCTTTCGAGCCGGTTGTTTTCACGTAGCTCGGAATCTTGAGCGAGTCGAGCGCGAGCTTCAGGAAAAGCGCAGCTTCGCAGACTTTTTCGAACGAAGCATTGGGTACCGGATCCAGATCGAAATGCACGTAATCAGGGCGATCGACGTCGTCGCAGCGCGCGTACCACTGATTAAGATCGATGCAGCCGAGGTTGATTACCCACATCAACGATGCGACGTCCTGAATCATCGGGAAGTTGATGATGTTGCCTGACTCGTGCTCGATGTTGCAGATATCAATCCAGTCAGGACGCGGCGAGGGAGCACGCTTCATGAAAAAGAATTCACCGCCCGCGCCGTTCGGGTAGCGCTTCATCACCATCGCGCGGTCGATGACGTGAGGGAGCAACACTGGTGCGACGTCGAGGTAATACTGAATCAGGTCGCGCTTTGTGACGTGCAGTTTCGGCCAGAAGAGTTTGTTGAGGTTCGTGAGCTTCACGATTCGATCGTCGATCTCGACGTCGAGAGTGTTCTTGTCCGTCGGCAGTTTGATCTTTGGGACTGACTTGCGGCGTTTCGTTGAGCTTCGCTGGACGGTTGCGGGGTGAAAGTCAGTCGTTGGGAACACGGGCTTAGTTAAAGTAAAACCTTAGACAGGATTAATAGGATGTCTCAGGATTAACAAGACCTCATGTAAATCCTGAGCCATCTTTTTAATCCTGTCTATTAAATAACAGTGCCATCAGCTATCACCGCGTTCTTCGGCACGATGACGAGGCTGTCGCGTATGAAGTACGAACCGCCGGGTCCATCAGCCTCCGTCACCCCACCTTCATTCAACAGCCGCGCGTTCTTCCCGATGCGCGCGTTCTTATCGATGATGGCGTGCCTGATGACTGTTCCCTCCCCTATCCCGACGCGCGGCAGTCCCTTGCCGAGATCGACGCGCATCTCCTCGAACGTCTGATAGAAGTCAGCGCCCATCAGGTACGCCGACTCGATCTGAACTCCTTTCGAAATCCTGCTGCGCACTCCCACCACGGAGTTGGTGACCTTCGCGCCATTGATGATGCAGCCATCGCTGATGATCGAATCATTGATCTCAGTCTCTTCGATCTTCGAAGGAGGCAGATAGCGCGCGCGTGTGAATATCGGCGCTTCAGCGTCGAACAAATTGAACTTCGGAATCTTGCTCGTCAGATCGAGATTCGCGCGATAGAAAGCACCAATCGTTCCGATGTCTTCCCAGTAGCCATCAAACATGTACGCCTGCACTTTGCGCGCCTTGATCGCCGAGGGAATCACATGCTTGCCGAAATCGATCCCCGACGGATCCTCAGCCAACAACTGCTCCAACTGATCGTACTTGAAAACGTAGATCCCCATCGACGCGAGAAACGGACGTCGCTGTGCTTCGTTCGCATCAAGCCCGAGCGTCGTGGTGTCAACACGCATCGAGTTCAGATCATCACCTTTGGGTTTTTCTTTAAACTCGACAATGCGGCCGGTCTCGTCAGTCTTCAACAAACCAAACTCACTTGCCGGTCCCGCCTCGCATGGAATGACAGACACTGTGACGTCAGCATCCGTTTGATGATGTCGCTCGAGAAACTCGCGATAGTCCATGCGATAGAGATGATCGCCGGAGAGAATCAAGAGCGTGTCGATGCCCCAGTTGCGAATGTGTGGCAGGACCTGCCGCACGGCATCGGCAGTTCCCTGAAACCACTGCGGGCTCTCAGGTGTCTGCTCAGCTGCGAGTATCTCCACGAATCCGTTTGAGAACGGCGAGAAGCGATAGGTTTGCGCAATGTGACGATTGAGTGACGCGGAGTTGTACTGCGTCAGCACGAACGTGCGGAGAACGTCGGAGTTGATGCAGTTTGAAAGCGCGATATCGACGAGTCGGTATTTACCGCCGATTGGAACGGCCGGCTTCGATCGTTGTTGCGTGAGCGGAAAGAGACGATTACCGGCGCCTCCGCCGAGAATGACTGCCAACAGTCTGGAGTTTGCAGGCATTAGTGATCACCATCCTAGTAAGCGGAGGATCCAACAGCGGAAGGGGATTTACCCGCGGCTTCTTGTGCGATCTTTACACCAACACTGGCGCCGATGCGCGTGGCGCCGGCTTCAACCATCTTGCGTGCGTCTTCGAGACCTTTCACACCGCCTGACGCTTTCACGCCGAGCTCTGCGCCGACTGTGCGTCGCATTAGAGCGACGTCGGCAACAGTAGCGCCGCCTTTAGAAAAGCCTGTCGAAGTTTTTACAAAATCGGCGCCCGCTTTCTTTGCTGCGTTGCACGCACGAACCTTTTCATCGTCAGTTAACAACGCTGTCTCGATGATCACTTTGCAAACTACATCATACTCATGTGCAACTTGAACAACTGAACGGATGTCGTGTTCCACGAGACAATCATCGCCACTCTTTAGGGCGCCGACGTTGATCACCATGTCCACTTCCTTTGCCCCGTCCAGGATCGCGCGCCGTGCTTCGTATGCTTTGACGTCGGGCAGTGTGGCGCCGAGCGGAAATCCGATGACAGTGCAAACCGGAACGCCGCTGCCGAGCAGGTTACATGCAGCAACACGCACCCACGTCGGATTAACGCATACGGATGCGAAGTGATAAGTGGCGGCTTCCTGGCAGAGTTTTTTGATGTCGTCGTCGGTTGCTTCGGGCTTGAGGAGCGTGTGATCGATCAAGCCAGCCCATTCTCTCGCCGCGCCCGTTTGACCCAACACCAGGCCGATACGGGCGGCGCCCGCGTCGACGATGCGGTGCATCCGCTCCGGACAGCGATGGAAGCACTCAGATGTGCAGCCACACATCTGCGCCGGCTCGACGCCGTCGCCATTCAGGCGCGCAACGATGGCATCGGTGATCTGGTCAACTAGAGCTTCGTAATCGCCGTTGCTGGAAAGAGGCATGACGGGAGCATTCTAGCACGTGGATTCTCACATCCTGTACATCCTGTTACATCCTGAAATCCTGTCTAAAAAGTGACAGGATGAAACAAGATGCAACAGGATTTACAGGATGTTATCGCTGGTACTGGCGCTGGATGGCATCGATCTTGGCGACGCGTTTGCGGTGACGGTCTTCGGTGATTTCGGTGGAAAGCCACGCGGTGACAATCTCGCGCATTTGCTTGCTGTTGATTGTCTTACTGCCGAGCGTCAATACGTTCGCGTCGTTGTGTTCGCGGGAATTGCGCGCCACGTCGACCGAATAACACGCAGCCGCACGAACTCCCGGCACCTTGTTCGCCGTCATCGCACTGCCAACGCCGGCTCCATCAATCATGATGCCGAGATCCGAACTCCCGTCCGCAACCGCACGCGCAACGGCGTGCGCAAAATCAGGATAGTCAACCGCATCTTCCGAGTACGCTCCAAAGTCCTGCACACGGTGGCCCAACTCAGCCAACACGCCCTTGAGCTCTTCCTTCATCCTGAACCCACCGTGATCAGCACCGATTGCGATCAGCTTCGACGCCTTCGACCCACGACGCGACGCACGTCGCACGATCTCGATCTTCTTTTCGTTAACGATATCCGCCGCCAACGGTGTTAGCCGCGCGTCCTCACCAATCCTGAGCACCGCACCCGGTTCCAGACCGCGCACGTCGTCCTCCGTGATGACGCTCTTCGCTGACTCATCACGCGTGACTGCTGTCTGCGTATTTGTTTCTGAAACTGTGTTTACGAAACGCGTAGCTGTTTGAGCCCGTTCTTCAGGCGCGGCTTTCGCCAGCACCTCACGCACGAGCGCGCGCACTCGATCGCGGGTGGCATCGTCTTCCATCAAACGTTCCTCAGATCCAGCAACTGCGCTTTGAAGGAAGCCACTTTTCCGCCGCGAAAAGTGAAGTCAACTCGACCCAGATGAATTCCGCTCTTGCCCACTTGAAAGATCATGGTCTTATTGCCGCACGGTTGAGTCTGAAACACGGGCGCTTTCATGAACGTGTGCGTGTGGCCACTGGCGATGAAGTCAATTCCATCAACCTGCGCCGCCACCATCGAATCGCCTCGCTGTCCATCTTCGTAATAGCCGAGGTGCGACATTCCGACGACGAGCGCGCAACGCTCTTCCTCGCGCAGCACTTTCACCACGTCGCGAGCGGCAACAACCGGATCAATATAAGTCACGCCTTTGAAGTTGTCGGGCGTGATCAGTCCAGCCGGACTGACGCCTAAACCAAACAAACCGATCTTTATCCCGCCGACTGTCTTCACGACGTAACGTTTCACACGCGGCTCGAGCACGGTGCCTTTGACGTCGTAATTCGCAGACACCACGTCGAAGTTTGCAAACTTCAACGCAGCTGCAAGTGCTTCCACGCCATTATCGAACTCGTGATTGCCGAGTGTGCCGACGTCGTAACCAATCGCCGACATCGCTTTGTATTCAACTTCGCCTTTGTAGAAGTTGAAGTAAGGCGTTCCCTGCAGCACATCACCGGCATCGACGAGCAAGGTGTTCGGATTTTCTTTTCTGATTCGTTTTACGAGCGTTGCCCGGCGCGCCACGCCGCCCTTCCCCGCGTTGACGTCGTTCGCGGGTAACGGATCGATCTGCGAGTGGGTGTCGTTCGTGTGAAGGATCGTGATGACGGTATTAGCCGCGCTTGCCCTCAGCAAATCTCGCGGAAACGCAGCCACCGTCGCGCCGAAGGCTGCGGAAGTGGTTAAGAATGTGCGTCGATTGATCATCGCGGCGCCTCAGCATTCTTCGGCCCTGGGCCAACTTGTACAAAGCGATTATCGACGATACTGCGAACGGCGCGTCTCGCAGCAGTTTCCGATTTGACGTAATTTATAACAGCATCGCGCAGCGTGATATTCAAAGGCGTCACGTTCTTTGCTTCCTGAAGAATCGTGTAGGCGCCGCTTTTGAGCTCCATTAAATAACTGATTGTAAGTATTGTGTAAGTCTGATTCGGGTCGATCTCCTCCTCTTTTCCATTCGCGTCTACAAGTTTGCCGCTGATGAACTCGGGACGATCTCGATCGTTCCACTTGAACTGAATGCGCGCGCCCGATTGTGCGTCGCGAGTCACGACCTGAAGAATCTTCGTTAGCTGAGCGCCGTTAACATCCACGGCGACGAGTGCGTTTTCAAACGGCAACAACTCGAAGATGTCGCTGGCGCGCAGTTCACCCGCCGCGATTTCATTCTTTCGCAGGCCACCGTTATTCACCATCGCAAGCACGATGGGCTTTCCGAGTTTTGCTTGTGCCTGCGCTCTAATCGCGTCGGTTACAAAATTTCCGAGCGAGCCGCCGCCGACACCAGTTTTGCTGAGTCCGCCTTCGAGTCGTCCGATCACTTTGCTGAGCTCACGAACTTTTTCTTCGTACGGCGCGATGATCTTCACGACCTCGGGATCGTCGGGGATACTCGAGTCGACAGTTAACAATCGCGCGCGTGTTTCCGGTCGCGGCTGACTCCTGGCTGGAGCGGGAGTCGCGGGACAAGGTTCGATCGCCGCACCCTGTCCAAACACAGGGACAGCCAGAACCGTCAGAGCGATAACGCAAAGGAATGTCTGAATCAGTTTGTTATTCATTTGACCTGAAGGAAGAGCTTGCATAGTATGTCGCACCACGCAGCACATAAGCAAACTCTTGATCGACCAGCACCGCACGATAAAGGAGAAACAGGTGGTTACTTCTTCAGCGCAATCTTCGCCGGAGGTCAACTCGGAGTTTAATAATCCGAATCTTGCTGTTCATATCACAGAGGAAGAAATTCGCAGGCGCATAAAAGAGCTAGGCGCAGAGATCACTCGCGACTACGCCGGGCTCAATCCTCTGCTGATCGGTGTTCTGAAGGGCGCGTGCTTTTTTCTGAGCGACCTGCTGCGCGCGATCGACACGCGGGTGAGTATCGAGTTCATGGCAATTTCGAGTTATGGATCGTCGACGCGAACATCTGGCGAAGTTCGCATCATGAAGGATCTTGACGTGGCAATCGAAGGACGCCACATTCTCGTCGTCGAAGACATCGTCGATACCGGACTGACGCTCTCGTATCTGCTCGCGAACCTCGCATCACGCGGAGCCGCTAGCGTGAAACTCGCGGCACTCCTCGACAAACACGAGCGCCGCCAAAAGGAAGTGAAGATCGACTATCTTGGTTTTCAGATTCCGGATGAGTTTGTGGTTGGTTATGGTTTGGACTTTGCGGAACGGTATCGCAACTTGCCGTTCATTGCTGTGTTGAAGAATCCAGAAGCGTAGGAGACTAAATCACCGTGAAAGTGTTTCTTTTATTAATCGTTTCGCTGCTCTTTGCTGCGACTGCGTCAGCACAAACTGACTTTTCCAAAGTGCAAATGAAAGCCACGAAGGTGGCCGGCAACGTGTGGATGCTCGAAGGCGCCGGTGGAAACATCGGCGTGTCGGTTGGCGATGATGGCCTGCTGATTGTCGACGATCAGTTCGCGCCACTTGCCGACAAGATCAGAGCCGCGTTGAAAGGAATTGCCGATAAGAAGCTCCACTTCATTCTCAACACACACTGGCACGGAGATCACACCGGCGGCAACGTTGCCTTTGGACCAGAGGCGACAATCATCGCGCACGACAACGTGCGCAAGCGGCTTGCGACCGAGCAGAAGTCGACTGTGTTCAATAGCACGACTCCGCCGTCTCCGAAAGAAGCGCTTCCAGTGATCACTTTCGATCAGACGTTGACGGTTCACTTCAACGGCGAAGATATTCGCGCGATTCACTATCCGAAGGGTCACACTGACGGCGACAGCGTCATCTTCTTCTCCGCATCAAACGTGGTTCACCTTGGAGATGATTTTTTTGCGGGACGATTTCCGTTTGTGGATCTCGAAAGCGGTGGAAGTGTTGAGGGACTGATCAAAAACATCGGCGAAATCATCGCCAAGATCCCTGAGGGCGCCAAACTAATCCCCGGCCATGGTCCAATCTCCACGCTTGACGATCTGAAGAGCTACCACCGCATGCTCCAACAAACGACCGAGATCGTACGTGGCAAGATCAGCGCTGGAAAAACACTTGATCAGATTAAGAGTGAAGGTCTACCAGCCGAATGGACTCCGTGGGGTACTGGCTTCATCAAAACCGATCGCTGGGTCGAAACGATCTACAAGAGCCTGACAGCCAAAAACTAGCTTTACAGGATTAACAGGATTTTCAGGATGCACAAGATGAAATCCTGTTAATCCTGTTACATCCTGCAAATCCTGTCTAAAAAACTCTCCCCATCCTTTAAGTTCAATTTAAAGTTATGCGCGATGGTCTGGCCAATATCAGAGAGCGAGTTTCGTGTACCAAGATCAACCCCGGCTAGTGCTGTCTTGCCGTAGACCAATAGTGGCGCATACTCGCGTGTGTGATCGGAGCCCGGGAAGGTTGGGTCGTTGCCGTGATCGGCGGTGATCATCATCACGTCGTTATCGCGCATGGCGGATTCGATTTCAGGGAGACGGGCATCGAAGTGTTCGAGCGCTTTGGCGTAGCCTTCAGTGTCGCGACGGTGACCGTAGAGCATGTCGAAGTCGACGAGGTTCGAAAAGATCAGGCCGCGAGTCGCGTCGTTCAAGGCTTTAATTGTCTGCTCGATCGACTGTTCGTTGTTCTTTGCCGTGAGGTCCTGTGTTACTCCAAGCGAGTCGTAGATCGAAGCGATCTTTCCGATACACACAACATCGAGATCCTCATCTGCCAGTGCCGGAAGAAGATTCTCTCGCGGCGGCGGCACCGCATAATCGTGACGATTCTCGGTCCGATAGAAAGCGCCCGGTTGGCCCAGGAATGGACGCGCAATAACCCGCCCCACTTTGTGCTCTCCATCGAGTATGCGTCGAGCGATCTCACAGATCTCATAGAGTCTGTCGAGCGGAATCACTTCCTCGTGTGCGGCAATCTGAAAAACAGAATCGGCCGAGGTGTAGACGATCGGCTTGTGCGTCTTCACGTGCTCTTCACCGAGCACTTTGATGATCTCCGTGCCTGACGCTGGATAATTACCGAGAATGCCGGGCACGTCTGTCTCGCGAATGAATCTGTCGATCACCGAAGCAGGAAAGCCATTTGGATACGTCGGGAACGCGCGCTCGAGAACGATGCCCGCCATTTCCCAGTGACCCGTCGTCGTGTCTTTACCGTTTGATCGCAACGCACATCGACCGTAGGAACCATCAAGCGTGTCCAACGGCGGCACCGACTCTAACGGACGAATATTCCCGAGTCCGTAACGTTGCAGATTGGGCAGCCGAACGGCGCGCGACTCAAGAATATGACCAAACGTGTCGGCTCCGGCGTCGCCCCATTCAGGAGCGTCAGGCATTGCACCAATACCTGCGCCATCGAGAACGATCAATAAGACGCGATTGAAAGGAGATGAACTGGGCATGAAGCTCTACTGTTTCGGCGCGTAGTAACCATCGCGCCCGCGTATTTGTGTTTTCTCTCTTAAGCCTCGCACTTCGAGTTTGATGGAGCGAAACTTCCCGTCGCGAGCCTTGTTGGTTGGATAGTAACCGAGACTGTATTGCGTACCGATATCAGCAGCTACTCGTGAGAATGCAGCACGCGCATCAGCCAAAGTTTCTGCGACAAAACTTCTGCCACCGGAAGCACGCGCGAGGTCATTCATTTCGCGTCGCGCGAGATTATAAAGATCGCGGCTGATCGACATTCTTTCGAAGGGCCCCATCTGGCAAAAGCTATTGAAGTTTTCCTCCTTCGCTTTAGGGAAGAAGAGCCGCCGGTAACGCTCGATCTGTCGCTTCGAGAGCGAAAGCTGGCCGTCGTCCTGACAGTCTTTCATCAGACGATCTTCTACGAAGTCTTCCGTGTTTACCTGAATGAAGTAACAGGCGATTCCGGCGCGCGACAGTTTCATCTTCGCATTGCCGAACTCTGAGTTGCTCGACGAGTCAACGCCGTCAGTCAAAGCCACAACCGCACGTCGTCCACGCACATCATCCTTCGGCGGATCGTGAAAAATGTCGTCAGCAACCCGCTCGAGTGCGTCGTAGTAAGGTGTGCCCTGACTGGCGCCAAGATTATCGATTGCCGTTCGCAGTGCTTCACGATCGCCAGTCAAAGGTGTCAACACTTCCACCGCGGCAACCGGATTGCCAAAACCCGCCGACTGATTGAAAGAGACGATTCCGACTCGATCACCAGGGCGCAACGCTTCGATAAAAGTATTCGCGGCTGAGCGTATCAAAGCCACGTCGTCGCGTGTTGAACCCGACGTGTCGAGAAGCAAGGCAATTTCGAATGGTGTTTCAGTGGTGCCGAAGTTGGCGATCGTTTGTGCCTGGCCGTCTTCGATGATTCGGAAATTTTCAGCTTTCAAATTCGAGAGTGGACGTCCGGAAGCGTCTGTCACGACGGCTGGCACGGAGACGAGTTGTGTATCAGTTCTGATGACGTCACCTTCGTCGACCTCGTTCGAGGTTTGCGTACCCTTTTTCGCTTCAGTTGTTTGTTCGGAGCTACCGACGCGTCGCGGTCGCTGTGCTGGTTGGGGCGTAGTCTGCTGCGCACGCGTTCCCTCGATGAAGACACACGCAGCCATTAACAGAACAATCGGGAAAAGACGACGGAGATGTGGAGATCCTGCCATAGCTTTTAAGACCGGATGGGCTTTGTGACCGAATTTTGCCACAAAGAATAGCTAGCCACAAAGAAGCACAAAAAGCACAAAAGGATGTCTGAGTTAGCTGGCTTGACACTCCTGCGCGGTTCTCATAGCATGACGGCTCGCTTGTTGCGATTTTTGATCGCGGTTGGACTGACGGCAGGGTCGGTCCTATCGAAGGCACGTACGTCAATGGTAGACGGCTTCCCTTACAAGGAAGAGGTTGGGGGTTCGAGTCCCTCCGTGCCTACCAAACGAGTCAGTTGCATGCGGAGTCGTAGTTCAGTTGGTTAGAACGCCG
>Ga0207709_10000639_pt1 | contig 28567 bp, 57 predicted proteins | sample KBSM34metaG_FD_184397 | JGI IMG/M metagenome (GOLD analysis project Ga0207709, IMG submission 184397) | Miscanthus rhizosphere microbial communities from Kellogg Biological Station, Michigan, USA - KBS M3-4 metaG (SPAdes) (version 2) | ecosystem: Host-associated > Plants > Roots > Rhizosphere >...
CGTCAGCGAGTCGGACAGGAGCAGAACAGCCTGGCTCTGGGTGCCCACGCTGTCCGTAACGGCCGCCGAGTCCGTCAGCGTCCGGTCCCAGGCCGCGGCCATCGACAGCGCGTCCGCGCCTCCTAGCGCGTCGTCGATCCGGAGCGTCAAGAAGAGCCCCGACGTCTTCTGCGGGTCGATCGCGTCCGTCGCGTTCGCTGTGTCCGCGATCGCCCGGCTGACGCCCGCCTGGAACAGCGTCGAGTCCGTCACGGTCGCGACGTCCCCGAGCGCCGCTGCGAGCGCGCGGGCCGCCGCCAGCTGATCGGTCGCGTTCGCGGTGTCCGCTAGGGCCATGGCGCGCGCCGCGGCGGTCGAGACGGCGTCCGTCGCCTGCGCGCTGTCCGCGATCTGCCGGTCGAGCGCGGCCGCGGTCCCGAGCGCGTCCGTCAGGGTCGCGCCGTCCGCGATCGAGACCGCCGTCCCGCGGGTCGAGGCGACCCCGTCCGTGACGTCCGCGGTATCCCCCAGCGAAACAGCGCGCAGGAGCCCCGCCGCAGCTGTGTCCGACGCGTCCGCGCCGTCCGCGACCGATCGGGCGTACCCGGCCGCCGTCACGGGAGCATCAGCCATATCGAAGCCGTCAGCGATCACGAGGACATGGTCGACCGCCGTCGCGACCGCGTCCGTCACGTTCGCCGTGTCGGCGAGCGCGTCGACGGTCCCGTAGGAGGTCGCGACCGCGTCCGTCACCGACGCCGTGTCGTTAACCGTCGCGGTCAGCGCCTGCCCGGCTACGGGGATCAGCTCGAACGCGATCGCGGCCGACACGGAAGCGGTCGCGAGCGTCGCGTTCAGGTTGCCGGTCGCCCCGGCCGTCGTCTTCGTCGCGTGAGCGAGCGCGAGCCCCGCGCCGGTCGCCGTGTTCGTGTTGACGTCCTGGTCCTCCGACCAGTTCGCCTGCACCGGATCGGTCGCCGCCCGGTACGCGCTCGTCTGCGACGTCGACGTGTCCGTGGAGTTCGCGACGAGCTGGATCAGCAGCGTGTCGGCGACCGTCGTCGTGATCCCGCCGCCGAACGAGACCGTCGTGCTGCTCGCGTTCGCGAACGACAGCGGGGTGGCCGCCCACGGGTTCCCGGAGGTCCGGACGCCGGTGACCTTGGCCGCGACCGCGAGGCTCGCGCCGGTCCCCGTGCTCTTCGTCAGCGACGGGTTCGCGACGGTCTCCCCGGTCCCGACGCGCCGCCACCATGCGCCCATCTTGATCCCGGTCGTATTCGGCTGGCTCGCCGGGATCGCCGTCCAGCCCGCCGGGGCGGACAGGGTCGCCGTGTTGTCCTCCGTCGCGTACGCGCAGAAGAGGATGTCCGCGTCCGTATGGGCGGGCAGGACCGGCGTGAGGTTGCCCGCCCCGGACACGACCGTCCCGCTCGTAAGGATCGGCGGGGCCATCTAGAGGTCCTCCGGGATGATCCTCCGGGAGCCGCAGTCCGCGCAGCAGTACGCCGCGCCCTTCCCATGGCGGCCAACCCGCAGCTGGAGGTTCCCGATCCGGTTGTCGGCGCGGTCGCCGTTCCGATGGTGGACCGTCTCGTCCGGCGTCAGCTTCCGGCCGAGCCACTCCTCCATCACGACGACGTGCTCGAACGGGTAGCGGCCATCGACGCGGATCCGTACGTAGCCCTCGTGCTCGATCCGGCCGCCCTTCCAGCCCGGGTGGTCCGCGCCGCGGCGGACGCGGACCTTGCCCGAGCGGTGCGCGCAGACGGCCGTACAGAACCGGCGACGAGCGAAGTAGCTCGGCCGCTGGTTACCGCGCTCGAACCGCGTCCCGCACCCCTCGCATAGCTTCGACTCCACGGTCTATGTCGGGGTCAAAGTGTACGTCCACGTGATCTGCAAAGTGTCTGCTGCAGCTTTCGCGATCGCCGTGAACGTCGCCCGCGAGTACAGCGTCCCCGCCGACGCGGCGTTCAGGACGCCCGCCTCCGTGATCGCCGCGTTCGTCGCCTGCCCGGCCGCCCAGTTCGCGACCATCGTCAGGACGCCGCCGGACGACGTCGACGAGGCGAGCGCCTGTCGGCCCGTCGTCGCGATCTCCGCGCCCAGGGTCGTGTTCCCGGCCGCCGGGGCGACCGCGCCGGTCCCGACCGCCATGTGAGACGGCTGAGCCGTCGTCGGCGACGAGTCGAGCCGCTCGATGATCGCGTCGCGCCCGGCGCTCACGATCAGATTCTCGACCTCCCGGAAGTCCTTCAGCTCGCCGTCCGGCCCGAAGACCTCGACGCGGCAGATGCCGCGGACCTCGGCGGCATCCCGGATCATGTCCGCCGCCGCGCGGCGGAGCGTCAGCTCGTCGGCCGCGCCGACCTTGTCCCGGATCACGAGCCGACCTCCTCGTCGATGCGCTTCAGGAGCTTGTCGCGCTCCGTATCGTCAATGCCCTCCGTCAGCCCGTCCCGGAGTCCTCGCAGCCATGCCTCCCGCTGCGGGTCGCCCGACGCGAACGGGCAGTGATGCTCGCCGACGCGCCGCTGCTCGTCCGTCACGCTGTCGTCGTCCGGCCAGGTGATCCGGACGCTCGCGCGACCGGCGTCGTACGCCATGCGCTCCGCCTTCTGATTCACCAGCGGTTCCTCCTGTCTCGACGTCCCCTAGAGCGAATCCGGCGGGAGGCTAGCGCCCGGGCCGGAACGACGAGCGGCCCGCCCCCTTCTCAGGGTGGCGGGCCGCATCTCTCTCCTGCCGCGGAGGGAGGTCTCGGAGGCTACTCGGGGCCGACGATCCGGTACAGCCTCCGGATCGCCTGCGGCGTCAGCAGGAGCCGCGGGCCGCCGTCCGGTGTCTCGGCCAGGAACGTCATCCCGTTCCCGTCGTACCGGTGGACGCGCCGGAGGTCAATCGCGACCGTCCGGACCTTGCCGTCGATGACGCGTTTCGCGAGCCCGGGTTCGACCCAGCTCGCCCGGCGCTCGTCCGGGGTCATGCTCACGGGATCCTCCCCTCGGACCGCAGCTCCGCCTCGTCGAGCTTGCGGCTCAGCTCGTCGTCCGCGATGAGCGCCCGGGAGACGCGCTCCCGGAGACGCTTCCACCACGGCTGCGGCTGCTCCGCCGCCGCCGCCCTCCGGAACAGCTGCTCGACGGCGTCGCGCTCCTCCGGCGACAGGACCTGCCGCATCGTCCGGGGCCGCCTGCCCTTCGCGAGCCAGTCCGCGCGCACCTCGATCGCGAGATCCAGCCCCTCCTCGAACGTGTCGACGAGGCGGTTCGCGAGGAGCAGCGCGCCGTACCGGTCGAGCCCCCAGGCGTCGAGCCCGGCGAGGACCTCGTCGAGCGGCACGCTGTTCGCGTCCGCGCCCTGGACGCAGACGCGGCCGACGAGGTCGCCGTACGCCATCCGGATCAGCAGGGTCTCACGCATCAGGTCCGTCGTCAGGGCGGTCATCGCGCGCCCCCGTACAAGCCGTCCGGCACCTGCTCGCGAGCCAGCATCTCCTGCTCCAGCTTCGCCGCCTCCGCGTCGAGGTCGTCGGCGAGCCGCGTGATCTTCGCGGCGGTCTCCCGGGCGTGCTGCGCGACCTCGCGCATCCAGTAGCCGGGCGGGTTCGGCTTCGGGTCCATCCTGTCCTCCTGTCCGTCGTGGGTAGGTGATCCTGCGGGTAGGGTCGCGCGCCCCGGCGCGTTCCCGACACTCATCGACGTGGCCGCGTCCGGCGGCGCGTCGCGCGGCCGACGACGTCCGCCTCGACATACGCCGCGCCTAGCGCCATCCCCTCGACCGCGGCGTACGCGCACGCGAGGTCGATCATCGTGAACAGCGTCTCGACCTGGCCCTTCGGGAGCGCCGCGAGCGACTCCGCCAGCGGATGGAAGTCCGGATCGTCGCCCGAGTCCGCGGCCGACTTCCCGACTTCCATCGCCGCCTTGAGCGGATGCTCGTCGCCCCGGTGCGCCTCCCCGAAGTAGTCGAAGAGCCGCTCTACGACCGGCTGCATGTCCGGCTCCGCGACGCTGATCTGCCGGAGCCGGTTCCCCGCGGACGGCTCGTCCGCCTCGATCGCCTCGAACGCGTGCCGGAGCGCCGCGCTCATCCGGGGCCGCGCGCCATGAGCGAGCCGTCGACGCGCCGTCATCGCTCGACCTCGTCGTACCGCGCATCAGCGAAGTCGATCGAGACCTCGCGCGGCGCGTGGATCCGCAGCCGCGCCTTCGCGCCCGAGCGGACGTCGTGAAGGCAGACGCGGACGTCGCCGCCCGGCTCGATGCACTCGTCCTCCGCGAGCGTCCAGGTGACTTCCTCCGTCTCCTCCCCGACGGTCCGCGAGACGTAGCGGAAGACCGCTCGCGACGCGGACACGATCCGGTCGAGGTACACGACGACCTCGCGGCCGCCCGGGTAGTCGAGCGCGACCCCTTCGCCGCGCCCGACCTCTCTGATCATTGCCATCCTGTCCTCCTCCTAGAAGTAGATGAGCCCGGAGTCCCGGCGCTCGATCCTGTCGATGTTGATCGGGACGTAGTCGAGGACGATCGCCGCCTCGACGATCCTGCGCGCCTGCGTCTCCGTCCGGGCCGCGACGTCGATCTCCTCGCCGCAGCCGCCGCAGTACGCGGTCCAGTAGTAGTCGAGGTCGCCGACCGCCGGGCCGTCGTCCGCCGGGTCGAAGTAGCGGCCCGTCTCGCGGTCGAGGTCGACGCGGTCGACGAGCCGTCGCTCCGCCGCGGTCATGATGTACCCGGCGACGCGGACGTCGCGGCGGTCGACGCGGTGGGCGGCCGCGACCGCGAGCCCGGGGTTCTCCCGGATCGCGCGCTCGCGCCCGGCGGCGACGCTCGACGCCGGGAACGTGATGTCGATCAGCTTCATGGGGTTCGATCTCCTGTCGGTTCCTCGCGGCCCCTAGCGGGCCGCGAGCTGGTCGAAGATGTTCAGGGCGAAGGACAGCTCCGGCTCGCCGAAGTAGCTGTCGAGCGCCTCCGCGATCAGGTCGCGGGCGCGGGCGACGTCCGTCGCGGACGAGTCGACGCGGCGGGTCGTCGCCTGCGCGGCGCGCTCCTCCTGCATCTCGCGCTCGTACGCGGCGCGCTCGGCCGCCTGCTCTGCCTGCGCGAACGCGGCGTGCATCGACGCCTCCTCGCGGACCGCGCGCTCCGCCTCGTTGTAGGCGCGGTTGGTCTCGACGAACCGGGCCATCGCGGAGAGGCTCGTCCGCGGCGCGGCGGGCTCCGGGCGGACGTCCTGCCCGGCGGCGCGGCGCTCGGCCGCGATGTGCTGCGAGCCGGTATCGCGGCCGTAGCACTCCGGGCCGATCCCGCGGTCGATCGAGACCGGGTCCGTCAGCGTCCGGAAGCAGCGGCCGCAGCGGCTCGCCTCCTGCACGCGCTCACCCGGCGTCGGGAGCCCGGCGGCGTACTCGAACACCGCCGTGACGGCCGTGACGTACTCCTGTCGGCGGGTCCGGAGCGTCAGGAGGACGCGGCCGTCCGCGTCGACGGTCACCCAGCCGATCCGCTGGCCGAGAATCGAGACGTTCGTCCGGGAGTCCTGCTCGCCCAGGGCGGCGTTCGTCCAGCCGCGGCCCGAACGCTTCCGGGTCCGGATCGAGACCGTCGCGTGGCGGCCGTCGGCGAGCGTCACGGTCGCCTCGATCCCCCCGGCGAGGAGCATCCGGCCCGCGCGGGTCCCGGTCGACGGGGCGGGCATCGCCTCGCCGTCCTGCCGGGCGGCGGGAGCGGCGGAGCGGTCAGTCCGCGGCGCGACGAGGAGCCGCTCGATGACGGCGGAAGCCTCGCGGCTCGTGAGGTTCTGAAGGGCGGTCGGGCGGCCCGCGGCGTTCGCGATCGCGACCCGAAGCGCCTCCGAGCCGCGCTCCGTCGCGAGGCTCTGGATGAAGTTGATCTGGCGGGTAGTGGGCATGACTCTCCTAGTCGGTTCGTTCCGGGCGGTTCGTTCCGCCCTGTAAGGACTATAACGGCATGGACGCCGGATCCCTTAGCGGGAGTGTCCGATATCGAACATCGGTCTACTCCGTCGGCTTCGCCTCCGGCTTCGGGAGCGCGCGCCCGGCGGACCGCTTCGACCGTCCCGCCATGTACGGCATGTTCGCCTGCCGCGTCATCGTCCGGTTGTGGCACTTCGGGACCGGGTCGTCCGGGAAGAGGAAGACCCGCCGGGGCGGGTCGCATTCCTTCGCTGTGCAGATGTACGCGCGTCGCTCCATGCCGGGGAGCCTACGCGCCCGGCAGGACCGGAGTCCCGCCGGGCGCGGCCAGGGCTAGGCGCAGGCGACGGACAGGTTCCGCGTCGAGACGACGCGGCGGACCTTGCCGCCAGCGGTGCGGTAGCGCGAGATGAGCCGGACGTTGTAGTTGCCCTCCGGCTTCCCCGTGAGGTCGAGCGTGACGACGCGGCCCGACGTCTTCAGCGACCGGAAGCCGGTCGGGGTCTTCAGCGCGGCGGCGACGCGGAGGAACCGCTCGCCCTTCCGGGACGGGGCGCGGAGCGTCCGGACGACGTTCCCCGTGCAGGACTGCGTGACCGGCGCGACACCGGCGGGGACAGTGATCGTACGAGTGACGATCTGCGTGACGCCGGGAGCGCCGACCGCGCCCGGGGCTCCGGCGGCGGGCGGGACGTTGAACGCGAAGACGTCCGCGTTGACCCTGATGTTCCGCAGGAGCGCGCTGACGTCCTGTCCGGTGCTGAACCCCTGAGAGACAAGGAGCGCCGAGACGGTCGAGCCCGCGGGCAGCGCCGCCTTCGCCTCCGCGAACGTCATCGTCGACGACCCGCAGTCGTTACCGGCGTCGTCGTCGAGACGGACCGGGCTCGTCGCCATGTCCAGCGAGAGGTCCGTCGCCTGCGCCGGGAGGACCGCGCCGCAGTTCGACGGGTCGAGGAGGATGTCGTGGTCGACGTCGTTCCCCGGGTTGCCGTCAGCGTCGGAGTCGACCGCGGGATCGGAGTCGACGAACACCCGGGCGTACGGGGCCGCGCCGGTCGTGTCGCCCGCCTGCCGGTACGTGAACGTGTAGCCGAAGTTCGAGAGCGCGGAGACGGCCGAGCCGTTCGCGCCGTTGTAGATCAGCGATCCGCCGATCGCGCCGCCGTCGGCGTACGTGCCGAAGTGGACGCCGTCCGGGGTCTTCGTGACCGTCGAGTTGCTCGCCTCGAACGGGCCGGAGAGCGACTGGACGGGTACGGTCGCCGCGCTAGCAGGAGCGGCGACGGCGAGCGTCGCCGCGGCGGCGAGCCCGATCGTCTTGATGTTGCGGTGCAGGTGCATCGGTTCCCTTCGGGTAGGTGATTGGTTCCTGCCGGGATGGCAGGCGAGCGGGTCGAGGTCCGGTGGGTTCGGTCCGTCCTCGACGCCGCTCGTCTACATCCCGAGCGATCCTACGTGGACGGGGAGCGCGCGCCCCACGCGCGCTCCCCGCCGGTCCTACGGCCGGAACGAGACGCGCCCCAGCGCCGCCGCGCGGGCGAGCGCGAGCCGCTCGTCGTCCGGCCGTACGTGCGTGTGGTCGATGACCTCCCCGTCCTCCCCGGCGGCCGCCTCCCCCCGAAGGCGAGCCGCCGCGGTCGGAAGCGGCTCGCTCAACGCGGTCCGCCTGTCCCCGAGGTACGTCTCCACGACCGCGGTCCCCCGACCCGCGGGCACGATCTCGATACGTAGCGTCATGCTGCCTCCATCGGCAGCCCGGCGTCGCTCCTGTAGCTCTCCGCCCGCCGGGCGCAGTAGCTTCGCCAGCTCCCCCCGGCGATCCTGCCGGTCAGGGACGCCCGCATCCGGTCGTTCCACTCGTAGCCCTCGACCAGGACCTCCGAGCCGTCCTCCAGCCGCGCGGTCATCGGGCGGCGGAAGTACATCGACATCGGGTCGCCCGGCCGGTAGCTCTCGATCGAGTCCGTCCGCGCGAGCGCCTCCGCCTCGCAGCCCGGGAAGACCTCCCAGACCTCGCCCTCGACGCGGCGGTCGCCGTCCGTCGAGGTCAGCGCCGGGAAGTACCCGCCGCCGACGAGGTGAAGATCCCCGGAGACCGTCGCGGGGCCGACCGGGGCGGCGAGACCGCGCAGGACGTGCCCGCGCTCCTCGCTCGCCATGAGGGTGCCGTAGAAGAACAGCCGGGTCATGACGTCGCCTCCTGCTCCTGCCGGTACGCGGACGCGTACTCGATCGCGGCGGTCACGAGGTCCGCCAGTCCGTCGGGGTCGTTCGCCTTCCCCTGCGGGAGCCCGCGGGCGACGGCGAGGAGCCGCTCCGCCGCGTCCTCCGCGGAGAGCGCCTCCGGCGGGGTCGGCGGGACGACGCGGACGCTCGTCGCGTCGAGGTCCATCATCATGGTCTCGATCGCGCGGTGCTCCGGCTCGTCCGGGAAGTAGAAGGACGTCGAGGAGGTCATCCCGCCGCCGAGGAACGTCGCGCGCCAGTAGCCGTGCGGGTCGTCCGCGGGGCCGAGCGAGACGGCTCCGAGTTCGTTCAGGTTCAGGGTCATGTCGATCTCCTGTCGGGGTTCGGTTCTAGTTGAAGAGTCGGCCGACGAGCGAGCCGCGGTCGGCGGGAACGTCGTCGGGCGGGAGGAGCGCCGCGGACAGCTCGGCGATCAGCTCCATCGGGTCGCGGCCGGACGGGGTCCGCTCGCGGGTCCGCGGCGGGGTCGGCGGGATCTCGACGCCCTCGACCTCGATCGCGTCGCCGGACGCGTCGACGAGGTACACGGCCGCGGAGGCTTCGAGCTGGCGGCCCGCGACGAACCGGCGGCGGAGGTCGGCGAGCGCCTTCGCCGCCTGCTCCTCCGTCCGCCACATCGGCGAGCGGACCGGGCGGTACTTCGCGCCGCGGGGGCCGCGGCACTCCAAGATCGCGACGTACGCGACGGAGCCGGGGAGGCGGCGGATCGCGGCGACTTCGGTCTCGTTCAGCTTCAGGTTCATCGGGCTCTCCTAGCGGTTCGGTTCCGGGCGGTTCGTTCGCCCTGTCCCTCACTATAACGGCAGGAGCGCCGTTGACCTAGAGCCCCGGTGTCCGATGTCGAACATCGGTCCAGCCGCGCGCCGCGTAGACCTCCTCGACCGTCACCCCCGCGAACGCCGCGAGGACGCCCGCCGGGAACGACCGGAGCGTCTCGACCTCGACCCAGATGTCGCCGAGTGGCAGGAGCCCGTGAGCGTCCGTCGCCGGAAGGCGCACGACGACCTCCCCGGGGAAGCCGCCGTGCGCCGGACGCGTCCTCACGCGATCGCCTCGCGTCCCGCGTCCGTGATCCACCAGATCCGGTAGGCCAGGGCGCGCTCGCCGTCGTGCTCGATCAGGTGCTTGCGGCGGAGCCGGTCGAGCGTCGACCGGACCGGCCAGACCGTCACCGCTCCCTGGACCGTCGCGCCGGACGCACGCTCGACGCCCGCAAGGTACGTCAGCACCTCGCGGTCATCGGCGTTCAGGCGGACACTCACGACCTCAGCTCCCGAACGTTGACCGTCCCGTCCGACGGAACGACCGGCGCGTCCTGCTCCTCCGGATGGAGGTCCGGCATCCGGTTCGGATCGAGCGCGCACTTACGCGCCCGCTCGTACGTCCACGAGCCCGGCTCCGGCGGCGTCCCGCTATGCGTCGACGCCTCCGCCGCACAGGCGAGCGCGACCGCGACGCCCGCCTGGAACCCGGCCGCCCACGAGTCCTCGCGCGGCTGCCCCGACGGGTGAGCGAGCATGGCTCCGCGGTACCTCTCGCGGAGCCCGTACTCACGGACCGGCAACCGGCCCTGCTCCGGCATCAGGACGTCACCCGAATCCGGAGCGTGACCGATCCCTCGTCGCGCCCTTCGAGCGGATCGCCCAACTCGACGAGCGCGAGGTCGAGCGCCTCCGCGAGATCGTTCGCCTCGACGTTCGCCTCGTCGACGCCCGAGATGTCCTCCAACGACACCGAGACCGCGATCACGACGTCGCCCCGGCGATCGTACGCCAGTCCCGGTCGCTGTAGGCGAGGATCTTCCCGCCCAGCTCCTCCAGCTCCGTCGCGCGGTCGTAGGACTCGACGTCCTCCGCCTGCCGCGTCACGGCCGACAGGACACCCCAGCGGGACAGGTCGCCCCCGGCGGCGAGGTGAGTCAGGATCCCGCCCGCCTCACGGTCCGACAGGCGCTCCCGGGTCGCGAGCGTCTCGATCGCGGCCGGAGCGTCCCGGACCGTCTCCGAGTCCGCCGCCCGCTGCATCGCCTCGACCAGATCCCGGAACCGGACCTCGTCGACCGCGGCGCGGACGACGTCGCCGACCGCCATGAAGAACGCCCGGTCATCCGCCATGAGCGTCTCGTTGCGGAACACGCGGAACCCCTCGTCCGCCTCGACGCGGCGGCCGACGTGGATCCGGCGGAGCGCCTCCCCGCCGAGCCCCTTCGGGATCACCATCCCGTTCGTGCAGGCGAGCGTGTACACGAACGGCTCGACGCGGAGCGACCCCGCCCCGATCTCGCTGTTCGAGATGAAGACCCCGGCGCAGACCTCCTCGCCGACCTTGACGGTCCCGGTCACCCGGGGCGTCAGCGCCTTGATGTACATCCGGGAGTCCGTCAGGGCGCACGACTCGAACCGGACCTCCGGGATCTCCCCGAGGATCGGGATGATCGTCTCCGCGAGGTCATGGTTGTCGAGACGCCGGTACCCGTCCGACAGGAACGCTCGCGCCTGCCCGTCGAGGGTCCGGATCATCCGCGGCTTCGGCTCGTGGTGGAACAGCCGGTTGACGTTCTCGTCGAGGAGCGATGCGAGCCCGCGCTCAACGCGAAGGCGCTCGTAGAACTTCCAGGGGATCCCCGTGTGGTCCGCGATCTGCCGGTGCGCGTGCGGCAGGACGAGGAGATCCGACGTCGCCTCCGACGAGCCTTCGCCGATCAGGTCGATCATGCTCCGCGGACGCTGGTCGTCCTCGAAGCCGGTCGTGAAGTGCATCCGCCGCGTATCCGCGACGTAGTCGACCTTCGCCGCCTGCTGGCGCTCCAGCTCCGCGGCCAACTCCGACAGGGTGAGGTGCTGCTTCATGCTGTCCTCCGTGGGTAGGTGCCCGGCCGACGTCCGAAGCCGTCGACCGGGCGGGGTTGATCTTAGCTGCGTCGGAAGCCGTCGACCGGCTCCCAGCGTTCCGTCATCGGCGGGACCGGCTTCGCCGGAGCGCCGTTCCGCAACAGCGCGGTCCGCGTCCGCCGGACCGGCCCGTCGAGGCGAGCCGACACGACCGGCCGCATCTTCGAGTCGAGCCCGTCGACCGCGGCCCGCGGGTCCTTCCCCGCGAGCGCGATCGCCGCGTCGATCTGAGCCCGCGACAGGCGCGGGTCCTGCGTCAGGCGCGGGTCCGGCGTGCCGTCCGGCAGAAGGACCCGCATCAGTTGTCCCTGCCGCGCGTCCCGCGGGCGAGCCCGTCGGCCGCCGCCCCGAGCCGGGAGATCGACCCGATCGTCTTCCAGCGCAGCATGTTCTTCGAGCGCCGGAAGTTCCACGCCTCGACGACCGCGCGGTAGTAGTTGATCCACATCGCGCCGCCGTTCGCCGCCTTGTGCGAGACCGCCTTCCGGCGGATGTCCTCCGGCCCGTACTGGCCGAGCCGCGTCGTGAACTCCTCGTAGCTCGCCTCCCGCGAGTCGACGTGCTGCGCGAGGAACCAGGCGACCGCCTTCATCATCGAGGCGGAACACGTCTCCGCGTTCATGTGGTCGTCGCCGAACGCCTCCCGGAGCGCGCGCAGGACCCGGCCGAGCCAGGTCCCCGTCCCGTCGATGTCGTACAGCAGCTCCAGACAGGCGACCGCGTTGATCCCCGTCTGCGCGTTCGGGACGAGGTTGACGTCCGAGTTGTTCTGCCGGACGATCTCGACGATCCGGTGAGCGACCTCGTCGCCCATGACGAGACGGGTGCGGAACCGCTCGTAGATCGAGTCGGCGCGCCGGTCGTTCCGGGCGAGCCGGAGCGCCGCCTCCTGCTCCTGCGTGAGCCCATGGACGACGTTCGCGAAGACCTCCGTCTCACCGGCGCGCTCCGCGCCGATCATCCGGTGCTGGCCGTCGACGTTCCAGAGCGAGCCGTCCGCGCGCTTCGAGACGAGGATCGGCCCCGCCTTCACGACGTCGTACTCCCGGGCGATCTTGTCGATCAGGTCGTGGCGGAGGTCCCGCTGGTAGTCGGGGTCGATCTGGATGTCCGCGATCTGGAGGACCTCCGCGGACCCCCAGTCGCCGAGGTCGATGTACTTCGAGCCGTTGCTAGGCACCGAGGATCTCCTCCCGGTTCGCCTCGTGCTCGACGCCCGTCGGGGTCTTCGCCCAGATGCGGCCGCCGACGGCGGGCCGGTCCTCGACGAGCCCGGCGACTTTCATGGAGCGGAGGCGGGCGGCGATGAACGTCGTCGGGACGTCCGCCTCCGGGTTCGCCTCGCGGACGTCGCGGGCGATGTGCCGGACGGGGACTCCCGCCCAGTGGACCCCTCCGATGATCCCGGCGACCGGCAGGCGGCCGAGGATCTCGAAGTCGGCGGGCATCGGCTCGTAGTACGTGCCCGCCCTGGACTGCTTGCTCATGTGTTCTCCTGTCGGGCTCCGCGGGCTCGCGCCCTGGCCCAGTCGGTTCGCGCCGAGATCGTCTCGACGCCGTTCGGGTATGGGGGAAGTATACAGGACCGTTCTACCGCGGGAGACCGGCCGCGGCCCGGAGACAGCTGTTACAGCAGCCGCAGGACGGTCTACAGCGGGAGTCGCCTCCAGACCCAGAGCGGCTCGTCGCGCGTCTGCTGCTTCGCGACGCGCCCAGCCCAGCGCCACTCCTGGCAGGCGCGCGCCACCGGCGCGTGCTCATGGCCGGTCAGCTCGGCGAGATCCTCGACCGTCATCGGCTCCCCGATCCCTTCGAGCCAGGCGGCGACGTCGACCGCGACCGGGTCCGTCGGCTCCTCCCCGCGGGCCGTCGGCGGGAGCGGCCGGTCGCGCGCCTCGAACGCGCACTCCGGGTCCATCCGCCGCCACGGCCGCATCGTGACGGACGCGCCCCAGAGGATCTCGCCGTCGACGATCTCCGGGTCCGGCAGGACAGGAAGGCACGCGTCCGGTACGGCGACGCACTCCTCCGTCTCGACCGCGTACGGCGGCGCGAGGATCTGGCCGCGGTGCGTCGAGTTCCAGAAGCCGCGCGTCCGGCCGTAGTACCGCGCGGCGGGGAAGGCGCGCCCCATCGCGAGACGGTGCCGCTCGCGGCGCGCCTGCACGACCGGGTCGACCGGCTCCGGCTCCGGCGGCTCGGGCGGGAGCGGCGGGAGGTCGACAGGGATCCCGTCGACGATCGCGGCGAGCGCCGCGGCCCGAGCAGCCTCGCCCTCCGGAGAGAGGACGAGGTCGTCGAGCGTACGAGGAGCGAGCATCACGACGCCGCCTCGCGAACGATCATCGCATCGGAGCGGCCGCTCGACGGCCGGACGACGACGCGCCCCGGGTACGCCATCGCGTCCGCGATATCCCGGGCGTTCCCCGTCTCGGACACGTAGTCCCGGGAGACGCCGAGAGCGCGCGACGCCGCCGTCAGCGAGGTCGCGGCGATGACGCCGCGACCCTGCCGGATGTGCGGACGGAGCCCGAGCGCCTCCCGCTCCCCAACGAGGAGCATGATCGCCGCGCCGTATGCCTTCAGCGGACGCGGCATCAGGAGATCCAGTCCGGATGCCCGGGCGGCGGCTCCGTCGCCCGCATCGTCGGCGCGCCGTAGCCGTGGAGCCAGAACACGTGGTCCTCGCGGTCGCCCTGGTCGTCGAACCGGATCCCGCAGGACGGGCACAGCCAGCTGACCTTCATGTCCTTCGGGACCGGCCGCTTCCGCGGGACCGGCAGCGTCGCCTGTCCCGCCTTCCGCTTCGGCGACCGGCGACGGACCGGCGCGGTCCGGGTCTCCGCCGGGAGCCGCTTCGCCTTCGGCATGACGAGCCCGGCGCGGGACGCGCTCTCGCGGGCGAGCCAGCGGAAGATCCGGCGGGAGGACTCGTTCGTCCCGTAGTCCATCTCGGGGTGGAACTGGACGCCGAGGCAGCGGCCGTCCTTCGACTCGATCGCCTCGATCGTCCCGCCGACCGCGCGGGCCGCGACCCGCCAGCCGGGGCCGGTCCGCGTCACGACCTGGTGGTGGAGCGACACGAACGTCCCCGTCGCGGAGTCGATCGTCCGGCGGAACGTCGAGCGCGCGTCCGTGAAGACGACGTGGTCGATCCCGCGGTGCCCCGTGATGTGCTGGCGCAGGCGGCCCCCGTTCCAGACCGCCATGAGCTGGCTGCCGCGGCAGATCCCGAGGACCGGGACGCCCAGCTCGTCGGCGCGGTCCAGGGCGAGCCACTCCGTCCGGTCGCGCGTCTCGCTGACGCCGTACACCTCGCGGTGAGGCTTCTCGCCGTACAGGCGCGGGTCGACGTCGCCGCCGCCCGTCAGGAGGAGCCCGTCGAACCCGGCGGCCAGCGCCGCCTCGACCTCGTCGACGTTCCGCGGGTTCACGACGATCGGGTCGCCGCCCGCCCGGCGGACGCAGCGCGCCGCGCCCGAGAGCCCTTCCAGTACGAGGATCCGCGGGGCGCGGTCCTCCCGAGTCTTCCTAGTCATCGTTCGATCTCCTGTCGGTTCGTAGTCGACTCCTCGACCATGCACATCCCGGCGTTCACGAGGAGCATGATGAACGCCTTCGACGTCTGCCAGGCGACCGGCTTCGAGACGCGGCGGCCGGTCCAGAGTTCGGCCCGCTTCCGCATCTCCCGCCGGAACGCCCGGCGGGACGGGTACGTCGTCCACTGGCTCGCGCGGAGAGCCTCCTCGACCTCCGCGAACGAGCGGCCCGACACGATCGAGCCGTCCGGCCAGATCAGGGAGACGGTCTTCATGCCGCCACCCCGGTCCGGCGGGCCGCGCCCGCGAAGTGAGCGGCGCGCGAGCGCAGGACCCGGCCGTGAGCGGCGGGGACCGGCAGCGCGTCGACCAGGGCGGCGGCGTCGGCGGCCGTCTCGACCTCGCCGGTCTTCGCGGCGGCGATGAACGCCTGCCCGAAGGCGACCCAGGCGGCGATCTTCTCGTAGCTCGTCGAGCCCTGGTGCTGGCGGACCTCGACGGTCCCGTAGCGGCCGAACGGCTCGATGTTCAGCGAGCGGTACCGGTCGGCGTAAGAGAAGTACCGGCGGAGCCCGTCGATCCCGCGAGCGTCGGCGGGAGCCGCCTCGACGCGCTCGACGTCGCGGCTGGTCAGCGGCCCGGCCCAGCGGGAGTTCCGGCGGCTCGGGGCGACGAGCCCGTCGATCGCGCGCTGGTTCGAGCGCCAGCCCCGGAAGAGGCGGGAGAACGCCGCGCCGTCGAGGTCCGTGACGTCGTGGTGGACGTGAAGGCCGCAGGCGCGGGAGACGCGAGCGCCGACGGAGGCGAGCGCCTCGCAAGCCTTCCGGAGCTGATCGAAGCCGTCCTGTCCGCGGAGCGGCGGGGAGACCAGCTCGTAGCCGCCCGCGACGCTCGCGTCCGTCACGATCTTCCAGGAGCCGCGGACGCGGTGGTTGTAGCCCTCGACGTTCGCGTCGAGACCGGCGGCGCGGAGAGCGCGCTCCAGCGCGTAGTTGCTCGCGCCGATGAACTCGATCTCGACGCCGAACTTCCGGCCGAGGCGGGTCGCGCGGACCGGGGTCCCGGCGCGGCGGGCGGCGGCGACCTCGCGGTTACGCTGGCGGCGGCAGCTCTGGCAGCGCGCCTCGAACGGGCTCTCCGCGTTCCGGCGGTAGAAGAACTCCGGCGTGAGCGGGTACTCGTTACCGCAGTTGCGGCAGGTGCGGAGCGTCGCGCCGGAGGCGAGGTCGAGGCGGTCGGCGGCGGTGAGGTTGGCGGGCATTTGACTCTCCTAGTCGAAGTTGGCGGGCGGCTCTTCGTTCGCCCTGTAAGGACTATAACGACATGGCCCGCCGATCCTGTAGTGGCGATGTTCGATGTCGGACATTCGTACTAGTCGTGTCGATCCTCGCCCCCGCCCCGGACCCATCGCTCGTACCGATCCGCGTCGACGTCGCCGCCGTCGTCCGGCGGGTCGCTCAGGTCCAGCTCGCGTCGTCGGATCTTCGCCTCGCAGTAGCCGCAGTCGTCGAGCGGCTGCGACGGATGAGACGGACAGCGCGGGGCCGTCACGACTCCTCCGGGACGAGCGCGCCGATCCGGCCGTGGATGATCGCGAGCGTCGCCGTCACGTGCTCGATGATCCCGTCGTCGCCTCCTGTCCGCGCCGTCCGGAACCCGACCTCCGCGAGCGCCGCGATCGCGAGCGACAGGAGTTCCAGCACGACCTCCGCGCGGACGCTCAGCTCCGCGAGGTTCAGGTCGAGGAGCGTCTGAGGATCGACCGGCTCGTCGCTCATCGCTGGAACGATCCCGCGTGCGGGCAATCCGCGAAGTGGCTAATCCGCATGACGACGCCCGCCTCCTGTAGCGCCGTCCGGATGACGGCGTTCCCGAACACGAACGCGGTCATCGTCCCGTCCTTCTGCTGGAGGAGGACGTTGCCGTTCGGGTGCGGTTCGAGGACGATCGGCATCACGCTCTTCGGGTTCGACGAGGAGCGCGCGCCGATGATCTCGACGCCGCAGGCGGAGCAGGGACGGCGCTCCCCGGGCGCGAGGCTCACGCGGACCACTCCTCGACCATGCGGCGGAGCGTCGGCGACCGGACGTCCTTGACGGCGCGGAGCGTCATCCCGTACTCATCGATCTCCGGCAGGGTCGCGAGGTCGACGCCGTCCGCGAGGATCAGCGGCGTCTCGAACCGCTTCCAGTCGACGACGTGCTGGAACCGGTCGAACCGGCGGCGCACCTCGACCAGGCCCGGCCAGGCGCGGCGGAGGACCTCGGCCATCCGGAACCGGCCGTCCGTGTCGGTCGCGCCGCGCTCCGCGTTGTACAGACTCTCCGTGTTGCCGCCGCGGTTCGTCATCGTCCGCTCCTTGTTCGCCATGAAGACGTTCAGGGACAGGGTGCACCAGCCGCCGACGAGCGCCTGAAGGCAGAGGTCCGTGTCCTCGTTGTAGTCGAGCCGCCAGCGGCCCGGCCAGGCATGGTTCACGAGCGTGCAGGAGTACACGTGCGTGTTCTTCCGGAACGGGACCGGCTCGTGGTCCGGGACGAACATCTGGTAGTTCAGGCCGGAGATCGCGACGTTCGAGTACCGGTCCGTGAAGTCCTCGCAGACGCGGAGCGCGAGCCCCGAGTGGCAGATGATCCGCCTGCCGCGGTACAGCCGCCGGAACTCCTTGATGTTGTCGTCGAGCTGCCAGTGGCGGGCCGCGCCCTCCGACTCCGCGAGGTCCCGGATGAAGTTCCGTGCCGGGGTCGACGTCCCGCGGTCCCGGAACGGCAGGACGACGAGCCTGTCCTCCCCGACGACCTCGGCGTACGCGTCGACCTCCTGCGGCTCGATGACCATCCGGAACGGGACGCCGTCGTGCATCAGGCGACCGGCCGTCGAGGAGAGTCGCCGGGCGAGGTCGGCGCGGCCGCGGCTCGGGACGAACACCGGGTAGCGCGGGTTCATCAGAACGGGTCGCCTCCCGACTCGTCATAGTTGCCGGTCTCGTCCCGCGCCTCCGCGAACCGGCGCGCCTCCGCGATCGCCTCTGTTTCCTGCCCGTGCGCAGCTGTGGCAGCTGGCTCCGCCCCGTTCGCGGGCTCCGGGTCCGGAGCGTCATCCTCGCCGTCCGGCTCGGGAGACAGCTCCGTAGCGTCCGGCAGAGACGCGGAGCCGTCCGCCCCGAAGTCGAACCGGAGCGCCGCGAGATCCTCCCGGTCCCGCGGCGGCCACCACGCCGACCAGGTCGGGCCGGTCTTCTTGCTGATCACGAGCCCCAGCTGGTCGATCAGCTCGTCCCGCTGCTCCAGCGTGTCGAACGACAGGACCAGCCGGACGTCCCGCGTGACCGGCCGGAACTCCGGCAGCCCGCGCCACTCGATCGGCGCGTTCAGCGTCTCCTCCGTCCGCGTCTCCGCGAAGTCCCCGACGATGAGCGGATCCTGTCCGGCGCTCATCCGAAGAGCCCCATCTGGTTCAGCCCGGGCATCGGCCCGGCGTGGCCGCGCTCTTCCCAGGCGTCGTCCGTCAGCCACCAGTAGAGCCGCTCCCCCATGCGCTCCCGCCGTAGGATGCCGCGCGCCTCCAGCTCCCGGTAGCCCTTCGCGAAGTGAGCATGATCCGTGTCGCGGCCCGACTCTCCGCGGCTCGCCGCCTCCCGCGACAGCTCCGCGTCCGTCCCTCCTCCCCCGAGCCGCTCCGCGGCGTCGACGATCGCCCGCATGAGCGGGCTCAGCTGCCAGTTCAGCATCGATCCTCCATCCGTAGTTGTCCCTCGATCTCGACCGGACGCCGCGGCGGACCAGCCCACGGGTCCCCGGCCCGGACCGTCGAGTCTCCCAGGCGCGACGGCAGATGCACCGCGAGGATCCTGTCCGCCGGGATCAGGAGGTCCCCGACGTGGACGCTCGCGTCCGTCGCGCTCACCCTCGTCACGTGGCCCTCCGCTCGCGGGATGTCCGCGTCGAGCGAGATCGCGACCCGGCGGCCGGACGCCCAGGCTCCGCGGAGATCCCAGAAGATCGCCGCGAGCGGCCGGACGAGCGCGCGGCCGGTCACTCCTCCTCCCGCGCCGGGAGCAGCCGGTCTAGCTCGGCCCGCCAGTCCGCCGTCGCCGCGTCGTGCGGGTCGACGAGTTCGAGCCACTCGACCGTCTCCCGGAACTCGTCGGACGTCATCCGGATCGTGACCTCGTCCCGCCGGTAGTCCCGCTCGACGATCACCGCGACCGGCGCTCCTCGATCAGCTGGGCGTTCACGGCGACCCGCACCGAGTCGTGCCGTAGCTCCTGCGCGAGCCGATGGTCGCCGTTCGCCTGCGCCTTCGCCGCCTCCTCCCGGAGCGTCCTCTCGACCGTCGCGAACGCTCGGGCGACCGTCCCCGTCATCCCGCCCCGGCTCACGGGAGCGACCTCACGATCGAGACGTCGACGACCTCCGCCGACGGCGGCTCCCGGATGAAGAGAACCGCGTCCGGGGGCCGCTTCCCCCGCCGGGCGCGGCTCGCCCGCAGCGACGCGTCGCAGCGGCGACGCCACTCCGTCACGGACAGGCGCGGCGTCCCCGCGAGCGCCGTCGTCAGCTGGAACATCGTCTCGCCGAGCACCTGTCCCGGCGGCGGCGGCGGGACCTCGTACGTCAACGTCGACCTCTTCCGCCTCACTCCGCCTCCTGTCGTTCGAGCGCGACGCCCAGCATGAGCACCTGCGCCAGCGTCATCTTCATCGCGGCGACCGCGACGACCCCCGAGTTAGCCCGGGCGACCATGTCGAGCATCGCCTCCGCGCACTCCGACAGGAACCGCATCGCCGCGTCCGCGTCCTCCAGCGGCACGTACCCCGAGACGACACGCCGCGCCAGCTGATCCGGGCTCCCGACGATCCAGCCCTGAGCCGACCCGGTCGGGTCGCGCTCGATCCCGAGCGCCTCCGTCCGCGCGCCGACCTCCGCGAGCGCCGCGTCGAACCGCGCCGACACTACAGCCAGCTCGCGATCTCACGCAGCCGCGGCGTCGCCTGCCAGACGCTCTCCGCCGGGACCTCCTCGACGAGCCCGCGCTGCCGCAGACGGCGAAGCGCGAACCGGCGGGAGTCCTTCGGGTACGGGACCGGATGCCGCAGGAGGACGAGCGCCAGCTCCCGCTGGGTCTCCCCGAGATGAGCTAGCTCCGGTGGCCGCCGCTCCGGCTCCGGCGGACGGCCGTGAAGCGCCGACGACCGGCGCTGCTCGTCCGCCGCCATCCGCGCCTTGTCCGCCTCGCGCTCCGCCTTCACGCGGAGGATGTCGGACTCCCACCAGAAGTAGCCCTGAGCCTTCGGGAACGCGTACTCGACGCCACGGCGCGCGAGGAACTTCGCGACGTTCGGCCGCTTCATCCGCAGGAGATCCGCCGCCTCCGACAGCGACACGACGCGCTCCCCCGACTCGATCCTGTCCCGCGCCGTCGACGCGGTCTCCACGGTCGTCATACCAACCCCATCTGCTCGCCCTTGATCGGACCCCGTTCCGTCATCGGGAAGATCGCGAGGCGCGTCGCCGACACTCCCGGCTCGACCTCCATCGACAGCTGCCCGAACTCGTACATCTCCCAGCGGTCGTCTTCGAGGTAGCCGCCGGAGACGAGCGCGTCACCCAGCGCCTTCTCGATCACGACACGGAAGTTCCCCTGGTCGCGCCTGCCGCGGTCCGGAAACACGATCGTCCCCTCGACGAGCACCCTGGCCAGTCCCTTCGGGAGCGGCGACGCGGCGAGTGCCTCCTGGAAGATCCGCTCCCAGGTCTGCTTCATGTTCGCGCCGACCATCGCCGCGCCGCCCGTCCCGCGACCGGACCCGATCGCGTTGTAGCTCGGGGGCGCGCCGAAGTGCGCCAGGTCGCTCTTGTTCCTGCCGCACCGCTCGCAGCCGCGCTGGCGCTGAAGACCGTCGCAGACGCCCTCGATCGCCCGGCCCCGCTGATGCGCGCTCTCCGGCCGCCCGCAGGCGCGACACGGCTTCGCCTTGAAGTGGCAGTCCCGGCGGACCTCGACGTAGACCGGCTCCGGCCCCGCCGTCGACTCGAACAGCCCGGCCGTCATCGCGCCCGCTCCATCGTGTCCGCCTTCAGGTCGAACCGGTCCGCGAGCGCGTGCGCCTGCGCGAACGACATCGACTCCGCCGGACCGATCTCCCGGAGGTCGAGCGCCGCCGACCGGAGCGCGTCCCCGTACCCCTGCCGATAGCCGTCCCGCCGGGCGTGCCGGTCCCCGCAGATCCAGCCGACGAGACTCACCCGACGCCCCCGACCGCGAGCGCGACGACCGCGCCGACCGCGACCGCCGCCGCGATGATCGCCCCGCCCTGGACGGCGTCGTCGTCGCCGACAGAACGCCGCGGCGCGAACGCGACCCCCCAGCACAACGCGACGACCCCGGCGAGCGCGCCGTACAGGACCCCGGCGATCACGTCCGCTCCTCGTCGACACGGATCGGCGGCCCCCAGGTATCGCCCGGCCGGTCGCGGGTCGCGACCTCCACGACCTCCTCGACGCCGACCGCGTCCGCGGGCCAGATGGTCACCAGGACCGTCCGCTCCCGGTTCGTAAAGATCCGCTGCTGAGCGCCGACGCTCACGCCGCCGACTCCGGGGTCGTCCGCCGCCCGCCGATCGCCACGAGGACGGCCGTGTGGAACTCGCCGAGGATCTCCAGCCGGAGCCCGTCGACCGCGCGCTGCGCCGCCGCCGTGTCCGCCTGCGGGACCCGGGACAGGAACTCCAGCCGGTCGTCCGTCCGCTCGACCGCCTCGCGGATCGCGTCCATCTGGTCCGTCATGCTCATCACGTCCTCCTAGGTTCGGGTGGCCCCGAGTATACGCCGCGGAGCCGGACGGACGTGACCCCAGACGCACGAAGAGCCCGGATCGTCCGGGCTCTTCGCGCTCCTGTCCTCGCCTCGAAGTCTACGCCGCGGCCACCTCCCGGCGGACGACGATCTCCGACCCCCGGACTAGCCGCCCAGCTCGGCGATCATCTCCAAGTGCGACTCGACGCCGCCGAGCATCTTGATCGTCTGCCGCCAGTAGCGCGCCTCGCGCGACCGGCCGTCGACGCCCTCCAGCGCCAGCGTCGCCTGCCCGATATTCCGACGCGTCGAGTCGAGCATCCGCCCGACCCGGATCCGGCGCGCCTCCTGCATCGACGGCTCGTGCGCGAGCGTGTCCGCGTCGACGATCCGCCACTCGTTATCAGCGACACCCGGCCGGACGTACGGGATCGTCCAGCCCGCCTCCGCGACGTGCTCCGCCGTCCGGACCCGGTCGACTACCTGCCGGACAGACGACCGGCTCACGCCGAGCGTCCGCGCGAGATCCGCCTCCGACCCGCGGAACGGGCCGCCGATCAACAGCTCGTACAGACTCCGGTACGTACTCACGACGTCACCCCTCCCCAGTCCGCGACGAGCGCCGACAGAGACGCCGCGATCGTCGCCAGCTCGTCCTGCGCCATCTCCCGCTGCGTCGGATCCGCGCTCTCGACACGCGCCTCCCACTGCCCGCGGACCTCATCGGCGGCCGCCTTGAGCCGCTGGATCGGACCGGCCATGTGCGCGTAGAACCCCAGCTCCGGCTCCGGGACCGCGACCGGCCGATGAGCCGTCCTCGACGGATGCTGCTCCGCCGCCTCCTGCTCGATCGCCCGCGCCGTCTCCGGCGACGAACGAACGACCTCGCTCCGGACCACCGGATCCGCGAGCGCCTCGCGAGCGACCGCGGCACGCGTCTCCGCAGGCATCGAGTCGAGGACCTGACGCCGCTGCGCCGGATCGGCGAGCGTCGTCCGCGTATGACTCTGCGCCGCGCGCTGAGTCGGCGACGGGCCGGAGCCGTCGGCCATCGTGAACGGCGTCGTTCCTTCCGGGTATCCCTGCCGTCGCCAGCGGAGGATCTTCGAGATCGTCCCAGGCGACGCCCCCAGGTTTCTAGCTAGAAACTCTTGGGTCGCCCCCGTCTCCTCCATGTAGGCGGCGATCTCCTCCGCCGCGATCCTGTACGCCGCGATCTTCGAGTCCGCAGACTCAGCGATCGCTAGCGCCTGTCGGGCTCGTTCGAGCCTCACATCAACTTCGGGCATCAGCCCTCCTGTCGTTCGGGTCTATCCAGTATACGCCCCGGTCCGACGCCGTACTCCTTGCCTGACGAAGATCCCACAGCGAGGCTAGTCCCACTGGGGGGAGGAGCCTCGCTTTGCCCGACGTGAGTCCCGTTCGAGCTTCGGCTCCAATCGGACTCCGCGCGCCACGCACTTCACCCCGCTGGGCTACAAGCTCCGCGCTTCAACGTCCTCCTGGTGGTCCCTGCCCGCGAGATCGCGCGGGGCACCGTGGTCCCTCTCTCTGCTGTCGGCCGTGACGAGGGTAGGCGGCCGGTCTCGGAGCGCGTCTACACGTCCGCACCGCCGTCGAGCATCGACGTCTGACCCTCGATCTGCCACGGGCGGAGCCGGTAGCGGCCGCCCTGCTCATGCGCCTTCCGGAGCAGCCCGGCGATCCGCTTCCCGCCGACCTCGTCGTCGGGGTTCACGCCGACGATCCGGGCCAGCTCCTCGCGGGTCACGCCTGCGTCCGTCTCCAGCGCCGCCTTCGCCTGCGCGGTCCGCGCCTGCTGGTCCTCCACGAAGTTCCGGCCGAACCCCTCCGACCGGCGGAACGAGAGCCCCCACCACTTCCGGATCTCGGGGCCGCGGCCGATCCTGTCCTTGAAGAACCAGACCCGGCTCATCCCGGCGGACAGGAGCTGGAGCCCAAGGACGAACTCGGCATTACGGTTCCAGGTCGAGGACCCGGCGATGTCGTGAATCGTCATGTTCTTGCCCGCGTCCGGGTGAGGCTTCCGGGCGTGCATCGGGACGACGATCGAGCAGTTGAACTCCCGCGCCCAGCCGTCGACGAACCGGACGACGTCCGCGGCGACGCGCTCGTTGTTCGCGTCCCCGCGATGAAGCTGATACAGCGGGTCGAGGAGAACGAGGTCGTACCGCCCGGCGCGGAGCGTGTCCCGCAGGAGCGCCTGATGAGCGGGGTTCGAGTCGAGCGAGAGCCCGTCCGGCTCCCAGAGGACGTCGACCGCGTCCGAGTCCGCGAGCCCCGCTTCGATCAGCCGCCGCTTGACCGTCTCCTCGCCCTGCTCCAGATCGACGATGAGCGCCTTGCCGAGCCGCCGCGGCGTCCAGGCGTCGTCGAGGAACGGGCGGCCGGAGATAAGCGAGGAGATCGCCTGCAACCCCAGCGTCGTCTTCCCCTCCCCGGTCTGCGCGCCGATCGTCGTCCGCATCCCGCGCATGAACAGCGGGCCGACGACTTCGAGGTCCTCCGACGTCGCGGGCCGCGCCGCCATCGCGCGGGCGGTCAGCATGAGCGCCCCGCTGATCTCCCCGTGCCCGTTCGTCGCGGGCTCCGGCAGGCGACGGAGCGTCGTCGAGTCGACCGGCACCCCGGCGGCGACCATCTCCCCGACGTCCTTATAGCCCTCCGCCGGGCGACGGACGACGAGCAGCCCGACCTTGCCGAACAGCTTCCGCTCGACGTCCCGGGCGTGCTTGTACCCGGCGTCGTCGTCGTCGCAGACGATCACGACCCGGGCGCGCGGCCCGAGGAGATCAGCGAACTCCGGCTGCCACTTCCCCGAGCCCCCGGCGTTCGTCGTCGCCGTCCGGCCCTGAGACTCCAGCGCCTCGACGTCCTTCTCGCCCTCGACGACGAACACGAACTCGTCCCGGGCGACGGCGGCGAGGACCGCGGGGAGCCGGTACGGGACGAGCCGCACACTGTCCCCCAGTCCCGCCTTCCACTCGCCGCCCTCGAACCGCTGCTGACGGAACGTCTTCGGCTCGTACCGGATCACCCGGTAGAGCCGCTCGCCCTGCTCGTCGACGTACTCGTACCAGGCGATCGGACGGGCGTCCCCTGTCGACTGCGGCCGCGCCTCCGGGCGAGCCTTCTCGACGCCGAGCGAGGAGAGCGCATCTGCGGCGTCTCGGGCTCGGCCGCACGCGACGAGCGCGTCGATGTAGCTCCCGCCCTTCTCGCACGCATGGCAGTACCAGACGTCGATCCCGCCGCGGTCCCGGATCGCGACCGGCGGCGAGTCCCCGGACTGCGCATGAGCGAGATCCGGACACGGGTACATGCCGCGGACGACGCGGAGCCCGCGGCCCTCTCCGACGTCTTCGAGCAGCTTCGCGAGGTCGGCGCGCGCTAGCGCCTCCTCGCGCGTCACGGCCGCGGACGCGGTCCGCGGGACGAGGACGAGCGAGAGGGACAGACGAGCATCATCGGGGGACCTCCTGCGGGGATCGTTGCCGTACCGGTGCCGGGACCCTAGCGCGCCCCCCGGAGGACGGTCGTGATCTCCCCGCTCCGACCGTAGAACGCAACGAGCCCCGGCCGAAGCCGGGGCGTCGCCCTTCCGAGAAGTCCGTCCGGCGCTACGGCTGCCGGATCGCCGCCTCCCGCGACGGGCGGCCCGCCTGCCCGTCCCGGTACCCGGCGCGGTACGAGGTCGCGGTCACCCGCATCCCCCAGTTCGCCAGACCGTTCTCGTAGCTCGCCGCCTGCGCGCCGCGCCGGTAGCCCGCGGCGTACGCGGCGGCGGCGTGCTGGCGGACGACCCGGACGTCGTTCGCGTCGTACGTCGGCAGCGAGGTCACGACGCCACCCGGACCGGCCGCGTCGCGGGGTGGAAGGCGCGGGTCGGGCCGTAGCACGCGCCGGTCGCCTGCTTCTGCGTCATCGGCGTCTTGCAGGCGGGGCAGACGTGGGTGTAGACGGTCTTCGCGGTCATCGGACTCTCCTAGTCTCGGCGGTTGGTTGGCGGACGATCGGGGCGCGCCCTGCTGCGCGTCTTCCGGAGTCGAACCGGCGGGCTCCATTCCCCCTCTTCTCAGGGGGGCGGGTAACGATCCCGCGCCTGCCTCGTTCGTCCTGTCTCTCACTATAACGGCATGGGACGCGGATCCTGTAGCCCCGATGTTCGACATCGAACACACGTCCAGAAACGCGAGAGCCCGCCGAGGGGTCCAGTCCCGGCGGGCTCACGCTGAGTACGGCAGAGTCGATGCTCGTCGACGCCGTCCAGTATACGGACCGGCCGGACGACGTCGAGCAGCTAGTCGTCGAGCGAGATCCGGAGCGGCTCCGACGGCGCGACCGTGAACTCCCGATCCCCGCCCGCCCGGCGCTGCTTCTTGATCTTCCAGCGGCCGACCCGAGCGACCTCCCCGACGGCCAGCTCGTACTCCGAGATCCGTGCTTTCGCCTGCCGGTCCTTCTCCTCGAAGTCGCGGATAGCCTTCAGCCGCGCCTCGTTCAGGACCCCGCGCTCGTCGAGGAGCGCGGCGAGGTCCGCGTTGTCGATCTGCTTCTCGTTGAACTCGATCTGGTCGTCGGCGCTCGCGGACGTACGAGCGCGGTCCGAGATCGACGAGCCGTTCCCTGCTGTCATGCTGCCCTCCGGGTAGTGGTCTCGGCGGCGTACCGGCGGCCGAGGTAGACGTGAGCGGCATCCTCGCCCATGAGACGGACGGCGAACTCGACCGCCGCCGCCGGGAGCGCGGCGAGCGGGATCGGCCGCTTGCGGCTGTGCTGATCGTAGTGGCAGGACAGGCAGAGACCCATGCCGTTCGCGACGTCGTACTGGTCGCCGCGACGTCGCCGGACCTCCGCCTTGTAGACGACGTGGTGAAGCTGGAACGGGCCGCGGCGGGTGCCGCAGGACTCGCAGCGCCGGACCCGGGCGGCCGCGGCGCGCCAGGCCGCCTGCCCGGGCGCGGCCGCCTTCGCCTTCGCCCGAGCGCGGGAGCGCGCCGCCGAGGACGGCCGGAGGCTCATATCAGCTGTCTCCCGTTTCGGACGTCCGCTCGTACCCGCGAACCCCGCGGAGCGCGGGAGGCAGCTGCCACAGCTCGCCACGCACCCTTCTCACGTCGGGACTTCCTCGACTTCGATCCGCTCGCCCTCCCGGATCGGCGGCCCGGCGTCGACCTCGACCCGCTGGCGGTACCCTGCGAGCGTCCAGCGACGACGCCCGGCAGGCACGTTCCCCACCCCATGCACGACCTCGTACGGTGGTGGCCCGTTGCCAGTGAAATACGCCAGCGCGCGGTCGACGATGCGCGTAGCGTCGCTGCCGTCCAGAGAGGTGTTCGTGAGTTCGATTCTCAGCCGCGTCAAGACCGCGACTGCCTCGCCCTGCGGGGAACGCCTGACGGCATCGAGAGCGGCGATGGCGATGTCAGCGTCTTGGCGATAGTGCGAACGCTGAAGGCTCGACAGTTCTTCCCAGGTTCCGATGCCAGTCGGCACCAAAGCCCGCGCGACCGCCTCTCGTTCGGCCTCGTGGTTCCGGGCCTCAGACATGGGACCTCAGCCGCTTAGGCCAGTACGTGACGATCAGGATGCACCCGCCGCCCTTGACGTAGTAGTGCGCGTTGCCGGGCGGCTTACATGTGCAACGGCTGACGATGGCCTCGTGGTTCCGGGCCTCCCCACCCTCAGCGGTCACGGAGCACCGCCTCCATCCGCGCATCGAACGGAGACTCCGGCGCGTCCTTCGGCTCGTACAACGCGAACCGGCGGCCGTTCCCCGTCGAGTTCGCGACCCAGCCGACCTCCCGGCGGCCCTTCCCGTGGTCAATCTCAATCGGGCCGTTCGCCTCGACCCAGCCCTTCACGAGCGGCAGCCTGTCCTTCCGGACCGTCCCCGCGACCATCCACTCCCGGGCCAGCAGCTTCGCCTCGTCCAGCGTCGCCGGGATCCCCTCCCAGTCCTTGATCGGACACTGACGCGGCGACGGACAGATCCCGCAGTGAACCCCCGCCGTCGGGATCCACCGGTCGCTCTTCGAGCCCCCGGCGATCGCGAGGTCGATCTGAGCGACGATCGCCCCGAGGATGTCGAGGATCCGCTCCAGCTCCCAGCGGTGGACCGTCGCCTCCCGGTACTCCCCGAACATGATGTACGCCTCCCGGAGCGTCACCCGGTCGACCGCCGGGAGGTTCGCGAGGACCAACGCCCCGTAGATAATCTGCTGCGCGTACCCCTGATCGGACAGGCGCTGATCCTTCTCGATCGCCCCGTTGTCCTCGTAGCCGCCGCCCGCCTTCTCGACCTCCCGCGACGGCGACGCCCAGCCGGACTTCCAGTCCGGGATGATGATCCCGTTCGGCGGGTCCGCGACGAGGACGTCCGGGGTTCCCTTGATCGTCCGCTCGTACGTGCCGCCCCGGCCGTCCGGGACCTTGAGCTTCATGTACAGCGGCTCCTCGATCGCGAGGATCCGCGCCGCGGCGAACTCGCCGCCCTCGCACCAGCGGGTCACGAGGACCCGGAGCCAGCGCAGCTCCCGCATCGGGAGGTGAACGACGTCGTCGTCCGGGACGTCCGTCTGAGCGAGGACCTGCAAGAGCAGCTCCAGTCCCATCTCGACCGGGTAGCTCGTCCAGCCCTCCGCCCGCATCTGCGTGAGCGCCTGCGCGACCCAGCGATGGAAGAGCGCGCCCCGCGCGGCCATGTTCCCGCGCTGCATCCGCGGCGACAGGAGGTCGAGCAGGAGCGAGTACGAACAGTTGTCGAACCGGGCGATGCTGCTCTGCCGGAGCATGTCCGGCATGACGAGATCGCTCATTCGCCCATCCCGATCGTGTCGCCGATCCGGTCCTCGATCCGGTCGAGCCGCGCCTCCACGGCCGCGAGCCTGTCCTCCTGCGCGACCAGCGCGTCGTACAGGAGACGGATCGTCTTCGCCGCCGCGAGCAGCGCTGCCGCGTGACCGGCGACGTCGTACGGCGCGACCCCGACGCCGTGCGCCTGGTCGATCCTGTCGCCCGCCTCCCGGAGCGCGCTCACGCCGCCGCCTTCCGGGCCGCGTACGTGTTCGACCGCGCCCGATGCGCGCGCAGGACGACGAGCAGCGCCGCCTGCTGCCGCGGCGAGATCCCGTCGACCGTCTT
>Ga0207709_10000643_pt1 | contig 28438 bp, 29 predicted proteins | sample KBSM34metaG_FD_184397 | JGI IMG/M metagenome (GOLD analysis project Ga0207709, IMG submission 184397) | Miscanthus rhizosphere microbial communities from Kellogg Biological Station, Michigan, USA - KBS M3-4 metaG (SPAdes) (version 2) | ecosystem: Host-associated > Plants > Roots > Rhizosphere >...
TCTCGGCGGTCTTCAGGTTCTGGGTGAAGATCGAGGACGACAGGCCCTGCGGCACGCCGTTCTGCATATCGATGGCTTCGTCGATGCTGTCGTATGGCATCACATACAGGATCGGCGCGAAGGTCTCGTGCTGGACCACGGCGTCGCTGTTCTTCAGGCCGGAGACAATCGCCGGCAGCACGAAGTTGCCTGCGCGGTCGATGCGGGTACCACCGGTTTCGATGGTGCCGCCGGCGGACTTGGCCTGGGCGATGGCATCGAGGAACTGCTGCACGGCGCCATCGCTGTTCAGCGGGCCCATCAGGTTGGCGGCATCGGTCGGGTCACCGATCTTGCCTTCCACCTGCTTGTAGGCCTTGACCAGCGTGGCCAGCACGTCGGCGTAGATCGAGCGGTGCACGATCAGGCGGCGGGTGGTGGTGCAGCGCTGGCCGGCGGTACCGACCGCACCGAACACGATGCCCGGCACGGCCAGCTTCAGGTCGGCGGTTTCGTCCAGGATGATGGCGTTGTTGCCACCCAGCTCCAGCAGGCAGCGGCCGAGGCGGCGCGCGACCTTCTCGTTGACCGTGCGGCCGACCTGGGTCGAGCCGGTGAAGCTGATCAGCGGCACGCGACGGTCATCGACCATCTTTTCCGACAGCGCAGTGCCGGCATCGTTGATCAGGAAGAAGATGTCCGGGAAGCCGGCTTCGCGCAGGGCGTCGTTGCAGATCTTCAGCGAGGCGATGGCGGTCAGCGGCGTCTTGTTGGACGGCTTCCAGATGCACACGTCGCCGCAGATGGCGGCCAGGAACGAATTCCAGCTCCACACCGCGACCGGGAAGTTGAAGGCCGAGATGATGCCGACCAGGCCCAGCGGGTGGTACTGCTCGTACATGCGGTGGCCGGGGCGCTCGGAATGCATGGTGTAGCCGTACAGCATGCGGCTCTGGCCCACGGCGAAATCGGCGATGTCGATCATCTCCTGCACTTCGCCATCGCCTTCCGGCTTGCTCTTGCCCATTTCCAGCGCAACCAGCGAACCCAGGGCGTCCTTGTGCTTGCGCAGTGCTTCGCCGCACAGGCGCACGGCTTCACCGCGGCGCGGCGCCGGCGTGGTGCGCCAGATCTTGAAGGCTTCCTGGGCCCGGGCGACGACGGTCTCGTACTCGGCCTCGGTGGTGGCGCGGACCTGTGCGATCGGCTCGCCGATGGTCGGGTTGACCGGGGTGATCAGCTCACCACTGGTCGCGCTCGACCACTCCCCGTTGCCCAGGTACGTGCCAGCGTTGATCGCGTCCAGGCCAAGGGACTTGAGCAGCTCGGAAGACATGCAGACTCCTGTGTTTCGTTACGTTGTTTGGCGCCATCGCGGGCAGGTGGGGGACGCGATGAACAGAACCGCCGATGGTAGCAGAGGGAGGTAGTTGGGCTTTGGTGCGGTGCGGGGTGGAACCGCACCGATAGGCCATCCCTATGCGGAGTGCCTGTTCAGGCAGGCAGGGCTTCGTCCATTGCGCGCGCGGGTTCAGGGATGGCCGGTTGTGGCGACCATGCGGGAGGATTGCGATGCCACTGCCAGGCACTGGCGATGATCGGTGCCAGTTCGGTCCAGCGCGGCTGCCAACCCAGGATCTCGCGAGCCCGGACAGAGGACGCCACCAGGCTGGCTGGATCGCCCGGCCGGCGTTCCGCCATCTCAAACGGAATTTCGCGCCCGCTGACCGCTGCAGCGGCTGCAATCACCTCATGGACGGAGAAACCCTTCCCATTGCCTAGATTGAAGGCGTGCGCGCCGGGCGTGTGCTCCATGTACTCAAGTGCCAGCGCGTGGGCCCGCGCCAGGTCCTGCACGTGTACATAGTCGCGCACGCAGGTGCCATCGGGCGTTGCGTAGTCATCGCCGAACACCTTCATGGCGTTGCCGATGCCCAATGCGGCACGCAGGACATTGGGGATCAGGTGGGTTTCGCAGGCATGGGCCTCGCCGATGCCGTGGTCGGGCAGGGCGCCTGCGGCATTGAAGTAGCGCAGGCAGGTCGAACGCAGGCCGTAGGCAGTGGCTGCGTCAGCGAGGATCCGCTCTGCCATCAGCTTGCTGGCGCCGTAGGGGTTGATGGGCGCCTTGGGGTGGTCCTCATCGATCACGTCCGACTGTGGATTGCCGAATACCGCAGCGGTGGAGGAGAACACGATGCGATCGACGTCGTGGCGGCGCATGGCGGCCAGCAGGTTCAGTGTGCCAGTGACGTTGTTGGCGTAGTAGGCATAAGGATCAGTAACGGACTCACCGACCAGCGAGCGGGCAGCGAAGTGCATCACGGCATCGAACTGGCGACCATGGAGAGCGCGTTCGAGCGCTTCGGGATCCAGCAGGTCGGTTTCCAGCAGTTCGCCCCAACGGACCGCGTCGCGGTGGCCCGTGGACAGGTTGTCGAGCACGGTTACGGAGTGGCCGGCCTCGGCCAGGTACTGGGCCATGTGGCTGCCGATGTAGCCGGCGCCGCCGCAGATGAGAACCTTCATATTCTTCCCTAAAGGCTAATTGGATCAGGCTTCCTTGCGGATCTTTGCCTGGATAAAAGACGAGAGCTCTTCCCTGAATCGATCAGGCCCAAACTTCTCAGCCCTCGCACGGCATGCGGTAGCCGAAATGGGCCTTGGACGCGCCTCAAAACGAGCGATGGCATCATTGATCGCTTCAACGGATTGCTCGTGGAAAAACAATCCCGTGGCCACGTCGGGGTCGTCACTTTCTACAACTGTCTCGAGCGCGCCTCCTTTTGCAAATGCGATGACGGGAGTTCCGGATGCCATCGCCTCAAGCGGGACGATGCCGAAATCCTCTACGCCAGGAAACACCAAAGCTCTCGCATTGGCCAAGTGCTCCTTCAGTGCAGGGAACGGTTGCCGCCCGAGAACGATGACTCGATCCGTTGCCCGCGCCTGCATGGCCGCCAGTTGCTCACCTTCACCGATGATGACCAGGCGCTTCCCGCTGCGAAGGAACGCATCCATTACCAGATCAGCTTTCTTGTAGGCAGTTAACTGGCCGAGGAGCAGGTAATAGTCCTGCTTCTCGGCGCGCGCTTCAAAGTCGTCTACCTCAACCGGAGGGTGGATGACCTCAGCGCTTCGGCGATAGCACTTGTCTATGCGGCGTGCGATGAACTTCGAGTTTGCAATGAAGTGATCAACGCGAGAGGCCGACACGGAATCGGTGATTCGCATGTAATGCATCAATGGTCGCATCAATAGCCTGGTCAGCCATCCAGCATCCGCGAGATATAGCCGATACATGTCCCAGACATACCGCATCGGGCTATGGCAATAGCAGATGTGTACTGCATCAGGATGTGTAATGACGTTCTTCGCGGGCCCGGACTCGCTCGATATGATCAGGTCGTAGCCGGTAAGGTCCAGTTGCTCCAAGGCAATGGGCATGAACGGAAGATACTTCTGATAGCGCTTCTGGGCACCCGGCAGCTTGGACACAAATGTGCGCTGCACACGATGGCCGGCAAGTTTCGTGCGCTCTATCTCCGGCGTCGCCACATGCGTGAAGACATCGGCGTCTGGATAGAGTTTGAGCAGTTGCTCAATGACCTTCTCGCCACCACGCCAGGTGACGAACCAGTAGTGGATGATCGCTACTTTCATTTCTATTATAACTCTGATCCTGGGTGATAAACTGGCAGCTCAAAGATCAGCGCTGTAGAAGCTTGCGACACATCCGGTACAGCGGCGTCGCATTGCGTCCAAGCAGGTAGTCAAGCCAGAAAAGTGCTCTCGGTAGCGGGTGAGAAAACAGGTCTAGTTGGATCAAGGCGCTTCTTAGCGCCCTAAGCTCCTGGCGGGAGCTCGCGGCATTCATCTCGAATACGTGGAAGGATTGCCTGACCTCAAGCTCCCTGCGGATATCAGAAATAAGGTCGCGCTGATACTTGTCGCCCACACTTCTCGCGATCTTCAACACTCCCTCCCACATTCTTGCCCGCCCCTTCGCGGTATAGCTGCCGGGGACGTGGACGCCGCCGTCATCTTCAGCGCCACCAAACATAGGAGGGTTGTCGGCACGTCCACCTATGATTGGAGTGGCAATGTATCCAATTCCCTTTCCGCAGTATGCATTCGCTGCCAGGTATATCTGATAATAGAGGCTGCCATCGAAATCCGAACAGCTGATGCTCTTGGCAAAACTCGTCCGAACGATCAGTCCGCCCACAAAGCCGGCCGATCTGAAAATCATCCCCGAGGAGGTATTGTCAGTCGTGAACAATGAATCCGATTTGGATAGTGAAGAAGTCCCGATGGTAGTTTCAATCGAGTCATTGAAACGTATGAACGTGCGTGAGGCAAAATCAACGTCGTTGTTGGAAACGTATTTGATGACATCCTGTACTGCGTTGGGTAGCAGGAGGTCGTCATTGCCCATGACGATTGCCCATTCGGCATCGGAAAGTTCAATGCTCTTGCGCAGATTCTTGTCGTACCCAAGGTTCGTGTCATTCTCGACGTAAAGCAATTCAATGCCCTTGGTCAAGAGGGCTGCTCGATATGAATCACAGACGGCTCTTATCCCGACCCTAAGCGGAGAATGGTCTTCGCATACAATGATCGTGCACGGGGCGCAGGTCTGGACTAGCGCGGATTGCAGTAGTTCGCCCAGCTCGTCCGGACGATTGTAGGCGGGAATGACAATCGCGACGGTCGGTGCTTTCACAGCAATTCCTTGATCACTCGTGCAGGTGCGCCTGCAATTACTGCGGCGTTCTCGAATTTTCCTTTTACTACGCTGTTGGCGCCTATGATGCAGCCATCGGCGATCGTTGAGCCGGCGAGGATCACGGTGCCGTCGCCAACCCAGACGCGTTCTCCAATGACTATGTCGCACGCATCGTCCAGATTCCGCTTTGCCGGCGGGATATCAAGATCAATACAGCCTTGCCTCGTGCTGCCGTGGGAGTGATCGCCGATATAGATATTTGAGCCCAGCAGGCAGTCCTTGCCGATCGTGATCGACTTGATGGCCGAGATGTGGACATTATTTCCAAACATACTGGCTGCGCCGATAGTAATGCGAGGCTGGTATATCGATCCCTTGTAGCTGTCCACGGCCTGGAACCAGCAGTTATCACCAACGGACAGATCGACGCCGTTCATGTGCTTGGAGCCATACAGTTTGAAGTTCCTTCCGGATCGTCTAAAACGAATGCTCTTGCCAATCGAATGAAGACGTCCCCTGATTGTCTCCAGTACGAGGTCGATGGTCTGGCTCATTTCCCTCATTTCATCAATCCGTCCTGAGTTTCGAATTCGCTTTGGTCGCCCAAGCGGGCGTAGACCTCAAGAACTTTTGCTCCGTACAGTTCAGTGCTGTAGCGCGCGATAGCCTTGTGCTGTGCGTGGCGTACTTTTGTTTCATACATTTCGGGGCTCATTTCGGCAGCAAAATCCAGCTGTGATGCAAGCTCGCTCGATGTATTGAACAGTAATCCAAGTGGCTCATCCTGATGCGCATCTAGGATGTCTGCAGTTCCGCCGGTTGCCTTGCCGATTACAAGGCAGCCATTGAACATCGCTTCGGCGGTGATGCGCCCGAAGCCTTCATTGTCTGATGCAACAATAATGGCCCTCGCATTCTGCATTAAAAAATCGGTGTCGTTCCTGAAGCCCAGGAACTCAATGCGAGCCGTTGACGGCGCATCGGCAGCGATACTCTTGAGGTCGGCAATGTAAGCGAGATCTCCATCACCTGCGATTAGAAGTCTAAGTGGATTGGAAGCAGTTGCCACATGGTTTAGATAGGCCTCTATTACCTGTGCAGCCTGCTTTGCAGGCTCCAGTCGCCCGACAAATAGGAAATAGTCTGCCTTGGGCATATTCAGGACGGCGGCATTGCCGGACGCGACGCCATTGCTGATGACGGTTGCATTGGCTGGAAGTCCAAAGTGTTCGGCGATTGCTTGAGTCACGCAGATGACGCGTGCAGATCTGGCTAAGAGTCTCTCGAATGCCGACTTTGAGGGGAAGAATTTCATCCCAAAGTCGAGGTCCTGATACTCACGCAGGTGCCAAACGTGCCGTATGCCCATCAGTCTTGCTGCGAGGCTGCCAATGGCGATGGGGCCGATATTGGTATGGATTATATCTGGTCGAAAGCTCCTGCATATCAGCACAAGCTTCAGAAGTGCAACGGCATTGATTATTCGGAAGGCTGTAAAAATGGGGGCAAAGAAAACCTTTCGGACAAGGGTGTTCGTCCGTGGGTAGATCGAGAATCTATGTCCGATCGCCTTGAAAGGGACGCCGCGGACGCCAAGCCATTCAGAGAAAGGGCCGGGTCTGGAGCCGACGACCATTGGTTCGATTCCGTGGGAAAGCCCGTACTCAACCAGCGACAACAGGCTTCGATTCGCACCATAAGGTGCCGGACCCTCCACCAGGTAAAGAACCCGGGTCATGCCGTGGCCCGTGGATTGATAGTCTGGTTAGCGCGGTCCGGCCGCTCGGGATCGATGCAGAAAGGATTCTTTTCAATCATGAATATGAGGGTGATTAGCGAAAAGTAGAATGAATTTGGGGAAAAAAGCCTTTCTTCGAAGGTGTTTAAGACGATGGTCGCGATCAAGGCGGAGATCAGCATGAACGCAGCGGTGCTTCTTACATTCATGCGCCAAAGCGGCCGCTGAAGCGCAACGAACACTGCCGTTGCTCCTATCATGCCGAAGTCATAGATCAGAGCCAGCATGCCGTTGTGATGGCTGGCGAGAACCTGGCCGGTTGCGTTGAAGAATCCTGCTGAATTATGGCTTACCTGGTATGCCAGCGAGTTCATTCCTTGTCCAAGCATGGGATGCTGGATAAACCCGAAGAGAGAGTAGCTCCAGATCATGTTGCGGCCAGAGAAAGTGAAATCTTTCTCGAATAGTTCCATGCTGAAGCTGCTGAGTGACAGAAAGACGATCGCGGCGGATGCGGAAATTCCGAACGCGAGAATTGGATATCGAAGTCGAATGATGGTTCGCCTTAGCCAGGTTGGGCTGAGGCTTAGCAGTGCTGCGATGGAGAATGCTGCGATCGACGCGTACGATTTTGATCCGAGCAGGAGCGCTGCTGCGAGCGCTATGTTTGCCGTCGTGAGCAGTCGTGATGTTCTCCAGCATCCGACTGCAACAAGGCCGTAGGACGCGCAGAAGATGCCTAGGTTGTTCTTGTGGGCAAACATGCCCTGCCAGTCCTCATCAATGTTCAAGGAAATGCCGTAGTTGGGAACGAACGCCACCAGGATTACGGAAAGAAAGAGGCAGGAGAAGTATGTGAGGTTCAACGTGGAGAATATTTCCTCCGCGCTGAGTATTTGCGTGGCGAACCCGATGATGAAGGACAGTGCGACGAAGCTCAGAAGGGTGCCAATCATGGCGTTGCTGATTGGCAGGCCTGCTGCCCATTGCAGTGCGCACATGAATACAAAGATTGCGGCTATCTTTACGCCGGTGCTCTTGAAGATTTCATGCAGGTGCGAGTACCTGCCTTGCGACAGCATCGTGTGGGAGATGATCAGAAGCGAGATGGGAATGTATGCGATCTCGGCATATTTCCACAGGCCCGTACGTTCAACAGCGTTCATCAAGCCTTGGGGACGGGCACCTCCGTCAAGGAATAGTGCAAAGCCACCTGCCACAGTGATCAGTGTGAGCGCCAGCATGATTCTCATCAACCATGCATCAATGCTTCTGTTGGTGAATCGGATTGCTATTGTCTTCATGATTAGGCCAGGTTCCTAGTGCAATGCATGCCAAGTCGCAAGTGCTCCAACGCCGATGCCGGCTGGAATCATCCTGTGCAGGAACTGGCGAAATTCCCCGTCGAGGATATGCTTGTGTAGCAAGTAATAAGCTTGGAAGAAGTTGATGTGGAACGAGACGAGCAGAGCCCAGCAAAGGTGTTCGAGCGAGCCTAGCGAGATGCCAATTACAATGGCGGTGACGTTTGTTGCGGCAGAGAAAAGTCCGCAACGGAAGAGTAGATCGGTTCGCTGGAAGGTCTGGAAGAAGCTGCCGCTGGTCGAGAGCACTACCTGAACTGGAATTGTCAATGAGAGAAGTTTTATTACGGGAACTGCCGGGAGCCACTGCTCTCCAAAGGCGACTAGGATGATAGGGGTGGCGAGAATATAGATTCCTAGGGCGCACGCGAGGCCCAGCAGCGAAAGCTTGAATGTCAAATCCTGATGTATCTTCAGCACGAAGCCAGGGCTGTTCGCATGGCCGCGCAGCGCCGGCTGGATTGCTGGCGTCATTGCGAATGTCAAAAGCTGCAGCGGATACCGCATCAACTGATAGGATCGGTCATAGATGCCCAGCAGTGGCGCCCCTAGGTACTTGCCGACAAGTACGTTGTCGAGATTGCGCGAGAAGAAGTTAAGCACATTGAACGCGAGCTGGTAGCCAGACACTTTGAGCAATGGGGCCACAGCAGAGAAGTGCATCCCAGGTCTTGGGCGTCCAAAATCGGTTCTTCTGGAAAAATGGTAGGCGAACGTGAAATTCACGAGTGCCACAATCGGAATGCGTATCGAGATCGCGCACAGGGGGCTGACATATTTGCGAGCAACCAACACAAGCGTGAGTGCCACGAACTCCGCGATGATCGCTGCGGTTGCCAGCTGCAGAAACGATTGCTGCCGTTGAAGCTGGGCCATTGGAAGGATCGCCCATGCGTTGAGCATGAGGCCCACCGCAACAAACGGGATCGCAACGGGAAGCTCCGGCATCTTATAGAAATCGACCAGGAATGATCCCAGCGCCATGAAGGTCGCGGCGAGACCCATACCTATCAGGATGGTCAAGCCAAATATCCCGTCGCGATCCTTGGCATTCAATTTATGAAGACCAATGATGGCCGGGCCAAATCCCCCTTCGCCAACGAGCTGGAAGAAGAGGTAGAAGACTTGAATTGCAGCAATGGTTCCGAATACTTCAGGCGTAAATGCTCGTGCAAGTATCATAAGCGCCGCGAACTGCATCGCATACGCCAGATACTTGCTGCCCATGCTCTTGGCAATCGCGCGGTACAAGTTGCTCATCTGCTACTTACTCGGCTGCGGCCAGTGCGCTTGCCCAGCCTCTGGCTACGGCAGAGTTGCCGAACGCTTCTTCGATTTTTTCCGGGTCGGGATGGTTGGCGATGCTGGCATCAAGTAGAGAGCGTGCTAGCGAGGAGATGCACGGGTACTGATGAAGGCCGCCGGGGTCCTTGCATTCCATGAGCCAGTTGGTGAATGGCGTCTGGACAGTGAAGATGGGGACACCATAGCTGAAGGAGAAAAAGTAGTTTCCGCTCACAACCATGTCTTCATCCGAGTTTGGGACAACCATCCCTCGGGCATGAGTAACAAGGTTTGCGGCGTCGCTGTCGGGCAGGTAGCCGGTGATGAAAGTAACTTGCTTGCCTGCCGCCAACTCCTTGCACTTGGCGAGGTAGGTTGGATCAGGAGCCTTCCCGGCAACCACCAGGTGGACGTCAGGACTCAGGTGGGCAATCAGTTTGTCGATTGCCTTGTAGGGGAGAATTCGACCGAGAATGAAGAAATAGTCGCCATCAATCAGTCGACCAGACGTCGCTGCCCTGGTGTACAGGGGATGGGGGACGTAGATGTAGCCCGAATCCGCATTGTGCCCAGAGTGGGTAACAACGACATCGAAGTATTTTTCGTACGACTTCATCAGATGTTTGATCCGGGGGATCTGCTCATGATCCGAGTCGTGGGGGTAATTATTGTGTCTGACCATGATCAGTCGCTTGCTGATCAGTCTGAGCAGTCTGATATAGAAGTAAAGTCGAATCTCGCGTAGCCTGGATACGCGGCCACGCCCGTCGAGCATCGTGTTCTCGACCCAGTGCAGTATTGCGATATCGCATCTGGCTGCATAGAGGGAGTGTGGGTTTAGGAATGCTCGCTTGACGCCGGGAAGGGCGCGGGTATCGGCCATCCTGGCGAGGATTCCATTTGTTCTGGAGATGTATTCGTTTTCGCTCGATGAAAATGGATTGATTGATATTTTCATTCTATCTAACCCGTGCGAGTCACTGGGCGGAAAGTGGACTTCCTGGGCTGTGGTCGCATCGTCGCTTGCAAGCCCCAGTCTTGCAGAGCAAGGCGGGGGCGGGGCCTTCGTGGTCCCAAGCCTGCCCGGTTCATGCATGGGCTGCCTAAGGTAGGATTAGTACGCGTTCTTGTTGATGAACCCCTTGAAGATCGTCAAAAAGACAATCTTCAGATCAAACGAAAGCGACCAATTCTCGATATAGAAAAGATCGCACTCGATGCGCTTGTGGAGATCGGTCGAACCTCGCCAGCCGTTGACCTGGGCCCAGCCGGTGATGCCTGCCTTGACCATGTGCTTCTTCATGTAGGACGGAATCTCGTGCTTGAACTTGTGCACGAAGACCGGCCGCTCCGGCCGCGGCCCAACGATCGACATGTCGCCCAGCAGGACGTTGATGAACTGCGGCAGTTCATCGAGACTGGTCTTCCGAAGGAAACTGCCCACGCGGGTGGCGCGATTTTCGCCAGCCTTTGCCCACACTGCGCCAGACGCACCTTCTGCGTCGACCGGCATCGAGCGGAACTTCAGCATCCAGAACGTCTTGTTGTTCCAGCTCATCCGCTCTTGCCGATAGAAGATCGGGCCTGGGGAGCTCAGCTTCACCGCCACCGCAATCGCGAGCATGATCGGGGAGATCATGAGCAGGATGAGGCCGGCAAGGATACGGTCTTCCAATGCCTTGATCAGGCGGGCGCCGCCCTGGAGCGGAGTCTGCTGGAGATTGATGACGGGAAGGCCGGCGACCTGCTCGACGGAATGGTTCAGCAGGTGCAGCCCGAACATGTCAGGCACGAACTTGATGTCGGCCGTTGAGTGCTGAAGCTGGTTCAGGGCAATTGCGATGTTCTCTTCATCGCGCATGGGGAGTGCAATCCACACCTGGTCGATGTGATTAGCCTCTACGTAGGCGCCGAGCCCTTCCAGATCGCCCAGTCTGCTGGCGTGCTGCACGCTGCCTCGATCAGACGGGGTCGCGAACCAGCCGCGCACATCGATGCCTGCCCAGGTCGCCGATCGCAAGGAGCTGACAATGTGCTCCGAGTCGGTAGTTGCACCGACGATGACCGCGCTGCGGAGGTCTGCGCCACGAGCGCGGATCCAGCCAGCGATGCCGCGAACGCCAATTCGCAGGGCAAATGCGCCAGCCAGGCTCAAGCCAAACCAGGTAGCAAGCCAGATGCGCGAAAGCTCATCCGTGACTTGGATTGCGGTCGAGTAGGCGAGAAGGCCTCCGAAGATCACGGCAAGCTTCATCACGACCTTGCCGAGTTCCGCGAGCAGGCCGCGCCCGCGCCAGCTTTCGTACAATGACGAGGATCCAAGGACCAGAAGTGCGAAAAGAACTGTGATGGAGACCAGTCGGGCGTAGTTCATCGGCATGTGCAGATCGCCGAATCTGATTGCATAGGCGGTCAGTGCAGCCGCCACCAGGACGATGGGATCCCCGATCCTCAAGGCCAAGCTGAGCGCAGGAGTGAACCTGTTTCCCGAGACGTTCCAGAGCCCGGCATGGTGCCGTGCGGGCATGTAAGACATGTCGATTTCTTCCTTGTTGAGGATCCGTGCATCCAGCAATCGCCTCGCTGCCCGGGGGGCTGGCGGCGCCGATCCGGCGGTCAGTCCAACCAGTTAGCTGTTACAATCGATCACACGATGATAACAGAACCTTCACCCAAACGTGACCCGGGTCAGGATTTCCGGGGTAGGGGTGCCGCTCCGTTGACCTGGTAGGGCTGGGTTCAGTTACACCTTCATGTCAGGTATGCTGCTTGGCTAACTTTCTTTCGTATGCGTAGCGTTGCCTGCTGGCGTACGCGCTCCACGTCGCCCGCCAGAGGATTGGCTCATGTTCAACAAGGTGCTGCTGGTCTGCATCGGAAACATCTGTAGAAGCCCAACCGCAGAAGTGCTCATGCGGCACCAGCTTCGGGACCGCACAGGGGTAGAGGTCTCCTCTGCAGGGCTTCAGGCATTGGTCGGTCGGCCGATAGATGAGACCGCAGGAGAACTGCTTCGGGAGAAGGGGCATGATCCCAGCGCCCATCGAGGGCGTCTGGCAACGCCGTCTGTGTTGGCGGCGGCTGACCTGGTGCTGGTGATGGAGCAGTCCCATGTGGCGCGAATCGCCCGCGAGGTTCCTCAGGTGAGCGGCAAGACGTTCCTCTTGGGGCATTGGGATGGAAGGTCGGAGATCCCCGATCCCTACCGCCAGCAGCGGATTGCGTTCGAACACGTCTACGGTTTGATCGAGCAGGGCGTTGCCCGCTGGGCCAGCCATATCAAGTAATTGCCGCACTGGTGCGGTTTTTTCAAGAAACGGAAGCTATGACCAAGGAAACCAGTGCGCGGCCCGCCCGCGAAGACGACGAGATTGATCTGCGGGATCTGCTGGGCGTTCTCATTGACCGCAAATGGTGGATCCTGGGAACAACCTTCCTGTTCGCGCTGGTTGGCGCCGCCTACGCGATCCTGACGCCGCCGGTGTATCGGGCTGAGGCCACGGTGCAGGTTGAGTCGAAGATGCCCACCATTCCGGGTCTAGCAGATCTGACCTCTCTGGGCGGAGGCGGTAGTACCGCATCCACCACCGAAGTTGCGCTGCTGACCTCGCGTACGATTGTCGGTACTGCGGTCGACAAGATGCAGCTCGAGACGGTCATCGAGCCCCGGCGTTTCCCATTGGTGGGCGGACTGATTGCGCGTCGTTTCTCGGGCGAGACTGAGGGCGAAGTGGCGGCTCCGGTTCTGGGGCTTTCCAGCTATGGCTGGGGCGGCGATGAGCTGAAGATCCATCGCCTGGACGTTCCCGCACGGTTGCTCGACGAGCCGATGATGCTTGTCGCAGGTGACAAGGCTGGGGAATACTCGCTGCTTGATGACGAGGGCGAAGCCATTCTTGCCGGCAAGGTCGGCATGCCCGCCGAGGCGCGCGGGATCAGGATTGAAGTCGCGAGCCTGAATGCCAATCCGGGCATGCGCTTCACGCTGACCAAGCAGCGTCGCCTGGACGTCATTGCCGGACTGCAGGAAGACATCCGCGCGTCCGAGCAGGGCAAGGACTCTGGCATCCTCCGTGTCAGCTATGAAGACACCGATGCGGTTCGTGCGCAGGCGCTGGTGCAGAACATTGCTGAAGCGTATGTGCGACAGAATGTCGACCGAGGCTCTGCCGAGGCGGCAACACAGCTTGCCTTTGTGAAGGACCAGCTCCCAACCGTTCGCAAGCAGGTTGAGGACGCCCAGGCGGCAATGGCGGCCTACCAGTCCCGTTCGAACTCCGTTGACATTACGATGCAGACCAAGGGTCTGCTCGAGCAGGAGGTTGCCGTTGAGGCAAGCATCCAGCAGCTGCGCCTGAAGCAGGCTGAGATGGACCGCAGCTTCACACGTGAGCATCCTGCCTACCGTGCGATGCTGAACCAGATCGGTGAGCTTGAGGCGCGCAAGAGTGGTTTCCGCCGCGAGGTCAGCGCACTGCCTGATACGCAGCAGGAGCTGCTGCGACATACCCGTGATCTGCAGGTCAGCAACGAACTGTATACCGCCCTGTTGAACCAGGCGCAGCAGTTGGATGTTGCGCGGGCCGGTACGGTTGGTAATGTACGGATCGTTGACGATGCAATCGTCGATATCAGCAAGCCGGTGAAACCTCGCAAGCCGCTGATCGTGCTTGTGTCGTTCCTGTTGGGCGCATTCCTGTCCACGGCCGCGGTTTTCCTGCTCCGCATGCTCAATCCTGGCGTGGAGGATCCGGCGCAGATCGAGGAACTGGGACTGCCGGTGTACGCGGCCATTCCGCTGAGCAACTCGCGGAATCTACTGAAGGTTCAGAAGGGCAAGGGTGGCAAGAAGCGTGTGGTGGCAGATGGTCGGTCCCACCTTCTGGCCGCCGCCGAGCCTGCCGACCTCGCGGTGGAAGCACTGCGCAGCCTGCGCACTAGCCTGCACTTTGCGATGCTCGAGGCCAAGAACAACATTCTGGCCATCTCGGGCCCGCGGCCCGGTGTCGGCAAGACCTTCATTTCGGCGAACCTGGCGGCTGTCGTCGCTCAGGCGGGCCAGAAGGTTCTTGTCGTCGACGTTGATATGCGAAAGGGCACCCTGCACAAGGTGCTGGGCGTGTCGCATTCGGGGGGCTTGTCTGATGTTCTGGCCGGCAAGGTGAGCCTGCAGGATGCGATTCATGCTGTCCCGGGCCTGGAGAACATGCATTACATCACCCGCGGTGATATTCCGCCGAACCCGTCCGAGCTGCTGATGCATCCGCGGTTCCTGCAGTTGCTGGAGGGTTTGGCCAAGGAGTACGACCTGGTGATCGTCGATACGCCGCCGATTCTTGCTGTCACTGACGCCGCCATTGTGGCCAACCACGCAGGCTCTACCTTGATGGTGACTCGATTCGGCGTGAACCAGCCGAAGGAGATCGAGCTTTCGATGAAGCGCTTCGAGCAGAATGGCGTAAAGGTGAAGGGCGCGATCTTCAACGCCGTCGAGAAGCGTGCCACGGGCTATTACAGCTATGGTTACTACGAGTACGCGTCAAGCGAGAAGTGATTGCTCGGACGGGGTGAGCTGAGGAGCTTTTCCCTCCGAGAGACAGAATGGGTCGGTTGCATGTGCAGCCGGCCCTTTCTTTTGGCTGCAGGACACTGGAGCAGCGCAGGCAAACGAGAAGGGCCGGCTGCGCTGGCAACCGGCCCTTTTATGGTCTCTGTCGAATGGAGTGGGTGCCCGCCGTCAGTCGTCGATTCTGTCGAGATTGTCGAAGAAGAAGTCCGGATCCCGCTCTGAGGTCAGCTGGTACAGCGCATAGCTTCGACTCAACCGCGCACCACCATCTCGATACAGCGGATTCCATGCGAACGTCGCACGCGCGCGCGTGGATCGGGGCAGCAGGAAGTCGAAGGGAATCGAAATGAAGATGCCCTTGTCGAAACTGCCTTCGCCAAAGTCCTTGGACGAAACATCGGTCTTGGTGGCGTATGCGCCCATGTTGACGCCATTGTCGAAGGCGCGCGCAACCGAGATCGTGGCACCCCAGTCCTTCGCCAGGTAGCGGCCGGCGCTGATCATGCTGGTGATCTTGTGCTCATCGCCCCACTGATAGTAGAAGCTGGCGTGACCGGTAGTGGTGCTGTAGTCACGGAAGCTGAAGCGCTGATCGAAATCGCGCTGCTTCACCCAGTTCAGCTCGGCACCCACAGCCCAGCGCTCGTTGAGGGGGCGGTAGAGGATCTCGCCACCCACGCCGCCGTACATGGCCTCGAACAGGCCGGCATAGGCCGAGCCATACAGGTCTTTGCCCAGCTGATGATTGCTGGTGAGCTGCAGGTTGGTCAGGGTCAGGTCTTCCGTGGTCAGGTACTTACGGATGTTGGTGCGGACCCGGGGCAGGTTGCTTGGCGCGTCGTAGCGGAAGCGGTCGTAGTTGTTGTACGCGTTGTAGCTGGCCGTTCCACTCAGCCAGGTATTCCGCGTGAAGTGGAAGTTGGCCGAGTAGGTGCCTGCGACCTGGAACAGGAAGAAGCCATCAGGACCGCCGAGCTGCTGCTGGTATCCAATATTGAACGCGCCGTCGTAGCGTCGAAGTGGCGCCGCATAAAGGCTCTCACGGCGCTGCTGCGCAGGCGCTGCCTGCTCGATGTGGCCGGCCAATTCGCTCAGTGGAGTGCGATTGTCGAGGTAGCTGTTGAAGGTGCTGCGCTCAATGCTGCTTTCCACGATGGGTACGCCCAAGCGGGTGTTCTCGATCGTGAACCAGCTGGTATCGGATGGCAGTTCTGAATCCAGGATGCGTGCCGCTCGGCCAACGCCCTGCGCCGGGTAGTAAAACCGCCGCTGTTCACCGCTGACGATGACTTCCGATCCACGTCGGCTGATGCCTGTGACACGGAGGCCGGCGTTCTCTTCCAGGGTCCGGCTCAAGGCGGGCCAGTCGATGTCATCCATTGACTGCGCCGAGGGTGCCGCGGATGCTCGGGCAACCGGAGGCGGATCCAGCAGCTTGGGCGTGGATTTCGCTCGTGCCACATTGCCGCGCAGGGTAATGCCGAACATGGCTGTGTCGCCGCGTTCCCAGCCAAGATGCAGTTGCACGTTGCGATTCACGGCATAGCTTGCGCCCAGGTTGATTGGGCTCTTCTGCGTTTGATTGTTGTTCTGTGGTTCGCGCTTGTAGTCGTTGCCGTCGTACTCAAGCTTCAGCTGCAGGGGTTCCCAGGGTGTCTGGTAGGCGATGCCACCGAAGATGCCGACGGGACCGCGGAACATGCCCTTGCTGTTGAAGTTGCCGGTGCCCTGCGCGCGTGGGCGCTCTTCAAAGCGGTCGCTGATTACCCGAAGCGGGTTCGAGAAATCGCCTCGATTACCGATGTAGCCGGTGGCGAGGCCGAGGCTCGCATCAACTGGCCCGAACCGCTTGCTCGCAACCAGGTACTCGCTGGAAAACAAGCCGGTACCACCGATATCGCGGAAGCCTGCGGACAGCTCCGGTGCCCAGTGGCTTTCCTGCCACAGCCGGACCTTCAGATCGATGGATTTGTCCTTGTAGTTCTGCTTCCCGCTCAGCCATTCCGGGCCATAGCGTCGGTTTGCAACCGAAACATAGCGGAATGCCCCTTCGACCCAAGGCAGGGGTTGCATCACCACGTTGTAGCGGCTGTAGGGCGAGGTGTGGCTTGCGGTGAAGCTCACCTCGCCGTCGTCGGCCATGCGTGCGGTGGGGGTCTGCAGCAGGCCAACGCCACCCCAGTCGCTTGCTGTGGGGGCAGGGGCTGTTTGTGCGTGCAATACAGCGCTGACGCTCAGGCTGAGAAGGGCAACACTGGCGCGTGCCAGTGGGATGGAGCGATGGCGCATCAGTATGAAACTCCGGGTGCATCCAGCACCTGGGTGGCAAGGAAGCGCACGGCATCCTCGTTGACATCGGGGGCGATCGTGCGGATCTTCGCAGCGCTCAATGGTACGTAGATCACAGCGCCGGGCGCCAGGCGCACGGGCGCACTGCGGTTCCATAGGGCCACGCCGAGTTGCTCCACCTTGCCGTCGGGCTGGATGACGTAGAGATCATCCGGGCTGGCCACTGGCAGCAAGGCACACGCGTTGCGGTAGCTTCGTGCGTCGAGTGTGGCTTGATGCTGCAGATTGCAAGGCTGTACCACTGCGCCAACAACCTGCACGGTTTCGGGTCGGCCAGGGTAGACGACGCGGTCGCCCGCCAGCGCGGGCCGATTCTCCGAGGCACTGGCTTCCAGTCGGCGCGGATCAAGAAGCTGCGGTTCGCGTCCGGTCACTGGTAGATCGCCGAGTTCGCGCGCAAGTTGTGCGGCCGCATCGGCGAGCTCCGGGGCATCCTCCTGAGAGGCGAGCGTTTCCAGATCGAATAGCAGGCCGGCCTTGAGGCGGGTCTGGGACAGCAGCGAGCGTTGCCGAAGAAGGGCAGCGCCCAGCATATAGGCTTCTTCATCCGGCGCTGCAGCGAGTGCCGCTGCGCTGAGGCGGGCCTCGGCGGGAAGCGTGTGCATGCCGGGATTGCGAACATGGCCGGCCGCTTCGACGTTGATCGGCGATGAGGCGTGCGCATGGGGAACCAGCCCCAGTGCCAGCGCAAGAATGATCGGTCGCAGTGTCATCGGTTCTGCAGTTCCTGCGAGTAGGGCTTGAGCTGGACAACTTCAAGGCTGGTGTCGGGTGCGATGGCCTGGATGCTCTTCCAGATGAACCCGTTGGCAGGATCGACCCAGTAGTGGTTGTCGCGCTTCCAGCCGTTGCCCTTAAGCTGCTCCCGCACGTGCAACAGCTCGCGCTCGCTCTCCAGGATCCGGACCTTCTCTTTGCCCAAGGTGGCCAGGGTGCCGGTGACGTTCATGCCATACCTGTAATCAGGCATGACGTCATAGCGACGCTGCACGGTCGTGCCGTCTGCTATCCGGTGCAGGGCGTGGAAGGGGGAATCCCCTTCGAGCGTCATGTCCTGCAGTTCCGGGTTGCTGCCGTGGGTGCCGACGACGATGCCATCCCTGAGAAAGACGATGCTTCGCTCGGAGCTGTACCACGCCTGGCGCCCGGAATCGATGTTGCCAAGCACCAGGACGGCGCCACCCGCAGGCCCGGTGACCTTGATCTGCGGGAACCGATTGGCAGCAACCTCGGCAGCCGTTGGCTCCACATCGGGCTTGCCCTGCAGTGCGATCTGCACCGACTTGACGCTGGTCTTGCCCACGACACCGCAACTGGTTGCGGTGATGAGAACAAGCAAGGCCAGCGCCACGGGGCGCTGGCGGGTTGCATGTCGGGTGGCAGCCTGAGCGATCCTGCTCATGGTGCGGACCACCTTACTTGTCCAGGTCGCTACGCGCGCTGGCGGCGTTGCTGATGATGGAGGTGAATGGCAGCAGCTGGTTCACGAACCGGCTCCAGCGGGTCACGCCAGCGGCACCGACGAACACCACATCGCCGGGCTGCAGGTCGAACTGGCTGGCCACAGCGAACGCAGTCGGGGACTTGGCTTCCAGGTGGAACACCTTCGAGGGGGTGCTCTGCAGGTCGTTCGAACCGCGGATCACGTACACAGCATTGCCGTTGGAGGTGGTCTGCAGCAGGCCGCGCGCGCGGCCAAGTGCCTGGCTCAGGGAAATCTCGCCGGTCTTGAAGTTCATTGCGCCGGGCTGGTTGACTTCGCCGACCACGAAGACTTCCTTGTGATCGAGGTAGGGCACGTAGATGTGGTCCCCTGCCTTGAGGAACACGTTGGTGTCACCGCCGCCGCTGCGGCCCAGTCGGTCGAGGTCGATGGTGTACGTTGTTCCATCGCGGGTCAGGCGAATGCCGGACAGGTCAGCCTGTGTCGGATCCAGGCCTGCCTGGCTGATGGCATCGCCCATGGTCAGCGGGGTTACCGTCAGTGGAACGGTGGCTGCCTGGCGCGAGGCGCCGGTGACCCAGACGCGCTGGCTGGCGTAGGTCAGCATCGACACGTCCACCTGCGGCGCTTCGATGTAGCGCGCCAGCTTGGTCGTGATTTCTTCGCGCAGTTCGCCGGGCGTCTTGCCCGTGGCGGTGATCTTGCCGATGTAAGGGTAGAAGAGCGTGCCGTCGGACTGCACCAGGCGACCCGCGGCGTTGAGCTGCTGCTGCGGGCCTGCCGGCACCGTCAGTTCCGGATGATCCCAGACAGTGATGTAGAGGATGTCGCCGGCGCCAATGCGATACGGACCCGGTTGATACTGGGTCAGGGCAGCGGGGATCGACGCGACATCGCGGGTGGCGCGCTCCATGGCAATCAGCTTGGGCGTGATCGGAATCAGATCGATCTGGTCATTGCCGATGGGCTGATCATCGCGAGCGAAAGTGCTCGAGCGAAGATGCTGACCTGGAGCCCACATGCAGCCGGTCAGGGTGAGTGCCACCGTCATTGTGGCTACGAAACGCTTGCAGTCCATCGAAATCTGTTCCTGGCCCGAACGGGCATGAAAAAACCCTCGCCGAACATCGCCCGGCGAGGGCGGGGGTGCCGCTTCGGTTGACCGATCAGTTGGTGCCGGTGGTGCCGGTGGTGCCGGTCGTACCCGTGGTGCCGGTCGGCGGGTTGGTGGTGCCGGTGCCGCCGTTGTTGCCCGCGTCATCCTTGCTGCTGTCAGCGGCAACGCTGTACAGCACGCCGGCGGCGGCAATGCCCAGGCCGACGGTCGCGACGGTGGTCAGGGTGCCGGTGGCGGCAGCGCCTGCGGCTTCAGCGCCAGCGACTTCAGCGCTGGTTTCGGCAGCGACCGGGGCTTCCTGGGCGAACACCGGCGAGGACAGGCCCAGCAGGGCCAGGGCGGCAATCATCTTCTTCATCTACGGGGTCTCCTACTCCGTGAGGGAAATTTTTCCACTGCTATGTTGGCGGCTATTCATTTGCCCTGTCAAGGAACGTGAAGAAAATGTGCAATTGAATTGGCAGATTTCAGAAGTGCTGGAAGATCTCAGCCCTCCCGGAGATGAGCTTGGCCAACGCGATCACGAGTTGATGGGTATGGAGGTCGGGCAGGGTGAGAGGCAGGACCATCCCGGCGAGCATGGCAACTGCGACAACCAGGGCAGTGGGGCGTCCTGATGGCAACGCGGCGCGCAATGCCCAGCCGCTGAAGCCCAGGCCGAGCATCAATCCGGCAATGACTTCAGCGAGGCTATGCGCATGCAGCGGAATTCGTGACCAGGCAATGGCGGCGGCCAACAACGCGCCGATCAACAGGCCAATCACCCGAGCACGCTTGCCGGCTCCGGCGAGCAGCACACCAACGGTCGGATAGATGACGCTGGACATCGCGGCGTGCCCGGAGAAGCCGGTGAAGTGCACGCTTTTGATGCCGATGCCCCAACCCATGAAGGCCAGCTTTGAGGCAAGCGTGACGCCGGCGGTGACGGTGATGGCCAGCAGCCATCGCCATTTCAGGCGCGCATCTGCGCGGGGCAGGGTGATCAGCAGCACCAGGGCCATGGGCAGCAGCCAGCGGCTGTCGCCAAGGGCGGAGAGGGTTCGCCAAGCGTCGGACATCCAGTTCACAACGGGTCGCGGCGGGCCAGCATATCTACTTCGAGAGCCGTGCAGGACGCCCCGCGCTTGGTCCATTCAGCCAGACGAGGTATCCTTTCCCGCTGCCAATGGCCCCGTAGCTCAGCTGGATAGAGCGTCCCCCTCCTAAGGGGAAGGTCGCCCGTTCGAATCGGGCCGGGGTCACCATAAATCAAGGGCTTAGCTTGGCGTTCGGCAGTTCTGGTAGCCATATCTAGGACGCTACGTCACCAGAATGGCACACCTGGCACACCGTTCAGCCGCCACCCGTCGCATGCCGTGCGACGACAGGAGTGCATAGTGCTGCAAGTGGTGACGGTGAACGCGGACGAGCTTGACACCTTTGAGCAGCTTGGCAGCAAAGACAAGTTCTGGTACGACGACCGGAAGTACTTGTTCAAGGCTCGACGCAAGGACACTGGCGAGGACTGGGCCGAAGTCATTGCCGCGTTGATCGCCAAGGAGTTGGGACTGCCATTCGCGTTGTACGACCTTGCAGAGGCAATCAATCTTCCTGACCCGGCGGTGGGTGAGCCGGAGAGAGAGCCGAGAGGGGTGCGAAGCCTTAACTTCACACCGGTGGATGGCGGACGCCTTGTCGTTGGTAACGAGCTGATCGGGCCGCCGCCTGGCACCTCTGCTGCTAGGGCAGTGAGAGCCGCACAGCGTAAGCTTTTTCACACGGCCGCACGCATTCATAGGCTATTGGTAAGCCTGCCTTCTCTAGAGCTTCCACTTGGATGGGCTGCGCCAGTGTCAACCATGACTCCCGTGGGGGTTATGGCCGGGTACTTGATGTTAGATGTATTGATTGGAAATCAAGATCGCCACGAGGAGAACTGGGGCGTCGTGACTTATGAGCGAAGGATCTACTTGGCTCCTACTTTTGACCATGCATCCAGCCTAGGTCGTGAGCTCATGGATGCTCGCCGGGAGATCAAGCTTGCACACAAGGACGACCGCCACAATGTTGTGGGCTATGCCTCAAAAGCGCTCAGTCAGCTGTTCGATAGGAAGACTGGGGAACGGCTAACAACGGTGAGCGCGTTCATGGATTTCGCTGGCTACAGCAGGGACGATGCTCTTTACTGGTTACGGCAACTTCACAGGTTAGATGAACAATTTTTCCGTCAGCTTTTTTCGCTCGTTCCCGATTCGCATATCACGAATATAGGTCGCGAGTTTGCAGTTCAACTCTTGATGGAAAATAGGAAGAGGTTGCTGGCGTTGACGCTATGAAAAAAGTTTATCTGGCATTGCAGGACTCTGTCTCCCGCTCATGGTTTCCGGTTGCATGTGTTGATCACATTAGGCCGCCGAATTTGAGTGAAGATATTTATTTGCTGCGTTACACTAAGGGTGTAAACAGATTTGACCATTTTAGTGGTTTCGGTCGCATGGGCGATCTTAAGGCTGCCTACTTCTCGGTCGGACTGTTTCCTCTTCTGAAGAATAGAGTTATCTCCAGAAACAGGGCTGATTTTTCATCCTTTGCTCGATGGTTGGGAAAGAAGGAATCTGAACTGACTTTCTTCGATGAGCTTGCCGTTACGGGTGGTCAGCGGGGGACGGATTCGATTGAGTTAATTCCTGTTCCAGAGCGCTCGTCTGATGGGATGTATCGGGTATCTTTCTTTGTGCATGGTGTTCGTTACCTTTCTCAAAGGGAACAGTTCGAGTTTTCTCACTTGCAAGATGGAGATGAGCTGGTTCTTGTTCCTGAGTTCAATAACGAGTCGGATCGCCATGCTCTTTTGCTTAAGAGGCACGGATCGGCCCACCATGTTGGCTATGTTCCTCGCTATTTCTCCAAAGACTTTAGCTTTTTGATGAAAAAGGCTAGCCAAGATGTTAGCGTCACTGTTCAGAGGGTAAATCCCGATGCGCCCTTCGCGTTTCGTGTTCTATGTCAATTTGAAACGCGTTGGCCAGATAGTTTTGATGCATGCAGAGGTGGCGACTTTGAATTGCTTGTCGATTTGCCTGATCAGGTACACCCGGTCCCTGAGGACGCTAATTCAAAATTTGAGATTTGACACTGCGCCGTCGTCTCCATCGGGCGTGAGGTGCGCGTAGTATTTTTCTGTAGTTGCATAGTCGGCATGTCCAGCAAGAATTTGCACGCGGCGCAGCGGCACTCCAGCCATCACCATATGAGCGCAGAAGGTGTGGCGTAGCCTATGTAGGTGTCCACCAACACCAGCCAGCTCCGAATCCTTCTTGAACCAGTCTGAGACGGTGTCCTTATGAACCGTCACGAAGCGCTCGATGAAGCGCTTCACTTCGCTCCTGGCCTTCGAAATTGTGGTCGGGTGCTCGGCCTCGTACCAGTCCAGATACCACTCCAGGTAGTCGCGGACCTTGGGCAGGCGCGCCAAGATCCGGACCCCGTGGGTCAGTTCTGCTTCTTTCGCGGCACGTATTCTCTCCGCCTCACGGGCGTCAGGTTGCCCAATGGACCGGCGAAAGCGCTCGCCGCCTTCCGCCCAGTCGAGGTAGGCCTTGCTGCCGCGCCAGTAGAGTCGAACCTTTGCCATTCCTCTGCACCTTCGATCGCGGCATAGAGCGCCGCCTTTTCGTACAACTGCTTTCCCATGAAGCGGCGGGGCGTAAGCCCGTAGCACATGGCGTTCTTCCTGAACTGGCTATTTGAGACGCCGCAGTAGTGGGCGGCTTCGTCAACGGTCAGCCAATCCTTCCCTGACAGGTCGAGCTTTTCAGCGGCGCCCATTGGCGCCTCCCGCAGCCTTCCTCCTGGCCGGCGCCTGCTCGACGAGGCTGAGGTTGAACTGCACGACGTTGTCGGGGACGGCCGCCGGAGACATCGCCCGCGCGCTGCGCGGTGGGCGGTTCAGGCGGCTCCATGCAGCAATGGCCGCATCGGGATCGGCATGCTTACTGGTCCACCTGCAGGCGCACTCGACCAGGTGGCCACCGCCGGCGGACGCACAGCGCTTGTCGTGGATGTGGCGCGCGCGGTGGCCGGCGGCGCAGTTCGGCAACCCTTCCGGGTGGCTGATATGTTCCTGGGTCATGGCTTGTTGCACTCCTCGATATGGGCTTCGAGCTTTTCGATGAGGAAGGTTGCTTCGGTGGCCCGTCGGCGGCGTTCGTGCGTGCTGACCGGCGCGGGACCGGCGTCCCGGATCCACTTCAGCGGTTCAAGGATCCAGCTCGCCTCAACCGGGAGCCTGGTGCGCGGGTCGACTTTCTGGATCAGTGGCTCACAATCCGGCCCGGCCCAATCCTCGCTGTCGCCGCAGCGGACGCACACGCGCCCCCGGAACTCGTGCAGCTTCTCCGGCTGGATTACGCGAGGTGTCTCGAATAGGGCGCGGACAACGAGCCCACGCTGGTGGGCGGCGTAGACGTGCCCTGCATCGGCCTGGACCCAACAGCCTGGCGCGAAGTCGTCCTTGCGCCGGTACTCCCGCCATGCTGCCCTCGTAGCAGAACGCCACGGCGCCCTCCACCAGGTCGCTGCCGGCGTGCTGAAGAACCGCCCGCTGTGCCAGCTCGGGCAGATCATCACGGGTAGCCCCCGCATGCTCATCCCACGCCGGCAACCCAAGGTCCCGCCGCACCTCGTTGACCACGCCATAGCAGTCGAGCTCGGGGAACACGCGGCCGCCACTGACCCAGACCACGTCCAGGTACTTTTCCAGATCGATCTTCATGAGATGTAGCGCAGCCCGGGGTGCTTGGAGAGGTTGAACCGATCGCGCGGCCAGGCCGTGTCGAGGATGTTCATGAAGCCGGCCGTGATCTGGACCTCGGTGGCCGACCACTGGCCGCCCTTGATGACCATCGAGAGCGGACGCTTGATTGGTGCGAGCAGATCACTGCTCAGGTAGACCCGTAGGGTTGCCGGCGGACCAGATTGACACGGATACGCTGCAGCACCTGGAGGACAGTTTCGGTCTGCTGACGTTCTTAGTCAGAAGGCAGATCGAAGCGAGGCGCTCATCACTTCTGGAAATGTCATAGCCGCGGCGGCTCCGCGCGGCGAGGCAAACAACGGCGGTGTGCTCGTCCATGACGCTGGCGGTCGGGTGATCGGCTTCACCATTCCGAATGGCCAGCGAGGGGGAAACACATACTTCCCAGGCGATTTTCCTGCTTCGCATCTACGTGGTCGACGCATTCGAGTTGTGCAGAAATTCACCGCAACTACGGGGTTCCTCGGGGTTCCTCTCGGCTTGAATCCGGCCATTCAAGTGCAGTCTCGAGCAGGCGCTACAGTGTCTACGGTTACACCAATTTCTTTCAGCAATACCCAGGAGGGCAACGTCCTTACGCAGGTTGGAGTGTTTGACGTTCCAGTGAATGCTGATTTCGTTGGCCTTGTCGTTCTCTTGTTCAATGGCTCTGCTACGACCTCTGATCAGACCATTACGCTCTCCAGCATCACCTACACGCCCGGCGTTTCGGTGGCGGGGGAGACGTCCAACGATTCTGCGCTCTCGCTTCGCCTTGATCCCATGCAGAAGGCCATTGATTCGAACACTTCAGTCGGTGCATCGAACACGATCACATCTGGAGCGCTCCTGCCTGATGCAAGCCCGCGGGGACAGGCGTTCAATGGCGGTGCGATCAATTTGTTTCCAGATGGTCGAATTAGTGGTTTCACGGTCCCTGCTGGTCAGCAGGGTGGGTCGACATATTTTGTTGGCGACATCCCTGTCAACGATCTGCGTGGTGAACGAATTCGAATCACGCAGAAGTTCACTGCCACTGCAGGGTTCATAGGGACATTGTCAGTGAATCCTGCGCTGGGGCGCAGTCCCGCAAAGGGAGCGTAGTTACTGCCCTCGCGCCAGTGTCAAAAACCACAACGCAAGTCGGTACGACGATCACCCAGATCTGTGTGGTTGATGTTCCCGCCGATGCCGACTGGGTTGGCGTCGGTATTCAGCTCTTCAACTCCGCAGTGGCGCCATCCGATCAGACGATCCAGATCTCGGAGGTCAGCTATACCCTAGCGCTGGCTGGCGCGGGAGAGACACTCGCCGATAGCACCCTGCGAATCCGTATAAATCGAGCGATCGAACAGGCGTTGCCACGAGGTGTTGTAGAGGAGTATCAGAAGACGATAGCGGTGAAGCTGGTGGGTGGCGACTTCACCCATCCAAAGCTCGCCCTAGACTCGATCTTGGACGCTGCGTCTGACAACAAGTACCGGATCGCTGTCTATCCCGGCGAGTACACCGGCTACGCCGAATGGCACCTCAAGGACTGGGTGGATCTGGTCGGGGTTGGCCGTCGAGATGAGGTCATCATTGGTTTTGAGAGCCCAGACGATGCTTCTGCTGCGACGATCAGGAACACATCCGTGTTCTGGGCTGCTCGCCGGTCGAACATCAAGAACCTGACGGTTCAGATCAAGAACGGTCGTTATGCCATCCATGCCGAGTCGGATGGGCAGCGGCCTGGGAATGAGTTCGGAATCTACAACTGCGTCGTACGTCACCTCGGCAATGCCAGCGCACCCAACAATGACTGGGCCGTTGGTTCGCAGTACGCGGTGGGTTCTGGCAATTCACCGGGCGAACGCTACGTGCTGCGCGGGTCGCACTTCGAAGGCCCAGGGGGAGGATTCAGCTATCACACGCAAGGCTATGGAATGCCAGTCGGTGCGACCTATACCGACGCAACCATGGTCGACGCAGAGGGTTGTTCGTTTAAGGCGACTGTGAACGGAAACGCATCCTTCGCGATCAAGCCCATTCGGCCGGGTGCGGGTGACTGGTGCAGGTTGGTAGGAAACACGTTCGATGGAATGGTGCTGTATGCGACGAACGAGTGGATCTCGCCCGATACCACCACCAATCGCGCCCAGGTCTTCGTGTTCGGAAATGGCAACACCGGGATGAACTTTGTCACCAACATTACCGGGCCCGTGACCGACTACACCCCGTCCTTTACGTAGTAGTTGAGTGGCAGGGTCGACTCATGTTCGACCCTGCCTCATTCGACCTGCAGCAGCAGGTCCTCGCGGTTGTTCCGCGGCGTGTTCGCTGCGCGGGTGACCCGATATGCTTCCAAGGAAGGAGGCGAGCTTGTTATCACATCGCGGACTGCGTCGACCTCGTGTCTTTGATGTGGTTATAGATTTTTTGAATGAACTCCCAGTCGGAAGGAGGGGAGTTTTTTTGGATCATCTTCGAGACGCTGAGTCCTTGATCGCACATATTTTCGCTTCTGCACATGATTTGTGCATAAAGCCCGTTGCTTTCGCATCCGCCCGAGAGGTCGCAGGCGACGAGTTGACTCGCGAGGTACCTCGCCGCCGGTAGCTTGCGCCTTTCATCTTGATTCTGAGCGAATTCCATTCCTAGTTGCCACTTGTTACTCTCAGGCTGTTCCGAAAGTGCGGTCACTGCATCCATGAAGGCTGACGGATTTTCAGAGCCAAGGGCGATTCCTTCTGCCATCTCTCTCGCTTCGCTTGACATCGGCTCCCCTGCCAGGCTTGCCAACGTTTTGGCAAGTACAACGTCAGAGTCGCCTTCTTCAAGTATCGATAGCTCGATTTCGTTCAGGTCCGCAGATTTGGTGTCGCAGAAAGTTAGGAGGAAATCCCTGCTCTTTTTCTGGGACTCTGATCGGATTGGACGCGGAACTTCGAGATCGCTGCACAGATAAGCAGCGGTATACAAATAGGATAGCTGCTGAGCCCTGTCCAAATGAGACCTTGAAAGGGCAGTCCTGAGTTGGGAGTAGGTGCGGGCAGTGTCGAGTGGAGCCGATTGGATGCTCCTTCCAGAGCGTGGAGCACCCATCCCTATGGCCTTGATCTCTGGTGTCGGGTTCAGTTTCGACGCTGGCTGAGAGCCAGGAGGTAGGTCGCTTTGCTTATGGGAACTAAAGTAAGCGGCAAGCGCAAGAACTGCGCTTGCCGCGACGAGTGTCAAGCCGATTACCTTTCGACTCACTTTCCGCAGGCGGTAGTAGGGCCAAATTGCACGGAGCCAGACGTGTAGATGCGCTTGAACTTTTGGCGCTCGCCAGAACTTTTGAGCAAAAGTGTAATTTCGGTGCCGACTTGCATGAGCGGGTCTCGTACGAGATAAGCCTGCGCGGCCCGTGCGAGCAGGATCGTTTCATCGGTGCAATTCAGGTCAGAATTCTCGACCTGCTTCCTCACCAAGTTGACTCTGTTGCCGCTTCCCACGTCAAACCACACGCCGCCACCTCCGACGCCGCCGCCAGTTCCTCCACCACCTCCGCCGCCGCCGCCGCCGCCACCACCGCCGCCCGGGAAGCCGTCCTCATAGCAGACCTGCTGCATCTGATTCATGACCATTCCGATGCCGCAGGAGATGCCTGCTTTTGCAATGGGGGCGTAGGCCATGCCTGAACCCAAAACGACCAACAGACAGGCTAGTTCGCTTCTTTTCATGTAAATCGCGTCCGTGTGAAATGCTCTCATGAGCGTTACATGAATATCATGAAGTTGTTAGGTTGGGGTGAAAATACAGGCTCGGCGGTCGATCTGCCTTGCTCTACAGAGAATAATTCGCGTCTGCAGGGAGCGAATGTCAGGCAGGTCGGGCTTATCACGTGACATGTAGGGGCAACCCGACCCGACAAGGCGAGGTTGCCCGATGGCGCCGGCCGGGCATGGTGGGCATCCTGGCGTTGCCGGATCCGGGGCCGCAGGGCAGCTCAACCCGGGGGCGCGTGAGCAGCGCCGCGCCGGCACAGAGTCGAGTCAGGCTCGCCCTCACTCGACAGCTTGGTCTGTATAGGCAGCCCAAAAGCAAAGCCCCCGCGTGAACGGGGGCCT
>Ga0207709_10000644_pt1 | contig 28377 bp, 22 predicted proteins | sample KBSM34metaG_FD_184397 | JGI IMG/M metagenome (GOLD analysis project Ga0207709, IMG submission 184397) | Miscanthus rhizosphere microbial communities from Kellogg Biological Station, Michigan, USA - KBS M3-4 metaG (SPAdes) (version 2) | ecosystem: Host-associated > Plants > Roots > Rhizosphere >...
TGGCTGAGTACCGGCGTGCAGGTGACGAGCAGCCACTGATAATGCGTCACAGTCAGGGAGATCGTTGGGACCTTCTGTTATTGATCCCAATGAAGAGCTATGCCGACTATTACAGTCCCGAGCGAGTGTCGAAAAGAGACCAACTCTTAAAAGAGAGTCACCACAAACTCGACGCCCTAATCGCCTGGCAGGAAGACGTCTTTGTGTACGGACCGCCACTGGCAGAAATACAAAGAGCATTTGCGTCTTCTGCCTTCTTTCACGTGGAAATGTTTGACGCGCTCGCCGGTAAGCAGGATGAGTTATTCAAAGAACGCGAAATGGAAAATGCTTATCTGAAGGTGCTCAAACGTCCGGAGAACCTAATCTTCGTGCGAGACCAGGGTGCTTCCTGGGATCTATTTACGATTGGCACATATCGTGATCTAAAACATTTTGCGGAAAGCGCCGCCATTCCTGAAACAGACCAGGAAGCAGCGGCAAAAGCGGCCGGGTTCGAAGCAGCTAACCGTATTGGTCCGTACCTCCGCACTCTCATTAGTCTGCATCACGACACGCTGGCGGTTAGCGTGAAGTAGTCGATGTCCTTATTCCCGAACACAACAAAACACGCGCTTTGCGATGCATACTCTCGTGGCTTCTGTCAGCTCTTGCCGTCCATCTCATCGAGGCGACTCACAGGCGGATCTACGATGCCACGACTTGCCCACGATGATGAGACCATTGATCGAAGCTAAGCCGTAAGCCGCTTCTTCTTCCTTTGCACTAAAACAATGATCAGTCCGCCGGCAAAGATGAGGAACGAGATTGTCAGGACGACAGCTCCGGGAATAATGCCGAGCAACGCCTCATCCCAACTCGTGCGGCCGTCGGTCAACACAGGCAACAATAACGAGATGAGAAGTACGGCGCCCCCAAGCAGAACGCCGAGCAGCCCGATGATCATTATGATTTTACCGATCATGGATTTCCTTTCGGACTCCGCTAAATTATCTTTCCGATGCCCGTAGAATATACATTACGCAGCAACAATGATTGCGGGAGATAGCCATGGAACAGGATTTTTCAGGATATGCAGTACAACCAATCTCGCCCTATTAATCTCTAACGCCGCGGTTCTTTTCTGAATTGCTGCCGACCGACACGGCAAACTTTCCCCAACAACTTAGCGTGAGATCTCTTTTGAGTGGCGACGTGTGCGATTTGACCTACCAAGCGCCGCATGCTTCGAAGTAGGTGGTCGTGTACGTTGCTTCGGTGGGAGCGGAGTTTCAGACTTGAAGAGCGCTCTGCTCCCGCTGGTAGTTGTGTGTCAACCGCCGTTTACTTGAGGAGCAACTGTTATGCGAATCTTACACGTCGAAGATGACGAGGACACACGAAAACTTGTCGAGTGCATATTGCACGCTAAAGGGTGGCAGGTTGTCTCCGTGGAAAACGCAACTTCAGCGCTCAAGCTCGCCGCGGCGGGCGGGTTCGATCTTTATCTGATCGACAACTGGATTGAGGGCGACACCGAAAACGCATTATGTCGCGGTTTGCGTTCTCTCGATCCACATACTCCTATACTCTTCTATTCCGGTGCGGTGTTTCCGTCTGACGTGACGTCGGCGCTCGCGTCCGGCGCACAGGGGTACCTCAAAAAGCCGTGTACTCCGGATGCACTCGTTGAAGAGATATTAAAGGTGAGCCAGGGTTAGATTCGGAGTTAACGTCCAAATCGCCGCCATCGCTTCGCTCGTGCATCCCAACGCGATTTAGTTACACAAAACTCCGGGCAGCGGTGTTTGCCTAACAGAACACCTCCGCACGTCTTTACAGTACAGGTCTACCATCGAGGAGCATCATGAAAATACTGTCATTCGCTGCCGCGATCATTCTCTGTGGAGTGGGTTGCACCTTTTACGGTGTCGAGGCACTGAATACAAATAGTCCCCTCCAGCAACAAATCCACGCGAATAAAGCCGATCGAATCGAGCAGCCATCCGCGTCACAGATTGCCCGCTTTGAAACCCTGCTCGAAACTCTGCGACAAGAGCTGAAGATACCGGCTTACTCCGCTGCCATTGTGAAAGATCAAAAAGTGGTTTGGGCGAAGGGATTCGGTTATGCAGATGTTGAGAATAAGATCCCCGCAACCGAACATACCGCCTACCACCTTGCTTCCCTCACCAAAACGTTTGCGTCTACGATTGTGATGCAGTTGGTCCAGGAGGGAAAGATCAAGCTGGACGATCCTGTTTCCAAGTACGGCATCACGCTTGAGAGCGGTGGTGTCATTAGAGTGCGCCACTTGCTCTCCCACACATCCGAAGGAAATCCCGGCGAGGAGTACCGCTATAACGGCAATCGCTTTGCAGAACTGGATAAGGTGATCGAGAAGGCGACCGGCAAATCATTCGCCGAACTTTTAATAGCCAACATTCTCGACCCGCTCGGCATGAATGATACAGCACCGAACGTGCCCTCGATGGTCAGCACAAAATCACCAAACGCCGCGGACCAGGCAGCAGAGTCTGAAGTGAAAGCTGCCGTTATGGACATCATTGAGGGCTTCAATTCCGGCAACGTTGATCAGGTTGAGCGGCGTCTCGCGCCGCAGCAAAACCGCTTTCGGGGCGACGGAGGTTTTCTAACTGGTTTTGTTGCCGCCGCGGAAGTGAGGCAAGCACTCCAGGCGGGCGTTAAGTGGAACTTTGAGGTCTACAACCTCGAGGTGGCGGTTTACGGCAATAGCGCCATCGCAACCTTCTTAACGCGCGAAAATATCACGTTGCCCAATGGACCACCGCGCACTGAAGGCCCGTGGAGGAATTCCTACTTCTGGAACAAACAAGACGGCGCCTGGAAGCTTGTTCATGCGCATCAGTCGCCATTGGGCGGAGCAATGATTACGGAAAAGCAACAGCAAAGATTCGACCGGGTCGCAAAGATATTGGCGCAACCTTATGCGCTCGATCGCGGATTTAACATCACGAAAATTAGTTACCCGCAGAGTTTCAGCACTGCCGCCGGATTGATCTCGACCGTTCTTGACATGGCGAAGTACGACATTGCGATCGATCAGAACAAGTTTCTTACTAAAGAAACTCAACAACTCGCTTTCACGCCGGCGGTCTCAACCAAAGGGGAGTCACTTCCCTACGGGTTGGGTTGGTTTACGCAAGACTACAAAGGCACGAAGCTACTCTGGCATTACGGCTACTGGACCGGCAACTCATCTCTTATTTTGAAAGTGCCCGAGCAGAACATAACGTTCATCATAATGGCGAACTCCGACAATCTCAGCCGTCCGACGGATCTCGGCGCGGGTAATGCGCTAAGCTCTGCGATAGGCATGGCCTTTTTGAAGACGTTCATCTTCCCGCAGAAGTTCGGAGCGAGCATACCCGAGATTAGTTGGAACGCTCCGGTTACGGAATTGAAAAACCAGCTCAACTCCACAGCGGCAAAACCCTACGCCGATGTCTACCGCACAGACCTGGTTACAAAGGTCAGGATCTATCAAAGCGTGGGACACGCAACTGATGCCGCGCAGCTGATGAAAATGTATATGGACCTCTATTCCAAACCAATGCCCGATGATCTGTTGAAGTTGCCAGTGATTGCGCAGATCGTGCAAGTGCTCGACAACGAGGATAAGAGTGTGGCGTTCAATCTGGCGAGTAGTCAGGACGTGCGTATTTTCGCCATCGGCGAAGGTCAGCCCGGTGAGATGTTTGACTACGGCTGGATCGAAGACGACAAAGGGTCACGTGTGTGGGAGATGCAGGAGCCCAGGACTATACGTGCAGGCGGCGCGGGTAAGAACAGGCAAGTTGACGTGGTAATCACCCTGCCTGCGGGAAACTACAAGTTGCGATACAAATCTGATGATTCACACTCGTTCGACCACTGGAACGCCCTGCCGCCCGACATTAATTTTTGGGGAATCGCCGTCTACAAGAAATAAGGCGACTCGCTTCAGGAATTAACTTCGATAAGTTGTTCCTTTTGCGCTCAACTGTGCGAGTCGGATTTTTCCACCAAGCCACGCAAGCGGAAGCGACAGGATGATCAGCGCGATCGGATACCACTTGGGTCCGAATTCGGGACCTTTGTTCCAAGTGGCGGCGGCGCCGGCTGTGCTGAGCACTACGCCAATTCCTCCGAGTATCAGCGCGTGCAGCATTGGCCGATTCGGCGCGAGTAACGCTGTGAGGTAACAGCCTAAAATAGAGAACAGGCTTCGATACGCCAGCGCAAGCAGGAAAAGCGAGTCAGCCATTTTTGTAAACCACGGTGGAAAGATGCCAGTCGCGTGCATCACGACATCCGCCAGCGTGGACAGGATTACGATGAAGAGCAATCCTGCGATCACAGCGCCGATACTCCGAAGTTTCATCTCATTTTCCCCGGATTAGTTGCTGGCCTCGAAATGAGTTGGTCACGGAGCTTTGCCTCGAGAGTGACTGTTGGACGAGGTCAGTACCGTAACGCGGTAGCGTCGGGTCGGCGCTCATTAACCAAAGCATTATTGCATATGCGAGACTGACCCGACGCTGCCGCGTTACGGTACGGACCTCGTCCAACCCGCGGTTCCTGACTTTTGAGGCAAAGCATTGTCACGGTAGAGTAAAAACATCAGGATACTAAATTCGAGACTTCGGAATCCGTCAACTGCAAATACTTTCGGGAGCGAAATGACCAACAAGCACCAACTCATCAGTAAACTTCTATCAGTATTCGCCAGTTGGGAAGAGTTCCTGGCTGGAATAGATGAGAACGAGATCGATGTTCAGCCTAAGCCCGGAAAGTATTCGATCACCGAAGTACTCGCTCACTTGCATGCATGGCAACAAGTTTCACTTGCGCGGCTGGAGGCCGCTGTGCTCAACAAAGATCCAAGCTATCCTGAGTGGCTTGACGACGCGGATCCCGCTTACGTGGAAGATCATATTGACGAGTTCAATGCACGAATCCAGGAAATCTATCACGCCGAGTCGTGGTCAGCGCGTCACCGCGAATGGAGTGAAGGCTTTTTAAGCTTCATTAGACTGGCGGAAACGATTCCGGCCTCAATCATGTTCGACAGCGAACGCCACAGATGGCTCGGCGGCAACGCGCTCGCCGCAGTAATCGATGGTTCCCGCATTCATCATCAAGAGCACCTCGATAGCCTTCGTAGTCGGTTGAGATCGGCAACGAACTGGAGCACGCGGCTGATTCACCCTGCTGGCGTGCCACCCAGGGGATTCAGTTCGCTCGTGACTCCGGTTTTCCGCGGCTCGACCACCGTATTCCAGCATGCTGCCGATGTCCGGGACACGTGGAATCATGACGAGGCGCCTTACACCTACGGCTCATATGGCACGCCTACGACGCTCGAACTGGCGATGCGGATCGCTGAGCTCGAGAAAGCGCATCGAACCTTCATTACGCCTGGTGGCCTCGCAGCGTTAACCCTTGTGTATTTTGCGTTCTTAAGCGCCGGCGATCATGTTCTGATTCCCGAAAGCGTCTATGGTCCAAGCCGAGCCTTCGCAAATGACATACTTCGTAAACTCAATATTGATGTTGAATATTACGATCCTCTCGAAGGCGAGCACATTGTCTCGAGATTGAAGGCGAGTACGCGTCTTGTATGGTGCGAGAGTCCGGGCTCGATAACGATGGAGGTGCAGGATGTTCCAGCCATAGCTGAGGCAGCGCATTCGCAGGGCGTGACGGTTGCACTTGATAATACCTGGGCTGCCGGCGTTTTCTTCGAACCCTTCGCACATGGCGTAGATGTCTCGGTACAGGCGCTCACCAAGTACGTGGGCGGTCATAGCGATCTGTTACTCGGTTCAGTTTCAGTGCGTAATGATTCTTTGTATCGACGTGTTGGGGAGACGCACCAGCATCTCGGAATGGTAGTGTCGCCAGACGACTGTTCACTCGCACTGCGTGGCTTGCAAACTTTGCACGTGCGGCTAAGGACGATTGAGCAGAGCGCGCTGAAAGTGGCCGCCTGGTTGGCCCAGCGATCGGAGATCGAACGCGTGCTTCATCCTGCCTTTCCTTCATGTCCCGGACATGCAACGTGGCAGCGAGATTTCACGGGTTCGACAGGGCTGTTTTCCGTTGTGTTTCGAGCACCAGTCAAAAAAGCACATCTTGAGGCATTTATGGATCGTTTGACTTTGTTTCGCATGGGTTACAGTTGGGGCGGAGTGACGAGTCTGGTCGTAACACCCGATTTAAAGGAAGCGCCCAACGCGGGCGTGTACGGCGATCGACTGGTGCGGTTCTATGTAGGTCTCGAAGATCCAGCCGATCTTATCCGTGACCTGGAGAAGGCCCTGCCTGCGATCGGCAAATAAAGAATCACGTCGTCGATTGGTCCAGTACGTGCTCCAGAATCCAATCCCGATCATCAAACTAGTGTTTGGATTCTCGGCGCGCACTCTTCAACATCAACTGCAAATTCGCATACTGATCGACAAACCGTCTGCTACCTGGGACGGTAATGAATGTGTCCAGGTGCAAATTTTCGACTGCGTGATCAGCGAGAGGGGATGGTGGAGCGACAGTAGATGCTTGTTGTAATAGTCGTTCCACTTGTTCACGAGGCGCCGCAGGCCACAACAGGATTTGACCACTTTGGTCTCTGGTATAGAGGATGTTGCCATCTGCCGAAAATGCTACCGAGGTGATCGCGCTGTCTGAAACTTTCAGCGTCAGCAGCAATTGATCTGAAGAAGCACTCCATAAGTTCACAGTGCCCATCTCATCACCCGAGGCAATGGTCTTGCCGTCTGGCGAATAGGCGACTGAGGTGACTACATATTTGTGCCCTTCGAGTCGGGCCAAGAGTCTTGCCGGAGTGCTACTGATATCCCACAGTTCGATAATGTTGTCTGTAGCACCGGTTGCAAGGATATTGCTGCCAGGAGAAAAAGCAACGGCCAGGACGTTGATACCTACCCCTTTGTGTCCTTTGATATCCGCTTTGATTTGTTTGCGTGTCCGCGTATCCCAGAGTGTGACTACGCCATTGTCGGCCTCCGAGCCGCCACCGCTAACAGCGAGCAGCTTACCGTCTGGAGAAAAAGTCATGGCTTGCGTAAAGACGTCACCAGCTACGGCAATACCAGGTTTAGGATCAGAGTTTGGATTCCACCAACTCACTTCATCGGGACTCCCAGAGATCGCCGCAAGTTGCCCGTCCGGCGATAAAGCAATTTCTCTCGACACGCTTTCCTTGATCGTCGCTGGTAAATCTTTGAGTTCGTGTGTCTGAGGCGAGCGCGACGGCAATATGTTACTGACATCCCACAACTGCAGTGCGTCGCCCGAGCCGACAGCAAGCGTTTGGCTGTTGCGCGAGAAATCAAGCGACGTGGCATACGCAACGTCAGGGCTCAGAGTCATCAATTCGCCTGGGACTTTCTGAGTGATGTCCCACACCTTAACGCCGCCGCCATTAATCAAATCTGTACCATCACCCGTGGCAAGCATTTTACCGTCAGGGGAAACAGCGACCACAAGATCATAAAAACGGTTGAAAGAAAAGAAATTCTCTCTATGCGCCCGCAACTCGGTCTTAAGTGTGTAAGCAGTCGCTTCGGCGTTTGCGGCCGTCCACACCCTAAAACTTCTCTCGCTGGCAGTGACCATAGTCCTGCCGTCCGGCGTGAGAGCGAATGATTTGATAAATAACTCGGATCTATCTTCAAGCGGCTCACTACCCTTTCCCAGCAACTGTATCTCAGACGATTCCCGCGTTTGGACATTCCAACGCGTCAACTTTCTGCCGTCGCTGGTGATAAGAGCATTACCATTTTCCACAAAACGTACTGACGGATATCCATTGCCACCATCAGCCAGCGTAACAGGCTCCTTTTCGGGAATCTTCCAGAGCAAAAAGGTTGATCCATTTCCGATGGCGACCAGGCCTCTGTTCTCCAAGACATCAAGCGCTATGTGAGCGTCGTTGCCTTTCAGTTTTGCGGTGGCCGTTAGACTGGGCAGTGAGTAGCCTCCCGTTCCGTCCGGGTCGATAGGTATAGTCCAAACTCTAACCTGTGTGCGATCTGCAGTGATGAACTGGTGGAGACCTATAGTGGCAACAGCTTTCACCGTCTCCTTCTGAGATGGAAGTGTTACAAAAGGATTCCTCAACCTCACGAGACCGAACCACACCCTAACGATGTTGTCGTTTCCGGCCGCCACTAACTGCTCGTCCATCTTTGAGCCAAAAGCTACTGGCGCGACAGGTCTGGCAGTGTAAACAGCTACGGGGTCGCTGTCCGGCATCGCCTTTCTCCCTGCCGACGTTGACGAGCTTTCACCCATCTTGATCGTGGCAAGTTTCCGGCTTGCAAGTCGCCACAAGTAATACCACTCGAAACCACGCAAATCGGTCGCTGGCAAGATCGACCCGCGCGGGTCTTCAGCAACAAATTTAGCATCCGTCGAACTATCGGGGTATAAGTTCATCAGCAGTTTTTGCGCCCGCTCGGTGTTGTTGTCTTCGATGGCCTTTTGGGCAATGCCAACGTTGGACGCATAAAGAAGCGCCTGGTTCTTTTCGATCTGTTGATTCGCCAATTTTGCGTTCTCGACAGCGGTCTTTGCATTAAGAATCGCTTTCTGTTTCTCAGCCTCAGCCCTCAATGTCTGTTCGTCTGCCTTTTTCGCGTTTGCTTCTGCGAGTAGCGCCTGAGCCTCGGCCCGCTGGCGTTGACTTTCGGCCAGCTGGCGTTGCTTTTCGGTTTCGGACGCGAGACTCTTTGCGATCCCTTCCGCCTGCTCAGCTGTGATTCGCAACTCCTCGGCTCTTAGCAGAGCCTTTTGGGCTTTTATCTTCTGGCCATAGGCGTAACCACCCATCACAAAGGAGAAGATGAAAGCCACCCCAAAAATCAAAGCGGTCAACCGAGTGCGTCTGATCTCTTTCCGGCGGCGCGCTTCTTCGGCGGCAAGCAGCGCATCACGCGCGGAGACGCTTTCATCCAGAAAACTCATCGCCAATGGAAACTCCGGATTATAGCGGCGTGCCCACACCTCGTTCGGGTTGCTTTGTTCACGCCACGACAACGCGAGCCCCAGATCAGGATCACGCCAGAGTCCGGCGACACCTTCCTGATGTAGCACCGCCGTCTCCGCGAGGCGGATGTAGATGCGCGCCGAACGCGACTCCTCGTCTACCCAGGTCTTCAGGCGCTTCCAGTTACGAATTAAACTCTCATGCGAGATATCGATCAGCGACTCGCGGTCCAGGTGAATGCGCTCACCCGTTAGCGCGTCGGTCGGTGGCGGCATCAGAAAAGACCTGCCCTCGCGGCGGAACACTTCAATAACCGCAAAGACGGCCGCTTCAGTTGCGCCAGTCAATTCACAGATCTCCTGCACTTCCATGGGACGCCGTATCTCGCGATTATCAGTGCCTTTCTCCGTCAGTCCCTTGAACAGTTTTTCAGCAATCGCTTTTTGACTGTCACTTAATTCGGCGTACGCTTCTTCGGCGTGTCGGGACAGCGCTTCAGCCATACCGCCGATAGCGACGTAATCAGGAATGTCCATCGGCTTGCCGTTGCGGTGACTCAGCCAATAGTCCCAGGTGCGCATCAGCGCATGCTGAAGTATCGGAAGCTGATCCGGTTTGTCACCGACGTCGTTGAGCAGTTGATTGACAAGCGGCACACTGATCGCACCTTGCCCGACAGCGACGGGACCAGTAATGGCTTCGCGCCGCTCGTCGCGCGTCATGCGCGGGATCAGGTATTGACCGTTATTGATTGTCTCCGGCAGATCCCAAAACTGCGCGCAGTCGCCGAGAAAATCGGAGCGCATGGTCAGCACGACGTAAATCTTCTCGGCCTTTTGGCCCACGGCTTCGAGCAGTAGCTTAACGAAAGCTGCTGCGTCCTCTTTCGAGTTTTCCGCTTCAATGAGTTTCTTGAAACGAAACAACTCTTCGAATTGATCTACGACGACGAGCAAATTTTCGTGTTGCTGGAAAAGCGGCTGCCCGTCGTTATCGAGTTTAGTACGCGCGCGACTCACTAATTCGACAAGTCCAAGACTGCTGCGTCTCAGAGTAGTCTCGGTCAGCACGGCCTGCATGCCGCCAGTCTTATCATCTCCCGAACCAAGTACTGCCGGAGCAGCCAACGCGCGCGCGAGATTACCGATGGGATCGCTGCCGGGACGAATAATGGCGATACGCCATTCGGAACCCGCACTCGCCATTAGCCCACCCTGCAGTGCAGGGAGCAATCCGGCCCGCACGAGGGAAGACTTGCCGCTGCCTGAAGTGCCGACGACGGCGAGAAAGCGTGTCCGCCTCAGTCGACGGAGCAACTCTTCACTCTGGCCATCGCGCCCGAAGAAGAGATGCGTTTCGTTGGATTCAAATGGACGCAGCCCCGGAAAAGGATTAGCGCTGTGATTAATTTCTTGCATCGTCCGCTCCTTTCGCTGCGGCTTGCAGGCGGGCAACAAAGGAATCTAATACTCCCGGCAAGAAGTCTTCGAAGTTTTTGATGACCAGGGTGCCAGGGCTATTGAACAGTTGTTTATGTGCGGTTTTGGGTGAAGCTACATAGACAGCCTCCGCCGCTAGTAGACTCTTTCGGTTAAGGCCCACGATCTTTTGGAGGTCACGCCGCTTGTACTCAAACCAGACTTGATTGCCCTGGCCGTAGTAAAGTAACACCGCGTCACATTTCTCGAGATTTTCCTTGTGAATCTCGAATCCTTCAGAATCACCGACGCCTTCGTCGTCAATGAGTGGCAGCAATACCTGAAAGTGTTTTTCGAGTGATAGGTAATCGTTCAACGCAACAACGTCTTCCACATCGCGCTTGTCAAAAATTAGATAAACCTTTGCCGGTGACTCATCGGACGGCTCGGGTTTGGGTTTGTCGCCGTTGCTTGTGAGGCGAAGTTGGATGACATTCTTGAGTTCTTCCAGCGGCGTCTGTAGAAGTTCTGCGTCCTTTTGCACTGCGGCATCAGTCCGGAGATGTTCGATAAACTGTGCTTGCACTTCTTGTTGCGGTGCCAGCCCAGCGGGCATCCACAACAATCTCGAGAACGCCTCATCGCGACTGCGTTCCGCAGAAATCTCAATTTGCAGACGCACGATCGACTTGCTACCCGCGCTCTCGGGAACGATGCCGTAACTCCCACCGATGAGGTGGACCGAAAGCTTGGCGCGAGAAACACACTCGCGAACGGCTTCTTCGTAGTCTGGGGAGATCAAGGGCAACTCTTTTTCGGGTAGGATTTCGTAGCCACGATTGAGCAGTTCGCGCTTTATTTGATCTCGCTCGTCGTTCAAGTCCCTGGTTGTTTGGGCGAGATAGACTGTTCCTTTAATACGAGTGAAGACAGAACACTCTGGAGTTATGTAGCGCGGATTGATACTCGTGAGCACTTGTTTGACATCCCATGCCAGGTCATCGAGTTTGCCCCAATATCTTTGGTCGCGATCACGCCCCAACCCCTGTCCAAACGCAACCGGCCTCTGAGTCGTCTTGTCTATTTCGTAAAACTCGTAGCCAAGTTGCTTTTGAAACTCCGGCGGATGTTGCGTGCGCTCAATGTGAGTCTTGACGACTTTGAAAACACGCATTTTGTCGCCGACGAGGAGACCGCTCGAGTTGTCTGCCAGACGACAAAACTCGCGTAACTCACCTATGCACCATTCCGACTGAAGATAACCAGGTGAGAGAATGGAAATCATTACTGCCGTGTTGCGAATGCGTTCCTCCAGCACGTCGGCGAAGTAGACATTGCCCGGCAGTCTGGGATCGCGCCAAATCGAAGGCTCGTAACCCAGGGTCTCGCCGAGGACACTCTCAAACCGCTCATGGAAGTTATCTATCCAACCCTTCCCTTGTTCATCGTGCAGTTCGTTGTCCAAATGGCGATAACTGATAAAAACATCATCGGTGAAGGTCTGAGCAGAAGACATTTGGAGGCCCCAGTTCAGGAGTAATGGTTAGAAAAATAAAGCCGAGCTGAACGCGATTACTATTTTCCAGGGTGACAGCATCCCTAAAATACACCTCACTCAAACATTCCACGTGGTGGTTTCCACAAGCAGTTCTCGCGTTAATAGTCAGACGGTGCAAACTTATATATGAGACCTCTATCAAGACCTCATATGTTCGAAAGCACATTTTCGAGTGGAAACCCGACACCCATCAGAAAGGAAAAAGACAATGGCAAATTCCCCCAATGCCGAAGCAACTCCGATATTCTACTGGAACCTGCTCACAAATATTAACCCGTCCGTTACGCCAGGCGCGACATCTATTGCGATGCCGAGAGCAGGAGATCTCTCGGTGATTTACGGCTATCAAGACGACCGCCCAGCAAAGCGAATCTACATGGTGGTGGACGGCGTGCAAGAGAAGATAAATCCCGGCGACAATAGCTTCTCAGTTTCAGCCGGAGATAGCCTCGTCTATGAACTTTTCGATTCTGATAGTGACTCGATCCAGATCGAGTTTCAACTCACGTAGGTCCAGGAAAAAGGCGGGGTTTTCGGAACGCATTCTTTCGAAGTTTCGGTCTGAGCCCCGCCGTAACTAGCTGCGGAGTGCGCGTTCAATCAGGTGCGTTAAGACCTTGCGGGCGTCGAAGAACGCTTCTGCCAGTTCGCGTGCGGCGCGGCAGTGATGTTCGTAGGCGGCGTCAATCTCTTCCATTCCCGCGAGCACCTGGACCATCGTTTCGAAAGCCAGAAGGCCTGCGCCTGTCTCCAGCCAGTCTGAGAAGCCCGTCTGCTGCGTGAGCACGGGGCGTCCCGATGCGAGGTACGCCGCGCTGCGTTCGCTGAACCAGCCAGAGCGGGATGCGACGTAGCCGTCTTTAGCAACGCTCCATTCGGCTTTCGAACTGCGGATAAATTCCTGGTAGGACCACGGATCGCGCGTCACCTGGAGTGGATCGAGCAGGCGCCAGCCTTTTGCGCGCAACAAATCGCGCGGCGCTGACTCGCTTCCGAGCGCTATCTCGAAGAGCGGCCCCGCCCTCGCGGGCAGGTCAACAAACAATTCGAAGGATTCCGACTTCATCCCGTAACGACGTCCCTCGTATTCGCGCGTGCGATAGCTGTCCCACTGCATGACGGTGGTCCAACTACCTTCGCGCCGGCCCGGTGTTACGGACCACGCATCGAGTTGAACCGGTTGTCGCGTCGGCTGCCACGCGAAGCCGTCCGCGGGCACGAGGCAGTCGCTCCGCCCGATATTTTCCGCGAAGGTGAAGAACGAGTTGTGCGCGGCCGCCAGCGCGCGCGCATGCGAGTCGGTTAGATGACGTATCTGTGTGAAGGCTGGATCCGTATCGACAAAGACCCGGCACGGTACTTCCGCGAACCATGATCGCAGTGGGTTCACGCCGGACAAGTTGAGCAGCAACTCCGTCGACTCGCACACCTCGTGGACGCGCGACGCGAGCGGACCCATCCAGGTATCGGTGTGTGCGTCGTAGTAGCACCAAAGTTCGCCAAGACCCAGGCGCTCAAAGGCGCGCGCGGCGAAGTGCAATCCATAGGAAGGGTCTTTATCAACGACGCCGCGCGCCGGGTCATAGCATGACGCGTAGTCGTCACTGTCCTCGACGAAGTAAACGTCGTGCCCCAGGGCACGTAAGCCGAGGACGTATTGCAGGTGATGCCACGCTAGCCCACCGATTGGACCACGCACGACGTAGCCGAGAACGATAATACGCAAACGTTGCGTTTCAGACATCGAACTCCGGAAACAACTTGAAGATGAACTCTTCCTTCCGCCTGACGGTCTCCTTAAGCTCCGCCGTGTAGTATCGATCCCACTTCTGCTCCGCCTTACGCCCCTTGCCTCGAGGCAGGATCTTTTCCTCGCCGAGGATGAACGAGATGTCTGCGGGTGCGTAATCGTTTTGGGAGAGGAAGTCGAATAGTCCGTGGTTTAGATCGTCAGTGCGAATGAAGTGCAGGTCGTGCATGTCCGCGAGGTGAGTCCCGTTTGCGACGTAGGCTCCCCCCTTCAGCTTCGCATAAGCCGCGCGCGGATCGCGGAAGTAAAACTTCAAGAACTGCTCGGTGATGAGACCCGGTGTGTTTTCTGGTGCGTGTCCGTTAGCGAGACTGCGAAAGGCGGCGTTCGAGAGACGCACGTAAGCTGCGAAGTCGAGGTCGGGGAAATTCGAATACTCGCGGCTGAAGTTTGGAACCGCCTCGTAAAACTTTAGGAACTCGCTCCGCTTCCACCAACCGAATTCGTACTGCGAGACGTAAAGATCGAAAGGGTTGCGCACGGTGGCGAGAATTTTCTTCCCGCGTTGCGGTTCAGGAATCTCGCTGCAGCCACCGTGCTTGTTCGAATTATGGACGAGGGAGCCATAGCGCGGATGTTTGCTGCCAACCTCGCCGAAGAGAGCGTTGCGCACGTGTGTCCAACGTGTCCAGTGCAGACCATAAAGCCGAAACAGCATCGACGTGACAAACGTGCCGCCGGTCTTCGGCTCGTGTACGTAAACGAACTTGTCCGTGAAGATCATATCTACTTAAATCGTTTCAAAGTCACGACTGCGACTTGGACCGGGTCAGAACCACCTCGCGGTAGCGGGTGGGTGCGAAGCCAGTGCAAAACCTGTCGATCGTCAGGCTTCGCACCCACCCGCTACCGCGAGGTGGTTCTGACCCGGCACAACAGAGCGCTGAGAACCTACGACTTTAACTGCTCTTCCCTGCTGCTTGTGCATCGTCAAACGTCGTCGCATCGATACCCGAAATAGACGGAACGATAAAGCCCTGTCCGACCAGGTATGCGAGGATGAGTTCGGCGTTCTCTTCGGCTGAGCGTGCAACCGTGTCGATAACGAGTTCGGCGTTGTGCGGCGGCTCGTAAGGATCGTCAATGCCCGTGAAGTTTTTGATCTTGCCTTCGCGCGCAAGACGATACATGCCTTTCACGTCACGTTCTTCGCAGACGTCGAGTGGCGCGTCAACAAAGATTTCGATGAAGCGGTCCGAGCCAACCATCGCGCGGCACTCGTTGCGAGTAGCGCGATAAGGGCTGACGGCCGCGCATATCACGCCCCCGCCGTGTCGTGCGATCTCAGCGGCAACGAAACCGATGCGCCGGATGTTCGTGTCGCGGTCTTCCTTCGAGAAGCCGAGGCCCTTCGACAGATGCGTGCGCACGACGTCGCCGTCGAGCACCGTCACCTGACGCCCGTGTTCGAGCAATCGTGTCGTCAGAATTTCAGCAGTCGTCGACTTCCCTGCACCGGAAAGACCTGTGAACCAGAGACAGAAGCCCTGCTGGTGACGCGGCGGATGGGCTTCTGCGAGGATCGATGCGACCTCCGGTCTCGTAAACCAACTCGGAAGCGCACGCCCGCGCTGCAAGTAGTTCTCGCGCACTTCCGTCCCGGAGATCGAAGCGGTGCGCTTTCCTTCGGGAATGCGCGTCGACTCTTCGTAGCGATCCTCTTCGGGGATGTAGAGCAACTCCGAAAACGGCATTGGCTTCACGCCGATCTCATCACTGTGCTTCGCGACTAGTTCCTGCGCGTCGTATGGACCATAGAACGGACGATCCTTCGAATCACGGCCGGGGCTGGCGTGATCGCGCCCGACAATGAGGTGATTGGCTCCGAAGTTGCGGCGGATGATGGCATGCCATAGTGCCTCGCGGGGTCCGGCCATGCGCATCGCCAACGGCAGTAGTGCAAGCATCATTCGGTCCGGATCGTAGTAACGCTCGGCGAGTACACGGTACGACCTGACGCGAGTGAAGTGGTCTATATCGCCCGGCTTCGTCAAACCGACAACTGGATGGAGCAGAAGAGCGCCGTCGATCTCGCGTGCCGCGCGTGCAGTCAACTCCTCATGCGCACGGTGCAAAGGATTGCGTGTCTGAAACGCGACGACGTTGCGGCGACCAAGCGCAGCAAGTCGTTCACGGACTTCGAGAGGCGAGAGCCGGAGTGTGCGGAAGTCGTAATAGCGCGGCAACTGCAGGACGCGCATTTGTCCTGAAACGCACAAGTCGCTCCACGAATTCATCTCAGCGACGAGCGGGTGACGCAGGTCGTTTGTTCCATAGGCCAGGCGAGCCTCGCGCTCGCGATCCCACTCGAAGATCTCCTCAACGTGCATCACGGCGAGTACATTGTTGTGTTGGTCGGCAAGGCCCAACTCATCATCGAGTTTGATGCCGGCGTCCTTGTCTACAGTCAACGTGACAGGGAGCGGAAAGAGTTCGCCCGAAGTCAGGCGCATCTCTTCAAGCACGCGATCGTAATCAGCTCGATTCATGAAACTGCTCAGGGGCGAGAAGCCGCCCGTGGCAAGCAGTTCGAGATCGCAGACATTGCGCGCCGACAGTTGAACGCGAGGCAGCGAGGCTGCTTTCACGCGTACGTCTTCGCGCTCTTCTTCAGGGACGAGAAGGTTCACGAGCTTCCCGGCGTATGGCTTGATCAGAATGTCCTTCTGTTCGCTGAAACTCATTAATTCATTTTCCTTTTCGATAATGTTTACCTAACGGGATCTTACTGGGCGGCTGCGTGTGCCGCTTCGGGTGACAGTTTGAAATACGCCGAAGGCGTTGGCTAATTTCAGCCCAGGGTTGGAGCGTCAGCGACAACCCTGGGATCCAAACAGAAAATACTCTAAACCCTGAAGGGGTTTGGCAGTTGGCGAACCCTTTTCAGGGTTGAAATGGTTTTTAATTTCTAATCCCAGGGTTGTCGCTGACGCTCCAACCCTGGGCTGAAATTAGCCAACGCCTTCGGCGTATTTCAAATTGCCTCACTACGGCACTCTTTCAGAGCTTCACGCTCATTGCACTTTCTCACCAGGGGCGACGCGCCTCACGTTGTTCGGCGCTTGCCCCTGGCTATCATATTCCGCGCCTTCGGCGCTGCGTGCGCTTGATCTACATAGCACCGTTAGCGCTGTCTTTCGACTTCGAGACAAAGCCTCCGTTCTGCAGGTCGAAAATAACGAGACGCTTGTTTTCCAAAATGCACTCGTACTGCGAACGCAGATGATCGCGTAATTCGTTGTAGTGGTCCAACCACCAGAACGCGGGCCAACCGAAAGCAATGTAGCTCGCTCCGTGCTCGCGACGCATTCGTTCCAACTCGCCGACCGCGGTTACACCATCTGCCGGCGCGCCCCAGTAGACGCCTTCGTGTTCGAGGAAAGGAAGTGTTCGCCGCCCTCGCCCGAAGTCGCCACCAAAACCTTGTTCATCGACGAGAACGAAGGTCTCACCTTCGGGAATCGTCCGTGAAACGTCCTCTGCCGCTTCGAGCAACAGGTGCATCCACTCGTTCGCGTGCGGAAAGGGCGCATGTGGCTGGTCCAGTCCGAGGAATGGACACAGCTTTTCCCAGCCATCGCCGGCGCAGATGTCTATCACCAGCAAATCATCCGGTCGATCACTAAAGTAAGCGCAGACGTTCGCCACGTGTGTATCGTAGACAAATGAAAAACGTTCCCGGCTGTACTCGACGACACCGTACGTACACGCACTGGCGAACTCGTGGAACATCTTGAACTCGGGAAAATTTTCCCACCACTGCATCAACAACCGCCAGTGGACCTCGCAAGAGCGCAGCCACGCATCCTTCTCTCGCACCGTGAGAATAAACTTGCTTCCCGGGAACGCGTGGTCCAACTGCGCGTAAAAGGGAGCGACCGGAATGTCGGTAACTCCCTGAAACTCTTCGAGAACCGACAGCCGATATTGACCCGCACGCAGCTCCCGCAGTGTTTGCTCATCATGCGGATAGTGCATAGCGGGTATGCCAAGTAGATTCAGCGCATCCGTCAGGCTGGACGTGCCCGTCTTGCTGAGGCCCAATCCGAAGACTTTCTGTTGCGCGGGCAGACGGCTCAACCTATCTTCGCTCCCTTCGTGAGAAACTCTTTCAAGCGAGCGCCCACTGCTTCGAGTGCGAAACTTTCTTCGACACGCGCGCGAGCACGCGCACCCAACGCGCGGCACAAATCTTCGTCGTCAATAAGTCGTCTGAGCGCCGTCGCGAAGGCTGTTACGTCGCCGCGCGGCACAACTATCCCGCCCGACGCTTCTCCACCTTCGAAAAGATCGCTGACGCCGGGCGCGTCAGCAGCCACAACCGGCAACCCCGACGCCATCGCTTCCAGCGGCGCGACCGCGAATCCTTCATGACGCGATGGAAACGCATAAAGATCAGCAGCGCGCAGGTAAGTCTGCAACCTCGCACGATCGCGGACGTATTCATCAAACCAAACAACGCGGCGTTTGCCTTCGATTGCGGCGCGCAACTCCGCCGCATCGTTACCCGTGCCGACGAGCACGAGGCGAAGATCGTCGTTCGGCCGTTCGCTACAGATGCGCTGCCAGGCGTCGAGTAGCACGTCGAGACCCTTGCGTCTAAAATCGACTCGGCCATGCCAAAGAACAATGCGCGCCTCTTGCGGAAGACCCAACTCGCGCCGCGACATCGCGCGATCACCTGGACACCACTCCGACAGATCGACCGGGTTGAAGACACGCACGATCTTCTCACTCGCCAGCCCGTAACCTTCACGCAGGCGCGCGGCCTCACTTCCAGCACCAACGAACAATCCATCAGCACTTTGCACGGTGAGGCGCCGCAACGCGCGTTCGAGTCGCCGGTGCGAAACACTACCGCCCTGAAACGTTGAGTAGACTTGACGACGAGTCAAACGTCCGAGCAACAGACACACGTCGAACCGCGCATGTTCGTAATCCTGCACAAGCAATGCGTCGCAACGCTGACGCCGTAGCTCGCCCGCAAGCGCGACGATGGGCGTTGAAAGATACGGCATGAGTTCTCGTGCCGCCGACCACCACGCGCGGCGCGCGCGGCCCTGGACCATCCCAACCGCTTCATCGAGGGAGTTGGCATAAGGATTGAGCACCCGACGACGAAGTACGCGATACGCGCGCGAAGCGGGGAGCACGCACAGGCCGGCGCCAGTCGGAGCATGCGTGAAACGCATGGTCTCAGTGACGCGTGCGGACACGCAGAAGAGCACGACGCGCACCCCCACTCGGCGCAGCGCTTCGATGTAGCCGAACATCCAGCCGCCCGTCATCTCGTCACGAAACGATTCGAACGTAACTCCGATGTTGTCCAGGTAGTCTTCGAGCAGCTCGGTCCAATCGACGAGTGCGACAGTCAATGCTGCGGGCGCGCGCGCGACCGAAGCAGGCGCTAACGACGGTGCTGATATCTCACTCAACTGCATCTTTCTTCTCTCAAATGCATCGCGTTCTTGTGTGGTTCGCGATGCGCAGCGCAACCAAGCAGTTCTCGCCGCTTCGCAGCATTCATGCTAAACATCTCCCACATTGCCGAGCACCAACCTAGCGCGGGGCTGAACGCGAGCTTCAAATCAGCATCGCGCGCGAGTTCTACTATTCCGCGTACGCCGAAGCCCACTGCAAGTGCCGCTGAATAAGGCAACCACGCTGCGTAAGAGCCCGACCACTTCAATGCATCAGCGTTGTGTCTGCTGGCGCCGAGCCCGCGCGTAACTCCGCGCACATACTCGCGCGACATGCGGCGCGCAGGGATCACGTGTTGCAGCTTGCACTCGGGGTTGTACCAGAGCTCGTACATCGATCCGACGCGCAAAGCGATTTCCATATCTCCGCCCGAAACCAGACGGCCACCCTTCCGATCTTCGAGGTATTGCTTGTCCAGCCAGCCACAGTCCACTAACGCTTCGCGACGCACGATCAGACCCGCGCCTGCGAGCCACGGGCGGCGGTGTGCGGTCTCGCCGTGATATTTACACGCGAAAGCGTAGCGACGACTTAGCACGAAGGCGGGCGGCGTCATCTCCCAACGCGGAATGATCTGACCGCCGAATGCGCCACACTCCGCGTGCTCGCCCGCAAAGTGCGCTGCCTGTTCGATCCAGTTGTCTTCCAAAAGACAATCGTCGTCGACGAACGCAATCCACTCGCGTGACGTCTCGCGAACGCCGCGCACACGCGCGGGGGTCAACCCTTGCGTTGTTTCGACGACCGTGCGGAGCGGCAACCGAGTCGAATGTTTCTCCAAAACCTGCGACGTCTCGTCCGTGCAGTTGTTGTTGACGACGAGCACTTGCCAGTCCACATCTTCTGAAACGAGCTGACGCGCGACGGCATCGAGCGTCGCATCGAGCAGTACGGCGTTGTTGTACGTGCAAATGACCACGTCGATGGAGACTTGGCGTTTCATGCTTCGCTTCGCTTTAGTACTTTGTCCCTGGTGCTTGTAGGTCCAAGTACAAAGATCCAAAAACCTTGTTTCAACGCGCGTACTCGCGCAACGCACGCGCACGCTCCTCCTCGGTATCGTCAGGCTCGAGGTAGCGGACGATGCGCGCAGGCGAGCCGACCACGACGGCGTACGGCGGAACATCGTCCACGACAATCGTCTTGCATCCCACGACGGAGCCACGCCCCAGCCGCACACCCGGAAGGATGACCGCGTCAAACCCAACCCAAACGTTATCTTCGAGCACGATCGGCCGCGGCTCTGCAAACACAGGCAGTCTGCGCGCCGGATCCTCCGCGACCGCGCGCATAACCTGGCGCCGCAAGTCCACTGGCAGCGAACCCGCATTCGAAGGCCACGTATCCGTGAGCACAGCGCCCCACGCGAGCAGACAATAGTCACCGACATCGATGCTTCCGTTGCAGACGAAATACGCTCCGTTGAGCACAGTGTAAGCGCCGACATTGATGCGACCGCGTGGTCCAACGATGAACGTCGTGCGGTCGTAAGCCCCCGAGGCGTCGCCAATTGTCAGACCGGGATCCTGCTCAGAATGAAACGGGGCGAAGCCATAGGCCGTGTCGATGTAAATGTTTTCGCCCAGATGCACGTTGCTCGGTATACCGCCCGCGTACCAGTCGTATTCGAGACGACGTGCATCGCCGGTCGAAATCAGTCCTGTTGCGATGTTGTCATTCATCGAAGTTCAGAGCGCCAACGGCGCGAAATATGAAAGTCAGGGGCAAAGCGGAGCGCGTCGCCCCTGGGTCACGTGCCCAAACAGTAGGTCAAGGCCCGAAGGGCTGAGATAAATGCCGACGTATTACGCCCTTTCAGTTCCGCGGACTACTTGGTCACAATGACTGCCGGATTCCCTGCCACCTCAGCACCTGGCGGCACGTCGCGCAGGACGAGCGCGCCTGGTCCAACGAGCGCGCCTGCCCCGATTGTTACGCCCTTCAGGATGGTCGCGTTGTATCCGATCCACACGTCGTCTTCTATGCGCACCGGACGCGTCTCGATGCGCGGACGCCGCGCACGATCTCCGACGGGCGAAAGCGCAACCGTGTCAGCGAGCCGCGCCGCTGGCGCCAGCGGATGAAAGTCGGAGTCGGCGATCGTTACTCCGCCCGCGATCATCACACGCGAACCGATCGCTATGTGCTCGGAGCAAACGAGAGAAGCATTCGCTATGTAACAGTAATCCCCGATCTCGATGACGCCATTCTCATCAGCTGCGAGCGACGCGCGCCAGATCGTTGTGCAACGTCCGACACGCAGACCCACGTCCCTCTTCGAGTAGTAGTGTTTGAAACAGAACGACGAATCAATGGCTGTTTCCTCACCCGCGACGACGTTGGTCGGAATGCGCCCAGCAAACCAGTCACCCTCCAGTTGCGCCCCCGGCTCAAGCTTGTAAAAAAGTCGCACCTCAGTCGTCATACTTCCCTTACCCGTCCCAACTGCGCAGTGCGATGACGGCGTTAAGACCGCCGAAGGCGAATGAGTTCGAGATTGCGTACTCGACTTCCGTCTCGCGCGCCTCGTTTGGAACGTAATCGAGATCGCAGGCCGGATCAGGCTCGGTGAAATTCGCAGTCGGCGGCAAAAACTTTTCATGTAACGCGAGCGCAGTTGCTACCGCTTCTACTGCTCCAGCCGCACCGAGCGAGTGCCCGTGCATAGACTTGGTTGAGCTGACGGCGAGACGTGAAGCATGTTCTCGGAAGACGAGCCGCAGCGCTTCGGTCTCAATCGGATCATTGACCGTCGTTCCAGTGCCGTGAGCGTTGACGTAGCCAACCTGTTCGGGACTGATGCCGGCGTCGCGCAGAGCCGCGGCAATAGCACGCGCGGCGCCTTCAGCCGAAGGCTGCGTGATGTGGTGCGCATCTGCCGACATACCGAACCCAACCACTTCGGCGTAGACACGCGCGCCGCGATCGAGCGCCGCGTCAAGTGGTTCCAGCACCAGCATCGCGCCACCTTCTCCGAGTATCATTCCGCGCCTGTCCTTCGAGAATGGCCGGCACGTATCAGGCGCAACAACGCGCAGACCCTCCCACATGCGCAAGTGGCCGGGCATGAAAGGCGATTCGCAGCCGCCCGAGAGCGCCAGTTCCACCGCGCCAGAGCGCACCAACCAGAACGCCTGGCCCAGCGCGTGGGTCGAAGAGGCGCACGCAGTTGAGATGTTGTAGACAGGTCCGTGCACACCAAACTCCATCGAGATGTGACTGGCGGCCGCGTTCGCCATCCCGCGCGGGACAGTGAGCGGATGCGGCCGGCGCGTCTGTTCGCCGAACAGTCCGGCATAACCCTGCTCTTCATAGGTCTTGCCACCCAGTGATGCACCCGTGATGATCGCCGTACTTTCGCGCAACTCTGGTGTCCATTCCAAGTTAGCGTCGCGCACCGACGCCCGCGCGGCGACGAGTCCGAGTTGTGCAAAGCGGTCAAGCTGGTCGAGTTCTTTTTCGGTGAAATGATCGCTCGGCGTGAAGTCGCGTACCTCCGCGCCGTTCTTGAAGCGGAGACTTGTGCTATCAACTGTTTCAAATGGACGAATGCCGCAACGACCCGCGCGCAGCGAGTCGCGGAACTGCGGTACATCGAGTCCGAGCGCCGTGACCGCTCCGAGTCCTGTGATGACGACGCGGCGTGTGTTTCTCATAACTTACCCCAGTAGCGTGCGAACGCACTCCACAGCCTGGCGCACGTCGCGCAACGCGAGCGCATCCTCGTTCGCGATCTCTATACCGAACTCCTCTTCAAGATCAGCGACGATCGCGAGTGCGTCCAACGAAGTCAAGCCGAGTTCTTCGAACGTCGCGTCCGGAGTGAGTTGTTCGATGGGAGTATGCGTCGCGTTCGCGATCGCGCGCATCACTCTCTCTTCAATTTCTTCCGGCACTAAACGTCAACTCCTTGATTCAATTTAACGACTCCAGCAGCGATGCAAGTACACGTGCCGAATCGAAATGCTCTTCGGCGATGTCGCGTGCGACGCGTGAATGACGCGGAGGATTTGACTCGACTCGCTCCAACGCGTCGGCCGCCTCCTCGACGCTGTCGAATGCTAATAGACCTTCTCCAACCGGCAAATACTTCGACCAGCCCGTGTCCTGCGTGACGACGGCGCGTCCCGTCGCCAGGTAGCAGGCCGAGCGGCCCGAGAACCAGCCCGTGCGCGCCTTGACGTAAGTCTCCTTAGCGATGGAGAACTCGCCGATCGAACTCTCGATGAACGAGCGGTACGAGCGCCAGTCGGGCGCGTGGAGCTGCGGGTCGAGCACGCGCCAGCCGGCTGTGCGCGCCTCCTCACACGGGAACGGCTCGCCCGCGCCGCCGGTCTGCCCGACGGCAACAGCGAGCTGCACTTCAGGAATGCGGCCGGGCAGGTCGATGAAGCGGCGGAACTCGACATCCTTCTGCCCCCAAGTCTCACCCTCATATTGAAGCGGCTTGGCAGCGGTCCAATTCATTAGCGTCGTATAGGCAGTTCCGTTGCCGAGTGACGGCAGCGCGCTCGCGCGCCAGTGCGGCAGGCAGACAGGTTGTCGCGTGGGCCGCCAGTTAATGCCGCAGCCTGGCATTCGGCATTCGTCGTCGCGTACGTTCTCACCGAACGTAAAGTGAAAGTTGTGCGCATCGACGAGGTCGCGCAATCCAGGTTCACCCGGCGTGAACATCTGCTGCGACAGGTATTGAATCTGCGTGAACATTGGGTCGGTATCAATCAACACGCGAGTGGGTATCGCACGGTATTCGTCGCGCATGTAGGTCGAGCAGGAGACGTTGAGAAAGACGTCCGCCGTCCGGCAGATCTCTACGACTCGCTGTTCGTCCATCCCAAACGTCCGGCCCGAAGCCTCGTCGCGGTAGGCCCAGCGCGACGAGAAGCCAAAGTCGTTCATCACGCCGCGCAGGTACGCGATCGACGCCGAGGCGTCGCCCCAGTCGCTCCCCTCCGGCTGATAGATCGGCCACACGCGCGTGTCCTCGACGTAGTAAACGTCGTGCCCGAGGGCGGCGAGCCCCACCGGGTATTGAACGTAGTCCCACGTCAGGCCCCCGGCCGGGACCAGGCCGAGGTGGCAGCCAACGACGATGCGCAATTTCTTACTCATGCTGGTGCTAAATACGCCGAAGGCGTTCGCTAATTTCAGCCCGGGTCCCATCCAGAAGCTCCGACGCGTAACGCCACAACTCAAAGTCGAGTTCGTTGCGAGCGCAAATGGCCTCGACGGCTTCGGGCGTGAGCAGAGACCACTTCGGGCGATCGGTGTTCACGTTGCGCGGATAAGAGACGACATCGCGATTCCACCCGAGTTTCACATTGAGTTGGGCGAGTGTCTCATCCATGCGCTCCGTCGTACCGACGACGTCGAAGTGGCGCCGCAGATTTTCGCGGGCGAGATCGAGCGTCGCACGCGTGCATTCACCTACAGGAGGATTCACGCCGGCTATCCGCCGCGTCTGATCGTTGTCGACTTCTCTAAACGGCGGATTGCGTGCGAACTCTTCGAGAGTCATCGTGTCTTGAAGCTTTGCAAAATAGTAAAGCGACACGACGCGTTCCAACGGATCGCGCAGCAGCGTGATGTAACGGCACGGGCGCGCAATGTGTTCATGCAAGCCGAACCAGAAGTGACCAATGACTGCGCGAAGGTCGTGGCAATGGAGGAGATTGACGACATGTTCGGGGACAGTTAGTTCGGGATCTTTGATGAAGCCGTAGTCGAGATAAGCGACGCCCGCGTTGAGTGGATCGTCATCGCTTGCATTTGGCGCGCTGCACTGGTTGTAGACGTACTCGCCCAGAGTGCTGCCGCCCGCTTTTGGAATGTGTAAGAAAAGAACTACCGGCGCATCAGGTGTAACGCTCGAGCTAACCTCGGCCGCTGTTGCAACCATTGGACCACCTGGTCCGGCCTGTTGCAATCCTTTTTTCAGTGCCCGATTGATCCAACTCTTAAAAGGGATAGCGACGATTGGCAGCCGGCCGTCAAACTTCAGGACGTCCGCCTCGACGCTGATCGTGCCGCTCAAGCTCACACCTTGAACGGTCAGAGAAAACTCGAACCTGTTATCGCTCCACTCGCCCTGGAGACCCGAAGTGCGGCGTCCATACTCCGCCATCGCCCTCATGCGCGCGAGCGCTTCGGGCTGGCCGAGTGAATGTGTGACTTCGGTTCTGTAACGTGGCATCTGTTCTCAGTCTCAGTCGTTCGCGCTGACGTACCAACGCTCGGGTTTCACGTCATCGGCGCGTAGCGACTTGTCGAGGACGTGCACGACGAGCGGGAAATCGTAGTCGTCGCGCGCGAAGCCGAGCGAGCGCACGATCGACTCCATGAAAGGCGTTGCCAGCACGGCGATTTTGCGCAGTTCGTTGGCTTCACTGCGCGTGGTGGATTCTTTGTGACCAACGTTGGCCGCCGCAGCGAGGGTCGCGCGCAAAGCAACTTCGTCAGCCGCGAGTAAGTCGCAGACGAGCCATTGTCGATCTCCCTTCGCGCGAGCGGCCACGAGGCCAACGAGTTCGCCGTCGCGCTCGACGCATGTGATGGAGTAGGTCGCCTGGGCCATCCTCCAACGCAGTACGGACGCATCGCGCACCACCAAACAAGCGTGCAATTTGCGCGCGGACTCCCACAATCGATCAACGCGCTCGTCCCACGTTGTGAGCAGCGCTTGCGTGAAACCATCGCCGAGTGGCAATGGTCCACTCGCCAGCGGCAACGGCAAACTCCACAATGGAAACGATGCGTACTTGATCTTGAACATCTTGAGCGCGAGGGCCCAGCGCTTGAAGAGGCCGACCCAACGTTCATCGGGAACGATGTACATCAGGCCAAAGCCTCGGGCTCGAAACTCATCGGCACCGCGCAGGTACATCCTCGCGATCGGATTCTCGAGTACCTTTCGTGCGCCTGCAGCTTCATGGGCCGCTTTGGTCACGATCGTGCCGAACGGACGCACCGCGATCACATCTCGACCATTCACCGATACGCACGTAGGCAGGAAGCGAAACTGCCCAACCGGTTTTCCCGTTTCCGCATCGGAGGCGACGACGACGGCAGGCTTTCCGAACGGTGCTCCCATGAACCAGCGCCGCAAATCCTGCGACTGCTCGCCCCAGTCCGTCTCTTCTTCCCAGAGCCGGTCAAGGTCTGGCGAATCCGCCACCTCATGAAATTCGAGATTTAGGCCCATGTTCTTTGCTTCTAAACTTGGACACAGTCAGTACCACCTCGCGGTAGCGGGTGGGTACGCCGTAGGCACGCTCCGAAAAGGCTGCGCACCCACCCGCTACCGCGAGGTGGTACTGACCGTGTCCAAGTGCGACGCCTACTTTGAGGCAAAACCTTACTCCAGATTAATCGTTCGCGGTTACGTACCAGCGTGTCGGGTTCACATCCTCTGTCCGCAATGACTCGTCAAGGACATGAACCACGAGCGGAAAGTCGTATTGATCGCGCACAAAACCGAGCGAGCGGACCACGGGCTCCATCAACGGCGTTACAAGCAGCGTCACCTTCCGGATCGGCTTTGCGGACGAGAGCGATTCAAGGGCTCTCGCGTGCGCGACGTTGACGACCGACGTAATGGTCGCACGCAAGGCATCGCCGTTGTCAGCCGCGAGCAGTTCACAAACGAGCCACTGCTCCTCGTTCTTTCGCTGGCGCGACGCTGAGAGTCCTACAAGTTCGCCATCGCGTTCGACCGCGATCACTTCGTGCTGTGCCTCGCCGAGTTTCCAGGGCAGCGTACGTGAATCGCGCACGACCATGCAGCCATGTAGTTTGCGCGCTGTTTCCCATAAACAATCGACCCGTTCGTCCCACGCTGTGAGTGGGGCTGCCGTGAACCCCTCTGACAACGCCATCGATGCAGCGAGCGGCAACGGCATCCGCCACAGCGGAAAGGAACCCGTCTGCAAGAACGGAAACATCTTAAACAGTCGCATCCAGCGAGGATCCGGAACCATGTAAATCAAACCATCGCCACGCGCGCGCAGTGCCTTTACCGCATAACGGTACATCGCCACGATCGGATGACTAAACGGATTCGGGCTGCGAAAGCGAAACGACTTCGCGAGGATCGGCGCGCCGGGACGGAAGGCGCGCAACTCGCGCCCATCAACAGAGATCAGCGACGGAAAGAAAAGGAACTGTCCGACGATGTGACCCGCTTCGGCATCGGTCGCGACCGTTCCGGATATGCCACCCATCGGCGCCTCGACGACGTAGCGGCGCCACATCTCGTCGGCGAGCGTGCCCCAGCCAGCCTCCTCTTTCCAGAGGCGCTGGACGCCGGGGAGATCTTCTTCCTGCACAAGTCTGTAGTCGAGTTTCAACTTAGTACCTCTTCGTCAATCACCCGGCAGGATGTACCAACGTTCAGGCGCGACCTCCTCGAGCGGGATCGTGGAATCACACGCTTTGCAAAAAAAGGCGAACCTATACTCGTCCGGCGTAAACCCAAGCGCGTCAACTGCCGGCGCGAACGCAGGCGTACGCATCACCTTCAAGTGCGTTAGACCTGCGGGCAAGTCCGATCGATTTGCCTGGAGCCAGCGGAGCGTGGCTGCCAGAACATGCTTCAATTCACCGGGCTCGCGCGCCAGGAGATCGGCTACCAGACCAGTTTGTTTTTTCGTCGCCGAATAACCGACCAGCCGGCCTGTTGCCGGCTCACGTACTTCGACCGTGATGCGACCCGAGTTGCGGAAACGAAGCCACGCGGTGTCGCGCACGACGCCGCAGTCAATCGGGAAGGTTTCCTTCGCTTGCTGCCAGAGATCTTCGTACTCTTCGCAAAACTCGACGACACCACACGACTCAAATCCCCGCGCAGCACATTCGATCTCCGGCGCACTCGCCGCTTCGAGTGGCAATGACGCGCACGCATAAGCAGCTTCGCCATAACGCGGTATGCCGACACGCGGCAAGATGCGAAAGACAGGAAGCCACCCATACTCCGGCAGTGAGTAGATGACTGAGAAGCCGCTCGCCGCAGCTGCTGCCTCTCCCGCTTTGAGGAGACCGTAGATCGGATGCGCGCCATTTCTTAAAGATTCGCCGCGAATTTGCTCACGCAGAATAGGCG
>Ga0207709_10000649_pt1 | contig 28187 bp, 30 predicted proteins | sample KBSM34metaG_FD_184397 | JGI IMG/M metagenome (GOLD analysis project Ga0207709, IMG submission 184397) | Miscanthus rhizosphere microbial communities from Kellogg Biological Station, Michigan, USA - KBS M3-4 metaG (SPAdes) (version 2) | ecosystem: Host-associated > Plants > Roots > Rhizosphere >...
CGGTGATCCAGGCAGTCTGGGCTCAATGAAGACGGCGGCCCACCAATATGCACGGGAAGAAGTATGCGCCACTACCTCTGGATGCTCGTTGTCGGAATCAACGGCGCCGCGATCGCACGGCTCTTCATGCCGGGCTCTGAGCACATTGGCAAAATTTGACGATCGGGACGCTGGGGATCGCTGGATCCCTTGTCGGAGGCGTCATTGCCAATCTGTTCAGCAGGCCTGCCGACGGGGCCCTGGTTCATTCCGGAGAATCTGCTCTTTTCAGCGATCGCGCATTGATCTTTCTGTTCGCCTGGAATCACGTCATCCGCTGACCATGCGCAGGGCACTTCGGCTCTTCGTCCGGCACCGGTGGCCGACGGACCCTCTGCATGTGACGAGCCGTTGCATGCGAGACCGGCAAGGCGTGCATGCAGCTGGAAAGCGAGAGCACTGCGGTGGTGTGGCGTACGGTCGAGCGGCCGATGCGGCGCTTGGTGTGCTGCTAGGCGTGATGCGTGACAAGAGGGTGAAGACCACGATCGGAGGGGCGAGAGCACCATGCCCGCTGGATCGGGTCAACCGGCAGTTCTGAGCGCAGCGCCAAAAACCAGCTGTGGGACAGGGACTTAACCTGAGTGTCCACGTGGCGGGGCTGGTTGTACTTGGCCATCGCGATCGATGTGTGCGCCCGGTGCTTCGTGGGCTGGCTCATCGTCTGGGTAGTCGCACGCTGTTAAACGCCGGCCCAGCTGTACCGAGGTACCACCTATTATGTTTGCGCGCATCGGATGTACAAGTGAGCTGAGCAGAACAGTGCATGGGAGTGCAGACATGTGAGCCCTGAGTTTCTAGCTCGGCTGGCGCTTGGACCATGGCGCTTCCCGTGCGGCCGGCGCTATGTGGCCATGAAGGAAGGCGATTCCCGAATCTTCTTACTGCTTCAGCTAGGCCCAGCACTGCCTCAATCCGCCGCCACAGGTTGCGCAGGGACGGCATATCCAGCAATTCGTGAGTTTGTTTAGCGATTGCCTGATCTCGTCTAAAGGATTAGTTGCATTAGCCGACCCCGTACGAATCGGCAGCCTTACGCTGACGTCCTTGCACGACGTTGAAATCAGGTCCACGATGCGAACTTCGCGAAATCCCCACACGCCGAAATGTCGCGGCGCTGCGACAGTGACGCGTTCTTTTTTTCGTGATCGTACGGACTGTCGTGATAAGAATTAATTAAATAGTGCTCAATAACTGATGTGCATCTTTTACTTAAGTGCACAGTCGAGAAATAGCCTGGAAACATTTGTTCTTCCTTGTAAGCCGAAGGTGTATCCTTCGCGTAGGAGAAGGACTACGAAGCTTTTCGCGTCAAACGCGGGTTTCGCCGGATAGTTGACAAGCCATCACGCTTTTGATCGGCAAGATCTCTGCAAAACAGCAGCCCTCCCAAGTTTCATGTAGCAAAAATTCAGAAGTGTTTCGGGCGAGGCCACGCCGGAACAAGGCTGCGATCAAGCGATTGCGGTCCAGCGGAGAGACTGAGATGCATGCGGATTTAGCGTTGAAGATGATGTCGGACCTGTTTTGGACCGGCCTGCTCATATGCGTGCCGCTGCTCGGCTTAACAATGCTCGTCGGCGTCCTAATCAGCGTGGTCCAGGTGGTTACGCAAGTGCAGGAAATGTCGCTGACATTCGTGCCGAAGCTTTTCACGGCAGCCGCGGTGATGATCGTGGCGGGCCCGTGGATGCTGCGCAAGCTGACCCAATTCACTGTGCAGCTGTGGAGCGGAATTCCCGCTCTGTTCTGAACACCGCGGCGGCCGTGAACATCGCAACATTGCCCGGGGGCGCCGATGCCTCTTGGATCATCCTTGTCGGGCTGATGGCGCTGCGTGTGGCGGCGACCTTCGCCATGACACCTGTCTTCTATGCCGTACCGTTGCCCGCAACGGTGAGGGTGCTTCTGGTCATGGGCCTTTCCGTGGCGCTGTCGTCTGGCATCACAGCGCCGACCAAGCTGCCATTGGAATGGAGCGCACTCCTGCCGGCCGCCTTGAGTGAGCTTGCTCTGGGCGCTGTGCTGGGGTTGGGCATCTTGCTCGCCTTCGGCGCCTTTTCTGTCGCCGGACAAGTACTCGACGCTCAGCTTGGATACAGCATGGCGCAGATCGTCGACCCGGTCACCCGCAGGCCTGTGCCGATTCTCACGACCGCCTTTGCCTATATCTCGGTTGTGGTGTTCTTTCTGGTCAATGGACATCACGCGTTGTTGCGCGGCATCGCGTACAGCGTGGATCGTTTCCCGGTCGGTGCGCCGTGGTCGATTGCGCACGCTGTAGCGCCTGTGCTCAAGCAGGCGGCAGGGTTGTTCAGCCTGGGATTTGCTCTCGCCGCTCCCGTGGTGTTCTGCATCCTGCTGGTGGAGTTCGCGCTGGGGGTGATCGGGCGGAACCTTCCGCAAATGAACATGTTTGCGATGGGCATCCCCGTCAAGATCATCGTTGGACTTGTGGCGCTGTCGCTCTGGTTTACGGGTGTTGGTAGTGTGATGACGCGGGTGTACGCCAGCATCGCAACGAGCTGGGACGAGATCTTCACCTCGGCGCCACAGCGGGGAGTACGTTGATGGCCGAACAGGATTTGGATCGCAACGAGGCGGCAACGCCTTATAAGCTTCAGCGCGCACGTGAGCGTGGGCAGGCGGCGAAGAGCGCTGATGTTGTCAGTGCGCTGGTCTTTGCCGTAGCTGCTGTGTATCTGACATGGCGCGGGTTGGGCTCCGTCACAGCGCAGTTTCGATTTGATCAAGCTGTGTTGATTCAGGCGGGGCGCATGGACCCTTCGGGCGCAGGGCTGTGGCCCCTGATTGAGCGCGCCCTGCGTGCGGCCGTCGTGCTGTCTGCACCATTCTTTGCCGCAATGATGTTGGCCGCAGTCGTCGCCAACATGATGCAGACCGGGCCAATCATGTCTTTCGACCCCGTCAAGATCGACTTCGACCGCATCAATCCCGTCAACGGATTGAAAAAGCTGTTCTCAATGCGCGTGCTGTTTGACGCTGCTCGCGCGCTGATCAAGCTCTTCCTCTTGGGCTTCGTGGCTATCTTGGCTCTCAAAGCGCTCTTGGGGCAGTTTTACGCGCTGGCGTCTCTTTCCCCCGTGGGCTATCTGCGCACGCTGCTGGACGATCTGTCGAGTGTGGCGCTGAAGATGGCCCTTGTGCTCGGGCTGATCGCGCTGCTGGACCTGATATACACGCGACGCGAGTTCGCCAAGAAGATGCGCATGAGCCAGCGCGAGAGAAAAGAAGAGGCAAAGCAGCGCGAAGGCGATCCTCGCATTCGCGCCCGCTTGCGCGAGCTTCGCCGAGAAACCTTCAAGCGCAGCATGGCGCTGAGGCAGACGCGCAATGCAGATGTCGTGATCACAAACCCGACTCACATCGCTGTGGCGCTCAAGTACGAACACGGCCGCATGGTGTCTCCGCAGCTGCTCGCCAAGGGCGCCGGCCACATGGCGGCGGCAATGCGCGAGATCGCTGCGCGCCATCAGATTCCTGTCGTTCAGAACCCGCCGCTGGCGCGACGGCTTTACAAGGAGCTGGCCGTAGATCATGTGGTGCCGCCCGATCTGTACGCGCAAGTGGCCCGAATCATCGTCTGGGTTTTTGCTATGCGCGAGCAGCGCCAAGGACGCAGTGTCAACGCAACGGTGAGGAGCGCGTCGTGAACGCCATCGGCCGCGTGCTGGGAAAGCACAGCGATATTGGGCTCGTCGTGCTCGTCCTTGGCGTGCTCGTCGTGTTGTTCGCGCCCATCCCTAGCGGGCTGCTCGACTTCCTGATTCTGAGCAATTTTGGATTTGCGTTCCTGGTGTTGCTGCTGACGTTTTACATGGCGCGGCCCGTGGAGTTCTCGACCTTCCCGTCGCTGTTGCTGATCGCGACATTGTTCCGCCTGTCCCTCAACGTTGCTGCCACTCGACTGATCCTCTCGGACGGCGACGCAGGCCGGGTCATCGGTGCCATCGGTGCCTTTGTGGTGGGCGGAAACTACGTCATCGGCCTCATCGTCTTCTTGATCCTCATCGTGGTGCAGTACGTGGTCGTGACCAGCGGTGCACAGCGCGTGTCGGAAGTTGCGGCGCGGTTCACGCTCGACAGCATGCCTGGTCAGCAGATGAGCATCGATGCGGATCTCAACATGGGCTTCATCGATCAGGCAGAGGCTCAGCGACGTCGCAAAAACATCGAGAAGGAAGCTGGCTTCTATGGCGCGATGGACGGCGCCAGCAAGTTCGTCAAGGGAGACGCGATTGCCGGCATCATCATCTTGCTGATCAACATCATCGGCGGACTGGTGATCGGTGTGATGCAGCATGGCCTTCCCTGGGCTCAGGCGCTGCAGACCTATACCTTGCTGACCATTGGCGACGGCATCGTCACCCAGGTGCCCGCGCTGGTGATCGCGGTGGGCACCGGCATCATCGTCACGCGCTCATCATCGGATGTCAATTTGAGCCGTGAAGCACTGCGTCAGGTGAGCTCGTTTCCGAAGACTTTGCTTCTGGTCGCCATGGCATTGGGCGGGCTGATCCTGTTGCCAGGCATCCCAGCCGTGCCCACGCTTGTGCTGTCTCTGTGCTTCTTGTTTGCCGCGATCATGCTCTACCGCAGCGCGCGTCTGAAGGCCTCTGAAAGCGAGCCGACCTCAGATGTCGATGGCGAGAGCGCATCTGAAGGAATTGATGGAGTCGCGAACGTCAAGGGCGACGACCCGTACGCCCAACTGCACGTCGAGCCGATCGAAGTCCACCTAGGCAGCAACTGGGTGCCCGTGGTCAACCAGCCGGGCAGTGTCTTCATGGAGCGGGTTGCTACCTTCCGTAAGCAGCATGCTCAGGAATTCGGCCTTGTACTGCCGCGTGTGCGTTTCAAGGACTCCGCGCGCTTGTCCTCCGACCGATACGAGATACATCTGGATGGCGTCATGGTGGGCAAAGGAGAGGCGCGCGCGGACAGGCTGCTCGCAATCCATCCGTCCGGCGATACCAAGTCCGTGCCCGGAGAACCAACGCGAGATCCCACGTATGGCCTGCCAGCGCTGTGGATCGAGGAGAACCAACGGGAAGCGGCGACCCTGGCGCGCTACACGCTCGTGGACGCCCCCACGGTCTTTATGACGCACCTCACCGAGATGCTGCGTCGGGAATCCGCCACGCTGCTCACCCGCGCGGAGGTTGACCGACTCCTTGCGCGCGTGCGTCAAAGCCAGCCCGGTTTGGTTGAGGAACTGATTCCAACAGTCCTGTCATCAAGCGATGTGCAAAAGGTCCTGCAGAACCTGCTGCGTGAAAAAGTGTCGATCCGCCACATCGATGCAATCCTTGAAACGCTTGCAGACGCCGGTCGTACCACGCGCGAGGCGGGGCATTTGACGGAGATTGTCCGCCAGCGGCTTGGGCACGCGATTTGTCAAGGCCTGCTGGGCGAGGCTACTGCGCTGCAGGTCTTGACGCTCGACCCCTCTATCGAAAGCCAGTTCTTGCAGAGCATTCATGTCGCCACCGCTGATGGCGGGGCACAACCGTTCGTGCTTGATCCACGTATGTCGGAGCAGCTCATGAAGCGTCTGGTGCAGCAAGCCGAACGCATGATGAAAAGCAACCTCTTGCCGGTGCTGCTTTGCGCGCCCGAGTTGCGACGGCATGTTCGGGCCCTCGCTGAACGCGTGATGCCGCACCTCAGGGTGCTCTCGATGGCCGAAGTGCCCCACACAGTCGAGCTGAAGTCGTTCGGCATCGTTCAACTTTAAAGATTATGAGAGACAAGCGATGAGCGACGTACTCGCGATCACTCTGAACGGAATGCAGCAGGACATGGCGCGCGTGGAGCGTGTCAGCATGAACATGGCCAACGCCACAACGCCGGGCTACAAGCGTGAGGTCGCTAGCAGCCTGCCTGTGGGTGCTACAGCGTTCGCCGACGCAATGCGCGGTGTCGATGCTGCACGAGGTGCCGCGCGCTCGACATCCCCGGGGTTGCCGTCTGCGAGCTTGGCTGCAGCTGGCAGCTTGCTGATCCAGACGGATGATCGGGCGGGTACGCTGAAGACCACAGGCCAGAACTTGGACGTCGCGCTGGCCACACCGGGCTTCTTCGAAGTCTCCACCGACGCGGGTTTGGGATACACACGGCTCGGTAGTTGGCAGCTCGACGGGCGCGGCAGGCTCGTTACTGCGCAAGGTAACCCTGTGATGGGCATCGGCGGCGAAATCGTGCTGACCCGACCCAATCCGGTGATCGACGCGTCGGGGCAAGTTTTCGAAAGCAAGCCCGGCGGCGGGACCGAAGCGACGCCGGTCGGGCAACTGAAGGTGGTTCGCTTTGACAAGGGCTCGAACCTCGAACACCTCGGCAACGGCCTATTGCGCACCGACGCAGCGCCGCTGCAGCTGACTGACGCTGAGATTCAGCTGCGCCAGGGGTTCATCGAAAACTCGAACGTCAACTCCATGCAGGAGATGACGCAGTTGATCCAGTCCATGCGCCACTTCGAGTCGATGCAGCGCGTTGCACTCGGCTACGACGAAATGATTGGTGGTGCGGTGCGCAAGCTCGGCGATCTCTCATGAACTGCTGCCCGACAAACGTCCAATCTCTAAAGGCTTTTTCTCATGTTTGATGCTCTCTACATCAGTGCGACTGGCATGCAGGCGCAGCAACTCAACGTCGACACCATCGCGAACAATCTGGCCAACGTCAACACAGCAGGGTTCAAGAAGGGCAAAGTGGGTTTTTCAGACCTGATGGTTCGTGAAGCCGGCCGGCTGCTTCCCTCCCAGGAAGATGCCGGCATCCTGGCTGCAGAGAACCGATTGGGTGCGGGCGTTGGGATTGCAGCTGTCTCCAAGCTCTTCGACATGGGCGAGTTGAAGAAGACCGAGTCTGCCTATGACCTGGCGATCCAGGGTGAAGGTTTTCTCGAGGTGACCATGCCTGATGGATCCAGTGCCTATACCCGGGGTGGCACCTTCAAGATCAACAAAGATGGATTACTGGCCACGTCCGGCGGTTTCCCGCTGAAGGCCAACGTGGCCGTTCCCGACAACGCGCAGAACCTGCAGATTGATGGCGATGGGCGTGTGCGCGTCCAGGTGGCGGGGCAGAGCGCACCCGTGGAGGTGGGTCAGCTCGATCTGGTGCGGTTCACGAGCCCTTCGGCGCTGTCGCCTCAGGGCGATGGTCTTTACCGGTCAAGTACCGGATCGGGCGATGCAATTGCCGGCAAGGCGAGCGAGGATGGCATGGGCAGCTTCGCGCAAGGCTTTCTCGAGGGGTCGAACGTAAAGCTCAACGAAGAGATGGTCAATCTCATGGTGGCTCAGCGTGTGTACGAGGCCAACGTGAAAGTCATGCAGGCGTCGGATGAAATGCTCGGGATGATCAATGGCCTGCGCAAGTAGTCTGCGGCGAATCTGCGGAGGCCTCCTCGGCATGGCGACGGTCACGACGGTCACAGTGGTCGCCGCTGCCGGCGCACCGTCTGTCCCTGCCTCATCGATCCGCGATGTGCCGGTGTCGATTGAACTACGGCCGCGGGTCCAGGTAGAGGGGGCCAGCGTCCGGCTCGGAGATATTGCGTTCCTTACAACGCGGGATCTTGGCACTCTGCGCAAGCTCATGGCAGTCCCTATTGGCGCGGCCCCACGTGCGGGCGCGCCCATTGCCGTAGATCGCAATACTGTCATGCGCTGGGTGGAATCTCGGAGCGCCGTCCAAGCGGGAGATGCAGTCCCGTCGCTCCGTTGGAGCGGCGCCGGCGAAACATTGATCGAAACCGCCGCGCAGGATTTGGCGGGCGAAACCGTGGTTGATGCTGCGCGCTCAGCACTGTTGAAGTGGCTGCAGCTGCGCAGCTTGCATGCGGACGTGCAATCGGTTTCAACGGTTCGTGACCTTGTCCTCCCGGCGGGTCAACCGGTGCTGCGCGTTCGTCCTATTGCTGACCAGACTCAGCCTGCGCGGCGGATGCTGGTCTGGGTCGATGCCTGGGTGGGCGACAGATTCGTTCGCACGACGGCTGTGGCGTTCGAAGTCAACGCCTGGGCACAAGCCACGGTCGCGACGTCGCCGATGACCGCCGGTGCTCAAGTGGACGGTGTGGTACTCCGTGGCGCAACTGAAACCCGCGAAGTGGACCTGACGGCGCTTCCAAGCGGACGCCCAGCTCGCCTCGAAATCGCCGACGGCGGCTCACAACGGCTTCGCAAGCCGCTTAAGCCTGGTGAGGTGCTTACCGACGCGCATCTTCAATCGACCCCGTCAGTGACTCGTGGAAACTGGGCGCAGCTTCTGGCCCGCAGTGGTGACGTGTCAGTGGAGAGCCGCGTGGAGGTGCTCCAGGACGGGCGTCCTGGGCAGTTCGTGCGCGTGAAGGTGCCGGGTTCAAGTGGTGAAGTGCTGGCACGGGTGACGGGTCCTGGGCAAGTCGAGGTGCAACCATGAAGTTGTCGCCACTGCTTCGGCGATCGCAATGCACGCTTCTTGCCGTGCTTTGCATCGCCAGCGCATGTGCTGCGGTGCCGACATTCGCTGAGAGCTTGTACCAAGAGGGCAGCTTCAGGCCCCTGACGGCGGACAACAAGGCCTTCCGCGTCGGCGATTCACTGACCATTCAGGTCTTTGAGAACTCGTCAGCCACCACCAGCGCAAATACCGGAACGCGCCGTGCGAACGACATCGCAGGTTCGGTCACGCAGACGGGAAACCGCATTGTCGGCCAGCTCGGTATTGGCGTGAGCGGCGATTTCGATGGGGGAGGGCGCACGCAGCGAACCAACAAGTTGCTCGCGACGCTGACGGTGACTGTGAAGGACGTGCTCCCGAACGGTGAGCTGCGTGTGGCCGGAGAGCAGTTGCTCACGGTCAATGACGAACTGCAGAAGGTGAACCTGGAGGGACGCGTGCGGCCTCAGGACATCTCTGACGGGAACGTCGTGCTTTCCACAAGGCTGGCGGACGCGCACATCACCTATGTGGGTGAGGGCGACGTCTCCGACCGCGCACGCCGCAGCGCGTGGCGAAAGATTTTCGATTGGCTGGGACTGTGATGCATCGTTCAACTTCCTGGTTCCCAGCGCGTTTGCTGTGCGGCCTATTTGCAGTTGCACTTGGCCTTGGCCCTGCGGTAGCGCAGGCCGCAGCACCCGACACGGTCCGGGTGAAGGACCTGGGCAAGCTCAAGGGGTGGCGCGACAACGCGCTCTTCGGCACCGGCATCGTGACGGGCTTGGCGGGTACGGGAGATTCGCCATCGAACCGGACGACCCGCCAGTCGCTGGCCAATGTGTTGTCGCAGTTCAACCTGACCATCGCGCCGGAGGCCGTCCAAAGCCGCAACGTCGCAGTCGTCATGGTGAGTGCTTCGCTGCCGACATTTGCACGCGAAGGTGACACGCTCGATGTCACCGTGAGCTCGGCTGGCGACGCGCGAAGCCTCGTTGGTGGCACCTTGCTAGTGACGGCACTGAAGGGTGCGAACGGACGTGTCTACGCGTTGGCGCAGGGCGGCCTGTCGGTCGGCGGCTACCGCTACGACGCGAACGGCAATGTCGTTCAGAAGAACCACCCGACCAGTGGAGCGATTCCCAACGGTGCAACCGTGGAGGTCGGCGTGAACGCTTCGATGCTCGATGAGCGCCAGAACGTGACTTTTGTGCTCTCCGAGCCGGACTACACCACGGCAAGTCGCGTGGCGGATGCGATCAACAGGCAGCTGGGCACCGGCATGGCGAAGGCCCGCGACGCCTCCGGCATCGAGATCGCTGTGCCGCCCGCACAGCGTGACGAGCTCGTGACCTTGTTCACGCGCATCGAGAACGTCACGGTCGAGCCGGATCGACGCGCCAAGGTGGTCATCAACGAGCGCACAGGAACGGTTGTCTCAGGCGGCGATGTGCGCATCTCGCGCGTCGCGATCTCGCACGGTGACATCAAGATCGCGATCTCGAGCCAGAACTCGGCCTCTCAGCCCTACAACGTGATCAACGGCGGGCCGGACATTCGAACGGCCATCGTGACCAACACGCGGGTCGATGTCGACGAATCCAACGGCACAGGGTTCGTGACCGGAAGCAACACCGTGTCCGATCTTGTTCAGTCGTTGGCTCGGATGAAGACGAGCACACGAGATGTGATTTCGATTCTGCGTGCTGTCAAAGCGGCGGGTGCCTTGCACGGCGAGCTCGTCGTGCAGTAGCCGCGACAACGCCAGATCCTACTTAGACGTTCAACGCATTTTCCAAGCATGTGGAGACAAGAATGACGGATGGAATTGAGGCCGTGACCCGATCGGCGCTGGCCCTGGCGCTCGATGCAGCCAGCATGCGCCAGCAAGCGATCGCGGCGAACATTGCCAACGCAAACGTCGTGGGCTATGTGCCCCAGAGAGTCAGCTTCGAGGCCCAGATGGTCGAGGTGCAGCGCAGCATGGAGCAGTCCGGACGCATCGACGCATTTGCACTCGCGCAAGTGCGTCCAAATATCGAGCCGGCGGTTGACGATGCTGGCGTGCCCAGACAGGTTCAGCTCGACGTCGAGGCTGCCGACATGGCACGCAACGCCGTGCACTACCAAGCGCTGGTCAAGGGTCTCTCGCGTCATTTTTCACTACTCTCAATGGCTGCCAGCGACGGCAGGAAATAAGGCCATGGACTATTCCCGATCCTTTGCCATCAGCGCCATCGGCATGAACATCGAGCGCACCCGCGTCGACGTGGCGGCGTTGAACTTGGCCAACGCCAACACCGTACAGGGTGTCGGTGGAGTGAACTACCAACCGCTGCGCGTCATCGCCGAGTCACGTGCCGCTTCAGCCGCTGCGACAGGCTCGCGTGACAGCGCGGCCTTTGGCGCGCTGGTCTCCCAGGGACTTGGCGTGCAGGACCTGGCAGCCAGTGGTGCGCCTTTTGTGCAGGTCGTGCCAACCAACGCACCACCGCGGCTGGTCTACGAGCCCGGTCACCCGCTGGCGAACGACAAAGGCTATGTTTCGTATGTCGCCGTTGATACCGCAACCGAGATGGTCAGCATGATGAGCGCGACGCGAGCCTACGAGGCCAACGTGTCGGCGATGAATACGACGCGCATGCTGGCTCTGCGCGCGCTTGATATCGGGAGTAATGCATGAGCGCGTTTCTGCCGGTTGAAGCCCTTTCGGCACTGTCACCGCAGGCGCAATCCATGGTCGCCATCGCGCAAGCCGGCTCGCCCATGCAAGCCGCGGGCGCGACCGACCCTGCGCATTTGGCGAACGCGGCGGACGTATCCGCGACGGGATCTTTTGGAAACATGGTCTCCGAAGGACTCTCGCAGATCAACAGCAAGATGGTGGACAGCGAAGTCGGACTGCAGAAACTTGCGATCGGGGACGCGCAGAACCTGCACCAACTCATGATCAACCTTGAGGAAAGTCGCTTGTCCTTCCAGGTGATGATGCAAGTGCGCAGCCGGCTGCTTGAGGCCTATCAAGACATCATGAAGATGCCGATATGAAATTTTGGCAAGGATTGACACAGCGCGCCCGCGCCGGATTGATTGGTGGCGTTCTGATCATTGTGTTGGGCGTCGCGCTGGCTGCGTGGTGGGTGTTCCGCACTGAGTACCAGGTTCTCTTTTCGGAGCTCAAGCCGCAGGACGCGCAAGCGATGACGACCGAACTGGAGCGTCTGAAGATTCCTTACCGTCTCGGCGACAACGGCACCGCGATTCTGGTGGACAAGACCACCGTGCACGCGACGCGCATCAAACTGATGGGCAAGGAGTTGCCGCTGCAGGGCGCAGTGGGTCTGGAGCTGTTCAACAACACGGACTTCGGCATGACCGAGTTCGCTCAGAAGATCAACTACCAGCGCGCGCTTCAAGGCGAGCTTACGCGCACCATTCAGTCGCTGGCAGAAGTGCGCGAGGTCCGTGTGCTGCTGGCATTGCCCGAGCAGGGGTTATTTAAGCAGGCGACTGCGAAAGCGAAAGCCTCGATCACATTGACGATGCGCCAAGGGCAAATGCTGCGCCCGGAGCAGGTGGCCGGCGTTCAGCGCCTGGTCGCTGCGGCGGTACCGGGCATGGCGACGCAGGACGTCACCATCGTGGATGGTCACGGCGTCGCACTCACACGCGCGGATGCAGGCAACGGCGACGTCGACGCCAATGCTGCGCGGCTGGATCTGAAACGCGACACCGAGGCATATCTGGTGCGTAAGGTGTCGGCAGTACTGGATCGCAGCTTTGGCCAAGGACAGGCGCTTGCCAGCGTTGATGTAACGCTAAACATGGATCAGATACGCACGACAACGGAGGATGTGCTGCCTGCGGCCTCACGCTCAGGCCTGCAGGCAACGGGTGTGGTCGTGCGCGAGCGCGAGGTGCTTCGTGATGGCGGCGGCGCCGACACGCGTGCGATCGATACTGCCGCACCGCGCGCAGGCAGCGCGCAGCGCGACGTGGAGTACGCGGTGGGTCGGCGCGTCGAGCAGGTGGTCAGCCAGCCGGGCTCCATTCGTCGTGTGCAAGTCGTCGCGGTGGTCCGAAAAGCATTGGACGTCGCGCAGGAAGAACAACTGCGAAAGGTGCTCGCGGCGGCCGTTGGAGCTTCGATAGAGCGCGGCGACACCGTGGTCGTCCAATCGCTTTCGTCGCAGGCGATCGCGCTACCGGAGTCTGGCGTGCCCGCAGCTGGTGGCAACCCCGAATCGCCGGCAACGGAGGGAGCGAGTACGGCCACAACCGTCTCACAAGCGCCGGATACAGGTGAGCTGGGCTGGCTTCGGTGGCTTCTGGCCGTTGCGTTGGCCGTTGTGGCAATCGCCTGGATTGTGCGCGCTGCGTGGCGCGACCGGCTGCATGGTGCCGTTGGTGGAGCAGGAGCACCGAGTGCGGCGCTCAGCGACGCCGAACGTGCTGCAGCATTGAGCCGCGTGCGTGATTGGCTGAATGAACCAAGTCCTGCATCCGCCGGCACTGCGGGCAACACGCGAAGGAACGGCTGATGGCTTCGCTGGTTGGTGGCTCGGTCGTTGGAGCGGATATGCCTGCCGGGATATCGGGCTATGGGGCCGCTATGGCGTCGTTGCCTCAGGAAACCGGCGGCGCGCGCCATGCGGCGCTGCTGCTGCACGCGATGACGCCCTTGGACCGCGGATGGATGTTGAATGCGCTTCCGGTTTGCGAGCGCGAAGAAATGCGCAGGCTGCTCGCGGAATTGGAGGCATTGGGCATCGAGCGGGACGCTACGCTTATCGCGGAGGCCACAGCGCACGTACAGGCAGGCTCTGCCGTGTCTGACGAATCCATGCTCATGACGCTCGACGAGTCGGGGGTTCAACGTGCCGTCGAGTATCTTCGCGCAGAGCCCGTGGGGCTCATTGCCCATTGGCTGCAGATAGCAGCCTGGCCTTGGCGCGATGCGCTTCTGCGCGCAATGGAGCCTGTTCAGCGCCGACGCTTGGAGGGCGCAATGGCGGAACAGTCGTCTGCAATGGACGGTTTTGCAGTTCCGTCGGGCTTGCGAGCGGCGCTGATCGAGGGCGTGGCCCAGCATGTCCGTTCAGCACCAGCGGCTGCAAAGTTGCCCCCAGCGCCGTGGAAAAGAATCAGACAGTCGTTCTCGCGCCTTTGGGGCCACGGCGCGTCCGCAAGGAGCACTCGGAAATGACGGCAGTACTACCTCAGCGGGAGGGACCGCCAAGCGGCAGCGAAGAGCTGTCGTCGGTGCGAGTCCTTCGCGATGTTGTATTGCAGGGCCAGGTCTCGCCGGGGCGCCCACGCCCTGCCATCACGCAACCACCTCGCGCGACTACGGAGGCTCCGGTGCGTTTGCCCGCACAGCGAGCACCAGTTGCCGGCGAGGCGGCAGCGTCCGTCCCTGTGTCGGTCTCAGTCGCCGCTAACGCAGTGCCCGCGAGAGACCAAGAGGCCGGATACCGGCGTGGTCACGAAGAAGGGCTCGCCAAGGGGCTGGCCGAAGGAAGAGAGCGAGCGGCAGACGAGGCCCGACAAGCCGGTGAGTTGGCCACTCGCAAGGCACAGCGCGAATTGGCCGAGCGCACTGAAAGCCTCAACCGGGAGCTCACGCAGCAAGCACAGGTCGCTTATCAGGCGCGGGTCAAGGTCCTCGCCCAACTGATCGAGGCGCTGCCTCAGCAAGTCGAGGCACGGCTCGCGGCCGCCGAGGAAGACATGCTTGCGTTGTCCTTCGAGGCGGTCTGTCGGGTGCTCGGCGACCACGTCGTCACAGCCAACGGTCTTCGCGCGCAACTGTTGCAGTCGGTGCGCGCGATGCGCGGGCGCCGGCTGGTGGCTGTGCACCTTCATCCCGACGACTTGGCGACTTTGCAAAGAGAACCCGATGCGGCAGCTGACCTCCTGGCGAACGAGGCCATCGAATGGGTGGCGGATGCAGAGATGACGCTGGGTGGGTGCATCGTGCGCTCTCCGGAAGGCGGCCTTGACGCGCGCCTTGACACGCAGCTGGGCGCTCTGCGCGATCTGTTGCTGCGGTCAAGGGCCGCACCGCCTAGCACTCCTTCGAGCGGGACTGCCTGACATGGATGCACTTGCTGTCAGTCGCCTAGCGCTTCGGGACGTCGATCTGCGTCGTCGGGTCGGCTGGGTGCGTGAGATGCAGGGTCTGGCCATCGATGCGCTGGGTCCGGACGCGTCCGTTGGCGAGCTTTGCCGCATCATGGTCAGGCCAAGCGGGCAAGACCGGATGAATGGTACGCCCGGGCGTGACAGCACCACGGCGCCCAGTGTGCTGGCCGAAGTTGTCGGCTTGAAGCCGGGTCGCGTGACGCTGATGCCTTACGGTTCTGTGGAGGGAATCGCCGCAGGGTGCGAGGTTCATGCGCTCGGCGCCGATTCGCAAATCGGTGTCGGCGACGCGCTGCTCGGGCGCGTAATCGACGGATTTGGCGAGCCGTTCGATGGCAGGCCCAAGCCGGTGGTTGCCGCCCGCCGGTCGTTGAAGGCCTCGCCGATCAATCCGATGCGCCGTCCGCCCATCAATCGGGTGCTGGAGACGGGCATCCGCAGTATCGACGGCCTTCTCACGCTGGGCCTTGGTCAGCGCGTGGGAATATTCGCGGGCAGCGGCGTTGGAAAAAGCACGTTGCTCGGCCTGCTGGCTCGCCATGTCAAGGCACAGGGTGACGCAGAGCAGGGCGGTATCAACGTGATCGCCTTGATCGGCGAACGCGGGCGCGAAGTTCGCGAGTTCATTGAAAAGCAACTTGGACCCGAAGGCCTTGCAAGGTCGGTGGTCGTCGTGGCCACCTCGGATCAGCCGGCATTGGCAAGGTTGCGCGCAGCCTACGCTGCGCTGTCGATCGCAGAACACTTCAGGGATGAAGGTCGTCATGTCCTGCTGACGATGGATTCGATCACGCGCTTTGCGATGGCGCGTCGCGAAGTTGGTCTTTCTGCGGGTGAACCACCCACGGCACGTGGCTATACGCCATCGGTCTTCGCCGAGTTGCCCGAACTGTGCGAGCGCTGCGGCATGGCGCCCGGAGGTGGTTCGATCACGGCGTTGCTCACCGTCTTGGTGGAAGGCGACGACTTCAATGAGCCGGTATCGGACGCCTTGCGCGCGATCCTGGACGGCCACATTGTGCTGTCGCGACAGCTTGCCCACCGCGGCCACTACCCCGCAATCGATGTTCTTAAAAGTGTGAGCCGCCTGATGCCTGACCTGGCCGATGCGGCCCAGCGAGCGCTGGCGGTCGCTGCTGTGCAGCAGTTGGCATTGCTGGAGCGCAACCGGCAGATGATCGACATCGGCGCGTACGAGCGAGGCTCCAACGCCGAGCTTGACCGCGCATTGGACATCGAACCCGCGCTGCAGGCCTGGTTGCGTCAGAGCACTGGTGGCGCGAGCCGTGTCGAAGCCATACAGGCCCTGCGCGGTGCTTTGGCGTCAACCGCCAAGTCGGGCGGGGCGGCTGCATGATGAGTTCGACGGCAACATCATCGACCTCAGGTGCTCGGGATTTCGACGCGCGGGGTTTTGTCTATGCGCTCGAGCCCGTTCGTCAGCGTCAGCAGTGGAATCTGGACAAGGCCATGGCCGCGTTGGCTCAGGCGCAAAAGCAACTGTGGGAGACCGAAGCGAGGCTGGTGCAGCTGATGGCATCGCATGATGAACAGGCTGAGCTGCTTGGCAAAGCTTTGCAGCAACGCCTCGACCCGATTGCGCACCGTCGCAATCTGGCGTACCTGGCGAACCTTCGCGATCAATGGCACGTGCTGGATCGAGCGCGCGAAGAGCAACGCAATCATCGCGACTCACTGCGCGATCAATGCATTCGCCAACAGGTGAAGCTGGATGGTCTCGCGCAACACAAAGAGGACGCGCTTGCGCAGTACGGCGATGAGATGCGCAAGCGCGATCTCAACGAGAAGGACCGTGATTGGCTTGCTCGTTCGGTCACCGCGCGCACGCCTGCCAACGTACAGGAGCAGACTCTATGAGTGCGACGAACCCCGCAGGTGCGGCACCAGGCTTGCCGAGTCTGGTCAGCCGATCATCACAGAACGGCTCCCATCAAGGCGACAACGCCGAGCGTCAACTCGCATGGGCGCGTGAGATGGAACGGGCTCAAATGAACAGTTGGTTCAAGCCCGTGAATACAGCGCGAAGTGGCTCCGGCTCCGGCGGGACTGCCCACGGGCAGCAGCGCACCGAAGACGCTGTTGCAACAGCGCGCGCCCCTCAACTTGGGAAGATGCGCCAAGCGACGTCCATTGCGAAATCCGGGCCGCCCAAGGGGCCAGTTCCGGAGCGTGAGATCTCCGATCGCGGGCAGGGCGCAGAGCAGTTCCTCGCCGATCAATCGGCCGAAGCTGGGGTGGCCGGTGTGCCGAATGGTGTTCGGGCCACAACCGGCGTTGTCACTGGCACTGTGCTCTCTGCACTGCAGGCGACCAACAGCATCTCTTCCCAGGTGCTGCTCACCGCAGGCATGCAAGCATTGATGCCGTCTGCTTCTGCTGCTGTGACGCTCGTATCCACCCCGGTGGGTTTGCGGTCGTCGGACGATGCTGCATCGACGGCTGTGTCTGAGCAGACGAGAGGAGATGAGGCGCAGGGTCAGATGGATTCTGTCGGCGCAGGGACAGAGCCAGGTGCAGGGGCGGGGCGGGCCGTGTCCGGGACCGAAGCGCCGGTCAGGTTGCATGAGGAAAGCACTCCGCGCGGACAGGCGGTCTGGATCGCGATGCGAGCCGACGATGCCACGCTTGCTGCAATGTTGCCGCAGTGGGTCGCCGATTTGCAGCGCGGCATGCGCATACGAGGGGAGCGTCTGCATCAGGTCGTTTGCAATGGCCAGGTTGTCTGGCGTGACGACGTAGCGACCTCGTCGCACATCGCTTCTGCCGCGGGTGGCGATGCCAACTCAAACATGTTCGATTCAATTGATTCCAAGGAGGCGTGATGGCCATTGATGCAGTGAGCGGTTCGGGCGCGACCAACCTACAGGCCAACAGCCTGGGTATGGAAGACTTTCTCAAGATTCTTCTGACGCAACTGACGTATCAGGATCCGCTGAAGCCCATGGACAACCAGCAGTTCATGGCGCAAATGGCGCAGTTCACCAGTCTCGAACAAACGCAGCAGCTCAACACCAAGATCGAAACCCTGATCACGAATCAGGCAGCGCTTCAGTCGGTTGGCCTGATCGGCAAGACGGTCGATGTGAACACGGCAACGGGCCTTGTGACAGGCACGGTCAGTGCCCTGTCGCTCTCGGGCGACGCTCCGCTGCTGACGGTGCAGACACTCGCGGGCGGGACGATGAACAGGGTGTCGCTCAGCCAACTTGCTGCGGTGCGCTGAGCGCGATATCGCTTCGAAGGAAATCCAATGCTTGATTCAATTTACGTTGGCATGACTGGTTTGCTGGGTTACTCGCAGGGGTTGCGCGTCATCGCGAACAACACTGCGAACCTGAATACGCCCGGTTTCAAGAGCTCAAGCTTGCAGTTTGCAGACATGTTCTACACCGGAGGAAATCTCAGCGGTGGCAACGCCGATCATCGCGAGCAGATGGGCTTCGGGCTTAACACTGCAGGAACGTCGATCTCGTTCAAACAGGGCGAGCTTCGCCAGACTGGCAACGATTTGGACATGGCCATCGACGGTCAAGGGCTCTTCGTTCTGCAGGACGAGCAGGGAAAGCTGGCCTACACGCGAGCTGGGCAGTTCAAGTTCGACAACGATGGCATCCTGGTCAGTCGGACCAACGGCGAAAAGGTCATGTCCATGGACGAGAACGGGGGCTTCGTGCCTGTCTCTCTGGCCGGCAAGATGATGAACCTTGGCAAGCCGACATCGCGCGTGGAATTTTCGGGCAATTTGTCCAACACCGTCGCGGAGCAAACAATCGGTGGCATCACAGTCATCGATGCTGGAGGGGCCAGTCACGCACTCACGATGAAATTCTCGGTCAAGTCCGCGGGCGAGTCGGGCACGACCATGAAGCTCGAGTTGATGGACGGCACCACTGTCGTCAACACAAGTGAGATGGTGTTCGTCAACGGCAAGCCGACGCCCGCCACGTCAACGGTCCAGGTCGCCTACACCCCGAGCGGCAAACCGGCGATGGCGCTGTCTTTGGACTTCAGTTCCGATGTCGTGCTTTTCGCCGGACAGACGACGCTCAAGGTCGACTCCCAGAACGGTGTGGGGCCCGGTGCACTCAGTGCCACTGCGTTCGACACGACGGGCACGCTGGTCATGAGCTATTCGAACGGACAGACCCTTAAAGGAGCGAGGCTGGCGCTGGCGCGATTCGATTCGCCTGGCGCAGTGGCTTCGATTGGCAACAACCAGTTCGAAGCACTGGACCAGAACGCCTGGCACTACGGCGGCGCGACCGAGGGCGCCTTCGGCACGGTGCAATCCGGCCGGGTGGAGATCTCCAACGTCGACCTGTCGCAGGAGTTCAGCGATCTGGTCATCATGCAGCGCGGCTACCAGGCCAGTTCGCAGGTCATCTCGACCGCCAACGACATGCTGCAGGAACTCTTTTCGATGAAAAGCAGATGACAGCTGCCGTTTCTCACGAAGGGGAGCCTTCGATGCTGTTGGATGGCAGCGCGTCCGAGCGAAAAGCTCGCGCCTTGCGCAGCTGGTCGCTTGCACAGCGGAACGCGCTGGCACTGCGATTCGTCAATGTTGTTGCGGCATGGCGGGACGAGTGGCTTCCTGCACAGGTCGGTGAAGTCTCCAAGCCCAGCGTCGAGGTTTTCGAGCCCAACGGCATGTGGCGGCTTGCATCCGAAGCTTCCGCTTGCTGGTCGTTTGAAGAGCCGCGCCGTGCCTCTTCCGGGGTGCTGCCAGCGCTTGATGGCGCGTCGGCGATCAGCGTCGATGAAAGGACGCCTGCGATGCGCGCGATTGCTGATCGCATGTTTGCGATCGACACGGGGTCTGGTTCGAGCGTCCAAGCAAAAGCTGGCTCGCTCAGCCAGAGCTTGGCGGGGGCATCGGCACGCAAGGCCTGGGACGACTGGATGCGCCGCATCGACATCTTTCTTGATGGCTTTGACCTTGACGCGCGATCCGGTGCGGGCGTTCGGAATCAAGCACCGCCTGCAGCTGCCTGGTCGGGTGCGCTGTGTGTCCGTGCTGCCTGGTGTGGCGGTGAATGGACGCTTGCACTGCCTTGGGAGGCCGTGGTCGCAGCAATCGGACCCGACGCCAAGAGTGCATCCCGGGTGGACACAGGTGCGCCTTCAACGCCGCAGGCGAAGACACGCCTGGATCACGCGCTTGCTGACCGGCGCGTGACTTTGCGCGTGATGCTGGAGGGCGCACAACTCAACCTCGGCCAGATTCAGGCGCTGCGTGTTGGTGATGTCGTCCCGCTATCTCATCGTCTTGACGCGCCCACGTTGGTGGTGGGCTCTGATGGCCACCAAGTGTGCGATGGCTGGCTCGGACAAAGTGGGGGCCATCTGGCAGTGGAACTCTCGGCCCCTTTGTCGTCCGCTCAGGCTGCAACTCTCGCATCGCCACCAATTGGCAACGGCAGCAAACCAAACATTCATTCATCTAAGGGAAGTTTCAAATGACAAAGGCCGTGGAAGGGATCGTGACCGACAACCGCATCGGTGCGACAGAAAGCAGAACTCGTGCAGGACTGGGGCAGGCCGCTTACCCAACCGCCCAGATCATCGCGTTACCGGATCTGCACGCGGGGTCTGATGGCGACACGCTTCAGTCTGATGGCAGCAGTCCCGTTCTCAAGGACTGGAATCCGCTTCACCAGATCAAGGCCAAACTGCAGGTGATGGTTGGCGAGGCCAGCATTTCTGTGGGCGAGCTCCTCGGGGCCAAAGAGCATCAGGTGCTGCGGCTAGACCGGGAAATCGACCAGGCCGTTGATCTCACGATCGAAGGAAAGGTTGTTGCGCGTGGACAGCTGGTGGCAGTGGACGGGCACTTTGCAGTACGAATCACGGAACTGCCCATTGCGTTGGGGCTGACAGCAGGAAACTGACGGATGTACGACGTGGTGCAGCGGATGCAAGTGGAAGATCGAAAGCGTGCCGGGAGCATCTTTGGGCGATGCGATGCGGGACGCATGGCGTTGGCTGCAATCGCATTTGTCGGCGTGACTTTCACCGTCACGGCATGGCCGCAGTCCGTCCTGCCCGCGGCTGATCCGGCGTCCCAGCCTGCTGCGCCTCACGCTAGCGGTGCTCCGCTTCCGTCGAGCATCCCCGTACGGCGCGATGCTACGAGCAGCGAAGGTGAAGGTGCTGGCGACCGCTGGTGGGTTGCAACTCTGTTTGTGGGTGGGCTGTTGGCGTGTGGCGTCATCGCAGCACGTCGTAAGCAAGTAAAAGCCGATGCAGGCGCCAGATCTGTCATGTCGTGGTTTCGGCTAGGTGGTTTGATCGACACAGCGTCTTCGCGCGAGATCGAGCGCGTCTCGAGTACCCGCCTGTCGCCGCGCCATAGCCTTCATGTGGTGGTCTGGAACGGCAAGCGGTTGCTGCTAGGCTGCACGGATCAATCGATCCAGGTGCTGTCGGAGGCGCTGGCGCCTGAGTCAGTGGCCCCGAAGTCCGAGCAGGGGCAAGAATGAAGCGGCACGGAACTGCAGGCCCACAGCAGGCGTGGCTCTTCGCATTGATTCAGATCGTCGTCCTTGTGGCGCTCTCAGCTTTCTTCGGCAAGGCGCAGGCCCAAGAAGCCGAGGGGGCGGGTGCACCTGCCATGACGCCACCGAATACCGAACGGGTACGTGACGCAGAGCCAGCATCGGAGGTTGCGCCCCTGCTCAAGCGCGAAGCTGGACCGCAACTGGCGCCGTCGGCAGCGCCTACCGCCGCGGCTGCGTCTGCGCAAGCGCAACCTTCAACCAGCGCGCAAAGCCGATCGGCAGTGGCTCGTCAGTCAACGACCGCGAGCTCTTTGCGTGCGAAACCTGCGAATCTTGGCACGTCCACAAGTGGAACGAACACTGCTATCACTCCCGCTACCGAGACAGCCCAAGCGCTTCGGATTGTCCTTGGGCTCACCGTGCTGGCTGTGTTGCCTGCGTTGCTGGTGTGCTTGACGAGCTTCTTGCGCATCATCGTCGTGCTGTCGATGTTGAGGCATGCGATCGGCATGAACGAGACGCCGCCCAACACGGTGTTGATCGGCTTGGCGTTGTTCCTGACGCTTTTCACGATGTCACCCGTGCTCCAGAAGGTCAACCAGGACGCGTTCGAGCCTTTCATGGCAGGCAAGCTGACCATGGAAGACGGGTACGGCAAAGGCGTGGCGCCGCTACGGGAATTCATGGTGCGGCAAACGCGAGAGGCGGACCTGGCGCTCATGGTCGAGTTGTCGAAAGCGCCGACGCCGAAGTCGATGGACGACATCAGCAACGTTCAGCTCATTCCGTCGTTCATGCTTTCGGAGCTGCGTGCCGCATTTCAGATCGGCTTTGTCATCTTCTTGCCGTTCCTGCTGATCGACCTGATCGTCTCGAGCATTCTCATGGCTCTGGGCATGATGATGATGCCGCCGACGACGATCGCCTTGCCACTGAAGATCCTGATGTTCATCCTCGTAGATGGCTGGAGCCTCGTGCTCAAGGCGCTGGTAGGCAGCTTTCACTGAGTCATGGCCCTCATTTCGCATTGAGACACTCATGGCACGCTTGAGCTCCGCATTGACTTCCACGCTCGTTCGGTTTTCCGGCGCTGCGGTGGATGTTGCTGCGCCGCGTGATGTCCCGGACGCTTCATCGGAGAGTCTGGACCTTGTTGCGCCACTCTGGGCTCGCTGGCGCGCCGACAGCGACGAGGCAGCGCGCGACCTGCTGATCCGGCACTATCTGCCCTATGCGCGGATGATGGCCGCCACCGTCTATGGCCGCCGCACGCATGACGACGTCGAGTTTGAGGACTACCTGCAGCTTGCGAGGATTGGGCTGGTAGAGGCCGTGGATCGTTTCGATCCGTCCCAAGGCGCTCAATTCAAGACCTTCGCATCCAAGCGGGTGCAAGGCTCGATCCTGAACGGTCTCGTTCGCTTGACGGAGAAGAATCAGCAGATCAGCGTGCGCACTCGGCTCCAGCAAGAGCGGATGGCGGCCATCAAGGAAGCCGCAGCTCAAGGCAGCATCGAAGGATCCGAGGGAGAACGGCACTCAGCCGCATCTGATGCGCGTAGCGCCGAAAAATTGTTCAAGTACCTTGCCGAGGTTGGTATCGGCATCGCGCTAGGCGTGTTGTTGGAGGATACCGGCATGGTCGATGCGGAAGCCTTCGACAGCGAAGCTGGCGCGCATGCAATCTCGCCTGAGGTGAGCTACTTCCGCAAGACGGAGATTCGCCAGTTGGGTGCTGTCTTGCGGGGCCTGGTGGATCAGCTGAGTGACCAGCAAAAGACGGTGATCCGTCACCATTACCTGCAAGAGATCCCGTTTGACGAGATCGCCGCGCGAATGAACGTCACGCGCGGTCGCATTTCTCAGTTGCATCGCCAGGGGCTCCTGCGCCTGCGCGAACTTCTGGACAAGGACTCCAGGCTCGATGTGTCTCTATGACACGCGAGTCACTCATCCACTTCTTGACATCGCATTGCTGCCATGACCGATACCTCTGAAACCCAAGCCAAAACCACGGCCGAACCTTCGCAGCGCGACGATCCGCGCGTGGTCGACTCACTGCAGCGCCTCGACCGTATGGAGGGATTTCTTCGTGAGGATCCCTCGAACAACTCACTGCTCATCACCGCCTTCGAGGCGGCGCTGTCGTGTGGCGAGTGGGAGCGAGCAGAGCTGCATCTGCGCCGAGCCCACTCACTGTCCGAAGATGTGCTGGGTTGGCGGCTGCGAGAGGGTGATTTTTGGCTGGCGCAACAGCGCTACGACGAAGCACTGTCGGTGCTTGATGCGCTCACTGACACGCAGGATCCGCCTCCCGGCTTCCTCGATGTCTTGATGCACAACATCGCCTTCATCGAACTGCGACGCGGCCGGCATGCTGAATGCGTGGCACGACTGGCGTCAGTGCTCGAAGCGGGTAGCGCAGCATCCGCGTCCCAGACGGCGACGGGTCAGCCGCCGGTCGCTGCACGTGCGTTGCAGCAGCTCTGGCTGCGCGCGCTGCACCACGACAGACAGCTCGACCGGGCGATGGAGTGGACCCTTGGCGCAGAGCAGCAACGAACGCTTGACCCACAAGCTGCCGGTGTTGCCAGCCTGATCGCGATCGACGCATCGAATTTCGAGGCGGCACAGCGTTGGTGCGTGCTGAGCCTGAGCAACGGCACGCCGCCCGAGCAACCGGTTGAAGCGTTCGTGACGCGCGCGACCTTGGCTTTGGCGCAACGTGACGCGGCTGCGGCAGGTCAATTTGCGGATGCAGCGCTTCAACGTCACCCTGGAGATGGCCGAGCCTGGTCGACGCGTGGCTTCGCGTCTCTGCTGGCGGGCGATCTGGGGAACGCATTCAGAGCGTTTCGACAGGCCCTCTCGGTCATGGGGCAGCACATTGGTACGTGGCATGGCCTCGGGTGGACGCAGATCCTTCAAGGCGACCTCGCGGGCGCGCATGAAAGCTTCGAAACAGCGCTCGCGTTGGATCGGAACTTTGCCGAGAGCCACGGTGGCTTGGCTGTGGTTTTGGCGATGCAGGGACGTCCGGGCGAAGCGGGCGAACACGCGGAACTGGCCTTGAGGCTCGACCGGGCCAACATGTCCGGTCGCTATGCGCAGGCGCTGCTGACGGGGGACGTGAAGGATGCCAGCGACGTGCAACGTTTCGCGCGCCGAATTCTGGGTGGCATCGCCGCGCCACTCGGGGGCGATCTTGCCGATCTGGTTGTTGCGCCAGGCGCGAAAGCCAACGGCTGAAACGCGTCAGCGCTTGGCGGCAATGGTCGGCTGCGAGTCGGCCAGCAGGAGGTCGCCGGCTTCGCGCAGCGCTGCGTGGAGTTCCTCGTCACCTTCCATGCGCTGCATCACGGCATCGACCATCTGATCGAAGGCGATGCCGTCGATGCGCTCGCGGCCGAAGGTCTGCATGAGCACCGACTCGAGGAACAGGCGGAAAGCTTTTCGTTGGCGCTGCGGATCATCAGGCGATAGTGCCCGCACACGCAATGCGACCATCTGCTGGATTTGAGCATCCGTGCTGCCGGCGACATGGGCGTCAGGCTCACCCTTTGGTTTGGCGAGTCGGCCATCGCTTGGTGTTTCACGCGCTGCCAGGCCGCGGGCTTTGGCCTGCGCCTGAAATTGCGCGCTGAACTGCGCGCGAATCATGGCGGCGAGCTGCGTGGTCGAATCGATCATGAAGGCGGCGGTATCTGGCTATCAGGCGAGTTCGGGCCTCGGGTCAGTGCGCGTGGCCCTGCTGCTGATAGTTTGCCAACAGGATGTGTGCTGACGAATCCTCGGGCACGTCCGCGGCACTGTCGGATGGCACTGTGGAGTGCTTCAATGAGCGAATGCCGTCGATCACCTTTTGGATGTCGCCTGAAAGGGCGGCGTTCGTCGTATTTAGCGTGAGGCCGTGTTCGTAGTGGGCCAGTGCCTCGTCGAACTGATCCTGTGCGAGCGCCGCGAACCCCTGGATGAAGTGGGGCAGGGGATCCGTCTGTGGGAGTTCCAGAAGCGGTTGCCAGGTCAACAAAGCTACAGCTGCGCGCCCTGAGCTGAACTGCAGCAGTCCCAGTTGGTAGCGTGCCATCGGGAAATCAGGTGCCAGGCGCGTGGCGTTCGCAAATGCAGTCTCGGCTTGGCTCATGTCGCCCAACGCGGCGAACTCGGCGCCGAGCATGAACTGGGGCAGTGCTGCATTGGGCTGGACGGCACTGGCTCGCTGAAAGCCCTCGATTGCGCGGTTTGCCTCGTCGGCCCGGCTGGCGGCCATGGCAACGGCCATGAGCGCATCAAACGAATCGGAATCGGAGGTTGGCATGGTTTGCTTTCAAGCGCGTGGCTCTGTGAGCGATGTTGAGCAGAGTCGACATTGTCGTTGGCTGGAGTCGGTGCGGAAATAGGCGTCCTTGTGCGCCCGTGGGACATGAGGGAACCGTGCTAAACGGATCAGTACTCGGCCGGATATGTTGCCAGCACACTGGGCTGTTGAATTCCGCAGATCTCTGACCCGAGGGGGTGCGGACAAAAACTTGGACTACCAAGAGATGTAATGGATGCCTCCCTGCCTACGGGCAGCACAAACGCCCGCCAGGAGTCGGTACCGCAGCGCTGGACGAGTCGATTCGTACAAATCATCCCTAAAGCCTCGTTTGTAGGAACAAGTGCCAATAGCTAGTGAGGTTTTCCATCAATTGGAGAAAAAATGACTTTGAGTAACATATTTAAAATGATGAAGAGAGGATGGAGGATTTCTTTTGTCTCGACCTTTGTTTTTGCGTGCATCTGTCCTGCCGCTGCTGTCGATTTATCTGCGTATGTTGATTTGGCTCCACATCTTGGATATGTAAGCGGAGGCTCCAACTTCAACTTCGTCCCAGTAGCTATTACTGCAGACCCTCCCCCAAATGGACCATGGGAAGATGGTGGTGGCCAAGCCTGTCAGCCTACTGGGAGTGATCGATCAATTGTCACTCACTATCATTATCCGGGGGTGGGGAATTATGTGAGGCAAAAACTAAAAAACATGTACGACAATGGTCAGCGTAGGATTTCTTTTGTTATTTGGTACCAAAATGGAAGCGGAGTATCTAATCAACCTAGCCACGTTGTTTGCCAATCACTGCTTACTGATGGCGCAAAACTTTATGCGCAGCATGAAAATAATCTGAGAGATTTTTTGTTGGCAATGGTTAATCAAGGGTTTGAACAAATAAACATAAGATTCGCGCCATCGGGCACCGATAACGACCCAAAAGCATGGGCGACTCTTGATCCGGTAAAGCTTGAATACCATTGGAATTTCATGGTTGGCATCCGGGCAAAAGCATATGAGGCTATTTCATCTAGCTCGAAGCGACCGAAATTGATTTTTGATCTCGGAAGTGAGCTTGCGGCCGCGTGGGTTCCCGACAATCATGTGAAAAATCGCGCTGTAACAAGGCAGTATATTAAGGAAATATGGAGCCGCTACGCGCAAGCGTTCCAAACCTCTGACACAATTGGATTTTCCTTGGTTCCAGCAAGTTTTGATATGGTTTTTGCTCAGATTGAACTTTATAGAGAGGTTGGTCGTGGTTATCCGAGTGAGTTGGGATTTGATATTTACAGGGTCAATCAAGATTCTCAAACAATACACGATCAGTTAACCCGGGTTGCAGATGCTCTTGAGCGATTCAGTCTCGCGAAGCATCCAATTTTTCTTCAAGAAACGAACTGGAATTCGGCAGAAATTAAATCTGCTTTTCAACAATTGGCGAAAAATCGCGGCGTTCAGTTTAGATACGTTATGCAATGGCCAATTAAAGATACAAGCCCTTTGACGCCAGCCAATGATGGTTCAAATTTGGATATTTTTGATCAGTACAGGTCGCTTGGAGGTTTGTATCGCCAGAATCAAGGGGTGTATTATGTTAGCGAAAATAGACAGTATTGTGGCTACGATTCTTGGCAAAATTTCGTTGCCATGACTGGCAAGACTAGTGTTGATGATGTTCCTGTAGGCACGCTACCTGACGGGCTTTTTTTTATGGGGGGTGCTATCCTGCCGATCAATTGTTTAGAATTCAAAATAGTATTTTTTATGCCAACCAAATTGGACACTACTGCTCATTTGCAAATTGGGAGAGTTTCACTCGCCTGACGGGCAGAACCAATACTGATGGGATTATTATTCTGGATACGCTGCCATCGGGAATGATGGGTGATGGAAATTGTCAGTAATTGGTTTGTGCTGAAATATTCAAAACTCGTTGATTTGGCTTGGAGTTCTCGGGTTCTTTTGGTATCGAATTTAGAGAGTGAATCGCCCCGGGTTTTCTAGACGCCTCTGGGCCTCAAACCTGAGGCCCAATAAGAGGTGCCATGAGTAAGTGTCGCAACCCACGGTGAACGCCTACGAGCTGGGACAGCGGCGCGTGCCAGTGTCGGCGCTGCCGCTGCTGGCGCGCACGCTGGGGGTGAGTGTGGAAGAGCTGATCGGCGAGCCGCAGACGACGGCGCGCAAGCGCGGGCCGGCGCCCAAGCTGATGCAGCACGTGGAGCGCATCAGCGCGCTGCCCAAGGCGCAGCAGCGCACGGTGATGAACGTGATCGAGGCCATGCTGGCCCAGCAGGGGCGCTGACCGACAGCGACGAACGCGCCAACGACGAAGCCCTTACGTACCCCGGCCAAGGCGGCTGGGGTGGTGAGGGCTTTTTGTTTTTAGCAGCTAAGAACTGACGCTTGGTTTTTGCACGAAGCTAGAACTCCAGAGACTCGATGAGCACCTGAGCATCGCGCAGCTCTTCTACGGTCGCTTTGTTTTTTGGCTGCTGCGTCACGTAGGTCACGAGTGCAACGTCTTGACCGTCCGATACGTACCAAACTCGCACAAACTCTTCTGTCGAACCGAAGTCACCAGAAACAAAGCAATTGCGGCCTTGCCCTTTGCTAACGTTCGCAGGACTGCCGAGGCCACGACTATCACCAAAGGCCAGCAGCAAACTTTGAAGAGCGGCAATGTCGATGGCCGGCTGAGGGCCTTCGCGGTATTT
>Ga0207709_10000654_pt1 | contig 28141 bp, 25 predicted proteins | sample KBSM34metaG_FD_184397 | JGI IMG/M metagenome (GOLD analysis project Ga0207709, IMG submission 184397) | Miscanthus rhizosphere microbial communities from Kellogg Biological Station, Michigan, USA - KBS M3-4 metaG (SPAdes) (version 2) | ecosystem: Host-associated > Plants > Roots > Rhizosphere >...
CGATTCGGCGCCGCTGCGCGAACGCCGCGCCACATTGCAGACCCTGCGCAACGCCGCCCTGCGCCCGGCCGTCCCCGAGCTGGGCACCACCCTGCAGCAGTTGCGCACCATGCGCGACGCAAGGAGCCAACCATGAAATCCCTCCGTTCCCTGATCGTGTTGCTGGTGGTGATCGCCCTGGGCGTGATCGGCGCGCAGTGGCTGGCGCAGGACAAGCTGGGCGACCTCGGCGAAGTGATCGTGCGCGCAGGCGGCAACGACTACATCTCGCCGCTGCCGCAGGCGGCGCTGCTGCTGGTGATCGCCTTCCTGGTGCTGTTGCTGCTGTGGAATCTGCTCAGCTTCCCGTTCCGCGCCTGGGGCCGGCATCGCCGCAAGCAATCGCGCGCGCGCCTGATCGAAGGCCTGACCGCGCTGCACAACGGCCAGTGGGCGCGCGCCGAGAAACAGCTCAATGCCGCTGCGGAAGATCCCGACGTCAGCGCCATCGCCCTGGTCGCAGCGGTCCGCGTGGCCGATGCGCGCGCCGACGCGGAGGCGGCCAACCGCTATCTGCAGCGCCTGAGCGAGCGCGACGCCGGCGCGCACGCGCTGTTGCAGGGCGAACGCCTTCTGGCCCAGCAACGTCCGGTCGATGCGATCAATGCGCTGGACGTGGCCGCGGCGCAGCCGTTGCCGCCGCGCGGGTTGCTGCTGCGCACCGAGGCGCTGACCAGCATCGGCCGCGCCGGCGAGGCCTATGGCCAGCTTGGTGCGATCCGCCAGCAGCAGGCCTTGCCGCTGGACGCGATCGGCCCGTTGGAATCGCGCCTGGCCGCCGCCTCGCTGCAGCAGGCGGACGATGCCAACGCGCTGGCCGAGCGCTGGGAAAGCCTGCCCAAGTCGCAGCGCAGCGAACCGGCCGTGGTCGAGGCCTATGCCACCCGCGCCGCCGCGCTGCACTGGGACGACGCGGCGCTGCGCGCCGTGGAACAGGCCCTGGAGACGCGCTGGGACGAAGGCCTGGCGGCGCTGTACGGGCGCCTGCCGGTGGAGAAATACGATTCGCGCCGCGCCAGCGCGCAGCGCTGGCTGCAGAGCCATCCGGACAGCCCGGGCCTGCTGCTGACCCTGGCGCGGCTGGCGCATCAGCAACAGCAATGGCCGCAGTCGGAAGAATTCCTGCATCGCGCGCTGGCGCTGGGCGCCGGCGCAGAGGCCTGGGAGGCGTTCGGCGATGGCCATGCCGAGGCCGGCGACTCCTTCATGGCGCAGCGCTGCTACGCCAACGCGCTGCGCGTGCAACGCGGCGAACTGGCCCAGCCGCTGCCTGCGGCCAGCGCGCCGGTGGTGCCGATCGACCCGGATCCGGGCAGCGACGAACGCCGCGACGAACACGGGTTCCCGCGCCTGCAGGAATGAGTGCGGCAGCAGGGATGACGTACCGTTGACCGAGGCCGGCGTCGGCTGCAGCCGGCGCCGGCTTTCTCATTCAACGATGGCGAGGCCAGCGCCAGGCCGGCCGAACCAAGCGGCTCAGCGCCGCAACGCGGCCGGCAGCGCCGGCAGGCGCGCCAGGAATGCGGGCGCCACACCCTTGTAGCGCGCATAGCGCTCGTCCATGCGCCGCGGCACCAGGATGCGCGCGCCGAGCAGGCCGGCGACCAGCATGGCCAGGAACAGCCCCAGGCCCAGCCAGAGCCCGGCTTCGTCGCCGACGGCAAACCCCAGCAGCGGCGCGACCACGAACGCAGCCGCCGTGAGCAGCACGAAGCGGTTGCGCCGGCGCCGATGCTCCGCGCACATGCCGAGCACATGGCTGCTGCGCTTGCGCGCGATCAACGCCGCGATCGCGTAGATCACCACGCTCACCAGGATCAGCACGTACCAGCCCGGCGCGTGCCAGTAGAACGTGCGCTTCTTCAGTTCGTCGTTGCGCAGCGCCACCCCGCACTTGACGCAATGCGCCGGGAACGGCGTATCGCGCAGGCACAGCAGGTCGTCGCCGTCGCGCCACAGCGTCTCGCCCGGCAGCGGCGGCATGGTGGTGGCCTGGATGGCGGCGTCGGGCGCCTGATACGGATTGAAGCTGTCGAGCTGGTTCATGGCATGCGCCCCCTGCGCGCCGTTCGGCCTGCATCGTGCAGGCGGATCGGCGCGCATGGTAGCGCAGCGGCAAGCGCTGCTGGCGGGCGATGGCGGGGGGAAAAACCTATTCGACGATGCGGCGGTCGTGACCGCGTCGAGCGGCGCCTTCGGGCCCGGCGCTATCGCCCTGCGCGCTTAGCGGCCCAACGCGCCCAGGCCGCGCTGGCCGCGTGCCGCGGCTCAGCGCTCGACGATCGCCACCACGCCCATGCCGCCGGCGGTGCAGATCGAGATCAGCGCCCGCCCGCCGCCGCGTTCGACCAACTGCTTGGCCACCGTGGCGACGATGCGCGCGCCGGTCGCCGCGAACGGATGGCCGGTGGCCAGCGAGGACCCCAGCGGATTGATCTTGGCCGGATCGATCTGCCCCAGCGGCGCATCCAGGCCGAGCCGGGTGCGGCAGTAGTCCTCGCTCTCCCAGGCGCGCAGCGTGCACAGCACCTGCGCGGCGAAGGCCTCGTGGATTTCGTAGATATCGAAGTCCTGCAGGCTCAGGTTGTGCCGCTTGAGCATGTCCGGCACGGCGATGGTCGGCGCCATCAGCAGGCCTTCGCCGTGCACGAAGTCCACCGCCGCGACCTGCGCATCGCGCAGGTACGCCATCGGCACATGGCCGTGCGCCTGCGCCCATTCCTCCGAAGCCAGCAGCACCGCGGCGGCGCCGTCGGTCAGCGGCGTGGAGTTGGCCGCGGTCAGGGTGCCGCGGCCGCTGGTCTTGTCGAACGCCGGCTTCAGCGTGGCGAGCTTTTCCAGCGAGGTGTCGGCGCGCAGGATGTTGTCGCGCTCCACGCCGCGGAAAGGCGCGATCAGGTCGGCGAAGAAGCCGCGCTCGTAGGCCGCGGCCAGCTTGTGGTGCGAGGACACCGCCCAGGCGTCCTGCGAATCGCGCGCGATGTTCCACTGCTTGGCCATGTCCTCGCAGTGGTCGCCCATGCTCTTGCCGGTGCGCGGCTCGGCTACGCCGGGGAACTCGGGCTTGAGTTCGGCGAACTTGAAGCTGCGGGTCAGCGCGCGGATCTTGTCGCCGGTGGTCTTGGCGCGGTTGGCGGCCAGCAGCCGCGCGCGCAGCTTCTTGCCGTACACGATCGGTACTTCCGAGGTGGTGTCCGAACCGCCGCCGATGCCCGACTCGATCTGCCCCAGCGCGATCTTGTTGGCCACGGTGATGATGCTGTCCAGGCTGGTGCCGCAGGCGCGCTGCAGGGTGATGCCCGGCGTCAGCGGCGACAGCCCCGACGACAGCGCGGCCTCGCGGCCCAGGTTCCAGTCGCTGGAGTGCTTGATCACCGCCCCCATCGCCACCTCGCCCAGCTGCTGGCCGTGCAGGCCGTAGCGCTCGACCAGCGCGCCCAGCGTGCGCACCGACATGCCGAGGTTCCCGACATCCGCATACGCCGTGTTCTGCCGGCAAAACGGAATACGGACGCCGCCGAGAATGGCGACGGGACGGGCTACTGGCATGGGATTACCTCGCGCGAGGGGTCGGGGACATGGCCTGCACGTTAGCGCAGGCATAATGAAGCGAGTGTAGCTTTGCGCCCGCGACGGGCCAACCGCCAAGCCATGAGCCAAGCCATTGCCAGCATGAATGCCCGCGGCGTGATCGCCCTGGAACTGTCCGCCGGGCTCGCCCCGGCCCACGCGGCGCTGCCGCACGCCCTGGCCGCGGAACTGGCCGAGAAGGTCGGCCGCGACCTGGCGCAACTGGTGCCGGCGGTGCGCGAGCTGGAATTGAGCCTGGCCGGCGCGCATTTCGACCCCGCCGAGGTGCTGCGCCCGGGCTGGCCGATGCACCGGCGCCTGGACGAGTTGCGCGCGCGCGCGCCCGGCCGCGACGCCGGCCCGCGCCTGCTGGCGTTCGGCGCCGATGCCGACGGCGCCGTGCCGCTGCCGTTCCAGGCCGACACCGCCCTGCTCGGCGGCGCGCTGCGGGTGGTGCCGTTCCTGCTCAGCGGCCCGGCCGAGACGCTGCAACCGGTCGCCGAGGCGCTGGAAGAGGTGTTGCTGGCACAGGGCATGGCGCAGCCGGACACCGCACTGCTGGCGCAGCAGGCGTTCGGCGCGCAGATCGAGCACGCACGCTATCTGACGGTCAACGACCTGGCCGCGATGATGTCGATGCAGTACGACAACCAGGGCCTGGCGCCGCTGTGGCCGCTGATCGAGACCGCGTTGCTGGCGCCGGACCAGGAAGAATGGCTGGCCAGCCCGCCCGAGCCGCTGCTGCGCTACCGCGGCGGCGAAGTACGCATGGCCTTGTTCGACCCGGCCAGCTGGTGCGCGCACTACGCCCACGACCGCCAGGACTGCGAGCGCCTGCAGCGGGTCTACGAACACTACCTGGCCCGGCAGCGGCAGCTGGCCGCGGTGCTGGAAGCGCACGGCATGCCGGTGCTGTACGTGCATTGCGAGGCCGGCGAGGACGCGAGGCAGGCGTTGCTGGCGGCGTGAATCGCGTTTGATCGTTGGGCTGGCGCGGGTGACGGTGGCGCGCAAGCGTACTTGCGGCGCTCTGACCGCGTGACCCTGCGATTGGCGTGTCGGCGCCGATGCTGTGCAACGCCGTCTGCGTCTATCGCTTCGTGCGTCGCGACTGAAGTCGCTCCCACAGGCGTTGCGGCTCGGCGCTTAGCGTTCTGTAGACGGGGTTTCGACCCGACCTGTGCCGAAGCCGGCAGCCTCCCGGCAGATCCCGCCTCGAGCCATCAACCCAGATAGGCACCGAAGCCGGCCGGCTTCGCTCGTCGCGACTGAAGTCGCTCCCACACGGGAGTTCGTCGCGCTGGCTGGGTGCACCGTGGGAGGGAGTTCAGTCCCGACTGCCGCCGAAGCCGGCCGACTTCCCGACTCCGCTCGTCGCGGCTGAAGCCGCTCCTACACAAGCGGACGCATTTCCTGCACAGGCAGACTCTGGCGCCCTGCACCGGCGCTGTAGAAGCGGTTTCAATGCCGACCGGCGGCTCCGAAGCCGGCGGATTTGCCGACGTCGGAGCCCGTCGCCGCCGATGGCCCGATGCCACCGGCGGCGCGCTTGCACAGGCGTGCGACGATCTGCCGCTTACTGCGACGACCTGCCGCCTACTGCGCGGAAGGGGCCGCCGCGGTCGCGTTGCCCTTGATCACGCCGCAGGCCAGGCGGCCGCCGGCGTTGCCGGTGGGCTGGGTCTTGTAGTCGTCCGGGTCGGCGTGGACGATCACCGCGTGGTTGAGGATGTCGAAGCCGTCGCCCTTGCCGATGTTGACGTTGTTGGACACCGGCGCGTCGATCGTGGCCTTGCCGTCGGCGTCGGCCTTCAGGTTCGGCATGTCGCCGCCGTGGTGCGGATCGGCGCTGACCTGGCCGTGTTCCGACTTGGCCGGGTTGAAGTGGCCGCCGGCGCTGCTGCCGTCGGGCGCGCTGCAATCGCCGAACTCGTGGATGTGGAAGCCGTGCTCGCTGTTGGGCTTGAGCCCGGTGATGGTGCCGGTGACGTGCACGACGCCATCGACCGTGTCGAACTTGACCTCGCCGGCGACCTGGTTGCCCTGGGTCGGGCTCAGTGCGGCGCTGGCGGCGGCCTGGGCGGGCGTGGCGGCGGGCGCGGGTTCTGCGGCCGGTGCCGGGGTGGCGGCCGGCGTCGCCGCGGCGGCGGGGGCGTCGGCAGCGGCAGGCGCTTCGCGCTTGCAGGCGCCGAGCGCGAGGGTCGTGGCCAGGAACAGGACGGTGGGAAGCGTACGCATGGTGGTTCTCCTTGAGGGGCCGCGGAATGCGGACGTTCGCCGCGGAGCACGCTCCGGGCGGATGATCGGTTAGCGCAACACGCGGATCACGCCGCAGGCCACGCGCGCGCCGGCGTTGCCGGCCGGCTGGCTGCGGTAGTCGTCGGCATCGGCATGCGCGACCAGCGCGCGCCCGGCGATGTCGTTGGCCGCGCCGCCACCGAGCACCACGCCGTGCAGCAGCACATCGACCTGGGCGACGCCGTCGGCGTTGGCGCTGAGGTTGTCCATGTCGCCGGCATGGTGCGGACCGCTACCGGCGCGGCCATGCGGACCGCCGAGCGGATTGAAGTGGCCGCCGGCGCTGCTGGCGTCGGCCGCACTGCAATCGCCGCGCTCGTGCACGTGGAACGCGAACGCGCGGTTGGGCTGCAGGCCGCCGAGGGTGCCGGTGATGCGCACGCCACCGGGCGCGGCGACCAGCGACAGCTTGCCGCTGACCAGGCTGCCGGAGGCCGGGGCGAGCACCGCCTGCGCCTGCTGCGCGGTGCCGCTGGTGGGCATCGACGGCGCTTTCGGCGGCGGCGGCGGCGGCGCTACCGGCGGCGCACTGCTGCAGCCGGCCAGTATCAGCAACGCGCTTCCCACGATGGCATGCAAGCTGTAACGCATCGGCATTGGCTCCTTGTGCAGCGAAAACTAGAGGGGTGGCCGTTCACAGCTCATGAAGGCTGCGCCCGGCGGGCAAGTCTAAACCGGCGCTGCGCGCCGGTTCGGGATTCGGGATTCGGGAGAGCGTCGCAGCGGTTGCTTACGAAGTCTGCGGAGAAATCAGACAAGGCCCGTTGCTTTCCGGGTCCCGAGTCCCGGGTCCCGGCCGCACTCAGCGACGGCGCCGGCCCGGGCCGAGCTTGCGGGTGACCGTGTTGCGGCCCACGCCCAGGCGCGCGGCGGCTTCGGCACGGCGGCCCTGGGTGAAGCGCAGCGCCACTTCCAGCAGCGCCTTGTCGAAACGGTCGCGCGCTTCCGCGTGCAGGCCCTCGGCGCCGTCGGTCAGACGCTGCTGCGCCCAGGCCGACAACTGCGCATCCCATTCGCCGCCCTCGCCGCTGCGCTCGCGGCGGCTGCCGCGCAGCAGCGCGCCGTCCACGTCGTGCGCGTCGATGACCTCGGCCGGCGCCAGCGCGGCCAGCCGCCAGCACACGTTCTCCAGTTCGCGCACGTTGCCCGGCCAGGCGTAGCCGCGCAACGCGTCCAGCGCCGCCGGCGACAGCCGTTTGGGCGGGGTGTCGAGCTTGCGCGCGGCCATCGCCAGGAAATTCTCGGCCAGCTGCGGCACGTCGGCACGGCGCTCGCGCAGCGGCGGCAGCTGCAGCCGCACCACGTCCAGCCGATGCAGCAGGTCGGCGCGGAAGCGGCCCTGTTCGACCAGCGCCTCCAGGTCCTGGTGGGTCGCGGCGATCACCCGCACGTCGACCCGGATCAGTTCGCGGCCGCCGACGCGGAAGAATTCGTTCTCGGCCAGCACGCGCAGCAGCCGGGTCTGCAGCGGCAGCGGCATGTCGCCGATCTCGTCCAGGAACAGGGTGCCGCCGTCGGCCTGTTCGAAGCGGCCGATGTGGCGCCGCTGCGCGCCGGTGAAGGCGCCGGCCTCGTGGCCGAACAGTTCGCTTTCCAGCAGCTCGGCCGGGATCGCCGCGGTGTTGAGCGCGACGAACGGCTTGCGCGCGCGCGGCGACTCGGTGTGCAGCGCGTGCGCGACCAGTTCCTTGCCGGTACCGGTCTCGCCGTTGATCAACACCGACAGCGGCGCCTGCGCCAGGCGGCCGATGGCGCGAAACAGCGCGCGCATCGCCGGAGTATCGCCGATCAGTTCGGCGCTGCCCTGGCTGGACACCGGCAGCGCGACCTCGGCGACGCCGCCGGCCTCCGGCAGCGCGCGCGCGGCCAGCGCCACGGCGTCGTCCAGGTCGAACGGCTTGGACAGGAATTCGTGCGCGCCGCCGCGGAACGCGCCGGCGGTGCTGGCCACGTCGGTGTAGGCGGACATCACGATCACCGGCAGTTGCGGATGCGCGGCCTTGAGCTTGTCCAGCAGCACCAGGCCGTCGTCGCCGGGCATGCGCACGTCGGTGAACAGCAGGTCCGGCAGCGGACGCTGCGCCAGCGCCTGCAACGCCGAGGCGGCGCTGTCGAAGCCGTCCACGCTGTAGCCGGCGTCGCGCAAGGCGGTGGACAGCACGAAGCGGACCGAGCGGTCGTCGTCGACCACCCAGATGCGTTGCGATCCTTCCAGGGATTCGGTCATCGGAATGCTCCTATTCGGGGTCCGCTGCGGCCTGCGGCAGCAGCAGGGTGAAAACGGTATGCCCGGGGCGGGAGCGGAAGGTCAGCGAACCGGCGTGCTCGCGCGCCACCTGCTGCGCCAGCGCCAGGCCCAGGCCGCTGCCTTCTGCGCGGCCGCTGACCAGCGGCAGGAACAGGTGCTCGGCCAGTTCCTCCGGCACGCCACGGCCGTCGTCGACGATCTCCAGGCGCACGCCGCGCGCATGCACGCGGTCGCGGATGCGCTGGGCGTGCTCGACGCGGGTGCGCAGGGTCACCTGCGCGGCGCCGGCCTGGATCGCGTTGCGGACCAGGTTCCACACCGCCTGGGTCAGGCGGTCGGCGTCGCCGAGGAATTCGGGAATGCTGGGGTCGTAGTCGCGCTGCAAGCGCACCGACCAGCCGCCTTCGTTCTCGGCCAGGCGCAGCACCCGTTCCAGCACCGCGTGGATGTTGAGCATGGCGTGCGGCCGCGCCGGCGCCGGCGACAGCAACTGGTCGAGCAGGCTGTTGAGGCGCTCGATCTCCGCGCCGATCAGGTCGATCAGCTCGCGCTCGTCCTCGTCGCGATGCTGCGCGCGCCGCGCCAGCAGCTGCGCTGCGCCCTTGAGTCCGGCCAGCGGATTGCGCAGTTCGTGGGCCAGCCCCTTCAACGCCGCGCCGAGCGCGTTGGGCAACGCCTGGGCCGGATCCGGGGTGGGGAATTCGTCGACCGGATGCGCTTCCAGCAGCCAGCCGCCATTGTCCATCCGCGACAGCCAGCCCTCGGCGAAGCGCGGGGTCTCGCCGGGAATGGCCAGGGCCATGCGGTGCAGGCGCAGCACGTCGCGCTCGTCGTTGAGCAGGAACCGCGCCAGTGCGTCGCCCTGCACTTCCAGCGAGGCCAGCGGCTGGTCGAGCAGGCGCCGCACGCTCACGCCCAGCCAGCGCGCGAAGGCCGGATTGGCGCCGAGCAGGCGGCCGTCGGCATCGGCCCAGACCACCGGGGTGCCGAGCGCGTCGAGCGGGGGCGGAGGCGACGTCATCTGCATTGCACCAATGTAGTGCAAAGGCTGCCGGAAGGCGCTGAACGCCTGGCCGGGCGGGCCATTTGCCGGAACCTGCCGGCAACGTCGGCCAGCACCGAGGCGCGGCCTGTCGCAGCCACCGCGGCCGGCGGGCACGAGGCGCCGCGGGCAACGGGGGAACCAATGAGTGGGGGTCGGGCGAGGCTAGCGGCCACGCGGGAATACCTCAGATCGCTAAGAAAACTGCCGTCGTTCCGCCCCATGGAGCGCCGGCGATGGCCACTGACCGCCAGGACCGGCGCATACCGGCCGCAGGCGGCATTGCCGCAGCGGCCCGCGACGCGAGGTCGCGGGCCGGTCTTGCTCAGGACTCGTACGCGGCTTCGCCGTGCGAGGTGATGTCCAGGCCCTCGCGCTCGGCTTCTTCCGACACCCGCAGGCCGAACACCAGCTTGGCGACCAGGAAGCCGACCACCGAGACCACGCCGATCCAGACCACGGTCACGCCGACGCCGGTGGCCTGCACCAGCACCTGATGGCCCATGGTCACGCCTTCGGCATAGCCGGCGCCGCCCAGGGCCTTGTCGGTGAACACGCCGGTCAGGATCGCACCGACGATGCCGCCGACGCCGTGCACGCCGAACACGTCCAGCGTGTCGTCGGCGTTGAGCAGCTTCTTCAGCCCGGTCACGCCCCACACGCAGATCGCGCCGGCGGCCACGCCGATGGCGATCGCGCCGAACGGGCCGACGGTACCGGCAGCCGGGGTGATGCCGACCAGGCCGGCGACCATGCCCGAGGCCACGCCCAGCGCCGAGGACTTGCCCTTGACCAGCTTCTCGACCAGCGACCAGGCCAGCACCGCGGCGGCGGTGGCCAGCAGCGTGTTGAGGAAGGCCAGTGCCGCAGTGGCGTTGGCTTCCAGCGCCGAACCGGCGTTGAAGCCGAACCAGCCCACCCACAGCAGCGAGGCGCCGACGAAGGTCAGGGTCACGTTGTGCGGCTTGAGCGCGGTCTGGCCGAAGCCCAGGCGCTTGCCGACGAAGTAGGAACCGACCAGGCCGGCGATACCGGCATTGATGTGCACCACGGTGCCGCCGGCGAAGTCCAGCGCGCCCTTGGTGAACAGGAAGCCCGGCGCCGCCCACACCATGTGCGCCAGCGGCAGGTAGCCGAAGGTGAACCAGATGACGACGAACAGCAGCACCGCGGCGAACTTCACGCGCTCGGCGAAGGCGCCGACGATCAGCGCGCCGGTGATGCCGGCGAAGGTCAGCTGGAAGGCGACGAACACGTATTCCGGCAGTTTGAAGCCCTTGGAGAAGGTATCGGCCAGCGTGGTGGTATCCACGCCGTGCAGCAGCGCCTTGTTGAGCGTGCCGACGAACGGGCCGCCATCGGCGAAGGCCAGGCTGTAGCCGTACAGCACCCACAGGACCGCGATCAGCGAGAACACCACGCCGACCTGGATCAGTACCGACAGCACGTTCTTGGAGCGCACCATGCCGCCGTAGAACAGCGCCAGCCCCGGCACCACCATCAGCAGCACCAGCAGCGTGGAGGTCAGCATCCAGGCGACGTCGCCCTTGTCCACCACCGGCGCGGCGGCTTCGGGCGCGGCGGCGGCGGCCGGCGGCGCCGGCGGCGTCAGTTGTTCGGTGACCACGTCCGGCGTCGGCGCCGGGGTCACTTCGGCCTGGGCGAAGGCCGTGCCCGGCACGCCCATCGCCATCGCGCTGACCAGCATCAGCATGCATACCGCGTAGAACCGGGCCTTCCACCCGGAGAAAAGACCTGTCTTCATGAGGGGCTCCAGGGTGGGGTTAGAGCGCATCTGCGCCGATCTCGCCGGTGCGGATCCGGATGACCTGTTCGATCGCGGTGACGAAGATCTTGCCGTCGCCGATCTTGCCGGTCCCGGCCGCGGTCTGGATCGCCTCGACCACGGCCTCCAGACGCTCGTCGGTCACCACGGTCTCGATCTTGATCTTGGGCAGGAAGTCGACGACGTACTCGGCACCGCGGTACAGCTCGGTGTGGCCTTTCTGCCGGCCGAAGCCCTTGACCTCGGTGACGGTGATGCCGGACACGCCTGCCTGCGACAAGGCCTCGCGGACCTCGTCGAGCTTGAATGGCCGGATGATGGCGGTGATCAGTTTCATGCGCATACCCCGTTGGTGGAAGGAGCCGGCCGCCGAACGCCGGCCGGCGGTTTGCATGTCATCGGCGCCGCGAACGGCGCCGTCCTGCTGCGCGGTGCGTCCCGCGGATCACGCCGTGGCGCGGCGCACGGCAGTGCGACGGCAACGGCGACGTGGGAGGGAGCGTGGCCCACGGCACGCAAGCGCTGTCTTTCGTGGTGCATCCCCTGGAAAACCGGCTGTTGCGACTGATTCGGACGCGGACCACCGGCACGGCTCCCCAGCCGAGTAGGTGGCGGCGATGACGAAGGAGGGAGGGGTAACCTTCGCCATCGCCGCGCGTGGAACTCAGTTGGCGTAGTACAGCTGGTATTCCAGCGGGTGCGTTGCGGCACGGAACTTGGTCACTTCCTGCATCTTCAGCGCGATGTAGCCGTCGATGAAGTCGTCGCTGAACACGCCGCCGGCCTTGAGGAACTCGCGGTCGGCGTCGAGCGCTTCCAGCGCCTGGTCGAGGCTGGAGCACACCTGCGGGATCTTCTTCTCTTCTTCCGGCGGCAGGTCGTACAGATCCTTGTCGCTGGGCGCGCCCGGGTCGATCTGGTTCTTGATGCCGTCCAGACCGGCCATCATCAGCGCGGCGAAGGTCAGGTAGCCGGACTGCAGCGGATCCGGGAAACGGATCTCGATGCGGCGCGCCTTCGGGTTGGACACCCACGGAATGCGGCACGAGGCCGAGCGGTTGCGCGCCGAGTAGGCCAGCATCACCGGCGCCTCGAAGCCCGGAACCAGGCGCTTGTAGCTGTTGGTACCGGAGTTGGTGAAGGCGTTGATCGCCTTGGCGTGCTTGAAGATGCCGCCGATGTACCACAGCGCCATCTGCGACAGGCCGCCGTAGCCGTCGCCGGAGAACAGGTTGGTGCCGCCCTTGGCCAGCGACTGGTGCACGTGCATGCCCGAGCCGTTGTCGCCGACGATCGGCTTGGGCATGAAGGTCGCGGTCTTGCCGTTGCGGTAGGCGACGTTCTTGATGATGTACTTCATCATCATCAGCTCGTCGGCCTTCTTCACCAGCGAGTTGAACTTGGTGCCGATCTCGCACTGGCCGGCGGTGGCCACTTCGTGGTGGTGCACCTCGACCTCGATGCCGACCTGCTCCAGGGTCTTGCACATTTCGGCGCGCAGGTCCTGCAGCGAATCGGTCGGCGGCACCGGGAAGTAGCCGCCCTTGACCGCCGGACGGTAGCCGCTGTTGCCGCCTTCGATCTTGCTGCCGCTGCTCCACGCCGCTTCTTCCGAATCGATCTTGAAGAAGGTGTGGCCCATTTCGTTGCCGAAACGCACGCCGTCGAAGATGAAGAATTCCGGCTCCGGGCCGAAGAACGCCTGGTCGGCGATGCCGCTGGACTTCAGATAGGCCTCGGCGCGCTTGGCCACGCCGCGCGGGTCGCGGTCGTAGCTCTGCATGGTGGCCGGATCCAGGATGTCGCAGGTCAGGACCAGGGTCGGGTCGGCCATGAACGGATCGATGAACGCGGTGTCGGCGTCGGGCAGCAGGACCATGTCCGACTCGTTGATGCCCTTCCAACCCGAGATCGAGCTGCCGTCGAACATCTTGCCCTCTTCGAACAGCGCCGGCTCGATGATGCTCACGGGGAAGGTCACGTGCTGCTGCACGCCGCGCATATCGACGAACCGCAGGTCGACGAACTCGACCTTGTTGTCCTTGACCAGCTTCTCAATATTTTCCGCAGACATCGATGAAACCTCGGGTTGGTGAATGACTTGCCCAGTAAGAGCAATCGCCGTGCCAACTGTGACCGGTTCACAAGTCCTTGATTTTGGTGAAGGGAGCACGCCAACGGGGCGAAATTCATGCACCAAAATAGTTCGATGACGATTTAGAGCACCAAAATGGTGCTCGAGGCAATGTTTTATCCTTGCCCGGCTTTCCTCCCCCACAAGCCGAACCCTCCCCCATGAGCGACATGTTCTCCGCCCTGCTGCTGGGCATCCTCGAAGGCCTGACCGAATTCCTGCCGGTCTCCAGCACCGGCCACCTGCTGATCGCCGAGCAATGGCTCGGCCGCCGCTCGGACTTCTTCAACATCGTGATCCAGGCCGGCGCGATCCTGGCCACCACCCTGGTGTTCCGGCAGAAGCTATGGACGCTGGCCACCGGGCTGGGCGACCGCGCCAACCGCGACTACGTGCTCAAGCTGGGCACCGCCTTCCTTGTCACCGCGGTGGTCGGCCTGGCGGTGCGCAAGGCCGGCTGGCAGCTGCCGGAAACGGTGCAGCCGGTGGCCTGGGCCTTGGTGATCGGCGGCGTGTGGATGCTGGTGGCCGAGCATTTCGCCGCGCGCATGCCCGAGCGCGAGCTGGTGACCTGGAAGGTGGCCATCGCGGTGGGCCTGGCGCAGGTGGTGGCCGGCGTGTTTCCCGGCACCTCGCGCTCGGCCGCGACGATCTTCCTGGCGATGCTGCTGGGCCTGAGCAAGCGCTCGGCCGCGGCCGATTTCGCGTTCCTGGTCGGCATCCCGACCATGTTCGCGGCCAGCGGCTATTCGTTCCTGGAGCTGTACAAGAACGGCGCGGTGGGCAGCGAGGATTGGGGCGACGTGGCCGTCGCCTTCGCCGCCGCGGTGGTGACCGGCTTCATCGTGGTGAAGTGGCTGCTGGGCTACATCAAGTCGCACCGCTTCACTGCGTTCGCGGTGTACCGCATCGTGCTCGGTGCGGCGCTGCTGCTGTGGCTGCCGGCGGCCTGAGGGCTGGTTGGCTGGCGGCCGCACCCTCACCCCAACCCCTCTCCCGACGGGAGAGGGGCTAGCGACTGCTCCCTTCTCCCGTCGGGAGAAGGTGGCCCGCAGGGCCGGATGAGGGTACGGGCGCAGCCTCGCGCACCCCAACTCCGCGAGACGCTTCGCGCCGGACCCTCACCTCAACCCCTCTCCCCGACGGGAAAGGGTCTTCAGGCAAGCTTGGGATTCAGGCTGTACGTGCCATGGAGGCTGGCCTCGGCCAGCACATGGCCTTGCATCGCGCGCAGCGCGTCGGCGGCGGTGAAGCGCGCCGGCAGATCCAGCGTGGCCACGTCCAGCGCGAACAGGCGGAAGAAGTAGCGGTGCAGGCGCAGGTCGTTGGCCGGCGGGTACGGGCCGTCGTAGCCGTAGTAGTCGCCGCCCATCTGCGCATCGCCGGCGAACCAGTCGGTATAGCTGTTCAAGCCCTGCCGCGCGCCAGGCAGGCCGGGCGGTTGCCGCTTGCCTTTGGCCACGACGCCGTCGCTGGCGCTGCCTTCGGCGATCTCGCGCAGGTCGGCCGGAAGATCAACGGCAGCCCAATGCACGAAATTGGTGCGCGGCTGCTCGACCGGGATCTGCACGTCCTCGCGGCCGACCATCTCGGCCACGGTCGGTACGTCCGGATCGATGCACAGCAGCGCGAACGCCGCGGTGCCGGCCGGGACGTCGTCCCAGGCCAGGTGCGGATTGCGGTTAGCGGCGAAGCCGTCGGCCTGGCCCATCGCGTAGGTCGCGGCGATCGGCTGGCCGGGCTGGATGCTGTCACTGCGAAGACGCATGCGAAAACTCCTGTGGGGGGAATCAGGTTTCGGCGTAGCCGAGGCGCACGGCCACCGGCGTGAGCAGCGCGAACGCGGCCGCCAGCGGCGCGGCGTAGGCGCGCCAGTGGCCGGACGGCAGGCGCGGCGGACCGATCGTGGGCACGCTCGGGAACGGAATGCCGAAGGCCTGTTGCAGCGCCGCGGCCACCCCGGCCGGATCGGCCTCGATGCCGTCCAGGCGCAGCAGGCGGTGCGGATACAGGTCCTGCTCGTGCAAGTCGGCGACCTGGGTCAGCACTGCCGCCAGCCAGCGCGCGCCGGTCTCCGGGGTGGCCAGGCCGAGCGGCGCCGGGGCGCCGTTGGCCAGCCAGTCCAGCAGCATGTCGCGCGGGTCGCGCAGCGCGATCAGCAGCCGCCCTTCCGGCAGCTGCGGGCGCAGCGCGCGCAGCAGCGCGTTGTCCCACCACAGCAGCCAATCGACGATGTTGCCGTCGTCGATGCCGCGTGCCGGCAGCTGCGCGCGCCACTCGGCGATCAGCGCCGCGCCGTCGAGTTCGCCGCTGTCGAGCTCGGGGACGGTGCGGTAGCGCTGGAAGCCGTCGGTGGGCGGCTGCACGCCGAAGCGGTCGCTGCGCAGTACCTGGCTGGTCGCGTCCATCACCGCGATCACCCGCTCCACGCCGCTGCCCGGCACGCCCCATACGAACAGCGGCCGTGCAGGCTGTTGCGGATCGATCTCGGCCAACGCCGGCCACGCCGTCGTGGCCTGGCCCAGCGGCGGCAGCGGCAGGCGATGCGGCAGCTGTTCCTGCTGGAACGCGAGCCAGGTCGCCAGCGCCTCGGCCGAGTGCCCGGCGCGGTCCTGCACCGCCGCCAGCCACGGCCGCAGCGTGGTCTGCTCGTTCTCGGGCATGCGCTGCATCAGGCCACGCACGTGGGCGATGGCGGCGTCGTGCTCGCCACGCTCCAGCAGCGCTTCGACCAGGCGCTCCTCGCCGCTGATGCGGCCCGGCTCCAGGGCCACGATGCGCTGCGCCACGGCCTCGCCTTGATCGCGTTCGCCGGCCATGTCGTGCACCCGCAGCTGCGCTTCCAATGCCGGCACGTGGCCCGGCATCGCCGCCTGCCAGCGCGCGATCAGCGCGCGCGCCTCGGCGCCGCCGACCGGCTCCAGCGCCAGCCGCGCCAGCCACAGGTCGTGCGCATCGGTGGTGGTGGCCAGCGCCGCTTCCAGGGTGGCGCGGGCATCCTCGACCGCCCCCAGCCGCTGCCAGGCGATCAGCGCCGCATGCAGGGTGCGGCGGTCGGCCGGGGCGGCGCCCAGTGCGCGCCGCAGGTGCTCCAGCGCATCGGCCGGGCGCCCGGCCTGCAAGGCGTATTCGCCGGCCAGCCGGCGCATGCCGGCGGTGTCGCTGACCGGATCGGCCAGCACCGCGTCCAGCGCGGCGATGGCGTCGTCGAGGCGGCCCTGGCGGTACGCCAGCTGCGCGACCAGCGCCATCAGCGCGCTGGTGCCGCGGGTCAGCGTGGCGACGCGGCGGAACGCGGTCTCGGCGAATGCCAGGTGCTGCTTGTCCAGGTAGGCGAAACCGAGCGCGTACAGCAAGCGCGGATCGTCGGGCAGCGCCTTGCTGGCGCGCGACAGCAGCGCCAGCGCGCGGTCGGCATCGCCGCGGCGCAGCGCCAGCATGCCGTCCAGGCCCAACAGTTGCGGATGTTCCGGATCCAGCCGCGCGGCGGTGCGGCTGAGCCGCTCCACTTCGTCCAGATCGCCGCGGCCCAGCGCCAGATGGGCGCGCATCACGTAGGCCAGGAACTGGTTGGGATCCAGCGCGGCGGTGCGGGCCAGTGCGTCCTCGGCCTGGGCCAGGTCGTTGGCGCTGAGCAGCATGCCGGCGCGCAGCAGGTGCAGGCCGGCGTCTTCCGGCGCCAGCGCGATGGCCTGGTCGATGCTGACCAGCGCGGCGGCGGTGTCGCCGTTCTGTTGCTGCGCCAGCGCCAGCCAGCGGTGCGCCTGCGCGTCGGCGGCGGCGTCGGCCACCCAGGCCTGGGCGATGCGCAGCGCGTCGGCGTTGGCCTGGCGGCGCAGGGCGTCGAGAATTTGCTCTTGCATGAGGGTCCGGCTCTGGGCAAACCGGCATTGTAACGGGAGCGCCCGGCCGGCCTGCGCCTGGGCGCGCTGGGCGCGTCACCAATCCGCGCGCAGGCCGCGTTGGGTCTGGCACGCTGTCGGTCGGTGCTGCGTGGCGCGACGCCGGTTGGGTCAAGCGACGCGGTGCCGGCTGGCGGTCTGCCAGGTCCCACCGGCAGGGTCACGCACGGCGCGGCCCGCCCTGCAACCGGCGACAGACCCTAGCTCAGGCAGGCAGGCCGTCGGTCAGGCGTTCGGCCACCCAGCGCTCAGCGAACCCGTCGCCGCGCGCATTCTCGATGAAGCCGCAGTGCCCGCCCCAGCGCGCGATTTCCAGCCGCGCCAGGTCCGGCAGGCGCAGGTTGCGGAAATCGTCCAGCGGGATCACTGGGTCGTCCTCGGCCATCAGGATGTCGGCCGGCACGCTCAGGTTGCGCAAGCGCTCGCCGGCGATCGAATAGCTTTCGAAATACGCATCCAGGCTGGCGAAGCCGGCATGGCGCTGCGCCAGCCAACCCATCAGCTCGCGCATGTCCAGCGCCAGGGTGGCATCGTCGTAGCCGTGCCGGTCGGGGAACAGCTCGCGCTTGCGCAGCAGCGATTCGCGCCACTTGCGGCGGAAATACCAGTCGTAGAACTGCGGGCCATGCTCAATCCGATGCATGGTGGTGGCCGGATCCAGCAGCGGGCACACCGCCGCCACGTGCTGCAGCGGCAGGCCGGCGTCGGGGGCGCGCAGCGCCAGGCGCAACGCGAAATTGCCGCCCAGCGAATAGCCGGCGGCCAGCAGGGTCGGCGCCGGGAAACGCCGCCACAGGTCGCCGGCGGCGTTGACCACTTCGTCCAGGCGTTCGGAGTGGAACAGGTCCACGTTGAGGTGGTGGGTCCCGCCGTGGTCGCGGAAGTTGAGCCGGAACACCTGGTAGCCGCGCGCCAGCAGTTGCGCCGCGGTCAGGCGCATGTAGCTGGAGTCGGCGCTGCCTTCCCAGCCGTGCAGCAGCAACACGGTGCCGCGCGGCTCGGCAACGCCGGCCGGCACGCTCAACCAGCCCTGCAGGCGTACGCCGTCGCCGCCATCGAGGATGTGCGAGGTGGTGGTCGCGCCGCTGGCGGCGAGCAGCTGTTCGCCGCGGCGCACGCGCAGCGCGCTGGAGCCCAGCACCGATTGCAGGTGCGGGTTGCGCAGCCAACGCGGGGGGAGGTAGTCGGCGGCATTCATCATCGGCAGCGAGCTTGCGCCGGGCGATTGGAGCAATAGGTCAAATCGCCCGGACCGCAGTGTTCCATGGTTCAGCGTTGCGCCATCGCCGCGACGATGCGCGCGCGCGAGATCTCGGCGATGCGCCGGCGCCCTTCCACGTCCTGCAGCCGGATCGGTTCCAGGAAGTGCACCTCGGCCACCCGGCCCGGCTCGCCCAGCAGGCGCAGGAAATTGGCGAAGAAGCTCTCGTGCGGGCCGAACGCGATGACCGTCTGCGCCGAACCGCCGGCGCCGTAGCGCACCGCCACCGGCTGCACCGCCACCTCGGCCTCCACCGCGGCCTGGAAGATGCGCGCGTGGAACGGGCCGACATCGTGGCCGCCGCGGGTGCGCCCTTCCGGGAACACGCCGACCGAGCGCCCCGAGCGCAGCCGTTCCAGCATCGCCTGCAGCACCCCGCCCAGCGATTCGGTGTTGCCGCGCTGGTGGAAGATGGTCTGCCCGCGCGTGGCCAGCCAGCCGACCAGCGGCCAGCCGGCGATCTCGCGCTTGGCGACGAAGCCCATCATGCGCTGGCTGTGCAGCATCACGATGTCGATCCAGCTGACGTGGTTGGCCACGAACAGCACCGGATTGGGCAGCGGCGTGCCGACCCGGCGCACACGCAGGCCGAAGATGCGCAGCAACCAGGTCGACCACCAGCACACCACGCGGTCGCCGAACGATTCGACGCCGGCGCGGCCGGGCGACAGCGCCATGCACGCCAGCAGGAACGGCAACGACACCAACACGTGCAACGCCAGCAGCGGAACGCGGTAGCCATAACGGACCCAGCGCAGCGCCCCACCGTGGTGGTGCGTGGCGGTTGAGGAGAACTCGCTCATTCTGGTCAGGGTACCGGAAGCCGGGAGGGAAGCACCCTATTGTGTCAGCATGAAGACGGTTACGGCTGAGTGCACGCTAATTGCGTGCGATCACCGCCAGGGTCAGCCGCGACACGCAGACCGGCTTGCCGGCCGCGTCCTCGATGCGGATCTCCCAGACCTGGGTGGCGCGGCCCACGTGCAGCGGCCGCGCGGTGCCGGTGACCGTGCCGGTGCGGGCCGCGCGCAAGTGGTTGGCGTTGATCTCCAGGCCCACGCAGATCCGGTCCGGCGCCACGCACAGGTTGCCGGCGCTGCTGCCCAGGGTTTCGGCCAGCACCACCGAGGCGCCGCCATGCAGCAGTCCGTACGGCTGCAGCGTGCGCGCATCGACCGGCATCGTCGCGCGCAGCCAGTCCGGCCCGGCCTCGGTGAAGACGATGCCCAGGTGCGCGATCAGGGTGTCGCGGGCGGCGGCGTTGAGGGCATCGAGATCGACAGGGTCGCGGAAGGTCATCTTGGGTCCGGGATTAGGGATTCGGGATTGGGGATTCGCCAGCGGCGTCTCCCTCAAACAGTACTACCGCTTTTGCCAATCCCGAATCCCCAATCCCCAATCCCGGCACTCAAAGAATCGGCACCAATCCCGAGCCGAATGCCGTCAGCATCCGCACCAGCAGCCACTTCGGGCCGACGTTGACCTCGGGGAAGTCGCCGACCGCGCTGTAGCAGCGGTGGAAACCCGGATCGCGCCGGGTCAGCGGCGCCGGGCAGTCGGGGCCGGGCTGGAATTCGTAGTTGGTGGCGTAGCGCCATGGCCAGAAATCCAGCACCGGCAGCGCCTCGGAGGCCTTGCCCATGCTGTAGTTCAGGCCCGACAGCACCGGCGGCTTGACCCGCGCCGCCACCGTCCACGAATTCTCCGGCTCGATGTCGCGGCCGATGCTGGCGGCCAGCGCCTGCGCGAACGCCGGGTCGTCGATGATCACCGCGCCCTCGGTGTTGTAGGTCTCGCTGCGCGGATCGAAGTTGTGGGTGCCGATCACGCCGACGCGTCGGTCCACCACCAGCGACTTGGCGTGCAGGCCCATGCGCGCGCCGTCGCGGGTCACCGGCAGCGGCCGGTTGGCGACGCGGCGGCTGAGGAACGACGGGCGGGTCTCGGTGCGCAGCACGCGCCGATCAACCTGGCTGCCGTCGGCGCGACGGCCGCTGCCGGAGGCTCCGCCGCTGCCGCTGCCGAGCACCGTGCTGCGCCCGGCGGCGCTGCCGCCGATCAGCGGATTGCGGCCGCGGGCCTCCCCGGCGTCCGGCAACTGCAGCGGCGACGGCAGCAGGTTGGCGTAGTCCACCGGCGCGTCCAGCGGGAACGGCTTGTACTCGTAGATGTCGAAGCCCATCTCGCGCAGGTTGCGGCGCTTGTACTTGTACGACAGCGCATACACCACCGGGTTGTCGGTGCTGGCCAGGCTGTTGGTGGCCACGATCACCTTCGGCGGCTGCGCGCGCTTGCGCAGGTCGCGGAAGATCTCCTGCGCCGGATCCGACAGCACCAGGTACGGCGTCTGCAGGATGATCTCCTGCTTGGCATCGGCGATCAGCCTGTCCAGCCTGGGCGCAGTGGAGATCGCCTTGGGGCCGTGCTCGCGGCGGTGCTTCTGCGGCAGGTCGGCGACGTAGTCCACGTGCCTGACCGGCAGCGCCGGCAGCACGAAGGCGTCCTCGACGAAGGCCGGATCGGCGGCCTCCTCGCTCACCCGCTGCACCCGCTCCGGGCGCAGGAACTGCGCCGGCGGCATCTGCGGCACGCCGTCGCGCAGCAGCAGCTTGCCGACATCGTTGAGCCGCGCCACCGGCACGCTGCGCCGCGCCGCCCAGTACGCGTCGAAGTTGGCGGCCATGCTGCGCGCCACCGGCCCGGCCACCAGCACGTCGCGGTCGCGGAAGTTGTACTCGCTGTCCCAGTCGTAATAGTCGTCCTGGTAGTTGCGCCCGCCGACCACGCCGATCGCGTCGTCCACCACCAGCAGCTTGTTGTGCATGCGCTGGTTGAAGCGGCGGAAACAGCACAGCACGCTGGCGGCGTAGTGCATGTAGTTGGGCTTGGCCAGGCCGAAGGTGGGGTTGTAGATGCGCAGCGAGAAATTCTGGTGCGCGCCGGCCAGCGCGCCGAGGATCTGCAGGTCGGAGATCGCCGACAGCTGGTCGATCAGCACCCGCACCTGCACGCCGCGCCGCGCCGCGGCCAGCAGCTCGTCCATCACCAGCCGCGCGCTGTCGTCCTTGTCGAAGATGTAGGTCTGCAGGTCGATGCTGCGGCTGGCGCTGCGGATCAGGTTAACCCGCGCCACCAGCGCTTCCTCGCCGTGGTCCAGGATGGTGGCGTAGTGGCGCGGGGCGGCGTCGCCGGATGCGGCGAAGGCCTTGCCGGCCAGCGCGCGCAGCGGCGAGGCCAGCGCGCAGTGGTCGCTTTGCGTGCAATCGACGCGGCCATCGCGCGCCGCCTCGGCGATCGCCACCGCGCGGCCGTGCTGGGCCTGCGACAGGCTCGCGCAACCGCTGCCGAGCAGCATCGCCGCCAGCACCAGGACCCTCAACCACGCTGTCACCGGGCGTCCGCTCCGGTCAGCCGTGCGCGCAGCACGAAGGTGACCCGATCGCTCAAGGCCAGATCCCACTTGTCCATTCCATAACGTCCACGCAGAACCGTACCGCGGCTGATCACATCGCAATCATAGCCTGGGCGGCTGCATGCCGACGGCATCATGGTCAGGGTCTCGGTATGGCCGACCCCGCGGATGCTCAGCGTGCCGACCAGCGCGCCGCCGCTGGTCAGCAGCTGCGGAGAGAACGGTTGCGAATCGAAGGACACGGTCGGAAAGCGTTCCGCGTCGAAGAAATCCTCGCCGCGCATCCAGCCGGTGTAGCGCGGTTTGCCGGGGATCTGCACGTAAGCGGTGAACAGGCGCAGGCGCACCTGGTGGCGGCCGTCGGGCAGCATCTCCACGGTGCCTTCGAAGCGCGGAAAGAAGCCCTCGATGCGCTGCCCGAAGCGGGTGCGGATCTCGAAACCGAAGCGCGATTGGGCCGGGTCGAAGGCATGCTCCCCCGGCGACAGCGGCGGCGCCTGCGCGCTGCCCCAGCCCGGCAACAGGCACAGCGACAGCAGCGCGGTGCACAGCGCCGGGCGCAGGCGCCGGCGCGGTGCGTTCAGGGCCACCAGAACGCAGTCAGTCGGGCGACACCCGGCTCGATCGCCGCGTCCTGCGGCACCGTCAGCACCACCACGCTGGCGGTGGGCATGCCGCGGTAGTCGCCGGACTGGCCGCTGTGCATCAGCGCGGCCAGCTGCTCCAGGCCCGGGTTGTGGCCGACCAGCAGCAGGCGCTCGACGTCGCGATGCTCATCCATCAGCGCCGCCAGGGTGCCGGAGGTGGCCTCGTAGATCCGCGGTTCCAGGCGCTGCTCGGCATAGCCGGTCAGTTCCAGCACCGCTTCCAGGGTCTCGCGCGCGCGGCGCGCGGGCGAGCACAGCACGCGGTCGGGCACCAGCCGCTGCTCCAGCAGCCAGCGCCCGGCCGCCTCGGCCTCGGCCAGGCCGTGCGGCGACAGCGGCCGGTCGAAATCGGCCTGGCCGGTGTCGGCCGGTTCGGCATGGGCATGGCGCAGCAGGATCACTTCACGCAGGACGATGGTCATCGGTCAGGCCTTCTTGAGCCACTTGAGCAAGGGTTCCCAGTCCTGCTGGTGATCGCGCACCTGAGCGGAACGGTAGTCGAACAGGCTGCGGCCGAGGCCGACCAGCACCACGTAGGCCTGGCTGTCGCGCAGCTGCGCCAGCACCGGATACGGCCAGCCGCCGAGCATCTCCAACGCCTGTTGCGCGGCGTGGGTCCACGGCTTGCTGCGGTTGATCACCAGCCCCACCGGCAGCTTGCGCTGGTGCACCCGCGGCACCTTGGCCAGGGTGTTGAGGAAGCCGACGGTGGCCTCGATGTCCAGCGCCGAGGGCATCACCGGCACCACCACCGCGTCGGCCTCGTCCAGGAACTGGGCCAGGTCCTCGGCCATGGCGCCGGCGGCACCGTCGATGATCACCCGCTGGGTGTCGTCCGGCAGCGCCGCGCGCCAGTTGCGTTTGCGGCTGGCGTCGATCGGCAGCACCGCGCTGTCCAGGCCGGCGCGGCGCTGGGCCCAGCGGGTCGAGGAGCCCTGCGGATCGGCATCGGCCAGCACCGTACGCTTGCCGGCCAGCGCGTAGTACGCGGCCAGGTGCGTGGCAATCGTGGTCTTGCCCACGCCGCCCTTGGAGCCGGCCACCAGGATCGTCTTCATGCGCGCCTCGCTTCCGGAAGAAGAGGCCGCAGCGTACACCGGCCCCATGTTGGCCGGTAGTCAACGCGTAGCGGGCGGGGCGGCGCGTTGCTATCGTGGCGGCCCCACGGCAACGGATCGCCCATGAGCGAGCTGCAGGACCTGACCGCGCTGATCCGCGCCAACACCCCCCTGATCGTCATCGAGACCCAGGAGGAGGCGCGCATCGTGGCGCTGTTCCGGCAGGCGCTGATGCAGGTCTGGCGCGCGCTGCACCGCTGGTCGATCACCGAGGGCCTACGCCGCATCGACCTGGACCGCGAGGACGAGCCGAGCGGCCCGCCCGACGCCAGCGCGGTGCTGCAGGCGATCAAGCAGGCCGACCAGCGCGGCATCTACCTGTTGCTGGACGTGCTGCCGTACCTGGGCTACGCCAGCCACCAGCGCCTGCTGCGCGACATCGTCGAGCGCCGCCATTGCCAGCCGCACGTGCTGGTGCTGATCGGCGCCAGGATCGAGCTGCCGGCCGAGCTGGAAGCGCTGGCCACGCGCTTCAACCCGCGCCTGCCGGACGCCAATGCGCTGCTGAAGATGGTGCAGGAAGAGGCCGCCGGCTACGCGCGCGAGTTCGGCGGGCGCCGGGTCGAGGTGGACGGCGAGGCGGTCAAGCAGGTCGTGCGCAACCTGCAGGGGCTGAGCCTGATCGACGCGCGCCGCATCGCCCGCCAGCTGATCTACGCCGACGGCGCGCTCAACGCCGCCGACCTGCCGCAGCTGGCCAGGCTCAAGTTTGAGCTGCTCAACCGCAGCGGCCACCTGCACTACGAATACGACGCCACCCGCTTCGCCGACGTGGCCGGCGCGCGCCGGCTCAAGCGCTGGATCGAGCAGCGCCGCGCGGTGTTCGCCGGCACCGCCCCGCCCGGGCTGGACCCGCCCAAGGGCGTGCTGCTGCTGGGCGTGCAGGGCTGCGGCAAGTCGATGCTGGCCAAGGCCACCGCCGCCGGCTTCGGCGTGCCGCTGCTGCGCCTGGACTTCGGCTCGCTGTACGACAAGTACCACGGCGAAACCGAGAAGAACCTGCGCGGGGCGCTGGCCGCGGCCGAACAGCTGGCGCCGTGCGTGCTGTGGATCGACGAGATCGAGAAGGGCCTGGCCAGCGGCGGCGAGGACGGCGGCGTGTCGCGGCGCGTGCTCGGCTACCTGCTGACCTGGATGGCCGAGCGCGGCGGCACAGCCGGTGCCGGCGGCGTGTTCATCGTCGCCACCGCCAACCAGGTGCACGAACTGCCGGCGGAACTGCTGCGCAAGGGCCGCTTCGACGAGATCTTCTTCGTCGACCTGCCCGATGCCGACACGCGGGTGGAATTGCTGCGCCTGCACCTGGCGCGGCGCAAACTGCGCGAGGACGACTTCGCGCTGCCGGCGCTGGCCGCCGCGGCGAACGGCTTTTCCGGCGCCGAGATCGAGCAGGCCATCGTCTCCGGCCTGTATGCGGCGCATGCCGAGAGCCGGCCGCTGGACACCGAGCTGCTGATGCAGGAACTCCGCGGCACGCGGCCGCTGTCGGTGGTGATGGCCGAGCAGGTGCAGGCGCTGCGCGAGTGGGCGCGCGAGCGCACGGTGCCGGCGGATTGAGCGGCCGACGTTGGTTTCGCCCCCGACGGGGAATGAACGGCAACGCCCCGGTCGGGGCTGAAACCCTTCCTACACGAACGCGCCCAGCAGCCACGCCCACGCCGGCAGCGTGGCCAGCGACAACAGGATGCCGTAACCGACCAACGCCGCCGCCAGCCGCGGCGCCAGCCGGTGCGAGATCGCCAGCGCCGCGGCGGTGATCATCGTCGGCATCGCCGATTCGAGCACGTTGGCCTGCAGCGCCTGTCCGCGCAGGCCCAGCGCCCACGACAGCGGCCAGGCCAGCGCCGGCAACAGCAGCAGCTTCAGCAGCAGGCCGGCGGCGAGCGGCTTGAGTTCCTCGCGCGGCAACCGCAACTGGATCGAGAAGCCCACCGCCAGCATCACCAGCGGCAGCATCGCATCGGCCAGGTGTTGCAGGCCCGAGGCGATCCACGCCGGCGGCTGCGCCGGCATCAGGGTCAACGCGAACGCCAGCGCCCACAGCGGCGGGAAGCGGGCCATGCGCAGCAGCGTCTGCCGCAGCGACGGCGGGGTCTCGCCGCCGTAGCGGGCCAGCACGTACAGGCCGAAGCTGGACAGCAGCACGAAGGTGCCGAACTGGTCGTAGACCACCGCATACGGCAGCGCCGTCTCGCCGAGCAGCGCGCGCACCATCGGATAGCCGATGAAGCTGGAATTGCTCAGGCCCACGCACAACAGCAGCGCCGCGTGCTCCTCGCGGCGCAGGCGCAGCGGCCGGCGCAGCGCCAGCACCGCCAGCACGGTGACGCCGGCCAGCAGCCACGGGGTCAGCATCAGCCCGAGCAGGGACAGGTTCAACTGCAGGCGCGGCACGTAGATCAGCACCGAGGCCGGCAGGCACAGGTACAGCACCACGCCGTTGAGCACTTCGGTGGTGTTGGCCGGCAACACGCGCAGGCGCGCGAACAGCTTGCCGAGCGCCAACATGGCCAGGATCAGGGCGAACGCGTCGAAAGCCATCGGTACAACGGGAATCTGGCGGGTACGCCGGCATCATCGCATGCGCGTGCCGGCAGGCCGGTCGATCACATGCGCCGCTGCGCGCGACGCGGCGGCGCTGGCGCTTGCAACGTTCCTGCGTCGGGGCTGAAGCCCCTCCCACAGTGCAACCAGCCGGCTTCGCGCAAGCCACTGTAGGAGCGGCTTCAGCCGCGACGAACGAAGCGATGCACCTTCGGTTTCGGATATGCCCGTGCGGTGGAGCGCGGCGTGGCGGCGCTGGCGCATGCAGCGGTCCCGCGTCGGGGCTGAAGCCCCTCCCACAGTGCATCCGGCCGGCTTCGCGCAAGCCCCTGTAGGAGCGGCTTCAGCCGCGACAAACGGAGCGATGCACCCGACGACCGCGCACAGCGTCGGGGCCGAAGACCCTCCCGCAGCAGCCCAACCGCGCCATCGCTAGCTGCGGCGGCGGCGACTCAGGCTACAGCTCGAGGACAAGCGCAACTCAAGGCCAGGCAGGCGGCTTGGCCTGCCAGGCGGCCTGCACGTCGGCCAGGGTGGCGCGTTCGTCGTCGCGCCAGGCCGGCAGCAGCTTGGCGAAGTCGGCGCCAGCGCCCCACTGGTCCGGCCAGGTGCGCACGGCGGCGGCGTACCACTTCACCGCCTCGTCCTTGCGGTCCAGCCGCCACAGCACCAGCGCCAGCGTCGGCGGCACCCAGTCCGGCGCCGCCGGACGGCCGTTGACCAGGCCGCTCCACTGCGCCAGCGCGCGCGCCGGGTCGCCGCCACGCAACAGGTCCCAGCCGTAGTTCCACTCGATCTGGCGGCGCTGCGCGCCGGCGCTCAGCGCGCGCAGCGCCGTCTGGTACAACTCTTCGCCCAGCTCGCGGCGCCCGCCGGCCATCGCGATCGCCGCCAGCTGCGCGCGCGCCTCGACCGCGTTCGGATCGCGTTGCACGGTGCTGGCGAGGCGATCGACCAGCGCCTCGCCGCTGCCGGCGATCGCCGTCACCGGCCGCGTGGTGCTGCGGTCCTGGTCGAAATAGAACTCCTTCGGCGCCGGCAAGGCCTGCGCGTGCGCATCGACCGCGGCCATGCCCACCCAGGCCAGCATCGCGGCCAGTGCGTATTTATGTGCATTCACTGCTGACAACCCCTTGGAGGTGGTCCCCTCCCCCATCCGCATCCTAACCGCGTCCGCCGCCGGGGGCGAGGGGCGGGCGCACAAAATGCCGCTGATACAATCGGGGGATCGTGCCTGGCCTGCGCCGGGCGCGCGCCAGCCTTCCATCTCCAGGCAAGCCATGAACCGCATCGCCGATCCGCGTCCGCCGTCCTCCCTCGCCACACCGGCCGCCGACAGCGTGGATAGCGGCTACACCCTGGAGCACAAGTACACCCGCACCGACGGCCGCATCTATCTGTCCGGCGTGCAGGCGCTGGTGCGCCTGCCGCTGATGCAGCAGTTGCGCGACCGCGCCGCCGGACTCGACACCGGCGGCTTCGTCAGCGGCTACCGCGGCAGCCCGCTGGGCGGCTTCGACCTGGAACTGTGGCGCGCACGCAAGCACCTGGACGCGGCCAACGTGAAGTTCCAGCCCGGCCTCAACGAGGACCTGGGCGCGACCATGGTGTGGGGCACGCAGCAGACCAACCTGTTCCCCGGCGCGCGCGTGGATGGCGTGTACGCGATGTGGTACGGCAAGGGCCCGGGCGTGGACCGCTGCGGCGACGTGTTCAAGCACGGCAACGCCGCCGGCACCTCGCGCCACGGCGGCGTGCTGGCGCTGGCCGCCGACGACCACGCCTGCCGCAGTTCGACCCTGCCGCACGGCTCGGAGGAGGAATTCGTCAGCGCGATGATGCCGGTGCTCAACCCAGCCGGGGTGCAGGACATCCTCGACCTGGGCCTGCTCGGCTGGGCGATGAGCCGCTACACCGGGCGCTGGATCGGCTTCAAGACCATCGCCGAGACGGTGGAATCCTCGGCCTCGGTCGAGGTGGATCCGTTCGCGCGGCAGATCGTGCTGCCGGAGGATTTCGCATTGCCGCCGGGCGGGCTCAACATCCGCTGGCCGGATCCGCCGCTGGACCAGGAGATGCGCCTGCACCGCTACGCAGTGCGCGCCGCGCAGGCCTTCGCCCGCGCCAACGGCGTGGACCG
>Ga0207709_10000659_pt1 | contig 28009 bp, 21 predicted proteins | sample KBSM34metaG_FD_184397 | JGI IMG/M metagenome (GOLD analysis project Ga0207709, IMG submission 184397) | Miscanthus rhizosphere microbial communities from Kellogg Biological Station, Michigan, USA - KBS M3-4 metaG (SPAdes) (version 2) | ecosystem: Host-associated > Plants > Roots > Rhizosphere >...
TCCGGTTCACGAGCAGCTGGTGAACGAGCTCCGCGGCGTGCGGGAGACCGGGCGCGAATCCCCGGCCGATTGACGACGTCGAGCGCCGACGCGCCGATGCCCGCCTCCCGGATCATGTCCGTAGAGCGCGGGCACCACCGCACAAAGAAGCCGCTTACGCCATCGCCTGGAGGCGGGTGCGCAGTTCCTCGCTCGTGTGCGTCTCCTGGTCGAGGTTCTCGCGCAGCAGCGCCAGCGCCTCGTCGTGCCCCGTCGCCTGCACGCCGATGATCAGCGACTCGTACGCCGAGATCTCGTAGTGCTCGTTGCCGAGCGCAGACGCCAGGGTGACCTGGTCGCGGAGCTTCGCCGCGCTGCGGGAGATGAGCGACGCGGCCTGGCGGGAGATCCCCTTCGTGCTCGGCGACGGCGCCGTCGTCTCCGGCAGCTCGAGCAGCGTGAACACTGCCGTGAGGTTCTCCATCTGCTCACGCGTCTCGTCGGCGTGGTGACGGAAGAGCTTCTTCACGTCGCTGGACTGCGCCGCCGAGGCGAGCTCACCGAGCGCGGCCAGAGAGTCCTCCTCCATCGTGACGGCGGTGCGCAACTGGAAGCGCAGAAGGTCGGCGGGAGTCTCGAGGGTGGTTTGGGACATCTTGGTCCTTTCGTCGATGAGAGATGCCGCGGATGCCGCAGCCCTCGCGGATGCCGCGGAGTGCGTGGGCGTGACGCGTCAGGCGGGCCCGGCGGCGCCGTCCGGCGCTTCGTCGAGCGGCAGGTCCGGGTCGGTGAGGACCTCCCCGTCGGCGACACCGTCACGCACCTCTTCCCCGATCGGGTCGAGAATGTCCTCGTCGCCCGTGCGCTCGGGCTGATCGTCGAGCCCCGTGTCGGGGTCGAGCGGTTCCTGTTCGGGATCGATCGTGCTCATCGAAGCCTCCTCCGGTCGTGTTGGGTCGTGACGGCATCCTCTCGAGCCGTCCCGCATCCGGCCGATGGGCTTGACTCCCCCTCGCCGGAGGAGTAGCGACCTCGCTCGGCACAGCTGTCGACCACCCCGGAACCGCACGACCTCGACTCGTCGGTTCGACGCGAAGGTGAACACGCGCTATATTGACGGAGAACGCAGCGCGAAACGTGTGGGGACGTCGCGCGATCCGGGGGGATCCGAAGCGTTCTCATGGGGGATCGCAGGCATTTCGGTGTCTGCAGTGACGCGCATTGCTGGGGGGCATGATGCGGACACGGTCGGTTGTGTACGGCGTGGAACGATGAGCGCGCTCGAAGACATCACTTCGACGGCACATCTCGGGACGCTCGGCGCGCGTTTGACGTATCGTCATGCCGCCGTGGCGCCGCGCGCCTCGGAAGCGCTGGCCAGCCGCCAGCAGTGGGAACGTCGGTACCGCAGGCTGCTGCGCGTGAGTGACAGCGCGGTTGTCCTCGTCGCATGCATGCTGGCATCGGCGCTCTCACTGCTGGCGACATCCCCGCAGATCCTCGCCGCCGATCCCGGCCTGCTGATCCGGGTTCCGCTGAGCACGGCGCTGATCTGGATGCTCGCACTGAGCCTCTTCAACACTCGCGAGCCGGCCATCATGGGCACCGGCGTCACGGAGTACAAGCGCGTGGCGCACGCCACCGGTCTCGCCTTCGGCGCTCTCGCCATCGTCTTCCTGCTGTTCGAATGGCAAGGCATCCGCACCCAGCTGTACTTCGCCCTGCCCGCCGGCACGCTCGCCCTGGTGGTCACCCGCTGGCAGTGGCGCCGCTGGCTGGTGCGGCAGCGCACCCACGGCCGCTACGCATCGCGCACCGTGATCGTCGGCGCCCTCGAAGAGGTCGAGTACGCGCTGCGCACTCTCGGCCACGAAGGCCGTCTGGGCTACAAGGTGGTCGGCACCGTGGTGCTCGATGAGGCGCCGTCGGCGCTCGTCATCGACGGCCACATCTATCCGGTGGCGTTCGGCTCCGAGGCGGTGCGCGACGCGGCGCACTCGCTTCGGGCCGACACCATCCTGGTCGCCGGCCAGCCTCCGGGCGACCCGACCTTCATCAAACGTCTCGCGTGGGAGATGGAGGGCACCGCCGCGGAGCTGGTGCTCTCCAGCCGCATCGCCGACGTCGCCGGCCCGCGCATGTCGCTGCGCCCGGTCGAGGGGATGCCGCTCATCCACGTCCGGATCCCGCGGTTCGACGGCGGCGCCTACCTGCTCAAACGCGGCCTCGACATCGCTGTCGCCGCACTCGCGCTCCTCGCCTTCTCCCCGTTCGCCCTGGTGATCGCGCTCGCGATCAAGCTCGACGATGGCGGCCCCGTGTTCTTCCGTCAGTCCCGCGTGGGCCGAGACGGCGGCGACTTCCCGATGCTGAAGTTCCGCTCGATGCGCGTCGACGCGGAGCAGCACCTCGCGGCGCTCCTGGAGACGAACGACGGCTCGGGACTGCTCTTCAAGATGAAGCACGACCCGCGCGTGACACGCGTGGGTCGCATCCTGCGGAAGTACTCGCTCGATGAGATCCCGCAGTTCTGGAACGTGCTCTGCGGCGACATGAGCGTGGTCGGGCCCCGCCCGCCGCTTCCGGCCGAAGTGAGCAGGTACGACACCGCGGTCTCGCGCCGCCTCTACATCAAGCCCGGCATCACGGGCCCGTGGCAGGTCGGCGGCCGCAGCGATCTCTCGTGGGACGAGAGCGTTCGCCTCGACCTCCGTTATGTCGAGAACTGGTCGGTCTTCGAAGACCTGCAGATCATGTGGCGCACCGTGAAGGTCATGGTCCGCCCCGAAGGAGCGTACTGATGGTTCTGGAAGCCACCCCGATCCTCGCCCCGGCCGGCCGGACCGCTCCCGCGGACATCCGCCCTCACGCCGCCCCGACTCCGGAGACGCGGACACTCGAGATCGCCATGATCGGCACGCGCGGCGTCCCCGCGGCCTACGGCGGATTCGAGACCGCGGTCGAAGAGGTCGGCAAACGGCTCGTCGAGCGCGGGCACCGCGTCACCGTGTACACCCGGGGCTCCGAGACCCGCGACCGGGAGTACCTCGGCATGCGCGTCGTGCACCTGCCCGCGCTCCGGCAGAAGCAGTTGGAGACGTTGAGCCACACCGGCCTGTCGGCCCTGCACGCCGTGACGCGCAAGGCTCCGGATGCCGCCTTCGTCTTCAATGCCGCCAACTCGCCGTTCGTCCCGCTGCTGCGCGCCCGCGGCATCCCCGTCGCCCTCCACATGGACGGCCTCGAGTGGAAGCGCTCGAAGTGGGGCGCACGCGGTCGCGCCTACTACCGCTGGGCCGAGGAGTTCGGCGTGCGTTCCGCCGACGCGCTCATCGCCGACGCACCGGGCATCGCCGACTACTACGCGCAGGAGTTCGGCGTGGAGACGGAACTCATCCGCTACGGCGCCCCGATCCTCGAGAGCGCACCGCTCGACGGCATCGCCGAGCTCGGTCTCAACGCCGGCGGCTACCACCTCGTGGTGGCGCGCTTCGAGCCGGAGAACCACGTGCTGGAGATCGTCGAGGGATACCGCGCGAGCACCGCCACGACGCCTCTCGTCGTCGTCGGCTCGGCGCCGTACGCCTCCGAGTACACCCAGCGCATCCGCGCGGCGGCCGGGAACGATCCCCGCATCCGCCTGCTCGGTGGCGTATACGACCAGGACCTGCTCGACGCGCTCTACTTCCACGCGCGCACCTATGTGCACGGCCACTCGGTCGGCGGCACCAACCCGTCGCTGCTGCGCGCGATGGGCGCCGGCACCGCGGTGGTCGCGTGGGACGTCAACTTCAACCGCGAGACACTGGACGACCTCGGCTGGTTCTTCGAGGATGCCAGCGAGGTGGAGCGCCACTTCACCGATCTGGAGCTGGACCGCGTGCAGGTGCCCGCCCTATCGGCCGCGGTGCAGGCACGGGCGAAGGAGAACTTCCGCTGGGATGACGTGGCGACCGCCTACGAGAACCTCGCGGGACGCATCGCGGCCGGCTCCTCGGTGCACGCGGACGCTCGGCGCGCGAAGCGGGTCGGATCGGCCGTCTGAGACGGCCTCGCACCGACCGCGGAGCGAACCCGCGCGGAGCTCGCGTCAGTGCGTGGGAGCCATGAGGGCGACGAGACGCTCCGACAGCCGAACCGCCTCGCGAACACGACCGGTGTGCTCCGCGAGCCGCGAACCGTGCGCGTCGGGAAGATCCAGCGGGTCCGCTGCGGTCCGGCGCCACGGTGCGCTCCGCCGCGCAGGGCTCCGCCGGGCGGCCATCGGCAGCCGGCCGCGATGGGCATTCAGCGCCACGACGAACGCCTCGAGATCCCCGGAGGCCGGCGCGAAGCCGCGCTCGACGGCGATCTCCCCCAGCGCGACCGCCTCGGCGATCGTGAACACCCGCGAACGCGAGCGCGGCGACAGCACCGCCACCGCGGCGCGTTCCTCGCGGGTCGCGGCGAGGATCAGCCCGACGGACTCGATGAGCTCGCCGCTCAGTCGCTGGGCGCGATGCTCCGCCGCCGCCGTACGCGCGCGCTCGTTCGCGCCGACCGCGTCGGCGCTGACCTCGCAGATCAGCGCTCCGGGCACGGCGAGCCGTCCCGCACTGACCGCGTCCACGCTGAGTCCGGCGTCCGCGGCGGCGGTGGCGAACCCGATGGCCATGGCGGGCGAGCGGCAGACGTTCGCACTGCAGACCATCAGAACCTGCGTCACGCGTCGCCCCCGTCTTCGCCCCGACCAGCCCACCACGCGGGCCTGCCGCAGCGACATGTACGCGCGGCGGCCCGGAACGGCTATCCTAGTGTCTTGCGCGCTTGGGGGACTTGCGCGCAAGCCGGCAGTGGGGTCACGCAGGCGCGTTCGCTCGGATGGTGAGACGCCGATGCGTGTGGCGCTTTGCGGACACTCCGGCATATTGGGGGCAGAGTGAACGTGGGGACACAAGAGCGCACGCGGCGCGAGCTGCGAAGCGACAGCCGTCGTTCGGATGAGCGGCACGACGGCGACGGCCGGAGGAAGGGCATCGCCCAGATCCGCGACCTCGGCAGCCGTCGCGGCACCGTCCTGTCGTTGCTCTCGAGTGCGGGGGCTCGCTTTCTCGTCCTGCCGGTGAGCGCCATCCTCGGCATCGTGGTGACGCGCCTCATCATCGATCACTTCGGCATCGACACCTACGCCCAGTACATCCTGCTCGTCGGCATCGCCGGTCTCATCCCGTTCAGCGACCTGGGACTGACCGCCGCCATCATGAACGCGGTCGCCGGGGCGGAAGACCCCCGTCACGACAACAATCTGCGGCTCGTCCTGGTGTCGTGCCTGCGGCTGCTCGCGGGCTGCTGCCTGGTCGTCGTCAGCGTCGCGCTCATCCTCTACGCCACGGGCATCTGGCCGACCCTGCTCGGATCCGCGCTCACGCCCGAGACAGGCGCTCTGGCGGCGACGCTCTGCCTCGCCGTCTTCGGCTTCAACCTGCTCATCGCCTTCGGACAGCGCATCCTCGCGGCCCTCGGGATGAATGTGGTCGTGGTGCTGTTGAGCGCTCTGCAGACCCCGATCGTGCTGCTCGCGCTCTGGATCATGATCCAGCTCGGCACGGGGGGCGGCTACATCGCCGTCGCGTCGTACCTCGCGACCGCGCTGATCAGCGGGCTTGCCATCCTCATCGCCGCCCGGATGATCAACCCGATGCTCCGCACGGCCCTCCGCGGCGCGGTCGATCGCAAGGTCAAGGGCGCGCGCGTCTTCAACACCGCCTGGCCGATGCTGATCCAGATGATCGCGCTGCCGATCGCGATGTCCTCCGACCGGCTCGTGCTCAGCCTCGTCGGCACCGTGTCGGACCTGACCCAGTACAGCCTCGCCAACCAGATCTTCTCGCCCGTGCTCGCCGTGGTGACCACGGCCGGCTTCGCCCTGTGGCCCGTGTTCGCGAAGGCGCGCTCGGCCGGCACGAAGGCACCGGTCTCGCCCGGCAAGATGTCGCTGGTGTTCGCCGGCGCCGCCGCTCTCGCGGCGCTCATCCTGTCCGCGGCGTCGGGCTGGCTCTCCGATGTCGCCTCCGGCGGCAAGATCCACCTCGACGCCCCGCTCCTCTGGGCCTTCGGCGTCTTCATCGTCATCCAGTCGGCGAAGTACCCGTACGGCATGTACCTGACGGACGCCTCGGGGTTGCGTTTCCAGGCGTTCTTCATCCTCGGGATGCTGCCGGTGAACCTCGGACTCACGATCTCCCTGATCCCGGTTCTGGGAGCCGTCGCGCCCGTCCTCGGGTCGATCGTGGGCGTCGTGTTCTTCCAGCTGATCCCGAACTGGGTGCTCGTCCGGCGGCGGCTCGCCGCTCTGGAGACGCGAACCGTGACGCCCGAGGCCGCCTCGTGAGCGGCGCGGACGCGCTCGCGGAGCGCACCGTGCTCGCGGTGCACCCCGGAGCGGAACTGTTCGGTTCCGACCGGATGTTCTTGGAGAGTGTCATCGGGCTCGCCGAGCGGGGCCGCGTGCTCGTCGCCCTTCCGGACGAGGGTCCGCTCGCCGACCGCATCCGTGCCGCGGGCGTCACCGTCGTCACGGTGCCCATGCTGGTTCTCCGAAAGGCACTGCTGCGCCCGCGCGGCTGGTTCACGCTCGTCCGCGATTCGCTCCGCAACATCCGCAGCGCGCGGCGTCTGATCGCCGAGCACGCGCCGGCGGCGGTGTACGTCAGCACCGTCACACTGCCGCTCTGGGCGCCGCTCGCGCGCCTTCGCGGTGTGCGCGCCGTCACGCACGTCCACGAGGCGGAGTCGACCGCCAGCGCGGTGATCCGACGCGTGTTGTACTCGCCGCTGCTCACCGCCGACCGCATCGTCGTCAACAGCGAGTTCAGCCGACTTACGCTCCTTCAGTCCTACGCCGCGCTGGCGGGACGCACCCACGTCGTCCTCAACGGCGTTCCGGGCCCTTCGGCGCCCACGTCGCTGCGCACGGACACGCCCGACCCGCTCCGCCTCCTGTTCGTCGGCCGCCTTTCCCCGCGCAAGGGACCACAGGTCGCGATCGCCGCCCTGGGCCTGCTCACCGAAGCGGGCACGAACGCGACGCTCGACGTGTTGGGCACGGCGTTCACCGGGTACGAGTGGTTCGAGCGCGACCTGCGGGCCCAGACCGACCGTCTCGGACTCGGCGACCGCGTGCGTTTCCTCGGCTTCGAGAGCGACGTGTGGCCGCGCCTGGACGCCGCAGACATCCTCCTGGTTCCGTCCGTCGTCGACGAGCCGTTCGGCAACACCGCCGTCGAGGGGGTGCTCGCAGAACGCCCGGTCATCGCCAGCGACACGAGCGGCCTGCGTGAAGCAGCGGGCGGCTATGAGTCGACCAGCCTGGTCGCCCCCGACGACCCGCGGGCGCTGGCTGACGCGGTGGCGGCTTTCCACGAACAGTGGCCGGCGATGGCGGCCGCGACCCGGCGAAGCGCCGCGCAGGCCGACGAACGGCATCACACCTCCCGGTACCGCTCCCGCGTCGCCGAACTCGTCGCCGCCGCCGGCGGGCAGACGACGCCCCGTGCCGCCGGTGGGCGCGCGCTACGCTCGGGTACCGACCGGCTGAAGGGACAGACGCGGTGACGCTCCACGATTACTTCTCCGCACTGCGAAAGCGATGGGCGCTGCTTCTCATCCTGACGATCGTCGGCGCGGTCGCCGGTTACGGGTACGGAACGCTGCAGACCGACACCTACCGTGCCCAGTCCTCCGTCGTGATCGTGCCGGCGCGAGGAGACACCACCAGCGAACTGGTCCAGGGGTCGAACTACGTTCAGGGCCTCGTCGCGACCTACACGGTGGTCGCCACCTCGCCGGTCGTCCTCGATCGCGTCATCGCGACCCTCGGACTCGACACCAACTCGCGGGACTTGGCGCGCATCGTCAGCGTCAGCTCGCCCCTCGACACGACCGTGCTGGAGATCTCCGTCACCGGCGCGGATCCCCGGCAGATCACGCGCATCGCGAATGCGGTCTCGAGCGAGCTCGCGGATGCCGTCGAGAATCTCTCGCCGCAGACGACGGCGTCGGGGCCCGCGGTGCGGGTCGAGCAGATCAGTCCCGCGAGCGAGCCGCGTGCTCCCATCGCGCCGAACACCCGACTGCTCGCCCTCATCGGCGCGCTGATCGGACTGGTCGTCGCGGCGGTCGTCGCCATCCTCCGGCAGGTGTTGACGACGCGTCTCGTCTCTCGCGCGGACATCGCGGAAGTCACCGATATCCCTGTCCTCGGCCAGATCCCCCTCAACACGACGGGCGTGCCGCTGCCCATCGCCGTCCGCGACACCGCTTCGGGCTCCCTCGCGGAAGCCGTGCGTGCGGTGGCGGCATCCCTCCGCTTCGCGAACGTGGACGGTGAGGCGAAGGTCGTCCTCGTCACGTCACCGGAATCGGGAGACGGCAAGTCGTCCATCGCGCTCACCCTCGCCACGATCGCCGCGGAGCAGGATCAGCGGGTCCTGCTCATCGACGCCGATCTGCGCCGAGGAACCGTGGCCGATGTGACGGGATTCGAGGGCGCGGTGGGTCTGACCACCGTGCTTCTGGGCGACATCACCGTGGCGGACGCCACCGAGGGCTGGGGCGACTCCGGGCTGCGCGTGCTCACGAGCGGCGCCACCCCGCCCAACCCCGGCCAGCTTCTCGCCTCCGGCCACCTCAAGCAGCTCCTCGCCCAGGCACGGGAAGAGTTCGATCTCGTCGTGGTGGACAGTCCTCCGGTTCTCGCCGTCAGCGATGCGCTGTGGCTGGCACCGGCCGTGGAGGGGATCATCGTCGTCGCCCGCTCCCGCCGCACGAAACGCGACGCACTTGCGCGGACACTCGCTGAACTCGAGGCGACACGCACGCGCATCATGGGCATCGTGTTGAACGACGTCAAGCGCGTCGCCTCGAGTCCCTACTACGAGAGGGCCGAGGTCCCTCCCGCCGGTCGGTCGACATGGCTGCAGCGCGCTCGTCGACGAAGCTGAGGGCGGCATCGGCCTGGCGGACGCCCATCAGCGGCGAGGCGCTGATCGCGTTCGTCGTCGCCGTGTCCTCCGCACAGCGAATCCGTCTTCCGCTGGACATCCCCCTGGGTGTGGCCGTCTGCGCCCTGCTGCTGCCGGTGAGCCTCCGCGCGCTGCGCCAGTATCGGTTTGCGCCGGCGATCGCGATCGTCGCACTCTTGGCGATCGCGAACGGCGTCGTCCTCACCGAACTCGCGCGCGGGTGGAACGCCACCAGCACGCGCATGACGACCGCGAACTCGATCCTCCTTCTCGGGGTGATCGTCACCGCGATCGCGCTCCTCTGGGTCCGTTCTGTCATCGGAGCGCGGATGATGGTCCTCGGCTTCGGGCTCGGGATGCTGATGTCGGTGGCATCCAGGGGGATCAATTGGGATAACCCGTGGAAGTTCACCTTCGCGGTGCCGTGCATCCTGATCGCGCTCTCCCTGCCTCGCGTCTGGGGCCACCGACGTGCTCAGGTCGCGGTGCTCTTCGTTCTCGCGGCGGCATCCGCGCTTCAGGATTCCCGCTCGCTCACGGGCATGCTGGTCGTCGTCATCGCGCTTCTGCTCACGCAGGGCGCCCCGAGAACCTCGACATCGGGACGCGCCGCCCTCGTCGCGGTCCGCGTCGCCCTCGTCGGCGTCGCGGGGTACTTCCTCGTTCAAGCGGCGCTCCTCGACGGTGCGCTGGGGGAACAAGCCCAGGCCCGCTCCGTGACCCAGATCGACAGGTCCGGATCGCTCCTGACGGGAGGGCGCCCCGAGCTCGGCGCCTCGATCGCGCTCCTCAGCGCCCGGCCGTGGGGATACGGTTCGGGCGTCCTGCCCACCGGTGAACAGGTCCAGGTCGCCAAGCGCGGCATGGTCGCTCTGGGGTACGACCCCGACAACGGCTACGTCAACCGCTACATGTTCGGCAACGGGTTCGAGGTGCACAGCCTCACCGGCGACCTGTGGATCCTCTTCGGTCTGTTCGGCCTCGCCTTCGCCGTCGTGCTGGCGGTGGCGGTCGGAGCGAGCCTGGTCACCCGGCTGGCGTCGGGCACCGCGAGCGCCGTCGGTGCGTTCCTCGCGCTGCGGCTGATGTGGGACCTCGCGTTCAGCCCCATCGGGAGCGCGGCGCTGACTCTCGCCGTGACAATCGCGGTGCTTCTCCCCGCCGTCGGCGAGCGAAAGCCGAGGGCCGCCGCTCCGTGAGCTCCCCAGACATGGGAGCAGCAATGAGAAGTGCCTCATGTGGGAAGCCGGCTGTTCATGCCATGTTTACATGAACCTGTCCGTTCCCCCGTCCGCGCCATCCCCGAAAGCGCTCCCCATGAGACGAACTGCACTTCCGCGCACCCTCGCACGCGCCCTGTTGTCCGCCTGCGCCGCGACCGCGCTCGTTGTCACGAGTCTCGTCACCGCCTCGGCCGCCGGCGCCGCGACCGGCTCGACCGACACCTTCGAGCGTTCCGTGGCGAGCGGATGGGGGCCCTCCGTCGACGGGCGCTCCTGGACCACGACGACGCCCGCGGCGACGAGCGTGGCCGGCGGGTCTGCTCGGGTCAGGTCCGATCCCGGGACCCAGACCACACAGACGCTCTCGGGCGGGATGCCGCAGGATGCCACCGTTTCCGCGCTCCTCTGGCCGGAGACGCGCACGACCGCGGGAAACGGACCCACCATCTCCCTCGTAGCCCGCGCGGAGGGGAAGAGCTCGTATCAGGCGCGGGTGCGCTTCGGTACGACCGGCGTCAACCTCTGGATCAGCCGGATGGATGCGCGCGGCGCGGAGAGCGTGCTCGTGTCGACCAAGCCGATCGCGTCTCTCTCCGCGGGCCAGAAGGTGCGTGCGGAGTTCTCTGTGTCGGGCCAGTCCCCCGTCGTCCTCAAGGCACGGGTATGGATCGACGGCACAGCCGCACCGACGTCGTGGCAGCAGACCATCTCCGATTCCTCCGACGCGCGCGTTCGGGTGGCCGGATCGGCCGCGGTGAGCACCCACCTGTCGTCCGGGTCGCCCGCAATGACGGTGCGCGTGGACGACGTGAGCCTCCGCGCCGACACGGCAGCATCCACCGCCACGCCCACCCCGACGCCCAAGCCCACGGCGACACCGACGACAACACCCAAGCCCACGACGACGCCCACGCCCACCGCGACACCGGCAGCGCAAGCGGCCGCCACGGCCACCGGAGCCAGCGCGGGGAGCACGCCGGTCGGGTCCACCACCTACGCCGTCCCGGCCGGGGCCGTCTACGCGGCGCCGAAGGGCACCCGCACCGGCAGCGGTACCGCGAAGGATCCGTACGGAAGCGCCGCGTACGCGGTGGAGAAGGCTCCGAACGGCTCCACGATCGTGCTGCGCGGCGGCACCTACCGCGAGTCCGTCTACATCGGCTTCAATCGCAAGCTCACGATCCAGTCGTATCCGGGTGAAGCCGTCTGGTTCGACGGCAGCTCGCCGGTGAGCGGATGGGCGAAGTCCGGATCCACGTGGGTCGCCCCCTGGAACCACTCCTTCGATCGTCGGGTCTCCTTCAACGCCGGCCTCGACGAGACCGCTCGCTTCACCGATTCCCGCAATCCCGTGGCCGGCTACCCCGAGCAGGTCTGGATCGACGGCAAGCCGCTGCGCCAAGTCGGCAGCGCCGCGTCGGTGACCAGCGGGACCTTCTTCGCGGACACGTCGGCGAAGCGTCTGGTGATCGGATCGGACCCCTCGGGCCGTCGCGTGGAGGCGAGCACCCTCGCCCGCGCGATCCAGGTGCAGGGCGCGGGTACGACGCTTCGTGGATTCGGCGTCCAGCGCTACGCAACGACTCTGAACATGATGGGCACCGTGACCGCCGAAGTGGCGGGCATCACGTTGGAAAACCTCGTCGTGCGCGACAACGCGACGATCGGGGTCTACGCCTGGAATGACAACCAGACCCTCAACAAGCTCACAGTGACCGGAAACGGGATGCTGGGCATCGGTGTGAACGGCACCCACAACCTGCGCATCACCAACTCGGTCGTCAGCGGCAACAACACACAGGCCTTCAAGCCCGCTCCTGTATCGGGCGGCATGAAGCTCGCCAAGATCGACAAGGCCGTCGTCGCCGGAAACGTCGTCGCCGACAACGACAGCGCGGGCATCTGGTTCGACGTGAGCTCCTACGACATCACCGTGACGGGCAACCGGGTCACCGGCAACTCGACGACGGGGGTGCAGGTCGAGATCAGCGAGAAGGCGATCATCGCCGACAACTACATCTCCGGCAACGACATCGGTCTCCAGTTGAGCAACAGCGGGTCGGTGCAGGTGTGGAACAACGCGATCGACGGCGTGAAGCGCGCGCTCGCCTTCACGCAGGACAAGCGCCGTCAGGAAGTGGCTTCGCTCGCCTCCAAGATCCCGTGGGTGATGAAGAACATCACCCTGCGCGACAACGCCATCTCCTACAGCACGAGCGGCTCGTGCCCGATGCTCACCCAGGATTACAGCCAGAAGATGTACGGCAACGACTTCGGGCTGAGCCTCGACGGCAACGTCTACCACCGCGCCAGCGCTTCCGCTCCCAGCAACTTCGCCTGCTGGGCGAACGGAACGGCCGGGACCAGGAGCTTCAAGTCGCTCGCGGAGTTCTCGCGCTTCACCGGCAACGACAAGAGGTCATCGCTGTGGGAAGGAACCCCGATCCTCGGTTCCGACCTGAAGCTGGTGTCCGCGGTGCTGACCGCTCCCAAGGCGACGGCGTACGGGCTGCCGGCGGATGTCGCGGCGGCCATCGGTCAGAAGACCGGAGCGACCCGCGTCGGTCCCTATACGGCGCCCGCGAAGTAGTCGCCCCGAGCCCTAGCATGGGTCCATGGGGGCAACGGGGGCAACGGCGGCAGGGCGCGCGACGGGGATGAGCAGGGCGACGGAGGTGGTCGTCTACTACCCGGCGGGGAAGGATCTGCGGGCGTGGGAGCGTGACCATCGGGCGGGCGCTCGGCCCGATGCGTGGCCGTACGGTTTGAACAAGCTCGCCCCGCACGTCTCGCGCGTCGAGGCACGCAGTCTGCCTCGCGATACCGTCATCCAGCGCGCCCTCCGCGGCCTCATGCGCGCCACACCGCCCGCCGCGTGGCGCGGGCGCGGACCGGTCGGGGTGGTCTGGGACGAGAACTCCCTCGACCGCTTGGCCGCCGTTCCCGCCCTGCGCTCTCGCTTCAGCGGAGTCGTCTGGCTGACGGATCAGCTGGAGACGAAGGATCCTTCGTGGCTCGAGGCGCGCCGGGCGATGCTGCGCCGTACGGACGGTCTCTGGGTGCTCAGCGCCGCGCAGGTCGAGCCCCTCCACGACTTCGTCGGCGAAGACGGTCCTCGGGTGCACCACGTCGTCTTCGGGGTGGATGCCGACTTCTTCCATGCCGCGCCGCTGCCGGATTCGCCGCTCTTGGTGAGCGTGGGCGGCGACCGGGATCGCGACGCGGCGACGCTGTTCCGTGCCATCGCGCAGGTGCGGGAGCAGCGACCAGACGTGGACGTCGTCATCCAGACGACCTCCAGGGAACAGCCCCCCGCGGGCGTCACCGTGGTCCCCCACCTCTCGCACACCGAGCTCCGTCAGCTGTACCAGCGCGCCTCGGTCTGCGTCATCGCGACCCGGCCGAACACGCACGTGTCGGGGATGACGGTGGGCCTGGAGAGTATGGCGACCGGGCGCCCCCTCGTCATCACCGAGACACCGGGAATGGCGGACTACTTCGGCGGCACCGAGGGCGCCCAGATGGTGGCGCCGTCCGATGCCGACGCTCTCGCAGCGGCGGCCGTGCGACTGCTGAACCAGCCCGAGGAAGCGGAGCGTCGCGGGCGCGCGGCGCGCGAGCACGTCGAGAACGGGTTCACGACGGACCATCTCGGTCAGCGTCTCGCCGCCATCCTCACGACGTGATCAGGCGGGAGCCGAACCCCAATCGGCGACCTGGCCGACCTCCCGCGCCGGGTTGCCGCTCACGATGACACCGGGTGCGACCGAGCGTCGCACGATCGATCCGGCGCCGACCACGGCGCCCTCGCCGACGGTGACGCCTTTCAGCACCATCGACCGCGCGCCGATGAGCGCGCGCGGCCCGAGGACGACGGCCGCCTTGTGCGGACGCCGCGTACCGTCCGCATTCTCGATCCAGTGGAAGTCGGTATCCATGATCTGGACGTCCCACGACACGCGCGTTCCCCGCTCGATCGTGACACTCGTGGCCGCGTTGACGATCGTCCGGTCCCCCAGCTTGGCGCCCTCGCGGAGCGTGAACGTCGCCCCCTCGCCGACCCAGATGCGTACGCCGCTGGTCACCGTCGCCCCCCGCTCGATGCGGTAGCGGCCCGGCCCGGTCAGCCGCACGCCCCTCCCGATCCGGGCGCCCGGATGCCCGCGGAGCACACCTCGGGCGTAGGAGAGCAGGTGCCGCCGTCGCGACCAGACGCCGCGCAGCAGCCGGCGGAGGTTCGATGTCGGCATGCGTTCACCCTTCGATTCCATACAACCACTCCCGCGCGACGGTTCGTCCGTCGCGTTCCGGCAGGGTGCGTTGCACGTCCGCCGGAGTGACGGCGAGGTTCAGCGCATCGATCATCGCCTCGGCGAGCCGATCGGTGACTTCCGCCTCCGGTACCACGCGGTGCCCGTGTGCGCTCAGCCAGTCCGCGATGCCGGATTCATCGGTCGTGACCACGACACATCCGTGTGCGAGACCCTCGACGAGGGGCAGACCGATCTGCTCCTTCCACAGCGGCCGGCGGCGCGAAGGGAGCACGAGCACCTTGGCGCGCGTGAGCTGATCGAGGATCACCTCGCGCGGCGGAGCGACGAAGAACTCCACGCGGGGATCCGCGTCGGAGAGCGCCTGCGCCTGCGCCACGCCATCGCCGCGGCCGACGATCACGAATCGGGCGTTCACGACGGCATCCCGCACGTGAGGCCAGGCGGCGGCGACGTCGGGGAATCCCTTTCGCGCGGACAGGTCGCCGAGGAACAGGATGGCGGGCGGGCGCACGGCATCCGCACCGTCACCGAGATCGACCGCGACGGGCAGCGCCTCGACGAGACGCGCCGCCCCTCGCCGCGCGCTGCCGAACTCGCGGCGATAGACGGCCTCTGCGTCGGAGGTGCCGAAGGCGATGCGGTCGATGCGGCGCGCGACCAGTCGCGAGAGAGGACGCTGCAGCTCGAACTTCACGCGCGCCTTCCAGGGCAGGTTCGCCCGGAGCGTCGAGGTCGGCACGTTCGCGATCGCATAGGCGACGACCGTGGGCCGACGCCGTCGCGTCAGGAACGCCCGGATGCGCGCAGTGCCGATGAAGAGCAGGCTCCGCAGCGACGCTCTGACGACCAGCGGCTCGTTGACTTCGACAAGATCGACCGGGTGGGTCGCCGCGTACCACACGGTGCCCAGGAGGCCCGCGTGCTCGATGCGGACGCCGTCCGCCACACGCTCGTCGAAGTCGTACCGCTTCTCGCGATAGAGCAGCGTCACCCCGTCGGCGCCGGTGATCCGCTCGAGATGCGCCGTGCGCGCGACCTCGTAGAGCTGGACGACATTCCTGTCCTCCGCTCCCGTGGCCGCGCGCACGTCGGCGATCTTCGTATCACTCAAGGAATCGTCGTGATGGTGAGGTTGTCGAAGGTGAGGGTTGCGGGAACGTTGGCCGCGGTGTTGGGCATGTACGCATACACACCCGCCGAACCGGCCACCTGCAACGCGGCCACATTGTTCGTCCGCTCGATCTGCCAGCCCGGCTCCGTCGTGCCGTCCTTCCAGACCTTCGCCGAAATCGACGTCACACCCGCTGCCGTCGACGTGTCCACCACGAACCGATACGACGCGCCCGGCTCGATCACCACACCGGTCTCCACCGCCGCACCCACCGTCGTCGACGTCCCCCGCAGCACGTTCAACCGCGCCGTCCCGTCCGCACCCACACGGATGCGCACCATGTACTGGTCATCAGCCACCCGACGCGTCACCGCACCGACGTACATCGCCTCGTTGACCTTGTCCACCGAGAACGACGTCGAGAACCGCGTCGCCGTCGAATCCAGCACCGCCGTATCCGCCGCCACCGTCGTCGCCTTCGGCAACGACACCTTGCCGACACCATCAGCCACCGAGAACCGCGTCGCCCCCGTGCGCAACGTCCACGCACCACCGGCATCCGCCGAACCCCAACCCGACGCCAACTGACGCGCAAACGTGTCAGCAAACAACGGACCCGCCACCGGAGCAGACGTCACCGTCACCGCAGCCGCGCTCGTCGCCGTCGCCCCACGATCATCCGTGACCGTCAACGTCACCGAATACGTCCCCGCCGCCGCATACGCATGCGACGCCGTCACACCCGAACCCGTCGACTGATCACCGAAATCCCAGGCATACGACACCACAGAACCATCAGCATCCGACGACCCCGAACCATCCACCGACACCGACAACCCCGACACCGACGACACAAACACCGCCACCGGAGCCTGATTCGGCGTCACCGGGTCGATGAAGCTCGTCTTCGCATTCGTCCCGCCGCGGTTGTCGGTCACCGTGAGGGTGACCGCCCGTGTTCCGCCGGCCGCGTACGTGTGCGACGCGGTCGCGCCCGTGCCCGTCGCGCCGTCACCGAAGTCCCAGGCGTACGACACGATGGAGCCGTCGCTGTCCGTCGAGGTGGAGCCGTCGACCGAGACGGACAGCCCGTCGACGGATGCCGTGAAGGCTGCCGTCGGCGCCACGTTGGGCGCGACCACCGAGACCTGCTGCGTCGTGTGAGCCGAGGCACCGTCATCGTCGGTCACGGTCAGCGTCACGGTGTACGTCCCGGCGCCCTGGTAGGCGTGCGAGGCCGTGACACCGGTAGTGCTCTGGCCGTCGCCGAAGTCCCACGCGTACGAGGCGATCGTGCCGTCGGAATCCACCGACCCCGACCCGTCCACCGTGACGGTGAGATCGGTCGTGGTCGCCGCGATCATCGGCACCGGAGGCTGGTTGGGAACCTGCTGGCCCTTGCCCACCGCGTAGTGCGCGGCGATCTCCGACGCGCCGAGCTCCCGACTGTAGACAGCGGTCTCGTCAAGGGTCCCGATCAGGTTCGGCGAAGAGGACCCCCACGTGGTCTCGCCGCCCACCCGCCAGTAGCCCGTGTAGTTCTGCGCGGCGGTCTGCGGATTGGTCCCCCGCTGGACGCCGTCGACGAAGAGGCGCATTCCGTCGGAGGCCTGGGTGGCCACCACGTGGTGCCAGGTGCCGTCGTTGTATGCAGCCGCGGTCGTGATCGTGTTGGCCTGTCCGGTCCAGGTGCCGAACACGAGCCGTCCGTCGTCCTGCATGTAGACGTGCCGGTCGTAGGCTCCCGATCCGCCCTTCTGGTTGCCGCTGAATCCGATCAGTCGGCCACCGCTGGTCGAGGTCGTCTTGAACCAGGTCTCCACGGAGTAGACAGTGGGGTTGGCGTAGGCGATCGCCGAGGCCGCCGTTCCACCGTTCGTCGCCGTGCACCCGATCTGCCACCACTGGCATGTCGTCTGACGGAACCGGATGCCGGTGCCGACACCGCCCGCGAGCGCACCCGCCTCGCCGCGCACGTAGTCCCCGTCGAGCACACCCGCCACATCGTTCGCCGACGAGTCGGCCGTGGTCGCTCCGCTGGTGTCGTCGTAGCGCCAGTAGAGATCGGGCGACGAGTTGAACACGAGGGCGCCGTAGGCATCGGTCGGTGCCGCCACCGGGGTCGACGTCCCGCCGGCCGCGATGTAGTGCGCACGCACCGTCGCCGCCGGAAGGACCGTCGGGTAGACCGCGACGTCGTCGATGTCGCCGGCGAAGGTCGACGAGGACGGCTGGGAGTCCCACCCGCCGATGTTGTCGCCGCCGACCCGCCAGAAGCCGGAGAAGGCCTGCCCGGTGGTGACGTCGGCGCGCTGAGCCACGCGCGATCCGTCGACGTAGAGGTTCATCCCGTTGGAGCCGAGGCTCGCCACGATGTGGTGCCACGAGCCGTCGTTGTATGCCGACGCGCTGGTGACCGTCCGCACGCCGCCCGGGTACACACCGAACACGATGCGTCCATCGTTCGTCATGTACACGTGCCGGTCGTAGCTGCTGGACTGCCCGGTTGCGGCGTTCCCGTAGCCGATGATCTTGCCGCCGGAGGTCGACGTCGTCTTCACCCAGGCCTCGACGGTGAACGTGTTCGGCGCGTCGCTGCGCGCGGTCGTCCCGGCGGATGCCGCGGCGAAGGTGGTCGCGGTGTTCGCGTCGCCGGAGATGGCTCCGCTCGCGCCCCGCGTGTACGTGCCGTCGAGAGTGAGCGGCGACGCGCCGGCCCAGTCGATGACGCCGGCTCCCGAGGTCTCGCTCAGGCGCCAGTAGTCCTGCGCGCCGTCATCGATGACCGACTGCGCGTACGCCGACAGGTTCTCCGAGGAGACCGTCACCGTGATCCACGACGACTTCGCGACGTTGCCGTAGGGGTCGGTCGCGGTCACGCGGTAGCGGTGCGAGCTGCCCGGTGCCAGACCGGTGTCGTCGATCGTCGTGGTCTGCGGCGCCCAGAACGGTGCGCCGATCTGCTTCTCCAGAATCGGCGTCGACGTCTCGGAGTCGCGGAACACGCGGTAGGTCAGCGTGTAGTCGTCGCGGTCCCAGTTGGTCCCGAACGACAGGCGCACGCGACCTGAGGAGAAGGAGACGACCGAGGGATCCCACGCCGTGCCCGAGAGACGCGGGCCCTGCTTGTTGGGTGCGATCGAGCGCTTCGCGAAGCGGACGAGACCGTACTGCTTCGTCCCGTTCACGCTGGGGAACTCGCCGCCGTACACGACGTAGTCGCTGTTGGCCGCCACCGACCAGACCGCCTGGCCCTGTCCGGTGTAGGTTCCCGTCGTGGTCTGCGGGAACCAGTTCAGCAGCTCCGGACGCGGCGTTCCGGGGTGGTCGGGGTAGCCGTAGATGTCGGCCGTGTTGACGCCGCGGACATCCGTCGTCCAGGCCGTGGCGTGCTGGAAGCTCCACGGATCCGTCTGCGGGAAGCCTCCGCTGTTGCCGCAGTAGTGCTTGTGGCTCGCGGAGTAGGCGACGCCGTTCGCGACGGCGATGTCGTAGGTGTCACCGTGGCAGTCCTCGATCCACACGCGGCTGCCGTCGGCCCAGCTGCCTGCGAAGGTTCCCTCGAGGTTGCCGCCCCCACCGTAGTGCCACCCGGTCCCGTAGAACTTGGTGCCGTCCGTCGCGAGCGACATGATGCCCGAGGACTCGCCCGCGTCGCGGATCTCGGAGTTCACGCCGAGCGGAAGCCCGACGCCGGATTGGCCGTCGGCGCGGTAGAGCCCGTATCCCGGGTTGTCGCTGCCGCCGACGGTCGTGAAGTTGCCCGACATGACGACCTGCGTGCCGGTCGGGTCGGCGACGATGCTCTGCACCTGGCCGTTGTCGATCGGCACGGCGAACGGCAGCACGGAGGTGCCCGTCGGCGAGAGCTTCGCGATGCGCATGCGCTGGGCGGTGCCGACCGCGGTGAAGTAGCCGCCGACGTAGACGCCATCCGCGGTCGCGTAGACCGTCTTGCCGATGTTGTTCAGGCTCAACGTGCCCGGCAGCAACGCACCGGTGGTGAGGTCGATGATGGCGAAACGCGAACGGTTCTGGCCGTTGACCTGACTGAACGAGCCGGTCACGTAGAGCATCTTGCCGTCCGGGGATGCCGCGACATCGTTGATCCGGCCGTTGAACGACGGGCTGAAGGAGCTCACCAGCGCGCCGGTCGTGACGTCGTAGGCCACGATGTTCCCGCGCGCGGTCAGGTTCTGTCCCGCCGCGGCACCCGCCGGGCGGACGTTCGAGAACTGACCGGCGGCGTAGACCGTCGTTCCGACGATCGTCTGCGCCCACACGACGCCGTTGTCCAGCTGCACCGTGGGCAACGCATCGGCGGAAACGGTATCGGGCAGCGGCGCCGGCGAATCAGCCGCGGCGGCCGCCGGCGAATCAGTCGCGGCCACGGCGGCGACAGGCGCCGTCAATGCGGCGGCCACGACCGCGGAACAGATGAGTACAGCTGCAAAGGCGCGACGGCGCCACGTCACAACGGACACGAATTTTCCCCCCGGAAAGCCGCACGGCGACTTATGCCCCCACACGACGTGCGAATCGACCCACCCCATAGGGTCGCGCTCATCCTAGGGCATGACAGCGCGCCGAGCAATCGCGAGGCGAACGGGCGCCCGCTCCGCGGTCAGTTGGCGGAGCCCTCGAACGCCACGATGGGGTCGTCGATCGACAGATCGACCGAGATCAGCACGCGACCGCGCTGGTCTGTCGGCACTTCGAAGACGAACGTCCCGGACGCGGTCTGCCCGGGCTCCACGCTGTCGGGGAACGCGGCACCGGCCGGCTTGGAGATCGGGTTGCCGAACTGCAGGGGATCGCCGTACGACAGCGTCACGGTCGCGGTGCGCAGATCGATGGCATCCTCGGTGGTGTTGTCGACCTCCACTGTCACTCGCAGCGCGGGGCCGGCGATCTCACCCGGGACGACCGCTTCACCCTCGACGGCCTCGATCGCGGTGACGCGGACGCCCGGCCCCGAGGGAACCTCGGCCGTGCCGTCGAGCGGAACGGCCGGCAGGGTCGCGCGCTCGGGCTCCGGCGCGTCGGTGGGCGCGGACGTGTCCGTCCCGGACGGTGTCGGAGCGGATGCCGTAGACGACGGCGACGCGGACGTCGTCGAGCCGGGCGTCGCCGCCGAGGTCGGCGCTCCCGCATCCGAAGCGCCGGTCTGTGCGGCCACCACGCCGACGACGATCGCGATGACGATCACCGCGACCGCGACGCCGCCGCCGACAAGCACCCGCGTCCGGCGCGCACGCACGGCCGCGTCACCCCCCGTCTCCGTGGTGTTCTCGGTGCCGCTTCCGGCGCCCCTTTCGGAACTGTTCTCAGACATGATCCGCCCCCGCTCTCGTCATCCGCAGATCCTAGTGCTCGCGCCTGCGGCCGCGGAGGCGAAAAGCGGCGCGCACGCCGCGCGCTCCCCCCCGCCACGGTGCCAGCGAGAAGAGGAACTGCTTGCGCCCGCCGCGCAGGAGGACTTCGCGGGCCGACGGCCAGATCGAGTCTCCCCACACCCGTGCATCGTCTGCGGAGAGATGCTTGCGGGCGAACAGCATCCGGTTGCGGATGTTGAAGTAGTAATACGTCTCCGACTTGGCGGCCGCCCCCGCGGTGCGGCCCTGCGTCCCGCCCTCGTCGTGCACGGCGACCGCGTCCGAGACCACCGCGAGTCGGGCGCCGGCGGCCACGGCTCGCCGCGAGAAGTCGACGTCTTCCCAGTACAGGAAGTACTCCTCGTCGAAGCCGCCCGTTGCCCGCCAGACCTCCACCGGAATCCACAGGCACGCACCGGAGAGCCACTCCCAGCGCCGCGCGCCCGCGAAGCGCTCCCGCTTCGACCGGCCGCGGGTGACGCCGTCGTCGAGGTACACATCGGCGCCGTCGAACCAGGTGGATCCCGCGCTGGTCACGATGCGCGGCGCGCACACGGTGTCGTGCTCGGCATCGGCGGCGCGGAGCCCGTCGACGCACCCGGCGAGCAGGACCGCGTCGGGGTTCAGCACGACCAGATCGCGCGCCCCCGCGCTGATGGCCGCCGCGACGCCCGCGTTCACGCCACCGCCGAACCCGAGGTTGCGATCCGGCTCGACGATCCGCCAGTCCTGCTGCCGCGCGAGCTCACGCACACGGTGTCGTTCGTCGGGCCCGGTCGGGTTGTCCACCACGACCACCACCTCGGCACGCGCACGCGCCGCCGACTCCACGAGGTTGTGGGCGAGCAGGTCGGCCGACCCGTAGTTCACGACGACCAGCCCCAGCGGTCTCGACGCGTCCACGTCAGCCCGCTCGGCGCATCTCGCGGAACCACTTGACGGATGCCGCGGCGAGGAACAGCGTGCTCACGAGGGCGAGCGCGCCGTAGACGAACAGGAACGCGGGGGTGCCCCAGAGGGCGAAGCTGAGGCAGAGCACCCCGAAATCGGTGGGCAGCAGCAGCAGCGATCGCCGTGCGGTGCCCCCGCCGCGGGCGTGCGTGGAGGCGATGCCACGCGCGCCCTTGAGAAGGTCGTTCAGCAGCATCCCGAAGAACGTCGTCGTCGCGACCGCCGAGAACCACAGCGGCAGCAGGAGGACGACGGGCGGGAGGTCGGGGACGAACCGGTACAGCCCGATCGCGACGGCGAGATGGAGCGAGCTGATCTTCGCCGCGTCGACGAAGTGATCCAGCCACTCACCGGCGACGGTGCCTCCGCCGCGAAGACGCGCGACCTGACCGTCGGCGGAGTCCCAGGCGTACCCCAGCACCAGGAGGACGGCGACGAGGATGCCGAGCCAACCGCTGGCCGGAACCGTCGCCAGCAGCACGATGGCGGCGAACGTGTGCAGCGCGCTGACCGCGGTGACCTGGTTCGGCGTCAGTCCCCAGCCGTGGGCGAGAGCGGCGAGCACGCGCCCGATGCGGCGGTTCACGTAGACGGAGTAGGCGGGGGCTCCGCGCGCGTGTCCCTTCTGCGCGGAGCGCAGCGTGGTCATCGTCTCTCGGAACCCCGGGGTCGTCGCTGTCGACATCACGCCGCGCCCTCCCTCTCGCTGGTGCTGCTGGTGATCGTGGTGCCGGTGATGGTGCTCGCGCTGCTCGTCGCGTGCGCGGTCCGGGTTGCGCGGTCGCCGCCGTAGAGGTGCCGGCTCCGGCCGACGGCCCCCTCCCACGCACCGAGACCGCGCGCGACGTCGCGTGCGCCGCTGGCATCCCGCCGGATCGAGCCCGTCAGTCGTCCCACGACACGACGAGACGACCCCACGACGAGGCGGGCGGACCCGATCGCGACGGCACGCGCACGGACGTATGCCCGCCGAGGGCGAGACCGACCCGCCAGCACCGCCGCCACGCGCGCACCCGCGGCTTCCATGCCCCGCGATCGCGCGAGCGCGTGCTCCCGCGTGCGCCGCTCGGCGGGCAGATGGTCGAGCACCGCGGCGTCCGCGCACCACACCATCGGCACTCCCGCGGCGTGGAGCTGTGCGGTGAACAGCGAGTCCTCTCCGCCCGAGCGACCGAACCGCTCGTCGAAGCGCACGCCGGTCCGGCGCACATCATCGAGCCGGAGGAGCAGGTTGTTGGATGCCGCGGATCCGATGGGATCGAGGGAGCGCAGGGCGCCCCGATGCGAGCGGTCGTAGAAGCCCCCGGCGATGATCCACGGATCGAGTCCTCCGGGCACCACCGTGCGCACCGGCCCGGCGACGACGCCCGCACGGGACGCCTGCTGCGCTGCCAGGAGGCGCTCGAGCCAGGACTCTTCGGCAGGGGTCTCGTCGTCGTCGATGAACACCAGGATGTCGTCGTCGAGCGCCTCGTCGAGCGCGCGGTTTCGCACCGCGGCGAGGCCCCGGCGCTCTTCGCGCACGTAGCGGACGGGCACCCCCGCGCTGGCTGCGGTCTCCGCGGCATCCCCGTCGTTGTCGATCACGAGCACGTCGACGCTCGCACAGAGGCCGCTCTGCACCGCCCGGTCGATCACCGGGGGCAGCGCGGTCAGCAGCCGCGTCAGATCATGCGGCCGCCGGTACGTCGGCACCGCGACGACGACGCGCGGATACACACTGGCCATCGACGCCCCCCGACGCACTCACGGAGCCCACGAGGCCCCATCCCCTGAGAACAGTATGGCGCCTTCGCGCGCCGCGGTGAACATTCCGTGGGGAGCACGACGCACATTCCGTGTCCAGTAGGCTTCCTGGCGACGTTGGGGGACGGGCATGGGGCGTACAGACACATCGACCGGCGGTCGGGACGGATCGGAAGCGTCGGCGCAGCCGCGCCCCCGCCGGAAGGTGCTCCTGAGCGCGTATGCGTGCGGTCCGAGCTCCGGCCCCGAGGCGGGCGCCGGCTGGGAGATCGCGCTCGCCGCCGCGCGGGCGAACGAGGTGTGGGTCATCACGCGTCCACGATTCCGGACCGTGATCGAGCAGGCTCTCGCCGACGAACCGCAGCTGCGCGAGCATCTGCACGTCATCTACTACGACCCCGCCCCGTGGATCGTCCGACTCAAGCGGCGCTCGTGGGACCTCTACTGGTTCTACCTCCTGTGGCAGCGGGGCATCGCGCGTCTGGCCGCCGCCTGGCACACCCGGGTCGGTTTCGATGTCGCGCACCACGTCACGTTCGCCAACGACTGGATGCCGGCGGGCATCACGCGACTGCAGCACGTCCCTCTCGTGTGGGGACCGGTCGGCGGCTCTAGCGGTCTGCCCGTCCTGCGGCTCGCCCGCTGGCTGGGCCTTCGCGGCACGCTGACCGAGCTCGCGCGCGCCGTCATCACGAAGCCCCTCCGCGCCTGGGGAGGGCTGCCGTCGGCACGACGCTCGAAAGTGGTCGTCGCCCAGAACCCCCAGGTCGCCGACTACTTCCACCGCCGCGGAGCGCAGACGGTCGTCGAACCCAACGCGTCTCTCACCGCTCTGCCGACCCGCGCTGAGGTCATCGACGAGAAGACCGCCGTGTTCGCCGGCCGGCTCCTCGGATGGAAGGGCGCCGCTCTCGCGATCGACGCCATGGCTCGTCCCGAGCTCGCCGGCTGGACCCTCGACATCTACGGCGACGGCTACGACCGGCGACGACTCGAGCGTCGTGCTGCCGCGCGGGGAGTCGCCGGTCGCGTGCGCTTCCATGGCCACGTCGGCAGAGACGAGCTCTGGGAGGCGATGCGCACGGCGACGGTCTTCTTGTTCCCGTCGATGCACGATCAAGCGGGCTGGGTCGTCGCCGAGGCCAGTTCCATGGGATGCCCGGTCGTCTGCCTTCCGCTCGGCGGCCCGCCCGTGCTGGCCGAGCCCAACGGGTTCGTCGCCGACCTCGGCGGCGACCTGCCGCGCTCGCTCGCCGCGCAGGTGCTCCGAGCGGCAGAGGTGCAGGGCAAGCCCACGGATCGGTGGTCCGTGACCCGCCTGCCGGCGATCGTCGAGGGCTGGTACGACCGCGCGGAGGGCGCTGCGGCGACAGACGAGAGGCCCGAGCGCCCGCGTCCGGTGACGGTCCTGGAGTCGTTCCGCGAGCCGAAGGAGACGACCAACCCCTACATCACCCAGCTGTACCGGGCGCTGCGTCGCTCCTCCGACGCCGAGGTCGAGGCGTTCGACTACCGGACGGCGCTGCTCGGCCGGTACGACGTGGTGCACGTGCACTGGCCCGAACTGCTGGTCGGCGGACACAAGGGCGTCGGCCGCTTCGCGCGGCGCGTCCTCACCGCGCTCACGATCGCCAGGTGGCAGCTGCGCTCCACCCCCGTCGTCCGGACGCTGCACAACCTCGAGCGCCCGCAGGGCATCAGCCGCATCGACCACCGCATCCTCGATCGCATCGACGCCATGACCCGCCTCGACATCCATCTGAACGACCACACCCCCGCCCGGCCGGGTATCGCGAGCGCGACGATCCGCCACGGCCACTACCGGGACTGGTACGAGCGCTTCCCGGTCGCCGAGCCGGTCGCCGGTCGCATCCTCTACGTCGGCCTGATCCGCCGCTACAAGGGGGTCGAGGACCTCGTCGATGCCTTCGTGGGCAGCGACCGCGCCGAGCTGACGCTCCACGTCGCGGGCAAGGCGTCATCCGACGAGCTCATCGAGACGCTTCACGAGCGCGCGCGGGGCGACGCCCGCGTGACGATCGACTCACGGTTCCTCTCGGATGCCGAAATGGTCGACGCCATCACGTCGTCCGAACTCGTCGTGCTGCCCTACCGGCACATGCACAACAGTGGGACCGCTCTGGCCGTGCTGTCGCTCGACCGCGCTGTGCTGCTGCCGGACAACGAGGTCAATCGCGGGCTCGCGGACGAGGTCGGGCCGGGATGGGTGCACCTGTACTCCGGCACCGTCTCGACCGACGACATCCATCGTGCGTGGGAAGCCGCTCGCGCCCGCACCGGTCGTCCCGATCTGTCCGCTCGGGAGTGGGATGAGGCGGCCGCGGCGCACCTCGCCGCATTCCAACGTGTCGGAGTGGGCCGCGAATAGAGTATTCTCACGTGTGCGGGTCGGGGGACCCGTGTGATCGGAGCGGGGGCTCCGGTTTGATAGTCAGCTGCTGGGGGGCACATGACTGTTCGCATCGGCTATGCCGCGGGGGCGTTCGACCTCTTTCACATCGGACATCTGAACGTCCTGCGTCACGCAAAAGAGCAGTGCGACGTTCTCATCGCGGGAGTGGTGAGCGACGAGATGCTGCGCGCCGTCAAGGGCGTGGAGCCGTTCGTGCCCACGCTGGAGCGCGCCGAGATCGTGCGGAGCGTCCGGTACGTCGACGATGTGCACGTGGAGACCGTGCCCGACAAGCTCGACGTCTGGCGGCGGGTCGGCTTCACCCACTTCTTCAAGGGTGACGACTGGCGCGGCACCGAGAAGGGAACGCGGCTGGAGAAGGACTTCGCCGCCGTCGGCGTCGAAGTCGTCTACTTCCCGTATACGGCGCATACGTCCAGCACCAAGCTGCGGCGCGCACTGGATGCCGCGGCCGCCGCGGGCGAGGAACGGCGAGCAGCGCGTTCCGAGTCGGCGTGAAGCCGGTGTCGGACGTGACCGGGTGACGCCGGATCCCGTCGATCTCTTCGTCGGCCAGATCATCGCTTTGCTGCCGCGGCCGATCCTCGGCGGCGACAGCGATCCTGCCCGGGACCGGCTCGTCCGGGGGCTCTTCCCCCGCGCCGGCGGGCGCGAAGTGGTTCCGCCTCGCTGTCCTCTGCATCCACGGGTCTACTCGCTCATCCTCGACGGCCGGGGCGGCGGCATCCTCACCGTCGGCGGCACGGAGATCCTGGTGTCGGTGCTCCCGTTGGATGTGAAGACGCCGTCCGAGGCGACGGCGTTCCGTGTCACGGCGATGGCGGGCCGGGCGCTGCGTGTGCGCGGTGTGGCCGAGGGCGACTCCTCGGCGTGACCCGTCGCGGTCAGCAGGTGGTCGCGGGCGCCGGGATGCCGGCGAACCTGTCCCTCGTCCACGAGACGAGCGTCGGCAGAAACGCGGAGCCGTCAGCCACGATGCTCATGTGCGTGTATCCCGGGTACGAGTGCGACGTGAGCGGGATGCCGCGGCCGCAGAGCTCCGCCACGTAGCCCTGCTGCAGGGTGGGGGAGATCACCTCGTCCGATTCGCCCCACGCGATCATGAGCGGCATCGACCACGGACCGACGGTCTTGTTCTCGTCCAGCCGCGCACCCATCGCCCCGGAGGTGAGGTCGCCGATGTAGAGCCGATCACCGGCACCGATGCCCACCGCGCTCAACACGCTCACGAGCAGTCCCGGCTGCGACGTGCAGCGGGCCGACATCTCGCGGACGATCGCCCGGCCGGCCGGCGCCACGACGGCATCCACGTCGATATCGTCGTAGGCCGCGCCGTACGGGAGGAGCACCCATGCCATGGCGATCGTCGTCAACGCGCTGCGGTGTGCGGCGTCCGTGATGAGTTGGGCCATGCCGCGCGGATCCGCTGCCGGCGAGATCGCGGCGACCCCGGCGATGCGCAGCTCGGGAGCGTATTCGCGCGCGACGGCGCCCGTCCACAGCGCCGCGTGACCGCCCTGCGAATGCCCCCACACGATCGCCTCGTCGGAGAGGACGAGGCCGTCGAGCTGGCGCGCCGCGCGCATCGAATCCAGCGTGGATCGGGCCTCCCCCTCTCCGACCAGATAGGGGAAGGCCCCCTCGGCACCCTGCCCCGAATAGTCGGTCGCCACGATCACCCACCCCGCGGCGACCGCGTCGGCGACGGCGGGGATGCCCTGGATCTGAAACATGTCGGGCATCAGGCTCGGCGCGCACGCGCGGGCGATCCCCGTCGTGCCGTGGTCCCACAGGATCACGGGTGCGGGCTTCGCGGCAGCGGCATCCGGGATCACGACGATGGCGCTGGCGACTGCCGGAGCCCCGTGGAGGTCGGTCGTCGTGTAGAGGATGCGCTCGACGCGCGCTCCCGCC
>Ga0207709_10000660_pt1 | contig 28006 bp, 22 predicted proteins | sample KBSM34metaG_FD_184397 | JGI IMG/M metagenome (GOLD analysis project Ga0207709, IMG submission 184397) | Miscanthus rhizosphere microbial communities from Kellogg Biological Station, Michigan, USA - KBS M3-4 metaG (SPAdes) (version 2) | ecosystem: Host-associated > Plants > Roots > Rhizosphere >...
CCCATAGATTGCCAGTGGCCGGTCGCCGAGCAGGCCCAGCAGCAGGGTCGAGCCGATAAACAGCAGACAGCTGGCCAGTACCAGCTCACGCAGCCAGCGGTCGATCAGCAGGCCCACCAGCCAGATGCTCAGCAAGGCGGCCAGGCCGAACACCAGCAACACCCGCTCGATTTCCCCGCCAAGCCCGGCCGGCTCAAGAAAAGGCGCGATGTAGGTGTAGAGAATGTTGTGGCCCAGCACATAGGCGAAGGTCACGAACAGCACCGGCCGGATCCCCGGCAGGGTCAGGACACGACTCAGCGACAGGCGCTTCTGCGCCCGCAGCCCGGGGAAGTCCGGCACTTGCACCAGTACCCAGCCGATCAGGCCCAGGGTCAGCACAGTCATCACGGCGAAACTCATGCGCCAGCCCAGCAGGGCGCCCAGCCAGGTCCCGGCGGGCATGCCCACCGACAGCGCCAGCGGCGCGCCGAGCATGGCCAGGGTAATCGCCCGGCCCTGCAAGTGTGGCGCCACCATGCGGCTGGCATAACCTGCCACTAGGGCCCAGAGCAAGCCGGCGAAGACTCCGGCAAAGAAGCGCGCCACCAGGATCAGGCTGTATTCGGTGGAGAGGGCCGTGATGCTGTTGACCACGGCGAAACCGCCGATGGCGATCAGCAGCAGGGGCCGGCGCCGCCAGCCCTGGGTGAGGAGGATCAGCGGAATGGCCGCCAGCAGTGAGCCCAGGGCGTAGACGGTCACCAGTTGGCCGATCAGCGCTGCAGACACGCCCAGGTCGGCACTCATCTGCGGTAGCAGGCCGGCGGGCAGGGTTTCGGTCATCAGGGTGATGAACCCGGCAGTGGCCAGGGCCAGCAGGCCGCCGACAGGCAGGCGTTCGTGGGTTGTGGCAGGTACTTGCAAGGGTTCGCAGGCATTGACGCAATTGCTCATGGAAAGGCCCCGATGGGTGGGTTCGGAAGTGAGGGGCCTAGGGTAGGGCGCTGTTCATGGCGGAAAAATAGGCTAAGGTTCCGAACTTATCGGACACAGGTGTCCTTAATTTCGGAGCGACGCGATGGACTGGCTCGGCAGTATCCCGGTGTTTATGCAGGTGGCGGAAACCCGCAGCTTCACCGAAGCGGGGCGCCTTCTGGGAGTCTCTTCCTCGGCGGTTGGCAAAAGTATTGCCCGTCTGGAGGAGCGCCTGGAGACTCGTCTGTTTCATCGCACCACCCGCAGCATCAGCCTCACCGCCGAAGGCGCCGGATTCCTCGAACGCTGCCGCAGGATCGCCGCCGAAGTCGAGGCGGCGGAGTTCCAGCTATGTGACTCTTCCAGCGCGCCGGTGGGCAAGCTGCGGGTCAGCGCGCCGCAGGTCCATGGGTTGTTGATGCCGGTACTGGCCGAGTTCATGCAACGCTATCCGCAGATCGAGCTGGATATCGACCTCTCCGATCGCATGGTGGATGTGGTGGAAGAGGGTTTCGACCTGGTAGTGCGCACCGGCAACCCCAAGGACTCGCGGTTGCTGGCCCGGCAGCTGGGGCGCTTTCGCATGGTGCTGGTGGGCAGCCCCGGCTATTTCCAGCAGCGCGGCGTGCCGCAGACCCCGCAGGAATTGCGCAGTCACTCCTGCCTGCGGCATACCTTTCACCACACCGGCAAGCTCGAGGCCTGGCCCTTCAAGGTTCAAGCGGATGCGCCGGAGCCGGTGCTGCCCACTCGCCTGACCAGCAGCTCTATCGAGGCGGTGGAGCACGCGGCGCGCAGCGGGCTGGGCATTGCCTGCCTGCCGGACTTCATGGTCCAGGCCGCGGTGCGCCGTGGCGAGTTGCAAACCGTGCTCGACCCATACCTGGAGCACAACGGCGCCTTCTGGGTGTTGTGGCCCTCGAGCCGGCATGCAGCGGCCAAGCTGCGGGTGTTGATCGAGCACTTGAGCGAGCGACTTTTTCCGGCAAACAGTGGTCAGTAAACTGATGAGAAATTTAAGGCACCAATTACCCGCGCTGCGGGACGCTGATCTGTTGCACAATACGCGCCGGAGCGTTTTCCTCAGGATTCTCGATGTTTAAATCATTTCATCTGCGCGCCACGGCCGGGGTGTTGCTGCTGTCTGCGGTGGCCGGCTGTTCGTCGCACAAGACCGCCATCTACGAGCACGAAAGCTTCGATGATTCCGGCACGTTTTCGCGCAATTACCCGGTGAGCGATGCCGCCTCCTGTGAGGCCGCGCGGCGTGCCCTGCTCAGCCAGGGCTACATCATTACCAGCAACGATCCGAAGCTGGTCAGCGGCCACAAGAGCTTCCAGCAGACCGGCGAGACCCACCTGGAAATCAGCTTCAACGTGGTTTGTGCCCAGGACGGCAGCGGCGACCAGCGTTCGACGATGTTCGCCAACGCCCTGCAGGACCGCTATGCGCTGAAGAAGGTGAACAACTCGGCCAGCCTCGGCGTGGGCGTGCTGGGCTCGGTGTCGATGCCGATCGGCTCTACCGATGATTCGATGGTCAAGGTGGCCAGCGAAACCGTGTCCTCGGCCAAGTTCTATGACCGCTATTTCGCCCTGGTGGAGTTGTTCCTGCCCCAGGAAGCGAAGAAGGCGGCGCATATCGAAGAGAAACCCAAGGCCGACCTTGGGGTTCCCGAGAACAAGCCCGAGGCGCCAGCCAAGCCCGAGCCCAAGGCGCAGCCAGTGGTCGAGCCTGCCCCTGTGGCCGCGCCGGCACCCGCCACCGAGCCTGAACCTGCGGTCTCGCAACCCCTGGCTCCTCCGGCCGAGGCGGCGCCGATAGTGCCGGCAGCCAGCAGCGAGCCAGCGCCCGCCACGCAAGCCGTCACGCCGCCACCGGCCAGCAACCTGCCGCCGCCCAGCGAGCCGATTCCGGCCCTGCCGAGCAGCGGGCACTAAGGCTCCTAGACCGAGCTCGGGTCGACTTTTTCAGCGTCGATCCGATAGCGGCTCAAGGCTTCGCCGACCTGGCTGTAGGGTATCTCCCCGTCATCGGCCAGGGCTTTCAACGCCGCCAGGGCGATGAAATGCCGGTCCACCTCGAACAACTGCCGCAGGTTTTCCCGGGTATCGGACTGGCCGAAGCCGTCGGTGCCCAGGGCGACGAAGCGCCGACCCTCGACGAAGGGGCGGATCTGGTCGGCGAACAGTTTCATGTAGTCGGTGGCCACCACCAGCGGGCCTTGATGGCCTTCCAGGCATTGCTCGACATAGGCCGCTCGCCGAGGCTGCTGCGGATGCAGCAGGTTCCAGCGCTCCGCCGCCAGGCCCTGGCGGCGCAGTTCGGTGAGGCTGGTGGCACTCCAGATGTCGCTCTGCACCCCGAAGTCCTTCTCCAGCAGCTGCCCGGCGGCGATCACCTCGCGCAGGATCGAGCCGCTGCCCATCAGTTGCACCCGCGGGGCTTTGGCGCCCTGGGCGGTGCTTGAGCTGAAGCGGTACAAGCCCTTGAGAATGCCTTTGCGAGCACCTTCGGGCATGGCCGGTTGCGGGTAGTTTTCGTTGAGCAGGGTGATGTAGTAATACACATCCTCCTGCTGCACATACATGCGCTGCATGCCTTTATGGATGATCACCGCCAGTTCATAGGCGAAGGTCGGGTCGTAGGAGATGCAGCAGGGGATCACCGAGGCGAGGATATGGCTGTGGCCGTCGTCGTGCTGCAGGCCTTCGCCCATCAGCGTGGTGCGCCCGGAAGTGGCGCCCAGCAGGAAGCCCCGGGCCCGCGCATCGCCGGCGGCCCAGGCCAGGTCACCGATCCTTTGGAAGCCGAACATCGAATAGAAGATGTAGAAGGGCAGGGTCATGACCTGGTGGTTGCTGTAGGAGGTACTGGCGGCGATCCATGAGGAAATCGCCCCGGATTCGTTCAGGCCCTCCTGCATGATCTGGCCGTCCTTGCTCTCCTTGTAGTAGCTCAGTTGCCCGGCATCCTGTGGGGTATAGAGCTGGCCCACCGCCGAGTGGATGCCGATCTGGCGGAACAGGCTTTCCATGCCGAAGGTACGCGACTCGTCAGGCACGATCGGCACCACCCGCTTGCCGATCTGCGGGTCCTTGAGCAGGGTGCCAAGGATGCGCACGAAGGCCATGGTGGTGGAGATCGCCCGGTCGCCGGTGTCCTTGAGCTGGGTGGCGAAGGCTTCCAGGGCCGGGATCTGCAGCGGTGCGCAGTCGTTGTAGCGAGCCGGCACATAGCCCCCCAGGCGGCTGCGACAGGCTGCGAAGTAACGGCCTTCCGTGCTGTCCGCCGCGGGCTTGAGGTAGGGCATTTCAGCCAGTTGCTCATCGCTGACCGGCAGTTCGAAGCGATCACGGAAGGCCTTCACTGCCTCGGCCCCCATCTTCTTCAACTGGTGGTTGATGTTCTGGCCTTCGCCGGCCTCGCCCATGCCGAAGCCCTTGACGGTTTTCGCCAGGATCACCGTCGGCCGGCCGCTGTGGCGTACTGCGGCGGCATAGGCGTTGTAGACCTTGATCGGGTCGTGGCCGCCCCGGGAGAGCTTCCAGATCTGCTCGTCCGAGAGATCGGCCACCAGCTCCAGCAATTGCGGGTACTTGCCGAAGAAATGCTCGCGCACATAGGCGCCGTTCTGCGACTTGTAGTTCTGATAGTCGCCATCCACGCACTCCATCATGCGCTGGCGCAGCAGGCCGCTGCGGTCCTTCTCCAGCAGCGCGTCCCAGCCGCTGCCCCAGATCACCTTGATCACGTTCCAGCCGGCGGCGCGATACAGGCTTTCGAACTCCTGGATGACCTTGGCGTTGCCCCGTACCGGGCCATCGAGGCGTTGCAGGTTGCAGTTGACGACGAAGATCAGGTTGTCGAGTTTCTCCCGCCCGGCCAGGGAAATCGCCGCCAGGGATTCGGGCTGGTCCATTTCGCCGTCGCCGAGGAAGGCCCAGACCTTGCGCCCCTGGTGCTGCTTGAGCCCGCGCAGTTCCAGGTAGCGCATGAAACGCGCCTGATAGGCCGCGGTGATCGGCCCCAGGCCCATGGATACAGTGGGGAACTGCCAGAAGTCCGGCATCAGCCTGGGGTGCGGATAGGAGGAAATGCCCTGGCCGTCGGCCTCGCGGCGGAAGTTGTCGAGCTGGGCGGCGCTGATCCGGCCTTCCAGGTAGGCGCGGCCGTAGATGCCTGGGGAGGAGTGGCCCTGGATGTACACCATGTCACCGTCGAAGCTGTCGCTGCGGCCGCGGAAGAAATGATCGAAACCCACGTCGTAGAGCACGGCTGCCGAAGCATAGGTGGCGATGTGGCCGCCCACGCCCGAATGCTTGCCGGCGCGCAGCACCATGGCCATGGCGTTCCAGCGGATCATCGCGTTGAGCTTGCGCTCGGTCTCCAGGTCGCCGGGGTAGGGCAGCTGCCGATCGGGGGCAATGGTGTTGATGTAGGGCGTGGTCACCCGGCCATGGAAGTCGCCGTGGCGTGCCACGTCGAAATCCAGCAACTGGTCGATCAGGTAATGGGCCCGCGGGCGACCTTCCACCGTCAGCACCGACTCCAGAGAGTCGAGCCACTCGCGGGTTTCCTGGGGATCGTTATCGAGGGTTGCACTGTTGTTCTGGGTCATACCTGGCTCCGTGTTGGGCGGGGTTCCAGCGCGCGGATTCTTGTGGAATCGGAGGGTATTCGGCGCCGGGAAAAGTAATTGCAATTGCAACTACATGGCCGAATCTATCCCGGCATGCGCTACTATTGCAACCCTTCTTCAAACCTTCGGATGGTGTTGCATGTCTTCAAAAGAGCCCGATGTCTGGTTCCGTTTTGTCAGGGCTCACCGGACGGTGATTCGCGAAATCGAGCGCCGCCTGGCCCAGGCCGGCTTGCCGGCGTACGCCTGGTACGACGCCCTCTGGGGCCTGGAAAGCGGCGCCGAAGGTACCCGGCGCATGCACGAATTGGCCGATGTGCTGGCCATCGAGCGCTACAACCTCACGCGCCTGGTGGACCGCCTGGAAAAAGACGGCTTGGTGCAGCGCTCGCGCTGCGAGGGCGATGGTCGCGCGGCCTTTGTCAGCATCACCGACGAAGGCCGAAAGCTGCGCAAGAAGATGTGGAAAATCTACGAGGCGACAGTGGCCGAGCTGTTTCTTTCGCAACTGGACAGCGAGCAGAAACACGCCTTTGCCGATGCCCTGGAACGCACCGCGACCCTGGCCCGGGCGGCGGCCAACGGTGGCGACACAGGCTCCAAAAGCTGAGCCCGGCACCGTCAGGGCAGGCCATAGGTCGCCATGGCCTGTTCCACGCATTGCATGGGCAATTGCCCAGCGTCTGCCAGGCTCTTGAGCGCCAGCACGGCGATCCAACGAGCCTCGGGGCAGCGGCCGCGTCGCGGGTCGCGGGCGGCATCGAAGGAGTCGGTGCCCAGGGCCACCAGCTCGGCCTTGAGGTGAGGGCGTAGCTGTTCGGCCACCGCCTGGCCGTAGCCAGTCACTGCAATCACGGGCGCCGAGTCATCCGCCAGGCAGCGCTGCAGGTGTGAGCCGCGCTTCTCCTGCCCAGGATGCAGGCGATTCCAATGCTGCGCCGCAGCCGCTTCCCGCGCCAGGCGGGTGTAGCTGGGGCAACTCCAGAGCTGGCTGGCCACCTTCCAATCACGCTGCAGCAGATCCGCCGCGGCCCTGACCTGGGCAAACGCCCGGCCGGCGCCCAGCAGTCGCACGCGCCCCGCCGCTGGGTGGGCAGTGGTGTCCGTCACCTTGTACATCCCCTGCAATGCGGCTTGCCGTTGCTCGGGCGTCAGTTCCAGTTGCAGCTCATGGTCATGCAGGGCCAGGTAGTAGAAGCCTGGCTGGCCCTCGATATACAGGCGTTGCAGGGCCTCCAGGATAATCGCCTCGGCCTCCGCGCCAGTGGCCGGGTCGAATGGCAGGCAGTGCGGGTTGTGGGCCAGCCACAACGCCAGTGACGGGTCGGCACCCTTGGGCCATGGGGAGGTTTGGGTCTCACTGTCGTTGCACAGGATGCCCCGCGCCGCGGTCTCGGCGCTGACCGCGCACAACTGCGCCGAAGAACTGCAGCGGTGCAGATAGAGCAGGGGTTTTTCCGCGCTGTCGGTGGAGAACCACAATGGCCAGGCGCTGATCCGGGTACTCCTTTGTGGTGCGCTGTGGCTGCGCACCACAAAGGACTGGCGTGCGGTGCGCCGGTCCAGCTCCAGGGTATTGGCCATCTCCAGCACGGTGTTGAGTGGCGAACCGCCAGGGGGGCGGGCGCTCCTGAGCAGGTCCAGGCAGGCCTGGGCCGCCTGTTGCGCGAGGGCCTTGTGGCGAGTGGGAAAAAGTGAGGATGGGTTCATGCTCGGCGCCGTCCGCAAGGGGGGAGAGCGGCTACCCTAACGGATTGGCAAATATGATTGCAATTGCAATCGTTGCAGTTGCATCTGTGTTCGAGGGTTAAATTCCTCACGGGCTGTTACGTTTTAATGATAGAAATCCTGACCTGGGGGGTAGTATTTTTTCTGTCATCCCGGCACTTTATGCTGATCCCGATGGTCATTAGGCACAGGGCTATTGAACAAGGTCTTTCAACAACGGAAAAAGGAGTCCGCCATGGACGAATACCAAGAGGAACTGCTGGAGTATCAGGCTTTCGAGCTGGATCCTCTGGAACCTGCAGAAGACGCCACCGAGCTGTAACGCCGGTGGCGTTTTTTTTACCGTTTCTCTAGCCGAATTGTCGGTGGCTGCGGCGAAAATCCCCGGGGGTCTGGCCATTCCAGCGCTTGAAGGCCCGTTGAAACGCCTCGGCTGAGGCAAAGCCCAGCAGATAGGCAATCTCCCCGAACGCCAGTTCAGTATCGCGAATGTAGGTCATGGCCAGGTCGCGGCGGGTGTCATTGAGAATTGCCCGGAACTGCGTCCCTTCTTCCGCCAGCTTGCGCCGCAGGGTCCAGGTCGGCAGCTTCAGGCGCATCGCCACTTCTTCCAGGCCCGGCTCGCGACCGCCATTGAGCAAAGGCCCCAGCATCTGAATGATGCGTTCGCGCAGGCTGCGGGTGCGGGTCAGTTGTTCCAGTTCTCTCTCGCACAACTGCACCAGATGCCGCCAGGTGCTCGGGCAATGCTGCGGGTTGCGCAGGCCCAGGGTGGCCTGGCTCAGGCGCAGCTGGTTCTGTTCGGCGCCGAACTGGATAGGCGTGGGGCCGAGCACCGCATAGGCCTCGTGGTAGTCCGGGCGCTGGAATTCGATATCGATCTGTTCGGCGTGGATCGCCTGGTCGGCGACGCTGGACAACTGCTGCAGCCAGCCGGAGATGATCGAGTCCACCACGAAGCGGTTGTAGGCGTTGTACGGGCTGATGGAGTAGAAGCACAGCCAGGCGCCGCTGGCATCCTCGTGAAAGCTCGACTGGCCGCGATAGTTGGAGCCATACAGAGCTTCGAAGCGGGTCAGGCAGCGGGCTGCTTCGCGCACGGTGGGGGCCTGGGCTGCGGTCACTCCGGCCAGGCCGGCCTGGCTCAGCCGGCTCAGGCGGCCCATGCGCAAGCCCAGGGCCGGGTCTCCGGTCAGCTGGATCGCCCCGTGGCCCAGGCGCATGTAGCGCGGGATTGACAGCCGCGCTCCGGCTTCGGCCAGGCGTGCGGCGTCCAGGGCGTACTGTTCCAGCAGGGGGGTGGGGTCCTGCCCGTAGCTGAGGACCGCGTCCACCAGGCTATGGACGAAGCCCACCGACAAGTCGCCCAGGCGCATCGGTGGGGTTTTCATTGGCCTACAACCAGATGTTCAGCAGGCGGGCGCCGCGGTTGCCGTCGTCGGCAAAGGTCTGGCCGTTGCTGTTGATGAAACTCTGGCCACTGCTGCGTTGGTCCCAGAACTGACCGCGCAGGAACACGCTGACCCCGGCGCTGGCCAGGCTGCTGGGTGCGCGCGCAGTCAGTGTCAGGCGATGCCAGGCCTCACCCTCGCTGACTTCCTCGGGCTTGAGGCTGACTTCGCTGGGGGTGGCGATGCTCTTGTATCCGCGCCAGGGTTTGTCCCAGCCATCACGGCCCATGACAAAGGCCGGGACCGCCACCAGTTGGGCGTGCTGGTCATTGAGCTTGCGGTAATTGTCGGGGTACCAGCTGTCGCTGCCGATCAGCACACCGAGGCGCCCGGCCGGGGTGTCGATAACCTCCAGCGCTTTGTCGGCATCGCCCTTCACGTAGCCGCTTTCGGCATAGGTCGGGTAGATCTGCCGCTGGGGCTGGCCCATGGGCAGGCCATCGCTGCCAAACACCAGGCTGCTGTTGTACAGGGCGCCGCTGCCGATCTGCAGGTTGCCCTGGCTGACACTGGGTTCTGGAAGAATGATGCTGCCGGCCACCAGGGTCACATGAAACTCCTTGGCCAGGCCGCCGAACAACGACTGATAGTCCCGAGCCATCCTCTTGGCCTTCATGCGCAGGTACGCATCGTCCAGGCGGCTGTCACCCCTGGCGCTGATCAGCGCCTTGAGAAACGGCAGCGGGTTGCTCACCGCCAGCCAGTTCATTGCCTCCTTCAGAGAGGTGGCCTGATACAGCTCATTCTTTTCACCACTGACCATCAGCCAGGTGCCGACATGCTCGGGCAGCACGACGATGGTCTTGTCATTGACCAGGCCCTTGTCACGGGCTTGCTGCATGTAGGCCGCAAGCTTGCGATGCAGGCGCTCGATGCTCTGGTAGTCGGTGGGGAACAGCTCGGGCTGGATTGCCAGCAGGTTGCCGTGGTCGGCAGGCACACCCTGATCCACCGCGAGCTGGATACGCAGGTCCGACAGGTAGTGCGCCCCTGGACGATCACGGGTCCAGATGGCGTAGCTGGTGATGGCGGCAAGCAGGGCCAGGGTGAGGGTGATGTAGAGAAGTTTGCGCATGGGAAAACAGTCAGCGGCCGTGTGCTGGATCGTGACATTTCTCGGATATTTGGGCCAAAGGTACAGGAAAACAGTGTGTTAGAGCGGTTTTTTGCATGAAATGGGTCATTTTCCGTGGCGTTTCGGGCTTTTACCTGGGCTGCGCCTGCGATGTCGCCTCAGGGGGGAGAGGGCTGGCAGGGTGCTGCGGTCCTGCATCGAGCGCGTCAGGTTTAGTGCAGTTGCCCCTACTTTCGTCGAAGTTTGAGGTTTTGCACGTTGATGGGTTGTTCGACAATGAAGCGATCTTGAAAGTTCTTCGGGACTTATCCGAAGAGGTTCAGTAGTGGCGAACTAATAGTTCCAAAGTGGACTGCTGGGTCATTCGTAACAGTTGTTAAAAAAACCAGCGGTCCAGGGGGCCACTTATCAGTTGTAGCCGCCGTTTCGGCCCAATTGGTTGTTTTGCTATCGAAGTATGTCTTTCTATTGAAGTTCGCCTCCACTCATTTTCTTCAAAGGATGAAGTGATGAACTCCATAGAAAAGGAACTTGATTGCGGTCGTTCCGTAACTGACCAGCAAAAGATCGAAGAAGTCACCCGCCAAATTACCGAGCATGGTAACGAACTACGCAGACGCTATCCTGTCCTGAACTATCAGAACGCCCTGGGTGCAAGTGCCATGGCTGTTTCGGTGACAGTTATGGTGGTGACTGGTGTGTTGTATGTGAAGGGCATCATGCCCGCGTGGTTGTGCATCTTGGTAAACGCGCTGTCGACCTCGATCATTCATGAACTTGAACATGACCTGATTCACCGTCTGTATTTCCGGAAACAGCCTCTGGCCCATAACTTCATGATGCTGCTGTGCTGGCTGACGCGCCCGGGAATGCCCAGCCCCTGGCTCAGGCGCGGCCTGCACTTTCATCATCACAAGGAATCCGGAACCGCCACCGATGTCGAGGCCTGGATCACCACCAGCGGCAACCCCTGGGGCATTCTCAGGCTGCTGAAGCTGATGGATGGCTTCCTGTTCGGCTTTGTGAATGCGGTCTGCGCACCGGGCTGGCGGCAGAAAATGAAACTGCTGGCCAGGATCATTCGCCTCAATACCCCTTTCGGGCTCCTGTACTGGGGCAGCTGGTATGTGTTCCTGGGTTATCACTTGTCTACCTGGCTGGGCGGCCTGGCAGGAGTGCCGCCACCAAGTTCGCCGTTAGTGCTGCAAGTGATGAACGTGATCGATTGTGCAGTGGTCATTGTTGTTGCGCCGAATATGATTCGACAGTTCTGCCTGTATTTCATCAGTTCCAATATGCATTATTACGGTGATGTTGCGCCACGCAATGCTCTACAACAAACCCAAGTAATGAACCATTGGCTGCTGTGGCCGTTCCAGTTGTTCTGTTTCAACTTTGGCAGTACTCACAGTATTCATCATTTTGTCGTGAAAGATCCTTTTTATCTTCGACAGATGACGGCGCCCTATGCCCATGAAGTCATGGCGAAGGCCGGAGTTCGTTTCAATGACTTCGGTACCTACAAGCGCGCAAATCGTTTCAAGTTGGATACGGTCCACTTTCAGTCCAGAGGCTGAAGGTCTTTTGCACCTCTATTGTTCTTGTTATCACAGGTTTGCATTGCCATTGACGAATGCAACCGGCCTCTTGGTTTCGGTTTTTAACTCATGCTGACCCTGGCCGACTCTCGCCAGGGCGGCATGACGATGGATGGGAGTTTTGAGAATGGAAGCGCAAGGAACATGTGCGAAGGGTTTCGAAGCCGTGCTGCACGCCTTCGAGGCAATGTTCGATGATCCCCAGGAGCGCGGCGCCGGGCTCTGTGTGCAGGTCGGCGGCCAGACCGTGGTCGACCTGTGGGCCGGCGTGGCGGACCTGGAGGGCAACAAGCCGTGGCACCACGGCACCCTGGCCAATACCTTCTGCACCATCAAGCCCTTGGCCGCAGTGGCTGCCCTGATGCTGGTGGAGGAGGGCAGGCTGGAGCTCGACGCGCCGGTGGCCCGCTACTGGCCCGAGTTTGCCCAGGGCGGCAAGGGGCGGGTCACCGTGCGCCAGGTCATGACCCACACCTCCGGCATACCGGCGCTGCGCGGGCCCAATCACAACGCCATGATGTATGACTGGGAGCACATGGTTGAGATCCTGGCTGCCGAGCCATTGTGGTGGCAGCCAGGAACCGGGTTGGGGTATGCCACCACTATCTTTGGCTGGGTCATCGGTGAGTTGATTCGCCGGGTCGACGGTCGAGAGCCTTGCACCTTCATCCACGAGCGGATCACCCGGCCCCATGACCTGGAGGTTTACCTGGGGGTCGAGGAACAGGATTTTGAGCGTATCGCGCATTTCGATGCCGCCGAGGGGCGGGTGGGCGACTACTACTCGGAGGACCTGCGCAAGGTGATCATTGCCGAGCCGGAGCATGTCGCGACCCTGGCCTTTACCAACCCGGGCATGGTCCCCCGGCGCACCTGCGACCCCCGCTGGTGGGCCTATCGGCAGCCGGGGGTCAACGGCCACAGCACCGCCCATGGCCTGGCCGGCTTTTACAGCGCATTGCTGGGGGGCCGCCTGATCGGGCCCGACCTGTTGAGTGAGTTCACCCGCGAGCACAGCAATGACATGGATCGCATCTGGCGACGCCCCATGCGCTATGGCCTGGGCTGCATGATGGAGCAACCGGCCGATCCGGCTGCCTCCCTCGGCATGGGGCCCGAGACTTTCGGTCATATCGGCCTGGGCGGCCCGATCAGTTTTGCCGACCCCGAACGCGAGGTGAGCTTCGGCTTTGTCACCACCACCTCGGGCCGGCACACCATGATCGATCCCCGCCCGCAGCAACTTGCCGCGCTGGCCTACGCGGCACTTTAAGTGGAAGGGGGAATGGAAAAAGGGTGTGCGTTCTGATCATTAAGTTGTCAGTTACGGTCATTGAGTGCCCGATGTTCTGCTCTTAGTCTGTGCAGCACTACTGATGGAAGCCGCAGAGCTTCCGCATTTTTCCGTGATTGCCCGATCTGGAGTGACACCATGGCTGGAGCACCTTACCCGCATTTGCTGGCCCCCCTCGACCTGGGTTTCACCACCCTGCGCAACCGCACCCTGATGGGGTCGATGCACACCGGTCTGGAAGAAAAGCCCGGCGGCTTCGAGCGCATGGCGGCGTACTTTGCCGAGCGTGCCCGGGGCGGCGTGGGCCTGATGGTCACCGGCGGCATCGGCCCCAACGATGAGGGCGGGGTGTATTCCGGCGCCGCCAAGCTGACCACCGAAGAAGAGGCACTCAAGCACCAGATCGTGACCCGTGCGGTGCACGAGGCCGGCGGCAAGATCTGCATGCAGATCCTTCATGCCGGGCGTTATGCCTACAGCCCCAAGCAGGTGGCTCCCAGCGCCATCCAGGCACCGATCAACCCGTTCAAGCCAAAGGAGCTGGACGAGGAAGGCATCGAGAAGCAGATTCGCGATTTCGTCACCTGCTCGACCCTGGCCCAGAAGGCCGAATACGACGGTGTCGAGATCATGGGCTCGGAAGGTTATTTCATTAACCAGTTCCTGGCCGCCCACACCAACCACCGCACCGATCGTTGGGGCGGCAGCTATGAAAACCGCATGCGCCTGCCGGTGGAAATCGTCCGTCGGGTACGTGAGGCGGTGGGCCCGAACTTCATCATCATCTTCCGCCTGTCGATGCTCGACCTGGTGGAAGGCGGCAGCACCTGGGAAGAGATCGTGCAACTGGCCCAGGCCATCGAGCAGGCCGGCGCCACCCTGATCAACACCGGGATCGGCTGGCACGAAGCGCGGATCCCCACCATCGCCACCAAGGTGCCGCGTGCCGCATTCAGCAAGGTGACGGCCAAGCTGCGCGGTTCGGTGAGCATTCCGCTGATCACCACCAACCGCATCAACACCCCGGAAGTCGCCGAGCAGATCCTCGCCGAGGGCGATGCCGACATGGTCTCCATGGCGCGGCCATTCCTGGCCGACCCGGACTTCGTCAACAAGGCCGCCGAAGGCCGCGCCGACGAAATCAATACCTGCATCGGCTGCAACCAGGCGTGCCTGGACCACACGTTCGGCGGCAAGCTCACCAGTTGCCTGGTCAACCCGCGCGCCTGCCACGAGACCGAGCTGAACTACCTGCCGGTCAAGCAGATCAAGAAGATCGCCGTGGTCGGTGCCGGCCCGGCGGGCCTGTCCGCCGCTACCGTGGCTGCCGAGCGTGGGCATCAGGTGACCCTGTTCGATTCCGCCAGCGAGATCGGCGGCCAGTTCAACATCGCCAAGCGCGTGCCGGGCAAGGAAGAGTTCTTCGAGACCCTGCGCTACTTCAAGCGCAAGTTGCAGACCAGCCATGTCGAGCTGTGCCTCAACACCCGCGTCGATGTACAGCAACTGGTGGCCGGCGGCTTTGACGAAATCATCCTGGCCACCGGCATTGCCCCTCGCGTGCCGGCGATTCCCGGGGTGGAGCACGCCAAGGTCCTCAGTTACCTGGACGTGCTGCTCGAGCGCAAGCCGGTGGGCAAGAGCGTGGCGGTGATCGGTGCCGGCGGCATCGGCTTCGATGTTTCCGAATTCCTCGTGCACCAGGGTGTGGCCACCAGCCAGGATCGCCAGGCGTTCTGGAAGGAATGGGGCATCGACACCCAGCTCCAGGCCCGTGGCGGCGTGGCCGGGATCAAGCCCGAGCCCCATGCACCAGCGCGGCAGGTGTTCCTCTTGCAGCGCAAGAAGACCAAGGTCGGCGACGGCCTGGGCAAGACCACCGGCTGGATCCATCGCACCGGTCTGAAGAACAAGCAGGTGCAGATGCTCAACAGCGTCGAGTACCTGAAGATCGACGATGCCGGCTTGCATATCCGTATCGGTGAGGCCGGCGAACCCCAGGTGCTGCCGGTGGACAACATCGTCATCTGTGCCGGCCAGGATCCGCTGCGTGAACTGCAGGACGGCCTGGTGGCGGCAGGGCAGAACGTGCACCTGATCGGTGGTGCCGATGTGGCCGCCGAACTGGACGCCAAGCGCGCCATCAACCAGGGTTCGCGTCTGGCGGCCGAGCTGTAACGGCCTGCCGTCCTGTAGCCGCTGCCGTAGGCTGGGCACGAGGCCGCAGGACTCGCCCAGCGGGCAATCGCGCTGCAACCAGCGAGCGCGGTTGCCTGTCTTGCGGGTTCTGCGAATCCGCTCGCAGCCTGCGGCAGCGGCTACAAGGATGAGCCTGGGCCTGGAGCTGATAGACTGCGCAGCTTCTTCCCCGAACCCCCGCTGCCGATGTCCTTCCCCGAATCCTTCGACTGGTTACCCCACGCCCCGCTGCAACGGCTGGAGCTGGACTGGCTGTCGCGGGCCGGGGTCGAGGTGGCGGTGCTGCGCCTGGACCTGATCGACCCGCTGATCAGCGGCAACAAGTGGTTCAAGCTGACCGAACACCTGGCGGCGGCACGTACCGCCGGTGCCCACGGCATCATCAGCCTGGGGGGCGCCCATTCCAATCATCTGCATGCGCTGGCCGCTGCTGGCCGGCGTTTTGCCTTTCCCACCGTGGGTCTGTTGCGTGGCCATCCACAGGACACACCGACGGTGCTCGACCTGCAAGCCTTCGGCATGCGCCTGCACTGGCTGGGCTATGGCGGTTATCGCGCGCGCCACGAGGCGGGTTTCTGGACGCCCTGGCAGGCCCGGTACCCAGAGTTGTACCCGGTGCCCGAAGGTGGCGGTGGCCTGGCCGGCGCAGCGGGCTGCATGACCCTGCGCGATCAGGTGCGGCGGCAGTTGCCGAGCCTGGGCTGGAGCGACTACCACGGCTGGTGGCTGGCCGCCGGCACGGGCACTACCCTGGCCGGGCTGGTGCTGGCGGAGGCCGGAGCGCATCCGGTCTACGGCGCCCTGGCGGTTCCCGAGGATCACGGGGTGGCGCAGCAGGTCGAGGGGATCTTGCAAGAGGCCGGGCAGGGCTGCGGCGGTTATCAGCTGCTGGACAGCAGCCGCGGCGGTTTTGCCAAGGTCGATGAAGTGTTAAGCGGGTTTATCCGGCTCACTGAACAACAATGCGCTCTACCGCTTGAACCCTTGTACACCGGCAAGGCCCTGCTGGCGTTGCAGGAACAGGTCCAGGCCGGGCGTTTCGCCCCGGGTTGCCGGTTGATCTTTGTGCATACCGGCGGCCTGCAGGGCCGCCGCGGGCTGTTGGCTCAGGCCTGACCGCGCTTGCGCCACATGCGTTGCAGAGTGTTGTCGCGCATCACGTAATGGTGATAGAGCCCGGCCAGGGCGTGCAGCCCGATCAGCCAGTAGCCGACCGTACCCAGCAGTTCGTGCCAGCCCTGGAGCTGCTTGGCCAGTGGCTTGTTCTCGGCCAGCAGCAGCGGCAGGTCGAGGCCGTAGAACATCACCTGGTGGCCCTTGGCGCTGGTGGTCAGCCAGCCGAGGATCGGCATGGCGATCATGAACAGGTACAGCGCCCAGTGCATCAGGGTCGACAGCAGCCGTTGCCAGTGGGGCGGGGTGGGCAGGATCTTCGGCGCTACGCCCTGGGCACGAGCGAACAGGCGCAGCCAGACCAGCGCAAACACTGTCAGGCCGAGCATGAAGTGGGCTTCGACAATCAGCGTGCGACCACCGCTGCCTTTGGGGAAGATGCCGCGAAATTCGATACAGGCGTAAACCACGGCCAGTAGCACCAGCATCAACCAGTGCAGGGCGATCGTCATGGTGCTGTAGCGAGACTCAGTGTTTTTCCAGGGCATACGGGACATCCTCGGTCATCAGGTCTGAAGCCTCCGTTCTTGAGCGACGGAGTGCTTTAACTGTAATCCGCTTTATGCCGGTCTGCCTGGAGCTGTAGCGGCTTTTATCGCCCCCCTGTGCAGCGTCGGGGCGGTGGGCGGGTATAAAAAAACGGCGGCCCCGAAGGCACCGCCGTTTTTTAATATTGCTCCGTGCCTGAATCAGTTGCCCTGGGGCATTTCCCCCCGGGCCAGGCGCTGGTTGATGTCGGCGATCACCTGGGGCAGGTCGGCGATGGTGTCGATCAGGTAGTGCGGGCGCGAAGCCTCGAACAGCTTGTGGATGCGCTTGCGCTCGCTGGCCAGGGTGTCGCTGGCCAGGGCCCGGTAGCCTTCGTAGGTCAGGCCCAGGGCATTGCCCGAGCAGGTCAGCGCCACGGTCCACATGCCGGCGCGGCGGCCTTCGAGAATGCCCGGTACGGTGTCGTCGATCTTCACGCAGGCGGCCACGTCGTCGATGCCCAGGGCGATCACGTTGGCCAGGGCCTGGGCTGGCCATGGGCGGCCGTTGGGCACTTCGTCGGTGGCCACCACGTGGTCGGCGGTGTAGCCGTTGGTGGCGGCCAGGGCTACCACCTTGTCCATCACCTGCTTGGGGTAGCCGGAGCAGGAGCCGATCTTGATCCCCTGTCCACGCAGCTTGGCGATCACCTCCAGGGCGCCGGGGATCAGCGCCGAGTGCTCGGCGATCTTCTCGATCTGCAACGGCATGAAGCGTTCGTAGATAGCGGTCACATCGGCGTCAGTCGGGGTGCGGCCGAAGACCTTGCGATAGCGCTCGGCCACCTCCGGCAGGTCGCACAAGGTGCGGATGTGATCCCACTTGCCCATGCCCATGGGGCCGCGGGCCTCTTCGATGGACACCTGCACATCGAACTCGGCGAAGGCTTCGACAAAGATCTGGGTCGGGGCAAAGGAGCCGAAGTCGACCACGGTGCCGGCCCAGTCGAGGATCGCCGCTTGCAGCTGAGAAGGGTTGCTGTAGTTCATGGTTTCGATGCCTGTGTAGGAGCGAGCTTGCTCGCAAAAAAGGTTCGGTATCGCGTCGCCTGATTCGCGAGCAAGCTCGCTCCTACAGGCTCGGTGGGGAGTCAGATATCGAGGACTTCCATCTCCCGCAGCACCTCGGCGATGGCGGTGACGGCAGCCTGCATGCCGCGGCGGTCGACATGGCCGATGCAGCCCACGCGGAAGGTTTCGACCTGGGTCAGCTTGCCCGGGTAGAGGATGAAACCCTTGGCCTTGACCCGCTCGTAGAAATCCTTGAACTGGTAGCGGGGATCTTTCGGGGCGTGGAAGGTGACGATGATCGGTGCCTGGATCGCTTCCGGCAGAAAACTGCGCAGGCCCAGTTCGCCCATGCCGTCGAGCAGTGTCTGGCAGTTGTCGGCGTAGCGGGCGTGGCGCGCCGGCAGGCCACCTTCCTCGGCGTATTGCAGCAGGGCTTCGTGCAGCGCGGCGACCACGTGGGTCGGCGGGGTGAAGCGCCACTGGCCGGTCTTGGCCATGTAGCTGTGCTGGTCGTGCAGGTCCATGGCCAGGGAATGGGCATTGCCGCCGGCCTGGGCCAGGGAGGCCTTGGCAGCGAAGACAAAGCCCATGCCGGGCACGCCTTCCAGGCATTTGCCGGAGGCGGCGATCAGCGCATCGAAGGGGATTTCCCGGGCATCGATGGGTAGCGCGCCGAAGGAACTCATGGCGTCGATGATCAGGCGCTTGCCATGGCTGGCCACCACCTGGGCGATTTCCGGCAGCGGGTTGAGGATGCCGGTGCTGGTTTCGCAGTGGATCAGCGCCACGTGGCTGATGCTGCTGTCGGCCTGGAGCAGGCGCTCGACATCCGCGGCCGTGGTGGGCTGGTCCTCGGCGGTTTCGAAGGTGCTGAAATCCCGGCCGAGCACTTCGCAGATCTTCGCCAGGCGCTTGCCGTAGGCACCGTTGATCAGCACCAGGACCTTGCCGTCGCGGGGCACCAGGGTGCCGATGGCCGCTTCCACGGCGAAGGTGCCACTGCCTTGCAGGGGCACGCAGTGATGGCTGTCGGCGCCCTGGATGATGGCCAGCAGCTGTTGGCACAGGCTGGCGGTCAGCTGGTTGAAGCGGTCATCCCACGAACCCCAGTCCACCAGCATTGCCTGGCGGGTGCGGGCGGAGGTGGTCAGGGGGCCGGGGGTAAGCAGGATTGGCTCGGCGATGCTCATGCTGTGTCCTCGAAAAGGTGGGGATGACGCTACGGGGACTAAATTGCAGTTTGCCTTGTCATCAATCAAATTGTTTGTTGTTATGCCAGCCATCAGTGAGGCCGATAGCTATGAACCTGTTTCAACTCCGCGCATTCGACGCCGTGGCCCGGGAAGGCAGCTTTACCCGGGCCGCCGGGCGGCTGTTCATCAGCCAGCCGGCGGTCACCGGGCATATCAAGGCCCTGGAAGAGCATTACCAGATCACCTTGCTGCGGCGCACTGCGCGCCGGGTGGAACTGACCGAAGAGGGCATCAAGCTGGCGGCCATTACCCGGGCCATGTTCGGCCTGGCGGAAGAGGCCCAGGCCATGCTCGAGGCCAACCGGCAATTGCTCACCGGGCGCCTGGAAGTGGCAGCGGACGGCCCCCATCTGGTCATGCCGATGCTGGCCAGCCTGCGGGCGCGCTATCCGGGGGTGACGGTCAACCTGCGCCTGGGCAATGCCCAGGAAACCCTGGCGGCGCTGTTGTCCGAGCATGCCGACGTGGCGGTGCTGACCGAGGTCGAGCCGCGCAAGGGCCTGCATCTGCAAAGCCTGGGCGAGTCGCGGATCTGTGCCCTGGTGCCCGATGGGCACCCTTGGCTGGAACTGGCCGAGGGCGTCGCCATCGAGCAGTTGGACCAGGTGATCATGGTGCTGCGCGAACCGGGTTCGATCACCCGCCGGACGTTCGATGAGGCCTGTGGGCTGGTCCAGGTCCAGCCCCGGGTGCTGCTGGAGCTGGACAGCCGCGAAGCGGTGACCGAGGCGGTGGCGGCGCACCTGGGGGCGGGCATTGTCAGTTCGGTGGAGGTTGGCCACGACCCGCGGGTGCGCACGGTGCCGATCCGCGGTGCGGGGCTGGTCAACCGGCACATGATCGGCTGCATCGAGCGGCGCCGGGACCTGCGCCTGATCCAGGCGTTTTTCGCCCTGGCTCCAGCCTGAGCCCACCTCCACTCTTGTAGGAGCTGGCTTGCCGGCGAAGAGGCCCGAAAGATCGCCTTCGCCGGCAAGCCAGGCTCCTGCGGTAGCGGTGTCTGGGGGATCGCTTTCGCCGGCAAGCCGGCTCCTATGGTAGTGGTGCCTGGAGATCACCTTCGCCGGCAAGCCGGTTCCTACAGGGCGGTGGGGGAGGCCAGGCTTTCGCGTACCAGGTCGAGGAAGGTGGCGACGATCCGTCGTGAACTCTGTTCGCGCAGGCACACCAGGGTTTCGGTCAGGCGCCGCTGGCAGTCGACGATCGGCAGGGCGCAGACCCGGGCGTCGGCGCCGAACTCTGCCGCCGAGACCACCCCCACGCCAATGCCCACCACCACTGCTTCGCGCGCGGCTTCGCGACCTTCCACCTGGATGGTCGGGCGGATGCGCAGGCCGGCGCGGTTCATTTCCTCTTCCAGGGTCTGGCGGGTTACCGAGCCGACCTCCCGCAGCACCAGGGGCGTGTCGTCCAGGTCGGCGAGGCAGATGGACTGGCGGCCGGCCCAGGGGTGGTGACGGGAGACGAACGCCACCATCGGGTCGTTGCGCAGGGTCAGAGACAGCAGGCGCTCGTCGTCCACGGCCCGCCCCAGCAGAGCCAGGTCGGCCTGGTAATTGAACAGGCGCAGCAGCGATTCATCGGTGTTGCCGGTTTCGATCTTCACATTGATCCCGGGGTACAGCTCGCAGAATCGAGCGATCTGCGGCAGCACATGCACCGGGGCATCCACCGCCAGTACCAGGCTGCCGGTCTGCAAGGCCCGGGACTCCTGCAGCAGCTCCTTGGCTTCGGCTTCCACCACGAACAGGCGCTGGGTGATGGCCAGCAGGCGCTCGCCCAGGTCGGTCAGGCGCACCGAGCGCTTGTTGCGATGAAACAACAGCACCCCGAAGCGCTCTTCGAGCTTGCGCACCTGGTCGGAAATCGCCGGCTGCGTCAGGTACAGGCGTTCGGCCGCCCGGGTGAAGCTGCCGTGCACCGCCACGGCGTGGAAGGCTTTCAATTGGGCGTGGGAAACCGACATGGGCCAAACCTCTTACAAGCTGAGCTTATATTTGAAATACGATAAATCGATTTCATTTATTAGTCAGTAATTGCTTCCATCCTTGCAAGCCTAGTGACCGGTCGGTCGACCGGCACCGGGCCCTGATGCCTGTGTGTGCAGCTTCGGCCCCCGAAACGGGCCGGCAACAGGACTCATCTGACCAGCAGCGCCCGCCGCGAGGGCCCTGCTGCAGTGCTCAAGAATAAAAAAACACAGGCGTTTGCTTCGCATCCTGCCGGCACACTCACCCTGAGGTCAGAACCACAATGAACAAGCAGATCGGCACCATCAAACGTTGGCGCGTGCAGATTTTCGCCATCACCTGGATCGCCTACGCGGCGTTCTACTTCACCCGCAAAGCCTTTTCCGTCGCCAAGCTCGGGATCGCCGACGATCCCGACTTCACCCTCGACAAGATGGCCATGGCCAACCTCGACGCCATCTACCTGGCGGCCTACGCCGTGGGGCAGTTCACCTGGGGCATCTTCGCCGACCGCTTCGGCCCGCGGGTGGTGGTGCTGGGCGGCTTGCTGATTTCCGCCGCTGCGGCGCTGGTGATGGGCAGCTTCGCCACCTTGCCGGTGTTCGCCACCTGCATGCTGGTCCAGGGGCTGGCGCAGTCCACGGGCTGGTCGGGGCTGTGCAAGAACATCGGCAGTTTCTTTCCCGCCGGGCAGCGCGGCAGGGTGCTGGGGCTGTGGAGTTCCTGCTACGCCTTCGGCGGCCTGGTGGCCTCGCCCTTTGCCGGCTGGTGGGCCTATACGCTGATCGGCACCTGGCACGCGGCGTTCATTTCCAGTGCGGTGGTGGTGGGCCTGACCGCGGTGCTGTTCTTCATCTTCCAGCGCAATACCCCGGAGGACGTGGGCCTGCCGGCCGTGGAGCCATTGCCCCCGCAGAGCGCCGAAGAAGACGCCGCCGAACGGCGCATGAGCGTCTGGGAACCGCTGCGCGAGATCCTGCGCAATCGCACGGTGCTGATCCTCGGGCTGTCGTACTTCCTGCTCAAGCCGGCGCGTTACGCGATCCTGCTGTGGGGGCCGGTGATCGTCTACGAACAGATGCCCTCGGTGGGCAAGGTGGGGGCGGCGATCGTGCCCACCAGCTTCGAGCTGGCCGGGCTGCTGGGGCCGGTGATGATCGGCCTGGCCTCGGACAAGCTGTTCGGCGCCCGGCGCATGCCGGCCTGTGTCATCAGCCTGCTGGCGCTGACCCTGTCCCTGGCGCTGTTCATGGGCGCTCTGCATACCGGCAGCGTCGTGCTGGTGATGGCCCTGCTGTTTTTCATGGGCCTGACCCTGTACGGGCCGGACTCGATGATCTGTGGCGCTGCAGCCATCGACTTCGGCTCGGCCAAGGCCGGGGCCACCGCGGCCGGTTTCGTCAATGGCTGCGGCTCGGTGGGCGCGGTGCTGGGTGGCCTGCTGCCGGGTTACTTCGACACGGTCACGGTGTTCATCGTGTTTGCCGCCTGCGCCCTGGTCTCGGCCCTGGTGCTGGTGCCGTACTGGAACAGCCGGCCCCAAGGGCTCGAGCCGGTGCGCGCACTCGTTCCCAATGGACCTTTGCTGATCAAACCGCTGCGTACCTGACTTTCGGGCCTCTTCGCCGGCAAACCGGCTCCTACGAAGGCTTGTAGGAGCAGGCTTGCCAGCGAACCCACTCGCCGTTTTTTACCTGGAGACTCACCATGCGACCTTTCTGGCTGGAACAGGCCCTGCAACAGCAACCCTCACCGGCGTGCCCGCCACTGTCGGGCGATACCACCTGCCAGGTGGCGATTGTCGGCGGCGGCTACACCGGGCTGTGGACCGCCATCATGCTCAAGGAGCAGAACCCCGGGCTGGACGTGCTGCTGATCGAGGCGGATATCTGCGGCGCCGGTGCCAGTGGGCGCAACGGCGGCTGCGCGCTGTCCTGGTCGGCCAAGTACTTCACCCTGGAGCGGCTGTTCGGTGTCGAGGAGGCCGTGCGCCTGGTCAAGGAATCCGAGCAGAGCATCTATGCCATCGGCGCCTTCTGCGAGCGCTACGGGGTGGATGCCCAGTACCGCCTCGACGGCACTTTGTACACGGCCACCAACCCGGCCCAGGTCGGCTCCACCGATGGCGTGATCGCTGCGCTGGAGCGCCGCGGCATCAACTCCTTCGACAAGCGACCCCTGGCCGACGTGCAGCGCATGGCCGGTTCCAGCCAGCATCTGGAGGGCTGGTATTCGCCGGCGGCGGCCAGCGTACAGCCGGGCCTGCTGGTGCGCGGGCTGCGCCGGGTGGCCCTGCAACTGGGCGTGAGGATTCATGAGAACACCGCCATGACCGGGCTGGAGGAGGGGCGCCCGGCGCTGTTGCGCACGCCCCTGGGGCAGATCCGCGCCGAGCGCGTGGTACTGGCGATGAATGCCTGGATGGCCCGGGCCTTCCCGCAATTCGAGCGCAGCGTGGCGATTGTTTCCAGCGACATGCTGATCACCGAGCCGCGGCCCCAACTGCTGCAGCAGATCGGCCTGACCAGCGGCGTGACGGTGCTGGATTCGCGGATCTTCGTGCACTACTACCACAACACCCCGGACGGTCGGATCATGCTCGGCAAGGGCGGCAACACCTTCGCCTATGGCGGGCGGATGCTGCCGGTGTTCGACCAGCCGTCGCCCTACGCCGGCTTGCTCAAGCGCAGCCTGGGGCAGTTCTTCCCGGCCTTTGCCGACGTGCCGGTGGCGGCCACCTGGAATGGCCCGTCGGATCGCTCGGTGACCGGCTTGCCGTTCTTCGGCCAGATGAGCCGCGCGGGCAATGTGTTCTACGGTTTCGGGTATTCCGGCAGCGGCGTCGGCCCCTGCCATATGGGCGGGCAGATCCTCGCCTCCCTGGTGCAGGGGCTGGACAACCCCTGGACTCGCTCGCCGCTGGTCAATGGCCCCCTGGGCTACTTCCCGCCGGAGCCGATCCGCTACCTGGGTTCGCTGGTGGTGCGCAACGCCATCCGCCGCAAGGAACGGGCCGAGGACCACGGGCGCCGGCCGCGGCACCTGGATGTGCGCCTGGCGCGTTTCGCTGCGGCGGCCGGCAAGGCCGACAAGGGCTGAAGCCTGCCAGCCACTGACTTTTTGGTCGATCAGGGCCTTGAGGACGTATAAACTTGCCCATCGCGTCGGCCAAATCCAACTCGACGCCATAGATCAAGAGAGTGAGTAATGGGCGCACAGTGGAAGGTTAAACACAAAGAAGCGGCAGCCAATGCCAAGGGCAAGATTTTCGGCAAGCTGGTCAAAGAGATCACCATCGCCGCACGTAACGGCGCCGACACCGCCACCAACGCCCACCTGCGGCTGGTGGTGGAACAGGCGAAAAAGGCTTCGATGCCCCGCGAGACCCTGGAGCGTGCCATCAAGAAAGGCTCGGGCCAGCTGGGCGAGACCGTGCAGTACCACCGCGTGACCTACGAAGGTTTTGCCCCGCACCAGGTACCCCTGATCGTTGAATGCGTGACCGACAACATCAACCGTACCGTGGCGGAAATCCGCGTGGCGTTCCGCAAGGGCCAACTGGGCGCTTCGGGTTCGGTGTCCTGGGATTTCAACCACGTGGGCATGATCGAGGCCTCGCCGGACAGCCCGGACGCCGATCCGGAACTGGCCGCCATCGAGGCCGGTGCCCAGGACTTCGAGCCGGGCGAAGAGGGCGCGACCCTGTTCCTGACCGAGCCTGCGGACCTGGATGCGGTACAGAAAGCCCTGCCCGAGCAAGGTTTCACCGTGCTTTCGGCCAAGCTTGGCTACCAGCCGAAGAACCCGGTCAGCGGCCTGAGCGATGAGCAGATGGCTGAAGTCGAGGCGTTCCTCGAAGGCCTGGACAACCATGACGACGTGCAGGACATGTTCGTCGGCCTGGCAGGCTAAGGCGATTCGCCGGCCAGCCCGCTCCTGCATACCTTTGTAGGAGCCGGCTGGCCGGCGAAGCTGTTTTAAAGCCCCGCCAATTCCTCGCAGACCTGGGTAAAGCCCGGTCGCGCCAGTACCTCCGGCTGGCAGCAGCGCTGCACCAGCGCCGCCAGTTTCTGCCGCTGCTCCAGGCTCAGCGAGCCATCCCCGCGCTCCAGCAATTCCTCCAGCAAGATACCGAAGGCCCGCACTTCCAGGCGTTGCAGCGCCCGGCTTTGCACGGTGTCGTCCTGGGCATGGAAGGACGCTGCGCCAAAATCCCCCAGCAGGCAGTCGCCTTGGGCGTTCCACAAGGAGTTGTGGCCATAGAGGTCGCCATGGGTGATGCCCTGGGCGTGCAGGTGCGCGCCCACCGAGGCGATGCCGCGGGCAATGCCCAGGGTTACGTCGGCGTTGAAGCGGGCGTCGTCCGGGTAGATATCCCGGGAGCAGGAATCCAGGCTGGGCAGCGCTGCAAGGTTGGCAAAACTTTTGTCGATCAACTGCATCACCAGGCCGTTCTGGCCCTGGGGGTGGTCGAGGATGCGGCCTTCGACGCGGATCAGGTTCGGGTGCAGCCCGGCGCTGATACAGGCGTTCATTTCATGCAGCGGCGAGCCGTCGCTGGTCATCTCGCCCTTGTACAGCTTGACCGCCACCGCTCGCGGCGGTTGCCCGGCGGGCTGCCACTGCGCCTGGTGAATCACCCCCGAGGCGCCTTCGCCCAGGCGCTGTTCCAGGGTCAGTTCGCTCCAGGGGATGCTTGGCGTGGATGCCAGCGCCGTGGCGTCGGCTTCCGACTCCAGCGGATTGCCGGCGTAGGCCAGCCAGGTCAGGCGCGGCAGGGCCAGGAGGAACGGCGGCAGCTCGGTCAGGCGGTTGGCGGCAATCCGCAGCAGTTCCAGGCGGTGGCACTGGCCCAGACTTTCGGGCAGGCGGGTCAGGCGGTTGCCGGCGAGCATGAGTTTTTGCAGCAGCGGGCGCTGGCCCAGTTCTTCCGGCAGCTCAGCGATGCGGTTATCGGTGAGGATCAGCCAGCGCAGTTGCGGTGGCAGGGCGGCGGCCGGCACCCGCTCGATGCGGTTGGCCTTGAAGCCGATCATGCTCAGTTGCAGGCATTGGCCGAGGCAGGCCGGTACTTCACTGAACCGGTTGTCCGAGCAGAACAGGATGCGCAGGCGAGTGAGCCGGTGCAGGTCCTCGGGCAGGCTGCTCAGGGCGTTGCCACTGAGGTTGAGGATCTCCAGGGAGTCGGCCAGATCGAAGATTTCCCGGGGGAACTCGGTCAGCCCGCAGGACAGGTCCAGGCGCTTGATGCCGGCCAGTTGGCCAGCCCGCAGTTGGGCAAGGGTATCCATGAACAGCGTCAACACTCGAAAGAAGAAAAAGGCGGGCAGAATAAAGCAGTTCGGCGGTTTTTGCTGCCTGAGCGGCCATGGGATGGGGGCTATTGGGTTTCCAGCAGCCTGAAGGCCAACGCGCCCGCTCCTTGAACGTAGTCGGCAATCAGGGTCAGGTCGGTCTTGCGGCCTTTGGACCACAGCTGGCAGGCCACTCTCATGGTCGATGGCTCGGTGCCCAGCGGGTAAAGGTCCAGGGCCACCCGGCCGCTGCGGTCCGGCTGGAATGCCCGATCATAGGGCGCAAGGGCCAGGTCCCCGGCCTGTTCTCCCGAGCTGTCCAGCTCTTCGAGGATTTCTGCATAAATGGCCGGGCTCACGCCAACTGCCGCCAATGCTGTTGGCTGGGCATGTTCAATGGCGCGCAAGAGTGCCTCTGCCAGTCGGTAAATCTCTTGGCGGTCAAATGCTTGCATCTTGCAGTGCTCCAGCCAGCCGGCGAAATGCCGCGGGGTGCCTGGAGTTCCCGGCTTCAGCCAGCATCGACTCCAGGCTGTGATGCTCCAGGGTATTTTTTACCGATCCGGTGGCGGCTCTGCCCAGCGGGCTTTCCAGGTCGAAGTCGCTCTCCAGGGTTGCAAGCAGGTAGGCGCCCTGGCGGCTCCATTGGTTGAAACGCATGACGTGCCGGTCATCCAGAATCACCGCGCCTTCCTGCTTGTCGTCCGAGAAATGGAACGCCAACTGTGAAGGGGGTAGGTTTTGCTGGGCTGCAAGGCGTTTCCTGTACTTGAGCACGGACGTCAGGCGGGCCCCGGGGGCCAGGTTGAAGCCACTGCCGACCCGTTGCCGGTCAAGGAAGTAGCACTTGAACAGCACCTCCAGGGTTCGCTGGTGGTAGCGGGTCGTGCAGCTTTTTTCATACTGGTGAAAGTCCTGGGGCTCGCCGACCCGCTCATAGCCTTTGGCCGCCAGTTCGGCTGCCGAGAAACTCTCCAGGCCAAATAGCCGGGAGTGCTGGAGGGTTGAATCTTGCAGGTGCAGGCACACCAGCTCGCAAAAGCTGATCGAACTCATGTGGCTACCTGCTCAAGCGGGTGCTCGGGGCCGATTTCCTGCAATTGCCCGAGGCGGCTGCGGGTGCGGGCCAGGTCGATGGCGTGGCCGCCCAGGCTTTCGGCCAGCGGGCGCTGGCCGATCAGCAGCAGGCGCTTGTCCTGGTCGTAGAGCACGTCGATCAGATTGATGAAGCGCTGCTGGGCGGCGATCGAGCACTCCGCCAGTGGCGGCAGTTCATCGATGATCCAGGTGTCGAACTGGCGGCTCAGTTCCAGGTAGTCCATGACTGCCGTGGGCTGCTGGCACAGGTCGTTGAATTCGAAGCGGATGCTGCGCTGCTGGCGCTGGCGGGTGGTCAGCTGGCGGCTGCCGACCTGCAGCAGCGTTGCCGGGGCGTGGCGTTCGGGCAGCTTGAGCGCCTGGCGCTGGGCCGCGGTGCCGGGCCAGAGATACTGCCCCCGGGTAAAGGCCTGTTGTTCGTGGGTTTGCGCGTGGGTCCGGTAATCCTCGGCACCGCCGACTTCCATGACCTGCATGCGCGCGTTGATCAGTTCGATCACCGGTTTGAAGCGGGCATGGTACAGCGGGTTGGGCAGCAGGCCTTCGGGGGCGTAGTTGGAGGTCACCAGCAGCACGATGCCGCGCTTGAACAGGGCCTTGAACAGCCGGGTGATGAGCATGGCGTCGCCGATGTCGTGGACATGGAACTCATCGAAACACAGTACCCGGCACTGGCGGAGCAGCTCGTCCAGGGTGGTTTCCAGGGCATCGGCCTGCTGTTGGTGGCGAAACATG
>Ga0207709_10000672_pt1 | contig 27636 bp, 28 predicted proteins | sample KBSM34metaG_FD_184397 | JGI IMG/M metagenome (GOLD analysis project Ga0207709, IMG submission 184397) | Miscanthus rhizosphere microbial communities from Kellogg Biological Station, Michigan, USA - KBS M3-4 metaG (SPAdes) (version 2) | ecosystem: Host-associated > Plants > Roots > Rhizosphere >...
GGATCTTGTCGGCGATCCTGGCCAGGCCCGCGGTCACGTCCGGGTGCGGGCCCCAGGTGGGCACGGCGTTGTAGATTTCCGAGACGTCGGCCTCGCGGAACGGCACGCCCCAGCGGTTGCAGGTGCGCAGGACCGAGTTGTAGACGACGTCGTAGTAGGGCTGCCAGTCGCCCAGCACCTCGTCGAGCCGGTAGGCCGCGAAGTCCTCGCAGAACCGCTCGATGTTTTCCGGACTGACGCGGTCGGCGAAGAGCCTGCGCGCCATCGGTGCCATCTGGAAGTTGGTGAGAGTGCCGTAGCAATCGAAGCTGATGTACTTGGGCCGGAAGACAGTGGTCATGGAAGCTCCTTGTGAATATTCGAATCGCGATATGGGAATGGATCGATGGCAGGCAGGGTGCCTTGGGCGGCCATCATGACGAAGGCGTTGCGATGGCGATGGCCGCCGTGCTCAGCGCCCCGCCTCGACCGCATCGGCCAGCTCGGCCAGCGTGTGGAAGTGATGGTCGGGCACGGTGTGCTTCGACTCGATGGTGCCGCCGGAGCCCTTCTGCGCATGGCGGCGCTCGATCCAGCAGGTGGCGATGCCGAGCTGTTTCGAGATGCCGATGTCGTGGTACTGGCTTTGCGCCACGTGCAGGTTGTCCGCCTGCTTGAACCCCCAAGCGCCTTCGAAGCGGCCGCGGGCGTAGGCGAAATAGCGCGCGTCGGGCTTCTCGCACAGTGCGTCGTCGCAGCTCAGCAGCATGTCGAAGGGCGAGCCCAGGGTCTTGTCGAAATGCGCCAGCGCCCAGGCCTGCGCGTTGGTCATCGTCACCAGCTTGAAGCGCTTGCCGAGCCGCTTCAGCGCTTCCATCGAATCGGGGAACGCCGGCCACCGGGCGACCGAGTCGCGCAGGCCCTTCGCAATGGCATCCGTGTCGGGCAGGCCCAGCGCGGGGGCGACGGCGTGCCAGCAGCGCTCGAGGTCGTCGGGATACCAGCCGGCGCTGCCATCAGCGCGGGCTCGTCGGTAGGCGGCGAGGAAGTCGTCATCGCTCACGTCGGCATCGGGCGCCGCGCTGCGCAGGTAGGCGAGCATGCCGCCCTCGAAGTCGATCAGCGTGCCGACGACATCGAAGGTGAGGACCTTGAAATCTTGCAGTGACATGGGAAAGCTCCACGGATGAAGAAAGAGAGTTCATCGAGCATAGGAGCGCTCCCTGCTTGCGCAGGCCCGAACTGGGGCCGCGCTACGGCACAGGATGTCGTTGTCGGCGCCGGGCCGGCATCTTCTTGCGCGGGCGGTTCAGCTCCCCCCGGCGTGGCCCTTGTGTTGCGGCAGGTCGTCCGTGATCGTGAACCATGGAGCCTTCGAGCCGACGAAGATGTGCGCGCTCGGCCGGACGGTGGGCGTGTCGACCAGCGTGCCCAGCGTGACGTGCACGAACTGCCCGCCTCGCACGACCGAGCACAGCAGCGAGCCGCACTTGGCGCAGTGCAGGTCGCCCGCGTCAGGCTTGCCGTAGACCGTGATGCCGTCCTCGCCCTGTGTGATGGCGAACTTGCCGCGCTCGATGCCCGCGAAGGGCTTGAAGGCCGAGCCCGTCGCGCGCCGGCAGTCGGAGCAATGGCAGTTCAGCGCGTAGGCAAACTCATCCGCCACCGAGTAGCGGACCGCGCCGCACAGGCATCTGCCGGCGAGCATGCGCGGCCGGGAGCTCAACCCGCCAGGCCCACGAACACGTTCTGCACGTCGTCGTTCGCGTCGATGGCCGCCAGAAAGGTTTCGACTTCTTCCAGGTCTTCCGCGCTCAGGCTCGCCGGATCGACCGGGTTCTTCGGCTTGTAGCCCAGCTTGGCCGACAGCACGGTGAAGCCCTGGGCCGGCAATGCGCGGCTCACGAGGTCGAGGTCGGTGGGGTCGGTCAGGAAGACCGCCGCATGGCCTTCGCCGGCCGGCTCGAAGTCTTGCGCGCCGGCTTCGATGGCGGCCACTTCGGGGTCGGCGTCGGGCCTGGCGGGTTCGGCTTCGATCATGCCGACGTGGTCGAAGTCCCACGACACCGAGCCCGAGGTGCCCAGCTGGCCCTTGCGGAACAGCACGCGCATTTCAGGCGCGGTGCGGTTCACGTTGTCGGTCAGGCACTCGACCATCACCGGCACGCGGTGCGGCGCGAAGCCTTCGTAGATCACGTGCTCGAAATGCACCGCCTCGCCCGTGAGTCCCGCGCCCTTCTTGATGGCGCGGTCGAGCGTTTCCTTGGGCATCGAGACCTTGCGGGCCTGCTCCACGACCAGCCGCAGGCGCGAGTTGGAGGCCGGGTCGGCGCCCGCGCGCGCGGCGATCATGATTTCCTTGGCGAGCTTGCCGAAGAGCCGGCCCTTGGCATTGGCCGCCAGGTCCTTGTGTTTTGCTTTCCATTGGGCGCCCATGTCTGATTCCTCGAATGTGTGTTGCGGCCTTGTCTGGCTCTTTTGCAGAAAGAAGGGCTGGACGACCGGATTGGGGCGACTACTGTAGCCTTCTTCCCATGACCTCTTCACGAGCCACACCGTACTCCACGCCGTTCGAGGCAGGCAACGGCAACCAGACCACCACCTGGGCCGAATGCGTGGCCTTCTACCAGCGGCTGGCCGACCACTTTCCCGGCGTGCTGCACTGGGGCGAGATCGGCGTGTCGGACACCGGCGTTCCCCTTCACGCCGGCGTGGTCACTGCGGACGGCGTGTTCGACCGCGAGACGCTCAAGCAGCAGGGCCGCCCGGTGTTCTTCAACAACAACGGCATCCACCCCGGCGAGCCCGAGGGCATCGACGCCTGCATGGCGCTGGTGCGCGATTTCTGCACCCGGCCCGAGCAGCTCGCGGCGCTGGGCGGCACCGTGTTCCTGTTCATTCCGGTCTACAACGTGGACGGCTGCATCAACCGCCAGGACACCTCGCGCGTGAACCAGCTCGGCCCCGAGTCGTTCGGTTTCCGCGGCAACGGCCGGCACCTCGACCTGAACCGCGACTTCATCAAGTGCGACAGCCTCGCCGCGCAGGTGTTCAACAAGTTCTTCACCGCGTGGGACCCGGACGTGATGGTCGACACCCACACCTCCAACGGCGCGGACTACAGCTACACCATGACGCTGATCCCGTCCCAGCCCGACAAGCTGGGCGGCGGGCTGGGACAGTTCCTGCGCGAGAGCATGCTGCCGGCGATCTACGCCGGCATGGACCGGCGCGGCTGGCCAACCTGCCCATACGTGAACCTGCTGGCCGAGACGCCCGACGACGGCATCGAGGACTTCCTCGACCTGCCGCGCTTTTCCACCGGCTACGCGGCACTGCACCACACCATCGGCTTCATGCCCGAGACCCACATGCTCAAGCCCTTTGCCGACCGCGTGGCTGCCATGCGGACGCTGGTCGAGGTGGTGCTGGAGTTCACCGTGGGGCATGCGGCGCGCATTCAGGAACTGCGCCGCGAGGCCCGGGCCACCACGGCGCAACAGGCGCGCTGGCCGCTGGCATGGCGCAACGACCGCAGCCGGCCGGCGAGCTTGCGCTTCAAGGGCTATCGCGCGGTTCGCACGCCCAGCCGGCTGGGTACTTATGAGCGCCTGGCCTACGACCGCGGCCAGCCTTGGGAGAAGGACATCGTGCACTTCGACCGCTGCGTCGAAGTCGCGTCCGTCGCCGCGCCCAAGGCCTATCTCGTGCCCCGGGCCTGGCGCGAAGTGATCGAGCGGCTGGCGTGGAATGGCGTCGAGTTGCAGCGTCTCGAAGCGGACCGGCTGTTCGATGCGGCGCGTGTGTATCGCATCCGGAGCGTGGTCTCCCGCGCGAACGCCTACGAAGGGCACATGTTCCATGACGAGGTGGTGCTCGCTGCGCACACCGAGCCCTTCCAGGCGCATGCGGGCGACGTGTGGGTGCCGCTGGACCAGGCCAATGCCCGCTACGTGGTCGAGACGCTGGAGCCCGAAGCCCACGACAGCTTCTTCCGCTGGGGCTTCTTCAACAGCGTGCTGGAGAAGAAGGAAAACTTCTCGGCCTACGTCTTCGAGGACACCGCGCTTCGGATGCTGGAGGAAGAACCCGCGCTGAAGCGGCAGTTCGAGCAATGGAAGGTCGATCACCCCGACAAGCTGTCCGATCCGCAAGCGGTACTGGGTTTTCTCTTCGCCCATGGACAGCGCCATGCGGAGCCCGGGTGGCGGCGCTATCCGGTGGTGGCGCTGATGGCTTCCTGAGCGGCCTGTGCGCGGCAGGAGCAAGTTTTTCCAAGTCCTGGATGCGGGACACCCTTACGCTGCAGTCGTTCCACAACGCCCTCGGGCCATCACACATGCATTCCGCCGAATCGTCACGGCAGCAAGCCGGCATCTTTCATCGCCTGCACGCCAGGCTCGACCCGTTGGTCCTGGTGAACGCCTGGGACGCCGCCAGCGCGCGCATCGTCGAGCGCGCCGGAGCCACGGCCATCGGCACGACCAGCGCGGGCATGGCCTGGTCGCTCGGCTACGCGGACGGCGAGCGCATGCCGGCCAGCGAGTTGCTCGCGGCCTGTGCGCGCATCTGCCGCGTGGCGGGCGTGCCGGTGAGCGTCGACATCGAAAGCGGCTTCGGCGACAGCGCGCAGGCAGTGTGCGACGTGGCGGGCGCGCTGATCGACATGGGTGCGGCCGGCATCAACATCGAGGACGGCACGCGGCCGGGCACGCGCGAGCTGGCGTCGCCGGAGGTGCTGTGCGAGCGCATCGCCGCCATCCGCAAGCTGGACGCGCGCTTTTTCATCAACGCGCGCACCGACGCCTACTTCGTGCCTTGGGACGACCCGGCGGCGCGCTTCGAGGAGGCGAAGCGCCGCGCTCGGCTCTACGCGGCGGCGGGCGCCGACGGCATCTTCGTGCCCGGCATGTCCAGCCTCGAAGAAATCGCCGGCATGGCCGGTGCGGTGAGCCTGCCCGTGAACGTGTATGCGGGCTATGCCGGTGCGCCGCCGACCGAGGGCTTTGCGCGTGCCGGCGCGCGGCGCATCAGCCTCGGCTGCGGCCCGCTGCAGTCGGCGCTGGGGCTGGTCGGCCGCATCGCCAGGGAGGCCTTCGAGCATGGCCGCTTCGGCGCGATGGGCGAGGGCATGCTGTCGGTCGGTGAGATCAACGGGCTCTTCGCCGCCACGCCCTGAGCTCCGCGCCGCAAGGGCGCGTTCGGGTACAGTGGGCGCCCCTTGCCGCAGCCGACCCCGCCCGAACCCGATTCCCCGCACAGCATCCGCCTCGAAGCGGTGACGCTGGTGCGCGGCAGCCAGCATGTCTTCGAGGGGCTGACGCTCCACCTGCAGGAGGCGCGCATCGGCCTGATCGGCGACAACGGCGCGGGCAAGAGCAGCCTGTTCCGCCTGATCAGCGGGCTCGACCAGCCGCAGCAGGGCCGGGTGGTGGTGCATGGCTGCGACACGCAGGCCGACCGCAGGCAGCTGTCGAAGCACGTGGGGCTGATGTTCCAGAACCCCGACGACCAGATCATCTTTCCGACCGTGGCCGAGGAGCTGGCTTTCAGCCTCACGGCGCGCGGCGAAACGCGGCAGGCGGCGCGGCAGCAGGCGCGCGACTTTCTCGCGCGGCGCGGGCTCGAGGCCTGGGCCGCTCGCGCCGTGGGCGAGCTGAGCCAGGGCCAGCGCCAGCAGGTTTGCCTGCTGGCCTTGCAGATCAGCGAGCCCGCCACGCTGCTGCTCGACGAGCCCTTCGCCAGCCTCGACCTCCTGAGCCAGGCGCGGCTGGCCGCGCAGCTCGACGCCAGCGATCACCAGATCCTCGTGTCCACGCACCTGCTCGAACACGTCTACGACTTCGAGCGCGTGCTGTGGCTCGAACAGGGCAGGGTGCGCGCCGACGGGCCGGGCCGCGAGGTGTGCGAGGCCTACGCCGAGAACGTGCGCGAGCGCGCCGCATCGGAGCGGGGCCGCCGTGCGTAGCCTCTACTCGGAGCAGCCGACGTGGATGCATGCGATCGCGGCGTGGGTCAAGCTCGCGCTGCTGTCGGTGTGCGGCACGCTGCTGGTGCTGGTCGAACGGCCGGTGCACCTGGCCATCGCCTGTGCGGTGGTGCTGCTGATCTTCGCCTCGCTCGGGCCGCCCGCATGGCGCCGCGCGCGCATGCTGCTCGGCGTGGCGATCGCGGGCGGGATGATCGTCGGCTTCCACTGGGCGATGGGCACGACCCCGCTCGGCGTGGCCAGCGCGCTGCGCCTTGCCAGCGCGGCCACGCTCGCGCTGATGCTCACGCTGACCACGCGCTTCGAAGACCTGCTCGCGGTGCTCGAGGCGGTGCTGCACCCGCTGCAGCGCTTCGGCGTGCCGACCGAGCGGATCGCGCTCGGGCTTGGCCTGATGCTGCGCTTCGCCGAGAATTTCTACGTGCAGTGGCAGCGCCTCGACGACGCCTACCGCGCGCGCGCAGGCCACGGCGGCGGCCTGCGGCTGCTGGCACCGCTGACCATCCGCACGCTGCAGACGGCGGAGCGCGTGGCCGATGCGCTGGCCGCGCGGCTCGGGCGCTGAGCTCCAGTCCTATTCCTCGAAAGCGATCGCCATGACCACCACCACAGGCTCCCTCACTTCGTCCCGCTCGCTCTCCTACATCGCTCTGTTCGCGGCGCTGATGGCGGTGTTCGGCCTGATCCCGAAGATCGACCTGCCGTTCGGTGTGCCGATCACGCTGCAGTCGCTGGGCGTGATGCTGGCGGGCTGCCTGCTGGGGCCGCGCCGCGGCTTCCTGGCCATCGCGCTGTTCCTGCTCGCGGTGGCGCTGGGCCTGCCGTTGCTGCCCGGCGGCCGAGGCGGCCTGAGCGTGTTCGTGGGGCCGACGTCGGGCTTCCTGTTCGGCTGGATGTTCGGCGCCTTCGCCTGCGGCCTGCTGATGCGCCTGGCGGTGCGCCGCATGGCTGGCGCCACGGGCCTGCCGCTGCTGGCGGCGGCCTTCCTGTCGTCGGTGATCGGCGGCATCTTCGTGATCTATGCCTTCGGCATCGTCGGGCTGTCGTGGGTGGCCCACATGCCGCTGCCGAAAGCGGCGCTGGCCATGCTGGTCTTCATTCCCGGCGACCTGATCAAGTGCGGCCTCTGCGCGATGCTCGTGCAGACCGTGATGCGCGGCATGCCGGGCTGGCGCCTCGATCGCGACTGACCCGTCGATCTAGCCGCCGCGCCGTGTGAAGACGGTGGCCGAGAGGTAGTCCTTGCGCGGGCCGCGCACCGCGTGGCGGATCGTGAAGGAGCCGTCCGGCAGAAAGCGATAGCCGCTGTCGTAGGTGTCGGGCGTGCACAGGTGAGTGGCCGACCCCGCGAGCACATCGCCGTCGCGCACGATGCCGATGGCATGGAACAGGCGCGTCGGGCTCTCGGCAAAGTGCACCGCGAAGCCACCGGGAGTGCGCTCGAAGAAGTATTCGCGATGCCCGTCGAACTCCTTGCCGTCGGCCAGCCGGATCCGGCCCTCTTCGCGGTACTTCAGCATTCCAGTCTCAAGCGGCGTGAACACCGCGACGCCGCTCATGGAGGCCTGGCCCTCGATGGTCCGCTCCAGGTCCCACGCGCCTGCCAGCCCGTCGAAGACGGTGTCCGCAGTGCCCCAGGCCGCCAGGGGTGGGAGGGGTGGAAGAGGGGAGGCGGGCTCGCGCATGCAAAGACTCTACGGCAAGCCGCGATCTCCTCCGGAAACGGGAGATTGTTTCCAACGTGTGAACGCCGTGGTTCTGTTTGCTAAGGGTTTTTACTTAGATAACGACGCACAATTCATTTCACAGACCGGCCCCCAAGCCGATCTGGGTGAACAGGGCCCCGAGCGAGGTGGCCGCCCCCCGACGGGGCGGTGACCCACCCAAGACCGGTTCGAAATCATCCAAGTGCAAAAGAACTGAAACGAATTGAAGGACATCCAAATGACCGCCTCGAAGCTCCTCTCCGCTATCTCCATCGCCCTGCTGGCCGCTGCCGGCGCCGCCCACGCTGAATCGTACGAAGGCGTGCACCAGCTGACCTCGGCCGCCAGCCGCGCCGACGTCGCCGACCAGGCCGTGGTTGCTGCCCACAGCGCCAACCCCTACGCCACCGGCGCCGATGCCGGCCCGGCCCGCGCGATCGTCTCGACCGTCAGCCGCGCCGCCGTTCGCGCCGATGCCGTGGCCGCTGCGCACAGCGCCGATCCGTATGCCGAAGGCGCTTCCGCCGTTGCGGCACCGGTCTTGGCCAGCACGGTGGACCGCGCCGCGGTGCGTGCCGCCGCCCGCGCTGCAGCCCGCGGCGACAGCCTGCCGCTGTAATCCGCCGCGGCAGCCTCCCGCCTGGCGAAAGACAGAAACCGGGCCATGCGTTTGCATGGCCCGGTTTTTTTTGGCCGGCTCAGCCCGAAGGCAGTTCCCGCAGCGCCGCCACGAGGAAGGGCGGGCCGCCGGGCAGCGCCGCGTCGTGCAGCGTGATGAACCATTGCGTCGCGCCTTCGTGCGCTGGGCCCGCGCGCAGCGTCCACGCATAGACCCGCCGGCTGCCGCGCGCATCGTCGGTGGCTTCGCAATGCGCCACCGTTTCGCCGCGGCACTCGTCGACCAGCACGGCGTGGCCGTCGGGGTCGTGGCGGATCGCGCGCTGCATCAGGCGCACGCGGATGCGCTCCGGCGCCGCGGTGCGTTCGCCGTCCCGCGCGGGCGGCACTGTCGCGCGCAGGCGCTGGTCCAGCGGCATGTCCGCGCGGAAGCCTTCGCCGCGTTCAAGCGACATGTTTTCGAGTGCCACGCGCACGCGGCGGCGCTCGCGCAGCGTGGTCACGAGGAACATCACCGTCGACGCCGAGAAGATGCCGGAGAACGGCAGCCCCACCAGCAGCCAGAGCCACTGCCAGCCGCCGCGCAGCGACCACGTGACGGCCTGGAAGCCGAACGCGGCCATGAAGGCCAGCACCGCCAGCGCGACCAGCCATGCGATCCAGTCGGAGAACGGCTTCTGCATGCGCTCGGTGGCCTGTGGCGCGTCGGAGCACCATTCGGTGGGCACGTGTTCGTCGAAAGGCGGCAGCCCGGCCACGCGAGGGTGGGCGATCAGGTCGATGGAAGGATGGCGCTGCGGCATGAAGAGCCGCCGAGCATAGCCAGCCACAGGGGGCCGCGTTGCATTGCCTTGTCCTGGCGCATCCTTCATGATGGCGCGGCGCGGAAGGGGTGGCCGCAGGGGCTCATGCTTTCGCATTACTGCGCCGTCCTGGTGCGGTGGGCGAAAATAAACCGCTCCCGCCAACAGACAAACAAGAAAGCACGATTCGTCGCCGCCGATGCGGCAACCCAACACGCATGGCCCTTACTCTCGATCCCGAAGACACACGCGGACGCATCCACGATCTTGTGTGGAGCGGCTTCCATCCCGATGCCGACGTCGAATGGATGATCACCGACGAGTACCTCGATCCGGATGAGCTCTCCGCCGAGGACCGTGCCTGGGTGAAGGCCGAGGCCGCACGCGCCTGCGCCGCCAAGCGCGCGGCTGAATCCGGGTGGCCCGCGCAGACCGAATACGACCGGCTCGAAGCGGTTTTCGCGCAGCTGCGCGGCGAGAAGATCATTGCGCTGCATCGCGCGGGCAACACGCTGGCCGACGGCCACGACGACGTGCGCGAGCAGTGGCGCGCCGCGGGGCGGCTGGCCTCGGGCGTTCGCGGCTGCTGCTTCTATCACTCGCAGGACCTCGACACCGCGGTGCGCACCGGCCGCCTGCGCCTGGCCTTCAGCGGCGGCATGATCCCCGAGATCGAGCAGCGCGAAGCCAACACCGTGGTGGTGGGCCACCGCATCGTGGAGTTGCTGCGCGCGGCCGGCTTTGGCGCGCATTGGAGCGGCAACGTCGACGAGCGCATCGAAGCCGACCTCGGCCAATGGCGCAAGCGGAGCCCCGGCGCGTGAGCGTGATGACGCCATACCCAACCGAATAGCCCCTCGCGCGACGGCTTCGGCGGTTCGCGCCATGATCGCGCCATGATTCCGTTATCGATCCTCGACCTTTCCCCGATCACCGAAGGCAGCGACGCCGCGCAGTCGTTCCGCAACTCGCTCTCGCTGGCGCAGCATGGCGAGAAGCTGGGCTACACGCGCTACTGGCTGGCCGAGCACCACGGCATGCCGGGCATCGCGAGCGCGGCCACTGCGGTGCTGCTGTCGTATGTGGGGGCGGGCACGTCGACCATCCGCATCGGCGCCGGCGGCGTGATGCTGCCGAACCATTCGCCGCTCGTGATCGCCGAGCAGTTCGGCACGCTGGAGTCGCTGTACCCGGGGCGCATCGACCTCGGCCTCGGGCGCGCACCGGGCTCCGACCAGCGCACCGCGCGGGCCTTGCGGCGCAACCTCGAATCGGACGCGGACCAGTTTCCGCAGGACGTGATCGAGCTGATGGACTTCATGTCGAAGACGCCGCAGCAGCCGGTGCGTGCCGTGCCCGGCGCGGGGCTCGAGGTGCCGGTGTGGATCCTCGGTTCGAGCACCTTCGGCGCGCAGCTCGCGGCGCACCTGGGCCTGCCCTACGCCTTTGCCTCGCACTTCGCGCCGCAGCAGATCATGCAGGCCATCCAGATCTATCGCGAGACCTTCAAGCCCTCGGCGCAGCTGCAGAAGCCGTACGTGATGCTGGGCTTCAACGTGTTCGCGGCCGACACCGATGCCGAAGCCGAGTTCCGCGCCACCTCGTGGCAGCAGGCTTTCGTGAACCTGCGCAGCGGCCGGCCGGGGCGCCTGCCGCCGCCGGTGGAAAACTACCGCCAGAAGGTCGGGCCGGCGGAGAACGCGCTGCTCGACTCGGTGCTGTCGTGCTCGGCGGTCGGCTCGGTCGAGACGGTGAAGAAGGGCGTGGAAGCTTTCGTCGCACGCACCGGCGCCGACGAACTCATGATCACCTCACAGGTGTTCGACCATGTCGCCCGGCTGCGCTCCTACGAGCTGCTGGCCGAGGCGTTCGGGCAGACGAAGCGGTAGCTGCGGTCAAGCTGCCCGCTTGCGGGCTTCCTCGTCGACGAGATCCTTCTTCGAGAGCTTGCCCACGGGTGTCTTGGGCAGCTCGGCGCGGATCTCCAGCGCGCCGATCATCTCGTGCTTGCCCAGGCGGTTCTTCAGGAATGACTTGAGCTCGTCGAGCGTCAATTCGGGCGCGCCTTCCTTCAGCTTCACGAAGGCCTTGGGCGACTGGCCGCGGTACTCGTCGGGGATGCCGATCACGCAGACCTCGGCCACCGAGGGATGCTCGTACACCGCCTCTTCCAGCACGCGCGGATAGACGTTGTAGCCGCCGCAAAGCAGCATGTCCTTGGTGCGGTCGACGATGTAGAGGTAGCCGTCGGAATCCATCTTCGCCACGTCGCCGCTGCGGAAGTAGCCGTCGGCCGTCATCGACTCGGCCGTGGCCTTGGGGTTGTTCCAGTAGCCCTTCATCACGTTCGGGCCCTTGATGCAGAGCTCGCCAGCCTCGCCGAAGGCGGTGACGTCCTTCGAGGGATCGTCCAGGCTCACGAGCTTGATGCGCACCTGCGGCAGCGGCATGCCGCACGAGCCCGCCTTGCGCAGGCCGCGTGCGGGCGTGAAGGTGCCCACGGGCGAGGTCTCGGTCATGCCCCAGCCCTCGTTGAGGTGGCATCCGGTGAGCTCGAAGAAGCGCTGCTCCACTTCCACCGGCAGCGGCGCGCCGCCGGAGCCGCAGAACTTGAGCGAGCGCAGGTCCATCTCCTTCGCCTTGGGGTGCGAGAGGATGGCGGTGTACATCGTCGGCACGCCGGGGAACACGCTGATCCGGCTGGCGGCGAGCTCGTTCATCACCGCGTCGACGTCGAAGCGCGTGTGCAGCACCAGCGCCGCGCCCAGGCGCACGCCAAGCAGCATCGCGGCGCTGAGCGCGAAGATGTGGAAGAGCGGCAGCACCACCAGGAAGCGCTCGGTGCCCTCGGCCAGGATGGGCGGATCGCCCTTGGTCGATTCGTAGTACTGCGCCGAGGCCGACGTGAGATTGGCGTGCGTGAGCATCGCGCCCTTGGGCAGGCCGGTGGTGCCGCCGGTGTACTGGAGCACCACGATCTCTTCGGCGAGGTCGCCCAGCGGATAGGTCTTGTGGGCGCCTTCGCTCCTGAGCAGGTCGGTGAAGCGCACGTGCCGGTCGTCCACGGGCACGGGGGCGATCTGGCCGGCGCCCTGCAGCTGGGCCTGCACCTTGTCGCCCATGGCGCCGTAGTCGCCGAGGCTGCCGACCACCAGCGTCTTCAGGCGGGAGTTGTCGAGCAGGCGCGCCATCTGCGGGTAGAGGTTGACGAGGTCGAGCGTGACCAGGATGTCGGTGCGGCTGTCCTCGATCTTGTGGGCCAGCACGCGCTCGGCGTCGAGCGGCGAATAGTTCACCACCGTGCCGCCGGCTTTCAGCACGGCGAAGAAGGCGATCGGGTAGTGCGGCGTGTTCGGCAGGTAGAGGCCCACGTGCACGCCGGGCTTCACGCCCAGGTCCTGCAGGCCCTTGGCCGCGCGCTCGACGGCGGCGCCGAGTTCGCGGTAGGTGATGACCTGGCCCATGAACTCGACGGCGGAGCGCTCGGGCCAGCGCTCGACGGCCTCGTCGAGCATCTGCTGCACCGGCTTCACGGGCAGCTCGGCGTCCCAGCGCATGCCCGCGGGGTAGGCGCGTGTCCAGGGGAGGGTGTCGCCGGAATTCGAGGCGGTGGAAGGTGTGGCCATGCGTCTTGTCTCCGCTTGCTGTTGTCGTGAATGGCGTGGCGGGTCTTGCTGCCGCTTCGTCCGGAATCACTTTAGCGCCGGCCCTCCCGTCGATGGCCCGTGGGCTGACAAACCGGCGACACGGGTTTTCCCGATTTCCCACACGCCGGAAGCCCCTTCGACGGGGCTGGGACAATAGGGGGCTTATGGCAAAGCATCGGATCGTTGTGGGACTGAGTGGCGGAGTGGACTCCGCGGTGACGGCGCACCTGCTCAAGCAGCAGGGGCACGAGGTGGTCGGCATCTTCATGAAGAACTGGGAAGACGACGACGACAGCGAATATTGCTCGTCGAACATCGACTTCGTGGACGCCGCCAGCGTGGCCGACGTGCTGGGCATCGAGATCGAGCACGTCAACTTCGCGGCCGACTACAAGGACCGCGTGTTCGCCGAGTTCCTGCGCGAATACAAGGCCGGCCGCACGCCGAACCCCGACGTGCTGTGCAACGCCGAGATCAAGTTCAAGGCCTTCCTCGACCATGCCATGCGGCTCGGTGCCGAGAAGATCGCGACCGGGCACTATGCGCGCGTGCGCCTGAACGAGGGCACCGGCAAGCACGAACTGCTCAAGGGGCTCGATCCGTCGAAGGACCAGAGCTACTTCCTGCACCGCCTGAACCAGGCGCAGCTGTCGAAGACGCTGTTCCCGGTCGGCGAACTGCACAAGACCGAGGTGCGCCGCATCGCGGAAGAGATCGGCCTGCCCAACGCGAAGAAGAAGGACTCGACCGGCATCTGCTTCATCGGCGAACGGCCGTTCCGTGAGTTCCTCAACCGCTACATCTCCAAGGAGCCCGGCCCCATCAAGGACGACCGCGGCCGCAAGCTGGGCGAGCACCAGGGGCTGAGCTTCTACACGCTGGGGCAGCGGCAGGGGCTGGGCATCGGCGGCGTGAAGGAGAGGGGCGCACAGCGCGGCTCGGGCGACCATTCGCCGTGGTTCGTGGCGCGCAAGGACGTCGAGAAGAACACGCTGTGGGTGGTGCAGGGACACGACCATCCGTGGCTGCAGTCGTCGGCGCTGAAGGCAGACGATGCGAGCTGGGTCTCCGGCGAGCCGCCGGTGCCGGGCAGCTACGGCTCGAAGGCGCGCTACCGGCAGGCCGATGCGGCCTGCGAAATGGATGCCGGGGAAGACTCCGGCGCCGCCTTCGCCTTGCGCTTCGGTGAGCCGCAATGGGCCGTCACGCCGGGGCAGTCGGCCGTGCTCTACGACGGCGAACGCTGCCTTGGCGGCGGCGTCATCGTCTGACTCAGGGCGCCGAGCGCACCGATTCGTCGACGTGGACCACGTCCAGCGGGTGGCGCTTGCCCGCCAGATGGTCTTCGATGCACTGCAGCAGCAGCGGGCTGCGGTGCCGCGCCACGCTGGCGCGGATTTCATCCGCCGTCATCCAGACGGTGCGCACGATGCCTTCATCGAGCGGGCGGCCTTCTTCGAACGCGCCCAGCGTGCCCGCGAAGGCGAAGCGCATGTAGGTGGTGTCTTCGCCCCGCTCGGCCAGCGGCCGGGAGCGCGCCATGTAGACGCCGATGAGCGCCGTTGGCGTGAAATGATGGGCGGTTTCCTCGAGGGTTTCGCGCACGCAGCCCTCGGCCGGGGATTCGCCGGGGTCGAGGTGCCCCGCGGGCGTGTTGAGCCGCAGGCCATCGGCAGTCTGCTCCTCGACCAGCAGGAAGCGCCCGTCGCGCTCGATCACCGCGGCCACGGTGACGTTGGGTTTCCAGCGCGGGCCTGCTGCCATGTTTTCGGCCTTCTTATTTCAGCGCGTAGCCGCTGAAGCGCCAGACACGATCGCTGTCGAGGTGAAAGCTCACGAGTTCGCGCAAGGTGCCGTCGGGCTTGTTCGCGAAGCGGGTCTCGTATTCGACGCTGACGTACTGGCCGGCCGTATCGCCGTCGGCGTCGGCCACGATCTGGCGGTTGACCGACACCCAGATGCGCATCTGCGGTGCGCCGATCGGGGCGCGACTCCTGGCGATCTGGGTGGTGAAATCGTTGCGCGTCACGCGCTTGCGGGCGGCGGGGGTGGCGCCGTCCCACAGTTCGCCGGCCTTGCCCTGGTCGATCATCTGGATCGCCTGCATGCCGCCTCGCACCATGTCGCTGGCTTCGACCTCTTGTGCGGCGGCCGGGCCGAACCAGCTCCAGAGCAACGTGGCTGCGAGCAGCAATCGGATCATCGGGTTCATTCGTCTCAATCTTTCTGGGGGCTCACAGCCAATCCTGCAAGGCTGGGGGCGCAACGGTGGAAACCGTTCGAGACTTTAGCGTGCCGGAGATTCCCGGCTCAGCGCACGCCGGTCCCCGACAGCGCATCGGCCTCGATCGTTTCCAGCCTGTACCCCAGGCCGTAGATGGCCAGCAGCAGGAAACCATTCGCGGGGCGCAGGTCGAGCTTGGTCCGCAGGCGCGAGATGTGGGTGTCGAGCGATCGCGACAGCGCCTCGACGCCAAGGCCCCAGACGGCCTCGTGCAGGTGTTCGCGCGAGAGCAGCCGCCCGAGGTTCTGGAACAGGAACAGCGCGAGTTCGTACTCCCGGTTCTTCAACTCGACCTGCACCCCGCGAACCTTCAGGAGCCGCGAGGGCGGATAGAAGTGGTAGGGGCCGAAGATCAGCTCGGCCTCGTGCTGGGCCGGGTAGGAGCGGCGCAGCAGCGCATTCACGCGAGCTTCGAGTTCACCGGCGCGGGCGGGCTTGACCATGAAGTCGTCCGCGCCCGCATTGAGGCCTTCGACCAAATCTCCCTCGTCGTGCCTGTCGGTCACGAAAAGAATGGGAAGCCGGCTGTTGAGTTCGCGGCGAATGGACTTCACGACGTCGGGGCCCTTCATGTCGGGCAGATTCCAGTCGAGTATCAGCAGGTCGAAGGTCTGCCGGCGCATCGCCTGCAACAGCGCCCTTCCTTCCGTATAGGAATGGCACTCGTGCTCGAGTGCCGTCATGGTTTGGCTGATCCGCTTGGGTTGATCTACACCGTCGTCGAGTACTGCAATTCGCATTCCATCCCCTTCTTCCTCCTTCGTCAGTCTCGGTGAGCTGACGATTTGGGGTCGAAGTGTATCCATCTGCGACTAACGTAAAGTTCAAAGGCCGCAACTAATGCACGCAAATCGCATTTTCCAGATTAATTGTTAATAAATTTGGTCACAATTAGATGCAAATGGTGAATTGGATTGTGAATCTCATTAATGACTGTTAACAATTTTTTACTGGACAAACGGCCTTAATTTTCTTGGCCAGTCGAGGATGGGCGCGTGTCGCCTCCCTCGAACGCGCTATCGAATATCCGAATTCGCTATTGAATGAATAGCGGTGGCGACAACGTTCATCGGCACTTTGGGGCGAAAACCACAGAGCGTTTTTGCGACAACGAACGCTTGTAATCTTGCTGTAAGCTCTGCCCGCGTTCCGTTTGCCCCCTTGCTCTGAGGAGATCTCTATGCTGATAGGCGTGCCTGCCGAGACGACGGCCGGCGAAACCCGCGTGGCCGTTACGCCCGAGACGGTGAAGAAACTGGTGGCCTCGGGGCACACCGTACGGGTGCAGTCGGGGGCTGGCGTTGCCGCCAGCGTCACCGATGCCGCCTACCAGGCCGCCGGTGCCGAGATCACCAACATGAACGCCGCATTCGCCGCCGACATGGTGCTCAAGGTGCGCACGCCCACCGATGCGGAGACCGCGCTGCTGAAGTCCGGCGCCGTCGTCATCGGCATGCTCAATCCCTTCGATGCCGCAGGCCTGCAACGCCTGGCCTCCGCCGGTGTCACCGGCTTCGCGCTCGAAGCCGCCCCGCGCACCACCCGCGCCCAGAGCATGGACGTGCTCTCATCGCAGGCCAACATCGCCGGCTACAAGGCCGTGATGATCGCGGCCGACAAGTACCAGCGCTTCTTCCCCATGCTGATGACCGCCGCCGGCACCGTGAAGGCTGCACGCGTGGTCATCCTGGGCGTCGGCGTGGCGGGCCTGCAGGCCATTGCCACCGCCAAGCGCCTGGGTGCCGTCATCGAGGCTTCCGACGTGCGTCCCAGCGTGAAGGAGCAGATCGAATCGCTGGGCGGCAAGTTCATCGAAGTCTCCTACGACACCGATGAAGAAAAGGAAGCAGCCGTCGGCGTCGGCGGCTACGCCAAGCCGATGCCCGCGAGCTGGCTCGCGCGCCAGCAGATCGAAGTCGCCAAGCGCGTGGCGCTCGCCGACGTCGTCATCAGCACTGCACTCATCCCGGGGCGCGCCGCGCCGACGCTCATCACCGAGGACATGGTCAAGTCGATGAAGCCGGGTTCCGTCATCGTCGACATCGCCGCCGGCAAGGGGCCCGACGGCGTGGGCGGCAACTGCCCGCTGTCGGAGGCCGACAGGACCGTGATCAAGCACGGCGTGACCATCGTCGGCGAGACCAACCTCGCGGCGCTGGTGGCGGCCGATGCCTCGGCGCTCTATGCGCGCAACGTGCTCGACTTCCTCAAGCTCATCGTCACCAAGGAAGGTGCGCTGAAGATCGACCTCGAGGACGACATCGTCGCCGCCTGCCGCGTCACGCAGGACGGCCAGGTCACGAAGAAGTAAGCGAACACGCGAGGAGAAGAACCCATGGATCCCGTTTCCCATACCGTCATCAACCTGATCATCTTCGTGCTGGCCATCTACGTGGGCTACCACGTGGTGTGGACCGTCACGCCCGCGCTGCACACGCCGCTGATGGCCGTGACCAACGCCATCTCGGCCATCGTGATCGTGGGCGCCATGCTGGCGGCCGCGCTCACCGAAACCACTTTGGGCAAGACCATGGGGGTGCTCGCGGTCGCTCTCGCGGCGGTGAACATCTTCGGCGGCTTCCTCGTCACGCGGCGCATGCTCGAGATGTTCAAGAAGAAGGAAAAGAAGGCCGCACCGAAGGCTGACGCAGGAGCAGCCCAATGAGCATGAACGTCGTCACGCTGCTGTACCTGATCGCCAGCGTCTGCTTCATCCAGGCCTTGAAGGGCCTGAGCCATCCCACCACTTCGATCCGCGGCAACGTCTTCGGCATGGCCGGCATGGCCATCGCCGTGCTTACCACCGGCGCGCTGATCTACAACATCGCCGGCGGCCACCTCATGGGCCTGGCCTGGGTGCTGCTGGGGCTGGTGGCCGGCGGCGGCTACGGCGCCTGGCGCGCCAAGACGGTCGAGATGACCAAGATGCCCGAGCTGGTGGCCTTCTTCCACAGCATGATCGGCCTGGCGGCGGTGTTCATCGCGGTCGCGGCCGTGGTCGAACCCGCGGCCATGCTCGAAGGCATCGCCAAGGGCGCGCCCATCCCCACCGGCAACCGGCTCGAGCTGTTCCTGGGGGCGGCCATCGGCGCCATCACCTTCAGCGGCTCGGTCATCGCCTTCGGCAAGCTCTCGGGCACCTACAAGTTCCGCCTGTTCCAGGGCGCGCCGGTGCAGTTCGCGGGCCAGCACATGCTGAACCTCGTGCTCGGCCTGGCCATGATCGGGCTGGGTCTGGTGTTCATGTTCACCGAGAGCTGGCCGGCCTTCTTCGCGATGCTGGCGCTGGCCTTCGTGATGGGCGTGCTCATCATCATCCCGATCGGCGGGGCCGACATGCCGGTGGTGGTGTCGATGCTCAACAGCTACTCGGGCTGGGCGGCCGCGGGCATCGGCTTCAGCCTGAACAACGCGATGCTGATCGTGGCGGGCAGCCTCGTGGGCAGCTCGGGCGCGATCCTGAGCTACATCATGTGCAAGGCGATGAACCGCTCGTTCTTCAACGTGATCCTGGGCGGCTTCGGCGGCGAGGCGGTCAGCGCGGGCGGCGGTGCGAAGGAACAGCGTCCGGTCAAGAGCGGCAGCGCCGACGACGCGGCCTACATGCTGTCCAACGCCGAGACCGTGATCATCGTGCCGGGCTACGGCCTGGCGGTGGCGCGCGCGCAGCATGCGGTCAACGAGCTGGCGGAGAAGCTCACGCACAAGGGCGTGACGGTGAAGTACGCGATCCACCCGGTGGCCGGGCGCATGCCGGGCCACATGAACGTGCTGCTGGCCGAGGCCGAGGTGCCGTACGACCAGGTGTTCGAGATGGAAGACATCAACGGCGAGTTTGCGCAGGCGGACGTGGCGATCATCCTGGGGGCCAACGACGTGGTGAACCCGGCCGCGCTCACCAAGGGCACGCCGATCTATGGCATGCCGATCCTGGAGGCCTACAAGGCCAAGACCGTCATCGTGAACAAGCGCTCCATGGCCGCCGGTTATGCGGGCCTGGACAACGAGCTGTTCTACATGGACAAGACGATGATGGTCTTTGGCGACGCAAAAAAAGTAGTGGAAGATATGGGCAAGGCCATCGAATAGGCCGAAGGTCCACGCCCGCGCAGCGGGCGAGCTCTTCGCGGCGCCACCTCGTGCGCCGTTTTCGTTTTCAACAGTCCGACTCCCGGAGGAGACAAATCCAATGACCGATCGTCCCTGGCTCAGCAGCTATCCGCAGGGCGTGCCCGCCGATATCGATGCCTCGCAGTACACCTCGCTGGTCGCACTCATGGAAGAGAGCTTCGCGAAGTACGCCGACCGCACGGCCTACAGCTTCATGGGCAAGGACATCAGCTACGGCGAGACCGACAGGCAGAGCAAGGCCTTCGCAGGTTACCTGCAGAGTCTGGGCCTGGCCAAGGGTGACCGCGTGGCGGTCATGATGCCCAACTGCCCGCAGTACCCGATCGCGGTGGCGGGCACCCTGCGCGCCGGCCTGATCCTGGTCAACGTGAACCCGCTGTACACGCCGCGCGAACTCGAGCACCAGCTCAAGGACTCGGGCGCGAAGGCCATCGTCATCATGGAGAACTTCGGCACCACGCTGCAGCAGTGCATCGCAGCCACGCCGATCAAGCACATCGTGCTGGCCTCCATGGGCGACCGCCTCGGCTTCCTGAAAGGTGCGCTCGTCAACTACATGGTGCGCAACGTCAAGAAGCTGGTGCCCCAGTTCAGCCTGCCGGGTGCGGTGCGCTTCAACGAAGCGCTCGACAAGGGCGCGAGTGCTTCGGTGAAGCCCGTGGCCATCGGGCCCGACGACGTGGCCGTGCTGCAGTACACCGGCGGCACCACCGGCGTGTCGAAGGGCGCAGTGCTGCTGCATCGCAACGTGATCGCGAACGTGCTGCAGTCCGAGGCGTGGAACGAGCCGGTCATGAACAAGGTACCGGCCGGCGAGCAGCCCACCAGCGTGTGCGCCCTGCCGCTGTATCACATCTTCGCGTTCACGGTCGGCATGATGCTGAACATGCGCACGGGCGGCAAGCTGATCCTGATTCCGAATCCGCGTGACATCGCGGGCGTGCTGAAGGAGCTGTCGAAGCACACCATCCACAGCTTCCCGGCCGTCAACACGCTGTTCAACGGGCTGGCGAACCACCCCGACTTCAACACCGTCAACTGGAAGAACCTCAAGGTCTCGGTCGGCGGCGGCATGGCGGTGCAGGCCGCGGTCGCGAAGCTGTGGCTCGAGAAGACCGGCTGCCCGATCTGCGAAGGCTACGGCCTGTCGGAAACCTCGCCGTCGGCCACCTGCAACCCGACCAACAGCACTGCCTACACCGGCACCATCGGCCTGCCGCTGCCGAGCACCTGGCTCAAGCTGCTCGACGACGACGGCAACGAAGTACCGGCCGGCGAGCGCGGCGAAATCGCCATCAAGGGCCCGCAGGTGATGGCCGGCTACTGGCAGCGCCCCGACGAGACCGCCAAGGTCATGACGCCCGACGGTTACTTCAAGAGCGGCGACATCGGCGTGGTCGACGAGCGCGGCTACTTCAAGGTGGTCGACCGCAAGAAGGACATGATCCTGGTGTCGGGCTTCAACGTGTACCCGAACGAGGTCGAGGACGTGGTTGCACTGATTCCGGGCGTGCTCGAATGCGCCGCAGTCGGCGTGCCCGACGAGAAAACCGGCGAGGCCGTGAAGCTGGTGATCGTCAAGAAAGACCCTTCGCTCACGGAAGCGCAGGTGCGCGAATACTGCCGGGCAAACCTTACGGGTTACAAGCAGCCGCGAATCGTGGAGTTTCGTAGCGACATGCCGAAGACACCGGTCGGAAAGATCCTTCGCCGCGAGTTGCGCGACGCGAAGAAGTAAGGGTTCGGCCCGGTGAGGGCTGCGGCATCGATCTTGCATATTCGCGATCGATGTTTCGATTCCTCCTGACCCGCGCGAGCCTGCTGGTGCCGACCTTCATCGGCATGACGCTGCTCGCTTTCTTCCTCATCCGGCTGGTGCCGGGCGACCCCATCGAGACGATGGCCGGCGAGCGCGGGATCGACCCCGTGCGCCACGCCCAGCTGCGCACCGCGTACGGCTTCGACAAGCCGGTGATCGTGCAGTACGGCATCTACATCGGGCGCGTGCTGCACGGCGACCTCGGCAAGTCGCTGATCACGCAGGACACGGTGATGAGCGAGTTCCTCGCGCTCTTTCCGGCCACGGTCGAGCTCGCGGCCTGCGCCATTCTTTTCGCGCTGCTGCTCGGGCTGCCGGCCGGCATCCTCGCGGCAGTGCGGCGCAATTCCATCTTCGACCACGGCGTGATGGCCACCTCGCTCACCGGCTACTCGATGCCGATCTTCTGGTGGGGGCTGCTGCTGATCCTGTTCTTCTCGGTGCAGCTCGGGTGGACGCCTGTGTCGGGGCGCATCGCGGTGCAGTACTACATCGAGCCCGAAACCGGCTTCCTGCTCATCGACTCCCTGCGCGCCGGTGACATCGGTGCCTTCTGGTCGGCATTGCACCACCTGATCCTGCCGGCCATCGTGCTCGGCACGGTGCCGCTCGCGGTCATTGCGCGCATGACGCGCTCGGCCATGCTCGAAGTGCTGGGCGAGGACTACATCCGCACCGCGCGCGCCAAGGGGCTGTCGCGCTTTCGCGTGGTGGGGCTGCATGCGCTGCGCAATGCGCTGATCCCGGTCGTGACCGTCATCGGGCTGCAGGTGGGCGTGCTCTTCACGGGCGCCATCCTCACCGAGACCATCTTCTCCTGGCCCGGCGTCGGCAAGTGGCTCATCGAGGCCATCGGCCGGCGCGACTATCCGGTGCTGCAGGGCGGCATGCTGCTGCTCGGAGGAATCGTGATGCTGGTCAACCTGCTGGTCGACGTGGCCTACGGCGTCATCAACCCGCGCATCAGGCACTGAAGCCATGGCGACGACACAACAAGCAGTCCCGGCCGGCACAAGAAGCGCGGCGCCCCCAGGACCCTGGCGCGAGTTCTGGACGGCCTTCTCCGCCAACCGCGGCGCGGTCATCGGGCTCGCCACCATCGTCGTGCTGCTGCTGATCGCGCTGTTCGCGCCGTGGATCGCACCGCACGCGCCCAACGAGACCAACAGCGCCGTCTTCCTGCTGCCGCCAGCGTGGCAGCAGGGCGGTTCCGCGAGCTACCTGCTCGGCACCGACGCGATCGGGCGCGACATCCTCTCGCGCCTGATGCACGGCGCACGGCTGTCGCTGTCCATCGGCGTCGCGGTGGTGGCCATTTCGGTGGCCGTGGGCGTGGTGCTCGGGCTGATCGCGGGCTTCTTCCGCGGTGTGCTCGAGATCGCGATCATGCGGTTGATGGACATCGTGCTCACGATGCCGAGCCTGCTGATGGCGATCGTGATCGTCGCGATCCTCGGGCCGGGGCTGATCAACGCGATGATCGCCGTGGCCATCGTCGTGCTGCCGCACTATGTGCGCATCACGCGTGCGGCCGTCATCGCCGAAATTTCGCGCGACTACGTGACCGCTGCTCGCGTGAGCGGCGCCGGCACACTGCGCCTGATGTTCCGCGAGGTGCTGCCCAACTGCGCCGCACCGCTGATCGTGCAGGCCTCGCTCGGCATCTCGACCGCCATCCTCGATGCCGCCGCGCTCGGCTTCATCGGCCTGGGTGCGCAGCCGCCGTCGCCCGAATGGGGAACCATGCTGGCCGACGCGCGCGAGTTCGTGCTGCGCGCCTGGTGGGTCGTCACCTTCCCGGGCCTGGCGATCCTTGCGGCCGTGCTGGCCTTCAACCTGCTGGGCGACGGGCTGCGCGATGCGCTCGACCCCAAATTGAAACGATGAACAGTATCGACCGCCTCATTCCAGGGATACCGCGGAACCGGCTTTGCCGGGCCGCAGGTATCGCCCCCTGCAAGGGGGTTGGCGCAGCGACACGAAGTGCGCGAAGACTGGGGGTGAGATGAGTCTCCTGGACATCAAGGACCTGCACGTCGAGTTCCCGACGCAGGGCGGCGTGCTGCATGCGGTGGACGGCGTGAGCCTCACGCTCGAAGAAGGCGAGGTGCTCGGCATCGTCGGCGAGTCGGGTTCGGGCAAGAGCGTCACGATGATGGCGCTGATGGGCCTCGTCGGCTTTCCGGGCCGCGTGCGCGCCGAGCACATGCGCTTCGCGGGCAAGGACCTGCTCGGCATCTCCGACAAGGCGCGCCGCGCGTTGGTCGGCAACGAGGTCGCGATGATCTTCCAGGAGCCGACCACCAGCCTCAACCCCTGCTTCACCATCGGCTTCCAGCTCATGGAAACGCTGCGGCTGCACCTGAAGCTCGACAAGCGCGAAGCGAAGAAGCGCGCGACCGAACTGCTCGAGCAGGTGGGCATTCCGGCCGCATCGTCGCGCCTGGGCAGCTATCCGCACCAGCTCTCGGGCGGCATGAACCAGCGCGTGATGATCGCCATGGCCATCGCCTGCAATCCGCGCCTCCTGATCGCCGACGAGCCGACCACCGCGCTCGACGTGACCATCCAGGCGCAGATCCTCGACCTGCTGCGCGAGCTGCAGAAGGAGCGCGGCATGGCGCTGGTGCTCATCACGCACAACATGGGCGTGGTGAGCGAGATGGCGCAGCGCATCGCCGTGATGTACGCGGGGCAGGTGATGGAGCACCAGCGCGTCGACCGGCTCTTCGCATCGCCGCAGCATCCGTACACCGAGGCCCTGCTGGCGGCGCTGCCGGAACGCGCTGCGCCCGAGGGGCGGCTCGCCACCATCAGCGGCGTGGTGCCGGGCGTGCACGACCGGCCCGCGGGCTGCCTGTTCGCGCCGCGCTGCGGCTACGTCACCGAGCGTGCCTGCCAGGTGCGGCCGGCGCTGCGCGAATCGCAGGGCGCCGAGGTGCGCTGCCACTTTCCGCTCGGCGAACCGGGGCGCATGGCGGCCATCGCGCAAGACCCGCCGCGGCAACAGGCGATCGAGGTGCTGCCATGAGCGGGACATCGAACGCCGTTTCGACCGAAGTGGTCGTGGAGGCGAGCAACCTCCAGCGCACTTACGACATCCGCCGCGGGCTGTTTCGCGCGCCCGCGCACCTGCGGGCCGTGGGCGACATTTCCTTTCGCATCGAGCGCGGGCGCACGCTGGCCGTGGTCGGCGAGTCGGGCTGCGGCAAGTCGACGCTGGCGCGCATGGTCGCGCTGATCGAGAAGCCGACCGCGGGGCAGCTCACGCTGGTGGGGGCCGACGCGGTGAACCCGCCGTCCGAACGCAGGCGCGAGCTGCGCCAGGCCGTGCAGCTGGTGTTCCAGAACCCCTACGGCTCGCTCAATCCGCGCAAGAAGATCTCGACGGTGCTCGAGGATCCGCTCGCCATCAACACCACCATGGGCAAGTCGGAGCGCGCCGCCAGGGCCGGCGACATGCTCGCGCGCGTGGGCTTGCGGCCCGAGTACGCCAACCGCTACCCGCACATGTTCTCGGGCGGCCAGCGCCAGCGCATTGCCATCGCGCGCGCGCTGATGCTCAACCCGCGCCTCCTTGTGGCCGACGAGCCGGTGTCTGCGCTCGACGTGTCGATCCAGGCGCAGGTGCTCAATTTGCTGGCCGACCTGCAGGCCGAACTGGGCCTGGCGTACCTTTTCATCTCGCACGACCTGGGCGTGGTGCGCCACATCGCGCACGACGTGCTCGTGATGTACCTCGGCCACGCGGTGGAGCAGGGCCCCAAGTCGCGCATCTTCGCGCGGCCGCTGCATCCGTACACGCAGGCGCTGCTGGCGTCCACGCCGGGGCTCAGCAGCCGGCGCATCGTGCTCAAGGGTGAGCTGCCGTCGCCGCTGAGCCCGCCTCCCGGCTGCGTCTTCAGCACGCGTTGCCCGCACGTGCAACCGCGCTGCCGCGAGGAGCGGCCGCTGCCGCGCTTACTCGACGAACGTCTGGTGGCCTGCCACTACGCCGAGCAGTTTCTCGATGGTGCGGCCCCCGTGCGCGCCGATGGTCCCGTGCTCGCCGCGCCGTAGGCGGCGGCTTTTCTCAACCCTGTCTCGAGGAGTCCCCATGAAGACCCAGCCCACCGTTTCGCGCCGCTCACGAAGCCTGGCGCTCCTGGCGCCGACAGCGCTTGCAGCCCTTACCCTGGCCTGCGGCGCGGTGTCTGCCAAGACGCTGGTGTATTGCTCCGAAGGAAGCCCGGAGAACTTCTACCCCGGGATGAACACCACCGGCACCTCGTTCGACGTGACCACGCAGGTCTACAACACCATCGTCGAATTCGAGCGTGGCGGCACCAAGGTCGTGCCGGGCCTGGCCGAGAAGTGGGACATCTCCGCCGACGGCACGCAGTACACCTTCCACCTGCGCAAGGGCGTGAAGTGGCACAGCACCAGCAAGAGCTTCAAGCCCACGCGCGACTTCAACGCCGACGACTTCATCTTCATGCTCGAGCGCCAGTGGAAGGAGAGCGACCCGTTCTTCAAGGTCACGAGCCAGAACCACTCGTACTTCAACGACATGGGCATGCCCAAGCTGCTGAAGACGGTGGACCGCATCGACGACTACACGGTGAAGATCGTGCTCAACCAGCCCGAGGCGCCGTTCCTGGCCAACCTGGCGATGCAGTACGCCGGCATCCAGTCGAAGGAATACGCCATCGCCATGCTGAAGGCCGGCACGCCCGAGAAGGTCGACCAGGATCCGATCGGCACCGGGCCGTTCTACCTCGTGCAGTACCAGAAGGACGCGATCATCCGCTTCAAGGCCTTCCCGCAGTACTGGGGCGGCAAGGCCAAGATCGACGACCTCGTGTTCGCGATCACGCCCGACGCATCGGTGCGCTGGGCCAAGCTGCAGAAGGGCGAGTGCCATGTCATGCCGTACCCGAACCCGGCCGACCTCGACGCGATCCGCAAGGACCCGAATGTTCAGCTGCTCGAGCAGCCCGGCCTGAACGTCGGCTACCTCTCGTACAACACCACGAAGAAGCCCTTCGACGACGTGCGCGTACGCAAGGCCATCAACATGGCGATCAACAAGAAGGCCATCATCGACGGCGTGTACCTCTCGACCGGCGTGGCCGCGAAGAACCCGATTCCGCCGACCATGTGGTCCTACAACGACGCGGTGAAGGACGACCCCTACGACCCCGAAGCCGCGAAGAAGCTGCTGGCGCAGGCCGGCTTCCCCGACGGCTTCTCGACCGACCTGTGGGCCATGCCGGTGCAGCGCCCGTACAACCCGAACGCCAAGCGCATCGCCGAGCTGATGCAGGCCGACCTCGCCAAGATCAACGTCAAGGCCGAGATCAAGAGCTTCGAGTGGGGCGAGTACCGCAAGCGCCTGCAGGCCGGCGAACACCAGATGGGCATGCTGGGCTGGACCGGGGACAACGGGGACCCCGACAACTTCCTCTACACGCTGCTGGGTTGCGCTTCGGCCAAATCGGCCAGCGGCAGCAACATCTCGAAGTTCTGCTACCAGCCGTACGAAGACCTCGTGGTGAAGGCCAAGAGCGTCACCAAGCAGGCCGAGCGCGACGCGCTCTACAAGAAGGCACAGCTCATCTTCAAGGAGCAGGCGCCGTGGTTCACCATCGCGCACGCGGTGCAGCTGAAGCCGGTGCGCAAGGAGGTCGTCGACTTCAAGCTCAGTCCGTTCGGCCGCCACACCTTCTACGGCGTGGATATCAAGTAGCCGATGCACGCGCCCGTTGCCATCGTCGCCGCGATGCACGAGGAGTTGAGTGCGCTCCTTGCGCAGATGCCCGACGAGCAGCGCGTGCGCGTCGCCGGCCGCGACTTCTGGGTCGGCCACCTGCAGGGCCAGCCCGTGGTTGCGGTGCTCTCGCGCATCGGCAAGGTCGCGGCCGCGGTCACCGCCACGGTGCTGCTTGAACGCTTCGGCGTGCGGGCCCTCGTGTTCACGGGCGTGGCGGGCGGGCTCGCGCCGGGCGTGCGCGTGGGGGACGTGGTGGTCGCGACCGAACTGCTGCAGCACGATCTCGATGCATCTCCGATCTTCCCGAAGTACGAAGTGCCGTTGATGGGCCTGTCGCGTTTCGTTGCGGACCGCGTGATCGGCGATGCGCTGTCGGGCGTCGCCGCCAGCGTGCTGCGCGATCCAGTGGCACTGACGGGACGGGCGGCCGTCGACGAGTTCGGCCTGCAGTCGCCGAGGGTGCACCGGGGCCTGCTGGCGAGCGGCGACCGCTTCGTGTCGACCACCGCCGAGAGCGAAGCGCTGCGGCGCGATCTGCCCGATGCGCTTGCGGTCGAGATGGAAGGCGCGGCGGTGGCGCAGGTGTGCCACGACTACGGCGTGCCCTTCGCGGCCATGCGAACGATCTCCGACCGCGCGGACGACGAAGCGCATGGCGACTTCGCGCGCTTCGTCTCGCTGGTCGCGAGCCGCTACAGCCTCGCGCTGGTCGGCGCGTGGCTCGCCACGCTGCCGGCCGTCAGCTGAGCGAGGCGCCGCGACGCGGAATGTCGCGCAGCAGCGGCGGTATCGACAGTGCGAGCAGCAGCGCGGCCAGTGGCACGACGCAGACGAACCCCACGTACTTGAAGCCGAGCGCTCCCACCGCCCCGCCGAGCACGAACATGCCGACCAAGCCGCCAGCGCGG
>Ga0207709_10000680_pt1 | contig 27456 bp, 25 predicted proteins | sample KBSM34metaG_FD_184397 | JGI IMG/M metagenome (GOLD analysis project Ga0207709, IMG submission 184397) | Miscanthus rhizosphere microbial communities from Kellogg Biological Station, Michigan, USA - KBS M3-4 metaG (SPAdes) (version 2) | ecosystem: Host-associated > Plants > Roots > Rhizosphere >...
TGCCGGTGGAGCCGGAGGAGTAGAGCCAGAAGCCGGGGGCGTCGGAAGCGGTCTGCGCCGGCGATGCCAGGGGCGGGGCGGCGGCGAGCGCGGCTTCGAATTCCTGTGCGCCCTCGGGCAGGGCACCCGTGGGCTGCGACACGATCAGCGCCTGCACTTCATGGTCGCCGCGCGCCATCGCCTGCTGCAGCGTCGGCAGCAGTGCGCCGGACACCAGCACGGCCTGCGCGCGGCTGTGATCGAGCATGTAGGCGTAGTCGTCGGGCGTGAGCAGCGTGTTGACGGCCACGGGCACCACGCCGGCATAGAGGCAGCCGAGAAAGCTCACCGGCCAGTCGCTGCCGTCGAGCATCAGCAGCAGCACGCGCTCTTCGCGGCGGATGCCTGCCGCCTTCAACGCGGCGGCGAGGCGGCGCGCGCGGTCTTCGAGCTGGCCGTAGCTCAGCGTGCCGCGGTCGTCGATGTAGGCGGTGCGATCGGCGCGGCCGCGGTTGAGGGCGAACAGGTGCTCGGCGAAGTTGAATCGTGTGGGCAGGGTCATGGTCTTGTCTCCTTCGGCCGTGTCTCTCGTTCTAGAGGCCGAGTGCGGCGAGCACGCCGGGGCTTGCCTGCACCGCGCTTCGGCGGTGATAGAAATCGAGCGCGCGCAGGCCGCCCAGTTCGGCGCCGCCGCCTGCGCGGCCGGGACCGCCGTGCATCGACATCGGCATCACGTTGCCGTGGCCGGTGTGGGCCTGCGCCACCTCGGGGGTGATGACGTGCACGCGGCCGTGGCTCGGTGCGACCGACAGCGCAGCCTGCGCGAGCGCGGCGTCGTCGCTGCCATACAGGGAGGTCACGAGCGAGCCCTGGCCGCGGTGCGCAAGTGCGATGCCGTGCGCGAGATCGCGGTACGGCAGCAGCGTGGCCACCGGCCCGAACACTTCCACATCGTGCACGCGCTGCGCCGCATCGGCGTCGCGCGCGCCCAGCAGCACGGGTCCGATGCAGGCGGCGACCTTCGGGTCGGCATCGATGAGCGGCTTGTTGCGGCTGTCGTGCAGCACGGTGGTCTGCGTGGCCAGCGCGTCGAGGCCGTCGCGCACCGCATTCAGCTGTGCGCGGCTCACGAGCGAGCCCATGCGCACGCTCTCGCTGCGCGGATTGCCCACCGTGATGCCCGCGAGTTTGGCGCCGATGGCTTCGGCCGCGGCGTCGTACACCTCGGCCGGCACCAGGATGCGGCGGATGGCGGTGCACTTCTGGCCCGACTTCACCGTCATCTCGCGCACCACTTCGCGCACGAGCAGGTTGAAGGCCTCGCTGGCAGGCGCTGCGCCGGGCAGCAGCAGGGCGCTGTTGAGGCTGTCGGCCTCGATGTTCACGCGCACCGAGCGTTCGGCCACCGCGGGGTGCGAGCGGATCACCGCGGCCGTCTCGGCCGAGCCGGTGAACGAGGCCACGTCGAAAGGTTGCAGCGCATCCATCAATCCGGCCGAGCTGCCGCAGACGATGGACAGCGCGCCTGCGGGCAGCACGCCCGCGTCGACCACGTCCTTCACCATGCGCTGCGTGAGCCACGCGGTGGCCGTGGCGGGCTTCACGATCACGGGCACGCCCGACAGCAGTGCGGGCGCGGCCTTTTCCCACAAGCCCCACGAAGGAAAGTTGAAGGCGTTGATGAACAGCGCCACGCCATGCGTCGGCACCTGCAGGTGCTGCGACTGGAACACCGGCTCCTTGCCGAGCTTGACCGCGTCGCCGTCGCGCAGCGCGCGCACGTCGCCGAGCGTGTCGCCCCACTTGGCATATTGGCCGAGCGTGAAGATCGCGCCGTCGATGTCGACGGCCGAGTCGTTCTTCACGGTGCCGGAGTTGGCGGTGGCGATGTCGTAATAGGCGTCGCGGTTGGCCTGCAGCACTTTCACGATGGCTGCGAGCAGCCCGGCGCGCTGGCGGTAGGTGAGGGCGCGCAACGCATTGCCGCCCTGTTCGCGGGCGAAGGCAAAAGCTTCGGGCAGGTCGAGGCCGGTGGCGTCGACGCGTGCGAGCTCGGTGCCCAGGACCGGGTCGAACAGGGGCGTGCCGGCGCCCGATCCGCTTTGCCAGCGGCCGGCGACGTAGTTGGGAAGGAGTTCGGTCATGGGGTGAACTTGATCTGCCCTTCGGGCAGCAGATAGAGAACGAGTGCGCGGCCTTGCGCCACGGTCGGGCGGTGCGCGGTGCCGGGCCCGTAGACGCACCAGCCTGCCGAGCGCCCGTCGAAGGTGGCGTCGGCGCTGCCCTCCAGCGGCATGATCAGGTCGATCTCGCCGTTGGGGTGCGTGTGGTGCGGGCCGGCGATGTCCTGCATGTCGACCACGTCGACCGAGAAGCGGTGCAGTGCGTCCTCGGCCTTGAAGACGCGGCCGTACCGGATGCCGCCGCCCTCGCGCTCGCACAGCCAGCCTTCGGCGACGCCGCCGATGCAGGCCTGGCGCAGCTGCTCGAAGCGGGCGCTGCCTGCGCCGTGGGTGGCGTTGAGCCACTGGTCGAGCGCGCTGTCGAGCGGCCTGCCGGCGATCTCGGCGGTCAAGCCTGCAATCAGCTGGTGAAATGCTTCCTTGCCTGTGGCGGCGGTGCTTCGGTCGGACATCGTGGGGCCTCGAACTTTTGAACTACCTTGCAGAATCTCTGCGTGTGCAGTATCTTGCGTGTGGCCGAACGATAAGCATCGAGACAATGAGTGTCAAGCAATATAGTGCATCTATGGTGTTTACCCTGAGCGCGCACAATTCCGGTGAAGAACGAGGAATTGCATGAACGAGCATGTAGACGCGGTGCTGGTCACCGCGCCGGAAAGTGGCGGCCCCGGCAACGGCCTTGCGCCTGCAGGAGAGGCGAAGAACCCGCTGCTGGCGGCATTGGGCGATCGGGTGCGCAACCTGCGCGCGCAGCGCGGCCTCACGCGCAAGGCCGTGGCCGTTGCAGCCGAGGTGTCGGAGCGCCACCTCGCCAATCTCGAATACGGCATCGGCAACGCGTCGATCCTCGTGCTGCAGCAGGTGGCCGGCGCACTGCACTGCTCGCTGGCCGAGCTGGTGGGCGACGTGACGACCAGCTCACCCGAGTGGCTGCTGATCCGCGAGCTGCTCGAACACCGCAGCGAAGCCGACCTGCGCCGCGTGCGCGTGGCGCTCGGCGAACTGCTGGGCACGGCCTCTGTCGATCCGGCGCGGCACCGCCGCATCGCGCTCGTGGGCCTGCGCGGCGCGGGCAAGTCGACGCTGGGGCAGATGCTGGCGGAAGACCTCGAGATCCCGTTCATCGAACTGAGCCGCGAGATCGAGAAGCTCGCGGGCTGCAGCGTGCGCGAGATCCACGACCTGTACGGCACCAACGCCTACCGTCGCTACGAGCGCCGCGCGCTGGAAGAGGCGGTGCAGATCTACAGCGAGGTGGTGATCGCCACGCCGGGCGGCATCGTCTCCGACCCGGCCACCTTCAACGAGCTGCTCGCGCACTGCACCACCGTGTGGCTGCAGGCCGCGCCCGAGGAGCACATGGGCCGCGTGGCCGCACAGGGCGACACCCGCCCGATGGCCGCCAGCAAGGAAGCGATGGAAGACCTGCGCCGCATCCTGAACGGCCGCGCCGCCTTCTATTCGAAGGCCGACCTGTCGGTGGACACCAGCGGCAGGACCTTGTCGCAGAGCTTCCAGGCGCTCCGTGCGGCGACCCGCCAGTCGATGGGTCTGGGCGCTTGAGCTGAATCTTCGGGGTTCGCTCACGCCGGCGGGGTACCTTGCTCCGCGAATGTCCCCCGGCCTGCGGCCTCCTCCTTTATTTCGCCGCGCAAGGCACCCCGCCGGCGTGAGCGTTCGGAGCACTGGTTGATTGGCTGCAAACCAGCAGCGTGGCCTGCGCACTTCCCCGAATCCCCAGTCCAGCCCTAAATCTGAAAAAAAGTGCAGCAGGCATTGACTTGCCTACATGCATGCAGCATGATGCATGTCATCGGAGCAGTAAAGTGCACTATCTTTCCTGTTCACGGTTTCCGAACACTGCCCCACAGGAGACTTCCGCATGACCGACACCACCACGCTCCAGGCGCCCCCGCGCGTCGACTACCGCACCGAACCCGGCCAGTACCGCCACTGGTCGCTGAGCTTCGACGGCGCCATCGCGCGCCTCGTGCTCGACATCGCGGAAGACGGCGGCATCCGCCCCGGCTACAAGCTCAAGCTCAACAGCTACGACCTGGGCGTGGACATCGAGCTGAACGACGCGCTCAACCGCGTGCGCTTCGAGCACCCCGAAGTGCGCAGCGTGATCGTCACCAGCGGCAAGGACCGCATCTTCTGTTCGGGCGCCAACATCTTCATGCTCGGCGTTTCGGGCCACGCCTGGAAGGTCAACTTCTGCAAGTTCACCAACGAAACCCGCAACGGCATCGAAGACACCTCGAAGCACTCGGGCCTGAAGTTCCTCGCGGCCGTGAACGGTGCCTGCGCCGGCGGCGGCTACGAGCTGGCGCTGGCCTGCGACGAGATCCTGCTGGTGGACGATCGCTCCTCCGCCGTGTCGCTGCCCGAAGTGCCGCTGCTCGGCGTGCTGCCCGGCACCGGCGGCCTGACCCGCGTGACCGACAAGCGCCACGTGCGCCATGACCTCGCCGACATCTTCTGCACCAGCGTCGAAGGCGTGCGCGGCCAGCGCGCGGTCGACTGGCGCCTGGTCGACGCGGTGGCCAAGCCCGCGCAGTTCGCCGCCGCCGTGCAGGAGCGCGCCTCGCAACTCGCGGCCGGCAGCGATCGTCCCGCCAACGCCAAGGGCGTGGCGCTGACCCGCCTGGAACGCACCGACAGCGCCGACGGCATCGCGTATTCGAACGTCAACGTGCAGATCGACCGCAGCAAGCGCACCGCGACCATCACCATCAAGGCGCCCACCGGTGCGCAGCCGGCCGACATCGCCGCCATCGAAGCCGCGGGTGCCGCCTGGTGGCCGCTCGCGATGTGCCGCGAACTCGACGACGCCATCCTCAACCTGCGCACCAACGAGCTCGACATCGGCACCTGGCTGCTCAAGACCGAGGGCGACGCCGCCGCAGTGCTCGCGTCCGATACGGTGATGCTCGCCAACAAGGACCACTGGCTGGTGCGCGAAACCATCGGCGCGCTGCGCCGCACGCTGGCGCGCCTGGACGTGTCCTCGCGCAGCCTGTTCGCGCTGGTGGAAGCCGGTTCGTGCTTCGCCGGCATGCTGGCCGAGCTGGCCTTCGCGGCCGACCGCACCTACATGCTCGCGCTGCCCGACGACGCCGAGCGCGCACCGAAGCTCACGCTGAACGAATTCAACTTCGGCTTCTTCCCGATGGTCAACGACCAGAGCCGCCTGCAGCGCCGCTTCTATGAAGAGGCCGCGCCGCTCGAAGCCGCACGCACCGCCGCCGGCAAGCCGCTCGACGCCGACGAGGCGCTGAAGCTCGGCCTCGTGACCGCCGCACCGGACGACATCGACTGGGACGACGAGATCCGCATCGCCATCGAGGAGCGCGCCGCCATGTCGCCCGACGCGCTCACCGGCCTCGAAGCCAACCTGCGCTTCGCAAGCAAGGAGAACATGGCCACCCGCATCTTCGGCCGGCTCACCGCCTGGCAGAACTGGATCTTCAACCGTCCCAACGCCGTTGGCGAAAAGGGCGCGCTGAAGGTCTACGGCACCGGCCAGAAAGCCGGCTTCGACATGAACCGCGTCTGACAGAACAGCAGTCCGTACAACCCAAGGAACAACGATGAGCACGATCAACTACAGCGAGAAGATCCCCAACAACGTCAACCTCGGTGAAGACCGCACGCTGCAGCGCGCGCTCGAGGGCTGGCAGCCCAACTTCATCAACTGGTGGGACGACGTGGGCCCCGAGGGCTCGACCAACCACGAGGTGTACCTGCGCACGGCCGTGAGCGTCGATCCGCAGGGCTGGGCCCAGTTCGGCCACGTGAAGATGCGCGACTACCGCTGGGGCATCTTCCTGAACCCGGGCGACGCCAACCGCGAGATCCATTTCGGCGACCACAAGGGTGAAAAAGCCTGGCAGGACGTGCCCGGCGAGCACCGCGCCAACCTGCGCCGCATCATCGTGACGCAGGGCGACACCGAGCCCGCGTCGGTCGAGCAGCAGCGCCACCTGGGCCTCACGGCGCCGTCGATGTACGACCTGCGCAACCTGTTCCAGATCAACGTGGAAGAAGGCCGCCACCTGTGGGCCATGGTCTACCTGCTGCAGAAGCACTTCGGCCGTGACGGCCGCGAAGAAGCCGATGCGCTGCTGCAGCGCACCTCGGGCGATGCCAACAACCCGCGCATCCTGGGCGCCTTCAACGAGAAGACGCCCGACTGGCTCGCGTTCTTCATGTTCACCTACTTCACCGACCGCGACGGCAAGTTCCAGCTGGCCGCGCTGGCCGAGAGCGCGTTCGATCCGCTGGCGCGCACCACCAAGTTCATGCTGACCGAAGAGGCGCACCACATGTTCGTGGGCGAGAGCGGCGTGTCGCGCGTCATCGCGCGCACGGCACAGGTCATGAACGAGCTGAAGACTGACGACGTGCAGAAGATCCGCGCTGCCGGCTGCATCGACCTGGGCACCATCCAGCGCTACCTGAACTTCCACTACAGCGTGACCATCGACCTGTTCGGCGCCGACCAGTCGAGCAACGCCGCCATCTTCTACAGCTCCGGCCTGAAGGGCCGCTACGAAGAAGGCAAGCGCACGGACGACCACATCCTCAAGGGCCAGACCTACAAGGTGCTCGAGGTGAAGGACGGCCAGCTGGTCGAGAAGGACGTGCCGATGCTCAATGCGCTCAACGAAGTGCTGCGCGACGACTTCATCAAGGATTCGGTGGCCGGCGTCGGCCGCTGGAACAAGGTGCTCGAGAAGGCCGGCATCCCGACGCGCCTGACGGTGCCGCACAAGGCCTTCAACCGCCAGATCGGTGCGCTCGCCGGCATCAAGATGTCGCCCGAAGGCCGCGTGGTGAACGACATCGAATGGGCCGCCAAGCGCGACGAATGGCTGCCGAGTTCCGAAGATTTCGCTTTCGTGGCATCGTTGATGGGCCGCGTGGTCGAGCCGGGCAAGTTCGCCGGCTGGATCTCGCCGCCGGTGATGGGTATCAACCGCCAGCCGGTGGATTTCGAGTACGTGCGGTTCGGTTGATCTGGGATTTCGGTATTGCTCCTTCCCCCGCTGGGGGAAGGCTGGGATGGGGGCAAGCGGCGATAGCGCCCACGACAGAGGCCGCTTGCCCCCACCCAACCCTCCCCCAAAGGGGGAGGGCTTCAGGTTAGGAGAACAACATGGACATGGCCGTTGAAGCCGGGGTCATCAAGCAGCACCTGATCGACCCCGAGATCTGCATCCGCTGCAACACCTGCGAGGCGACCTGCCCCGTGAACGCGATCACGCACGACGACAACAACTACGTCGTGCGCGCGGACGTCTGCAATGGCTGCATGGCCTGCATCTCGCCGTGCCCGACGGGTTCGATCGACAACTGGCGCACGATGCCGGTGGTGCGCGCGTACTCGATCGAGGAACAGCTCACCTGGGAATCGCTGCCCGCCGAACTCTCGCCGGAAGAGCTCGAAGACGCCGGCGTGTCCGCTGAAGTGGCCGGCGACCCCGCGGCGGCCTTGCCCGCGCAGACGCAAGCCCAGGCGGCCGCCGAATCGATCGAGCCGGCCTTCAATTCGGCGCAATACGGCGCCACTGTGCCGCCCTGGTCGGCCGCGCACGCGTACACCAATCTCTTCCCGCCGAAGACGCCGACCACCGCCACCGTGGTGGGCAACTTCAACTGCACCGAGGCCGGCTTCGACAGCGAGACGCACCACATCGTGCTCGACTTCGGCGTGGTGCCGTTCCCGGTGCTCGAGGGCCAGTCGATCGGCATCGTGCCGCCGGGCGTCGATGCCATCGGCAAGCGCCACCATGCACGCCAGTATTCGGTGGCCAGCCCGCGCAATGGCGAGCGGCCCGGCTACAACAACGTCTCGCTCACCGTGAAGCGCGTGACCGAAGACCACCAGGGCGACGCCGTGCGCGGCGTGTGCTCCAACTACGTGTGCGACCTGAAGGTGGGCGACACGGTGCAGGTGGTGGGGCCCTTCGGCTCGTCGTTCCTGATGCCGAATCACCCCAAGTCGCACATCGTGATGATCTGCACCGGCACCGGCAGCGCTCCGATGCGCGCCATGACCGAATGGCGCCGCCGCCTGCGCAAGAGCGGCAAGTTCGAGGGCGGCAAGCTGATGCTGTTCTTCGGCGCGCGCACGCAGCAGGAGCTGCCGTACTTCGGCCCGCTGCAGTCGCTGCCCAAGGACTTCATCGACATCAACCTCGCGTTCTCGCGCACGCCGGGGCAACCCAAGCGCTACGTGCAGGACCTGATGCGCGAGCGCGCCGCCGACCTGGCCGCGCTGCTGAAAGATGGCGCGAGCCACTTCTATGTGTGCGGCCTGAAGAGCATGGAAGAAGGCGTGGTGCTCGCACTGCGCGACGTGGCGAAGGAAGCGGGGCTCGATTGGGACACGGTCGGTGCTGCCTTGAAGCGCGAAGGCCGCCTGCACCTCGAAACCTACTAGGCCGCGGCGGATGAAGTTCGCCGACTTCCACGCGGGGCAGGTCATCGAGGCCGGGCCCTACGTGCTCACCGAAACGGAGCTCCTGCAGTTCGCACGGGCCTACGACCCGCAGTGGTTCCACACCGATGCAGAGGCGGCGGCCGGCAGCTCCTTCGGCGGGCTGATCGCCAGCGGCTGGCACACGTGCTCGATCGCGATGCGGCTGGCCGTCGACGCAGCGCTTGCCGGTTCTGAATCGTTCGCCTCGCCGGGGCTCGATCATGTGCGCTGGCCGAATCCCGTGCGGCCCGGCGATGCGCTGCGGCTGGTGGCCGACGTGACCGAGGTGCGCCGCTCCGAAAAGCGCCCGACGCTCGGCATCCTGCGCTGGCGCTGGCGGCTGTTCAACCAGCGCGAGCTGATGGTGCTCGACGTGGCGGTCACCAGCCTGTTCAAGCTCAAGCCGGCCAACTGAGGCGTTCGCCCGAAAAAAAGCCCGCAACGCGCGAGCGCTGCGGGCTTTTGTCCGGCCGGGGCCGGCGGGCCGATTACTTCTTGATGTCGACGGCGCCCGAGCCCTGCGCCTTGCCGCTCGCCTTCGCGCCAGCGCTCCCCGGCTTCACGGCATTGGTGGCCGAACCCACGGCGCCGGTTGCGCCATTCAGCGTGCCGCCCACGGTGTTCGTTACGCCGCCTGCCGCATTCGTGGCACCGCTGACGGCGCCAGTGGCACCGCCCAGCACGCCACCGACGGCGTTGCCCACACCGCCTGTCGCGCTGCCGGCCGTGTCGGACGTGGCAGCGCCGGCATTCGTGTTCGCGCCTGCGGCCGCACCTGTGCGTGCCGCGGCACCGCCATGGGTGGAGCCAGCGCCTGCGGCGCCCGAGGTGTTCACGTCTGCATTGACCCCCACGCCGACCCCGACGCCTTGCGCCTGGGCTGCGCCGCCGATGGCCAGGAGGCCGGCGAGCACGGCGCCGAGGAAGATGCGGTTGTGTTGCTGTTGCTTCATGGGTGACTTTTCCTTTCGTAGCTGGTCACGATTTCAAGAACCGACCGGGGTTCGGTCGGCTCGGGTGCAACCATGGCCGGGCCGGCCTTTGTCGCCATGTGCGCCACAGCCGCCCACGCGTGTGGGAACTGGCTGTCGGCGAAACAGGAGGCTCGAACGTTGCCCCCGCGGCGCGAATCATGGCAGCAGATGCGTGCTGAAGAAGGCCGTTGTCTTCTGGTTAACTTCCGGTAACACGCCGGCGCGGTCGAAGCCCGGCGGGTCGTTGAGCAGGTCGCCGATCAGTCCCGTGAGGTCCGGCGGTAGCGGAGACAACAGCGAGCCGTGCCCGCCGGTCGGCATGTCCGCGATCAGCTCGCAGCGCGGCAGGCAGGCCGCAAGCACCCGGTCGCTGTGGAAGCGCGGGATCAGCCAGCGGTCCTGCGCGGCGGTGATCAGGCCAAGTGGTACGCGCGGCGCCGCGAGCGAGGCCATGTCGAAATCGGCCGAACCCGGCACGCCTGCAACGATGGCGGCGATGCGCGGATCGGTGTGCTTGCGCGGCGCGGCGTCGTCGCCGAAGCGGTGGCGGATGAGGAGCAATGCGGCCCATTTCTTGATGCCGTCGAGCGGTCCGCCGGTCAGCCGCGTGATGAGGCCGACGCAGGACTGGAAGTCGTTCACCAGGTCGACCTCGCAGTGCTGCGCGAACGCGGCCGGCGACCAGCGCCCGCCCGCGAGGCTCAGGGCCGTGTGGCCGCCCGCCGACATGCCGTACATGCCGACCCTGTCGAGCCGCAGCAGCGGCGCGAAGCGTGGGTCGCGCGCCACCGCGTCGATGGCGCGCGACACCTCGGCCGGGCGCATGGTCCAGCTGTCGGGACCGGGGTTGCTGTCGTCCTTGTAGTTGTCGGCCTTGTGCTCGGGCATGGCGACGACGAAGCCGGCCTCGACGAGGCCGCGCGCGATGTCCGCGTGCACCCAGGGCGCGCCGCCCGAGCCGTGCGAGACGATCACCAGCCGGCCATTGCCGGGTGCCGGCTTGCCCTGCGCGGCCACGTCGAGCGTGAAGCGGGCACGCCGGGTCGGCTGGGGCGCGTCGGTGGACGGATAGAACACCGTGACCGGGCCGTCGCCGGGCGCGGCGGGAAGTTCCGCCATGCCCATCGAGGCTCGCGCCCAGCCGCAGCAAAGCGCGAGGAGCAGGAAGAAGAGAGAGGAAAAAGAAAGACGTCGCATGGGGTGGTTCCTTGCCTTTGAAGGCCCGCACGATGCCGGGACGCCGCCGCCGAGTCTTGCCGAAAGCCGCAAGCGCGGCTTTCGGCAAGAGATTTCAGGATCCGGCCAGCTTCTGCCTGCGGAATTCGGTGGGCGTGAGGCCGGTGGCGGCCTTGAACGCGCGGTTGAACGGGCCGATGGACTGGAAGCCCGCGGTCAATGCGATGGTCAGCACCGGCAGCTCGCGCTTGGAAGAATCGGCCAGCGCCGCCATCGCCTCGGCCAGGCGGAGGCCGTTGACGAAGGCGTTGAAGTTGCGATGCCCCAGCCGCTGGTTGATGAGGCGGCGCAGGCGGTATTCCGGCACCGACAGCCGGGCGGCCAGGCCGGCGATGCTCAGGTCTTCGCTGCGGTAGGCATGTTCCACCGCCATGGCGTGCCGCAAGGATTCCGCGAGGCGGTCCTCGGCGGGGTCGGGGGCTTGTTCGGGCTCGGGTTCCGCAGGCGCGACGGGGACTGGTGCGACGGTCTCTTGCGCAGGAATCGCAACGGGCGCCCGTGAAGCCGGAAACAGCTCCGACCCCGCCAGCCGCACCATCCGCCATGCCACCACGGCCACGATCAGCAGCAGCATCGCCACATCGGCCGTCGCCGACAGGCTCGACAGCCGGCCCTGCGGCGAGGCCAGCCGCACGGCCAGCATGCCGATGCTGTAGCCGACGCCCGCCACCACGATGAACGCGCGCAGCCGGCGCCGTCCCTCCACCAGGTCTGCCCGCCACTGCGAAGCCGCCGCCATCGCGGCCAGCACCGCGAACACCAGCGGCACCGCGCGCTGCAGGCCCAGCGTCACCGGCGCGAGCACCGAGGCGCTGCCTGCCACGACCGCGCAATTGAGCGCGGCCAGCGCCGCCACCGCGAGCCACGCGGCGACGTGCATCGGCCGCAGCCGGAAGTTGTCGTCGAACAGCGCTTGCACGAACACCCAGAACAGCACGGCGTTGCCGACGGAGACCGAGACAAAGGGCGCCTGCCACCCGCGCGACACGAGCGCTTCGAACAGCGGCGTGGAACCGATGGCCTGCACGCACAGGCCGAGCGCGAGCAGCACGCCCGCGCGCGCGACCGGCAGGCGAGGACGATCGCGCCCGAGGACCAGCGCGAGCACCAGCAGCAAGGCCAGCAGCACGCCGCGCAGGGCAGCGTCGAGAAGGGTGGTCGGTGTGGGCGTCATGGCGGGGTCGATTCTCGTGCCTGTGCCGTGACAAGCGATGCGGCATGCCGAACTCCCGAAGACCCTTCGGCATGTCATGGAAAACTTATGCAACTAATAATGTTGCATGAAACGAGACAGCAGGCTTTCGGGCGTTCTCCATGTGCTGCTGCACATGGCCGAGATGAAAGGCCCCGTCACGTCCGAGGCGCTCGCGGCCGCGATGCACACCAACCCGGTCGTCGTGCGCCGCGTCATGGCCGGACTGCGGCAGTCGGGCTTCGTCAGTTCGGCCAAGGGCCATGGCGGAGGCTGGGTGCTGTCGTGCTCGCTCGCGGCAGTCACGCTGGGCGACATCCACAACGCCGTCGGCGCGCCCGCGCTGCTGGCCATGGGCAACCGCACCGAGAGCCCGGGCTGCATCGTCGAGCAGGCCGTGAACGCGGCGCTCGACGGCGCCTTCCAGGAGGCCGAGGCGCTGCTGCTGAAGCGCTTCAACAGCATCACGCTGGCCGATCTTTCCAGGGACTTCCACCGCCGCATGACAGGCGGCGGCTTCACATTGAAGGACATCGAACATGCGCCATGACGCTCTGATCGTGGGCGGCAGTTTTGCCGGCCTTTCCGCTGCGATGCAACTGGCTCGCGCGCGCAGGAACGTGTGCGTCGTCGACGCGGGCGCGCCGCGCAACCGCTTCGCCGCCGCGTCGCACGGCTTCTTCGGGCAGGACGGCACGCCGCCGCTGGAGATGATTGCCGGCGCGCGCGACAAGCTGCTCGCCTATCCATCCGTCGAGTTCATCAAGGGCAGCGTGGTGGCCGGGAGCGCGGACGGCGCCGGAGGCTTCACGGTGTCGCTGCACGGCGGGGAAGAGATCTCGACGCACAAGCTGCTGCTGTCGTTCGGCGTGCAGGACGGCCTGCCCGACATCGCCGGGATCGGCGAGCGTTGGGGCAAGAGCGTGCTGCACTGTCCCTACTGTCATGGCTACGAGTTCGGCGGCCGCTCGCTGGGCTTGCTTTTCCACAGCGGCGCGCCGGCGGACCACGCGCTGCTGATCGCCGAGTGGGGCCCGACCACGCTCTTCCTCAATGGCGGCGAAGGGCCCGACGCCGAGGTGCGTGCGAGGCTGCGGTCGCACGGCGTGGCCATCGAGCCGGGACGCATCGCCGGCCTGGAAGGACAAGGGACGGATCTTGCCGGCGTGCGCATCGACGACGGCCGGCTCGTGCCGGTCGAGGCGATGTTCGTGGCGCCGCACACGCGCCCGGCCAGTCCGCTCGCCGAGCAGCTCGGCTGCGCCTTCGACGACGGTCCGATGGGCCGCGTGCTGCGCGTCGACACTATGAAGATGACGACGGTGCCCGGCGTCTATGCGGCAGGCGACCTCGCCATGACGTTCAGCAATGCCACGCTGGCCTCGGCCGATGGGTTGATGGCCGGCGTGTCGATGCACCGGTCGCTGGTATTCGGTGCTTGAACGAACTTTTTTCTCGGGCTCGGTAAAAACGGTCTCAATTCACCCTATAATCGAGGGCTCCACGCGGGAGTAGCTCAGTTGGTAGAGCGCAACCTTGCCAAGGTTGAGGTCGAGAGTTCGAGACTCTTCTCCCGCTCCAGATTAAAGAAAAGGCCACCTCATCGGGTGGCCTTTTTCTTTGGTGCTTCTGCTCAACTCCTGGCCGGCAGCACCGTTCCACGGCTTTCCCCGAAACCGATGCGCGCATGCCCCGGCTTCTCGCACCAGCCGCGCAGCAGCACCGCATCGCCGTCTTCAAGAAAACCACGCTGCTCGCCATTGGCCAGCGTCACCGGGCTTTGCGCTGCGCGCGTCAGCTCGATGATTGCGCCGGCCTCGCCCGCGCCGGGCCCCGAGATCGTGCCGCTGCCGAACAGGTCGCCCGGGTTCAGGCTGCAGCCGCCCATCGTGTGGTGCGCCACCATCTGCGCGACGCTCCAATACTGGTGCCTGAAGCTCGTGGACGACAGGCGCGACGGCCCGGCCTTGTCCTTGCGTGCCTTCTCGCTTTCGAGCCAGACCTCCAGGCGGATGTCGAGCGCGCCGCTCTCGCGGTTCGCCGCACTTTCCAGATACGCGAGCGGCTGGGGTTCGTGGGCCGCCCGCGTCCAGGCCTGGCGGTAGGGCGCGAGCGCTTCCATCGTCACGATCCATGGCGAGATCGTGGTCGCGAAGTTCTTCGCCAGGAACGGCCCGAGCGGCGCCATCTCCCAGAACTGGATGTCGCGCGCCGACCAGTCGTTGAGCAGGCAGATGCCGAAGATGTGTTCGTCCGCGCGTTCGAGCGGAATGGGTTCGCCCTGCGGGTTGCCGATGCCGATCCACACGCCGAGTTCCAGCTCGTAGTCGAGCCGCGCGCAGGCCTGGTACGTGGGCGCCTTCGCGCCCGGCGCCATCGCCTGCCCCATCGGCCGGTGAAAGCGCTGGCCGCTCACGCCGATGGTCGACACCCGCCCGTGGTACGCAGTCGGAATCCAGCGGAAGTTGGGCGTCACGTCGCCGTCGGGGTTCATCAGGCGGCTGATGTTCAGCGCATGGTCGATCGATGTGTAGAAGTCGGTGTAGTCGCCGATGCGCGCGGGCACGGTGTATTCGACCTCGGCCTGCGGCACCAGGCATTCGCGCACGGCCTGCACCGAGGCCACGGGCGCGTCGTTCTTCAGCAGGTCGAACAGTGCGTGGCGCAACGCCTTCCACGCGGAGCGGCCGAGCGCGAAGAAGTCGTTCAATGCCGGCAATGCGGCGGCGCGCGCCGCGTCGAGCGCCAGGCCGTCGAGCTGCTGGCGCGCGACCAGCGCGGCGAGGTCGAGCACCTCGCCGCCGATGGCGATGCCGCCGCGAAACGGCTCGGCGCTGCCCGCGCGGCGGAACACAGCGTGCGGCAGGTTCTGGATCGGGAAGTCGCCGCCTGCCGCATTGGCCGATTCGACCCAGCTGCGCGCGTGGAGGTCGTGCGTGCGGTTGAGCGCGTTCATGAATCGGCCCTCACACCGACGCCATCAGCGCATCGTCGAAGATCGCCACCGCGCGCGTCCACCCGGCCGACGCGCCGCGGATCTTGTGCGGGAAGCAGCTGATGAAGAAGCCCGTGGGCGGCAGCGCCTCGAGGTTGTGCAGCTTCTCGATGTGGCAATAGCCGATGTCGCGCCCGGCCTTGTGGCCTTCCCAGATCAGCGAGGCGTCGTGCGTCTCGCCGTACTTCTTTGCGGTGTGCACGAAGGGCGCGTCCCAGCTCCATGCGTCGGTGCCCGTGAGGCGCACGCCGCGTTCCAGCAGGTACATCGTCGCCTCGTAGCCCATGCCTGCGCCGGCCGACACGTAGTCCGGATGGCCGTAGCGCGAACCGGCGCGCGTGTTGACCACCACGATCTCCAGCGGGCTCAGCGTGTGGCCGATGCGCTTGAGTTCGGCCTCGACGTCGTCGGCCGTGACCACGTAGCCATCGGCGAAGTGCCGGAAGTCGAGCTTCACGCCCGGCTGGAAGCACCATTCGAGCGGCACGTCATGGATGGCGATGGCGGGCTTCTTCTCACCCAGCGCCTTGTCCATGGTCGAGTGGAAGTGATAGGGCGCATCGAGGTGCGTGCCGTTGTGCGTCGACAGCTGCACCAGTTCCACGGCCCAGCCTTCGCCGTCGGGCAGGTCTTCCTTTTTCAAGCCGGGAAAGAAGGGTTCGATCTGCTCGTAGGTCTGCTCATGCGTGAAGTACTGGATCTTCGGCGCGAAGGCCGGTGGATCGGAGAGCACATCGTTTTCGAGAAAGATCGAGAGATCGACGAATTTGCGTGGCATGAAGAGGCTCCTTGTGGGGTGTTCGTGTTTGGGGAGAGAAGCAATCGGGGAGTCAGGGGCGCTGCCAACGCAGCAGCCGTTGCTCGGCAAGGGCCAGCAGCGCGTTGCTCACGAAGCCGATGAGTCCGAGCAGCACGATGCCGGCGAACAGGTCGCTCGCGCGGAAGGCGCGCGCCGCCAGCAGGATGGCCTGGCCCAGGCCGTTTTGCGAGGCGATCATTTCGCCCACCACCGCGACGACCAGCGCGATGGTCAGCGCGAGCCGCATGCCGGCCAGGATGTCGGGCATGGCGTTGGGCAGGCCCATCTTCCAGGTGTACGCCGCGCGCGACATCTGCAGGCAGCGCGCCACTTCCGAAAGGCGTGGCTCCACGGCCGCGAAGCCGTGCACCGTGGCCAGCAGCACCGGCCACATCGCGCCGAATGCGACCACGAAGAGCACCATGCCGGGGTTCAGCCCGAAGATGGAGATGGCCAGCGGCAACAGCGCCGAGGCGGGCAGCGGGCGGATGAATTCCAGCGTCGGCTGCACCCACGCACGCACCTGGGGCGATACGCCGATGGCCGCGCCCAGCAGCACGCCGAAAAGCGACGCGAGCAGCCAGCCTTCGACCATGCGGCCGACCGTGGCCTGCGTGAAGGCGAGCAGTTCACCGTTGCCTGAATTGCCCGAAGAGAGATTGAGCCCTTCGAGCAGGCTCGCAAACGTGGCCTGCGGCGTCGGCAAAAACACGCGGCTGACCCAGCCCGCGTTGCTCGCCACCCACCACAGCGCGACCAGTGCGAGCAGCATGCCCACCGACCCCAGCCACCCCAAGCCGAACCGGTCGTTGCGGTGGTTGTTCATGGCTGCACCCCCATGCGGCGTGCGACCCAGGCCTGCAGCCGCACCATGCCCGCGTTGACCGCGAAGCCGACCACGCCGATCCAGCCCAGCCACGCGAGCATCAGCGCGGGGTCGAAGCTCTGCTGCGCGATCATCATCGCGTAGCCCATGCCGTTCGGATTGGCCGCGATCTCCACCGTCACGGCCACCACCAGCGCCACCGCCACGCCCAGCCGCAGCGCGACGAACAGGCGCGGCACGATGGCCGGCAGCACGATCTTGAAGGCCCGCTCGCGCGACGACAGGCCCAGCACGCGGCTCACCTCGAGCAGCCGCGGCTCGACCTGCTGCACCGCCGACTGCACCAGTACCAGCAGCGGCCAGAAGGTGGCGAATGCGACGATGGCCAGCTCCATGCGCACGCCGAATCCGAAGCCCAGCATCGCGAGCGGAATCAGCGCGACGGATGGCACGGGCCGAAGTACTTCGATGGAGACAGAGCCGAGCTGCGCCGCGCGGCGCGAGAGCCCGAGCACCAGCCCCAGCGCAATGCCGAGCACGGCGCCCAGCAGCAGGCCGAGTGCCGCCGTGCCGAGCGTGAAGCCCGTGGCCTGCCAGAGCGAGCCGTCCATGGCCGCGCCGACGAAGGCCTTCGCCGCCGCGCTCGGCGGTGCGAGCGCATCGCTGCCCAGCGCGGCCGCGCGCCGCGCGTACCACTCGAACAGAGCCAGGAGCAGCAGCGGCAGTACAAAGGGACGGACCTTGCCAGGAACACCGCGGAACCGGCTTCGCCGGGCCGCAGGTGTTGCCCCCGGCGAGGGGGTAGGCGAAGCGACACGAAGTGCGCGAAGACTGGGGGTGTGCCTATTCATGGCCCTGCTCGATGAAGGCGAAGAGCTCGCGCCGCAGGTGCAGGTATTCCGGATGCTCCTTGGTCGTGAGCTGGTCGCGCGGGCGCGGGATCTTCACGTCGATCATCCGCGCGAGGCTCGGCCGCCCCGGCCCGGGGTTGGCCTGCAGCGCGATCACGCGGTCGCCGAGGTAGATGGCTTCTTCGAGGTCGTGCGTGACGAACAGCACCGTGAGCCCGTCGTCGCGCACCAGCCGCGCCAGCTCGTCCTGCAGGCTCTGGCGCGTGAGCGCGTCCAGCGCGCCGAAGGGCTCGTCCATCATCATCAGGTCGGGCTTCTGCGCGAGGCAGCGGGCGATCTGTGCGCGCTGCTGCATGCCGCCCGACAACTGCACCGGAAACTTGTGCGCATGCTTCGCGAGGCCGACCTTGGCGAGCACATCGGCAATGCGCGGCGCGCGTTCCGCCGCCGGCACGCCGGCCGCTTCCAGTGCGAGGCTCACGTTGCCTTCCACCGTGCGCCAGGGCAGCAGCGCGCGGCCGTAGTCCTGGAACACGAAAGCCACTTCGCGCGAGGGCTCGGTCATCTTCGCGCCGTTGCGCCGCACCTCGCCCGCGCTCGCGCTGACGAGCCCGCTGGCCGCGCGCAGCAACGTGGTCTTGCCGCAGCCGCTCGGGCCGACGATGCAGACGAACTCGCCGCGCGCCACGTCGAACGAGGTGGGCGACAGGATCTCGCGTCCGCCGAGGCGGATGGTCACGCCGTCGAAGCACAGGAAGGGGGTGGCTTGCATCGTGGGGACGGTCGGCGAACGAAAGGCGCTCGCCGACAGTGCGGCGCGCGCGGTGACGGGGGCGGGTGCTGCGATCACTTCGCCACCAGCTTCGCCACGTCGATGCTCGTCTTGAGCATTTCCTGCTCCTTCATCAGCCCGGTCCAGTAGGCGAGCTGCTTTTCCGTCACCACGGGGCCGGGCGGCGAGATCTGCACCTTGGCCAGCACCTCGGGCGGGAGCTTGATGTACTTGCCGATGGCCGCGCGCACCTTGGCGTCGTTCCTCGGCTGCTGCATGAAGGCGGCCGATTCGACCAGCGCCTCGCGGAACGCGCGCGCAGCGGCCGGGTTCTTCGCCACCCACTCGCGCTTGGCCGCATGCACGATGGTCTGGTTGTTCTCCGGCAGGAAGGTCGAGTAGTACGAGGCCACGTAGCCCGCACCGCTCTCGGTGATGCGGCTCATGAACGGGTCGGCCGACACCACCGCATCGACCGAGCCGCCGCGCAGCAGGTCGGCGTGCTGCGGGAACGCGGCCTCGACGAAGTTCACCTTGCGGTAGTCCACGCCGCTGTCCTTCAGCCACGCGCGGAAGGTCACGTGCAGGAAGGCGCCGAGGCCCGGCACGCCGATCTTCTTGCCCACGCAGTCCTGCGGCCCCTTGATGCCCGAGCCCGCGCGCGCCACCAGGCCGAAGCCGGTGATCGTCTTCGAGGTGAGGCCGCCGCCGGCCACCAGCACGAGGTCCAGGCCACCATCCACCGCCTGCAGGAAGACCGAGGGCGTGGGTCCGCCAATCTGCAGCGAGTCGGACTGCAGTGCCGCCGGGATCGTCGAATTCAGCGGAATGAACTTGAGCTCGACGTCGAGGTTGCGCTTCTTGAAGTAGCCCTCTTCGGCCGCCACGAACACCGAGGCGAAGTCGGTCACGGCCGTGTAGCCGAACACGATCTTCGGGTTGGACTGGGCGCGCGAAGGCAGTGCGGCGGCGGCCGATGCTGCGGCAAGCGCCGACAGCAGGGTGCGTCGTTTCATCATGTCTTTTGTCTCCTGGGGGTGGTTCTCGTGCGTGGGGTTCTGGCGGTCTTCGGGCGCGGCAGTGCGGCGCGCAGGCCGCCGACGATGAAGTTCACGAGCATCGGCGCCACGGCCGGGTCGGCGCGCCTGTTCTCGCCGCGCGTGAGGCGTTCGATGCGGCTGTCGTTCAGGTGGTGCAGCAGCGCGCCCAGCGCGAACTGGTAGCCCCAGGCCGCCTGGCTGCGCGTGGCGTGCGGCAGCGCGAGGTGCAGCGCGTCGATGTAGGCCTCGGCCAGCGGGTCGAAGTAGCTGCGCAGCACGCGGTCGGCTTCCTCGGTGGCGTGGTAGAGCTCGCGCGCCACCAGCAGCGCGTAGTACTCGCCCTCGGCGCTCGCGCGCAGCGCCAGCACGGGCGCGGTGAAGGCATCGATGATGCGCGGCAGCGTGCGCGCGTCGTCGGGGTCGACGTTCACCGCTGCCAGTCCCGCGAGCCGCGCCTCGATGGAATGGCTCCAGTGTTCGAAGATCGCGTGAAACAGCTCGTGCTTCTGGCCGTAGTAGTAGCCCACCAGCGCCAGCGGCACGCCGGCCTCTTCGGCGATCTGGCGGATCGTCACCACGTGGTAGCCGTGCTGCGCAAAAAGTTTCTCGGCCGCCAGCAGGATCGCCTGCTTGCGGTCGGGCCGCGCAGTCTCGATGGTGACTGCGGCGGGGGCTGGCGTCGCGGCACGCGAGGTGCTGCGCCTTGCGGTGGGTGTGCGGGTGCTCATCGGGGCGTATTGAACGCTTGTACAAAAACGTTGAACACGCGTACAAACCCTGAGGTCAACCCCCATTGAGCACGCTCGTTCGCGGCGCTACGCTCGTGCCATGCCCGCCCCCAACATCCCCCAGATCCGCCTCTATCAAGACTGGCTGCGCGAGACGCGCGGCCTTCGCTTCGACAGCTACGACGCCCTGTGGCGCTGGTCCGTCACCGAGCTCGACGCCTTCTGGCAGAGCATCTGGGATTACGCCCGCATCGAGTCGCCCACTCCGCACACGGCCGTGCTCGCCGAGCCGCGCATGCCCGGCGCGCGCTGGTTCCCCGGCGCGCAGGTCAACTACGCCCGCGAGGTGCTGCGCCATGTCGACGCGGCGCACGCGGCCGGCATGCCCGCCATCGTGAGCGACAACGAGCGCGGCGAAGTGCGCGAGATGTCGTGGCCGGAGATGCGGCGCCAGGTCGCGTCGGTCGCGCTCATGCTCAAGTCGCTCGGCGTGCGGCGCGGCGACCGCGTTGCGGCCTACATGCCCAACGTGCCCGAGACCATGGTCGCGTTCCTCGCATGCTCCAGCATCGGCGCGATCTGGAGCGTGTGCGCGCCCGACATGGGCACGGCCGCCGTGGCCGACCGCTTTCGCCAGATCGAGCCCAAGGTGCTGATCGCCGTCGACGGCGTGCACTATGGCGGCAAGCCGCTCGACCGCAGCGCCGTGCTGCAGGAGCTGCGCGGCCAGCTGCCGAGTGTGCAGAAGCTGTTGCTCGTGAAGTCGCCGTATGCCGCCAGCGCCGTGCCGCACGACGTCGAATGGACACAGGCCATCGCGCGCAACGATGCCGAGGTCGCCGCCTTCGAGCCCGAATGGCTGCCCTTCGACCATCCGATCTGGATCGTCTATTCGAGCGGCACCACAGGCCTGCCCAAGCCCATCGTGCACGGGCAGGGCGGCATCATCCTCACCATGCATGCCTGCGGCCTGCACAACGACGTGGGCGCGAGCTACGGCGCCAACAACTTCGGCGAGCGCTACCACTGGTACAGCTCCACGGGCTGGGTCATGTGGAACTCGCAGCTCTCGGGCATGGCCTTCGGCGCCACCATCTGCATCTATGACGGCAACCCGGCGGGCAGCAAGGAGAAGCCCGACTGGGGCGTGCTGTGGCGCTTCGTCGCGAAGCACCGCGTCACCTTCTTCGGCGCGGGTGCGGCCTATTTCACCAACTGCATGAAGTCGGGCCTCGTCGCGAAGGAATGCGGCGACCTGTCGCGCGTGCGGGCGCTCGGCAGCACCGGCTCGCCGCTGCCCGAGGAGGTACAGCGCTGGGGCTCGCAGCAGATCCTCGATGCGGGCTCGAAGGAGGTGTGGTGGTGCAACATCTCCGGCGGCACCGATTTCTGCGGCGCTTTTGTCGGCGGCAACCGCGACCTGCCCGAAGTGCCGGGCCAGATGCAGTGCCGCGAGCTGGGCCATTCGGTCGAGGCCTGGAACGAGAACGGCCAGCCCGTCGTCGGCGAGGTCGGCGAGCTGGTGTGCACCAAGCCGATTCCGTCGATGCCGCTCTACTTCTGGGGCGACGAGGGCAACGCGCGCTACCTGTCGAGCTACTTCGACACCTATCCCGGCGTATGGCGCCACGGCGACTGGATCAAGATCGGCACCGACGGCGGCTGCATCATCTACGGCCGCAGCGACGCCACCATCAATCGCCAGGGCCTGCGCATGGGCACGAGCGAGATCTACAGCGCGGTCGAGGGCCTGCCCGAGGTACTCGACTCGATGGTGGTCGATCTCGAATACCTGGGCCGCGACAGCTACATGCCCCTGTTCGTGGTGCTGCGCCCCGGCGTGGCGCTCGACGAGGCCATGCGCGCGAAAATCAACAACGCCATCAAGACTTCGCTGTCGCCTCGCTTCGCGCCCAACGACATCTTCCAGGTGGCCGAGGTCCCGCGCACGCTCTCGGGCAAGAAACAGGAGCTGCCGATCAAGAAGCTGCTGCTGGGCCAGCCGATCGAGAAGGTGGTCAACCGCGAGGCGATGGCCAACCCCGGCAGCCTCGACTGGTTCGTGGCCTTTGCCGCGCAGCGTGCCTCCGCATGATGGGCGCGTGAGCTTCGCGCCCACGAGCAAGCTCAGGCCGTGAGCTCATAGAGCACCATGCGCGTCTGCCGGCCGCGCAGCTCCACCAATTCCTCGATGCGGCGTGCATGAAGCCGGCCGCCGAGCCCCGCGAAGGTGGCCTCGGAAATCAGCGTCTGCGTTCCGAGCTGCTTGTTGATGCCTTCGATGCGGCTCGCCACGTTGATCGCGTCGCCGAACGCGGTGTAGGACAGCCGGTCGTTCGAGCCGAGCACCCCCGCGATCACCATGCCGGTGTGGATGCCGATGCGGGTGCGGAACCTCGGCAGCCCCTGCTCGTGCCACTTGCGGTTGAGTTCGTCCATCTCCACGTGCAGCTCCAGCGCGGCCACGCAGGCCTGGTATTCCGCGTCCTTCAGGTCGGAGGGTGCGCCCCACAGCACCATGATGCCGTCGCCGATGAACTTGTCGACCACGCCGCCGTGCCGCGCGAACACGCCTGCCGCCAGGTTGAAGTATTCCGTCAGCATGCCCACCAGCACGTCGGTGTCCAGCGATTCCGAGATCGAGGTGAAGCCCTCCACGTCGGTGAACATCACGGTCACGCGGCGCGACGAACCGGAGGGCGCGAGCACATGGCCCTCGTCGATCAGCTGGTTGATCACGTCCACCGGCACGAACTTGCTGAAGGCCTTCAGGCTGCGCGCCGAGTCGTCCAGCGCCTGGTCCAGGTGCTGGATCTCGAGCACGCGGCTCGGTTCGCGCGGCAGGTTGTCGAGTTCCAGCAGGCCGATGCTGCGCGCGATGTGCGAGAGGTTCTCCACCGGCGAGGTCACCAGCTTCGACAGCTTCAGCGAGATGAACAGCGCGATGGCCAGGAAGGCCAGCGCCAGCAACAGGCCCCACAGCACCGCGCGGTTCAGTTCGCCCAGCAGCATGTCTTCGGGCACCCAGCTCACGAGCTGCCATCCGGTGCTGGGGATGCGCGAGGCCTGCACCAGGTAGCGGCGACCTTCGTAGGTAAAGGAGAACTTCTTGTTCGAGCCGCTGTCCGCCGTGCCGCCGGTCACCGTGTTCGCGTACAAGGCGCCGAGCACGCCGGCCGGCGGCGCCAGCTGATGCAGCACGCCCGGCATGTCGCTGCGCGCGAGCACGCGGGCGTCGGCGCTCAGCAGGGCGCTGTCGCCGTAGCCGTCGTTGCTGAACTGGCGCACGAATTCCGACAGCCGCCCCAGCGACACATCGCCCGCCACCACCATGGCCTGCGCCGCGCTGTCCGCATAGCTGCGCTGGCTCGGCAGCGCGTAGGTCACGCCCAGCTCCTGCGCGGCGGCGAATACGTATGGCTGCGTCCAGACCGGCCCCTGTGCCTTGCGGGCCTGCACATACCAGCCGCGTTGCGTCGGGTCGTAGCTGCTGCGGAAGGACGCGAGGCGCTGCGTGGCGAAGCGCTGCTGCACGTCGGCCTCGGCGTCCAGGGGCAGCATGTACTGCCACGTCTCGGTGGTGAATCCCGCGCCGCGCTCGATATGGCGCATGGCCGGCACAGGGTAGCGCAGTGCCATCAGCATCTGGCCCTTTTCGTTGCTGACGTAGATGCTGTCGAGCTCGGGCGACTGCTGCAGCAGCGTCCAGAGCAGCTCGGCTGTTCTTTCGGCGTGTTCGCCCGCCGGGCGCAGGCTGGGGGCTGTGCCCACAGCGTTGACGACCGACTCGGCCTTCTGCAGGAAGGCCAGCACCTTGTCTTCGGTGCGGTGGTGGTTGGCCTTGTGCGCGGACACGCCGATGCGCGACACCAGCCGCTGCGACCCCCAGTAGCCCAGCGAGACCAGCAACAGCGACTGTGTCAGCGCCACGGCACTGACGATGGTGCCCACGTCCACCCTGAAGCGGCGCGAACGCCCGGGCGGTGCGGCCGGCGCGGCCGCAGTTTCGATCGACGGCTTTCCCGCCGCTTCCGGATTCCCGGACGACTTCTTGTTCATACAGCTCCCTGACGACCATTCGAGCGCGCCCGCTGCATCGAGGCCGCGGGCCGCTTCCGGCGGGCTCACGGCCCCGATCGTTGGTGTCGGGGATCCTGGTGGGCGCCGGAGGCAGGCGTGATTTTCGCTCGACTTCGCCCTTCGGGCGCGGCGGCCCGGGCCTGCCGGGACCGGCCGCGGCAGCGGCTCGTCAGCGGGCGTCGTGAAAGATGATGCCCAGCGTATGCCGCCGCCCCGAGCGCACGCGGCTCACGCCGTGGCGCATCGTCACGCGGTAGCTGCCGCGCGTGCCCGCCACCGGCCGCTGATTGACCGCGAAGATCGCCGCCTCGCCCTGCGCGAGTGACACCACCTCGACGCGCGACTGCATGCGCGGGCGCTGTTCGGTCAGCACGAACTCGCCGCCGGTGAAGTCTTCGCCGGGCCGGTTCAGCAGCACGGTGAGCTGCAACGGGAACTGCAGGTCGCCGTACAGGTCCTGGTGCAGGCAGTTGTAGTCGCCCTCGTCGTAGCGCAGCAGCAGCGGGGTGGGGCGCAGCTGGCCCGCCGCGTGGCAGCGCGCGAGGTAGGCCGCGTGGTCCGGCGGGTAGTCGGCCGGAAGGCCCATTGCCGCGGCCCATGCATTGGCCAGCGGCGCGAGGCGTTCGTACAGCGCGCCGCGCCATGCCGCGAGCTTTGGCGGCAGCGGGTTGGCGAAGTACTGGTACTCGCCCTGGCCGAAGCCGTGGCGCTGCATGATGACGCGGCTGCGGAAGTGGCGGGGCTGGTCGTACATGGCCGCGAGGGCGGCGCATTCCTTCGGAGTGAAGAGCGCGGCGCCGGTGGTGGCGCAGCCGCGGGTGGCAAGGTCGTCTTCGATGCGGGGCCAGTCGAGGGCGTCGACCTGGGAGGCTGGGGCTGTCATGCGCGCAGTGTCTCGCCTGCGGGCCTGCGAGGCTCGCCGTTTCCGGACGCGGGTATGCGGCGGTGCGGGCTTTGGCGCAGCAGGTGGCAGGCGGCTTCCGTTTTGAGCGATCATCCGGCCATGGCAAGAGCAAAAACCATCGCACGCGAAGGCTCGGCAGGGCAAATGGTCCAGGGCCGATCGGTTGCGACCCTGGGGCGCGGCATGGCGCTGGTCAAGGTCGGCAAGGCTCCGCGCGCCGTGGTCCGCCCCGAGGACAACACGACGGAACTGTTGAAGAAGGCGGCCCGCGCACTCGACAAGCCCGGCATCGACAGGTCGGTCGTCTTCCGCGGACCCAACGCGGCCCGGATATTCGCCTACTCCGCCTACCCGCAGGACCCGACCCAGGTCATTCGCGAAGCAGCCGACGGCACCAAGGTCATTGGCCGCCTGGTCGACGGCAGGTTCCGCGCGAGCAAGGCGTGAGCCGCCGCCCACCGAAGCTCGGGAAGCTCCTCGAGCAGACGCGCGGCCCGCGTCCGGTGGCCTTCGTCCTGGCGGGCCACAACGGCTCCGGAAAATCCACGCTCTGGTATTCGCGCCTGGCGGCATCGCTGCAGATGCCGCTGATCAACGCCGACCGGATGATGATGTCCATCCTGCCGGATGCCGACCCCGCCACCGGGCACATCCCCGCCTGGGCCCAGCGCCTGCGCGACGACGACGAGAAATGGCAGGTCCTGTCGCAGGAAGGCGTGCGCGCCTTCAAGAGCCTGGTGATGGACCAGCGCATGCCGTTTGCGTTCGAGACGGTGTTCTCCCACTGGAAGCCGCTGCCCGGCGGCGGCCATGCGTCGAAGGCGGACGACATCCGCGCGATGCAGGAGGCGGGGTATTTCGTCGTGCTGCTTTTCGTCGGCCTGGTCTCGGTGGACATGTCCATCTTCCGCGTGAGCACCCGCAAGCAGCAGGGCGGCCACGACGTGGACCGCGGGAAGCTGGTCGAGCGCTTTCCCCGCACGCAGGCAGCGGTCGGCCATGCGGCACAGATCGCGAACATGACGCTGATGTTCGACAACAGCCGTTCCGGGAAGAGCGCTTTCGCACTGGTGCGGGCGCAGGCGAAAAAGTCGGTCCTGTTCGATGCGCGCGATCCCAAGTTCGACATGGACCCTGAACTGCGGGCCGTCTGCGATCCGTGGCTCGAGAAGGTCGCCGGCCCCTTCAAGCCGTCTCGCGCCCGGGCTCCTGCCGTGCCTGCGCCAGCAGCCAGTCGCTGAAGAACTTCAGCAGCGGCCGCTGGTCGGCGCGCTCCGGCGTCACGAGGTAGTAGTTGCGCTCGCCCGACAGCGGCCGCGCGCAGGCCACCACCAGTTCGCCGCGCGCCAGTTCGTCGGCCACCAGCATCGTCGGCATCAGCGCCACGCCGAGCCCGTGCGACGCGGCCGCGGCCAATATCGAGAACAGCTCGTAGCGCGGGCCGCCGCGCGCATTGGGCGCGTCGATCTGCTGCGCATCGAACCACTGGCGCCAGCCGTCGGGCCGGGTGCTCTGCTGCAGCAGCGGCATCTTCGCGATGGCTGCCGGCGCCACGGCCTTGCCGCGTGGCAGCAGGGAAGGGCTGCACACCGGCACCACGTCTTCATGCATCAGCAGCAGCGCGTGCGTGCCGGCCCAGTTCTCGACCTGTGCGGGCGTGCCGGCATACAGCGCCGCGTCGAACTCCGCATCGGCGAACAGGAAGGGGCGGGTGCGCGTCTCGATGTGCACCACCACGTCGGGCTGCAGTGCCGCAAAGCCCTTCAGGCGCGGCATCAGCCAGCGCGTCGCAAACGTGGGCACGGCCGCCAGCGAGAGCGAGCCGCCTTCGCCCTGGTGGGCCATTGCGTCGAGCGTGTCGCGCTCCATCGCCTCGAGCCGCTTGGTGATCTGCCGCGCATAGGCCGCACCGCTCGCCGTGAGCGCCACGCCGTGCCGCGTGCGGCGAAACAGCGCCACGCCCAGGAAGGCCTCGAGCGTGCCGATCTGGCGCGACACCGCGCTTTGGGTGAGGGCGAGTTCCTGCGCGGCGCGCGTGTAGCTCTCGTGGCGCGCCGCGGCGTCGAAGCACACGAGGGTTTGCAGGGGTGGGATCTTGCGGCGCATGTATGCCGGGAGTGTATGACTGGAATCAGGAGCTCTTCAATGAAGGTGCCTCACCAACATCTTGCAAGACATTCTTTCACCGCATATCTGGGTGCGGATTCCTCGTTTGCGTCATGGTCCCTGCGTGGCTAGCATCGGCCCCATTCCCTCTTTTCTCTTTTCCTCTTCCGGAGACAGCACATGGCCGCCAAAGCGCAATTCCACTGGGACGACCCCCTTCTTCTCGACCAGCAACTGACCGACGAAGAACGCATGATCCGCGACGCGGCCAATGCCTACTGCCAGGAGCGCCTCGCGCCCCGCG
>Ga0207709_10000681_pt1 | contig 27442 bp, 31 predicted proteins | sample KBSM34metaG_FD_184397 | JGI IMG/M metagenome (GOLD analysis project Ga0207709, IMG submission 184397) | Miscanthus rhizosphere microbial communities from Kellogg Biological Station, Michigan, USA - KBS M3-4 metaG (SPAdes) (version 2) | ecosystem: Host-associated > Plants > Roots > Rhizosphere >...
ACTTGGATCAGCGGGAATTGCGGCTGCTGGCCGAGGCCGGCGCCCTGGCTGGCCTGAGCGGGCACCGGAACGACGCGCGCTGGGAAGTGGCCGGAGTGGAGCAGCAACGGCCGCTCTTCTCCGACAGCCCAGACGAGGAGGAGGTCCTGCTGCCCAGCCCAACGGAGAGCGAGAACCTCGCCACCGACTACGCGACCTTGGGCTTGACGCTTGGCAGGCATCCGCTGGCCCTGGTCCGAGAACAGCTGCGAAAGAAGCGGTGCATCGACAGCCAGGAGATCTTGCGGCGGCGAAGCGGGTCTCGCGTGCGGGTCGCAGGACTCGTCACCCTGCGCCAACGGCCGGCGACTGCCAGCGGCACCATATTCCTCACCTTGGAAGACGAAGCGGGGAACGTCCAAGTCATCGTGTGGCCGGACCTGGGTGAAGCGCAGCGCAAGGAGTTGTTGGGCTCGCGGTTGCTGGTGGTGGACGGGAAGTGGGAGTGGAACGAGGGGGTGGGCAACCTCATTGCCAACCGACTGCACGACCTCAGCAGCATCTTGGGCGGCCTAGATGCCCGATCGCGAGACTTTCATTGAGGCGGTCGTCCGCTCAGATGCCTTTCCACGCGCTAGAAGGGCTGAACCTCGATGGTTCCGGATACGACTCGAGCCGACCAGTGTGTCTGTGCTGAGAGCCAGCGTGGGGTAATAGGATTCGCCGCGTAGGGGTTGTAGACCAAGGCGGATAGATGTTCTTGCATAAGCTGGTGGTCATCGTCTGGAGTGACGAACTTGTCCAACACCAGATCTAAGGCCAACACCGCTGAGACCGGCGCATAATCTGGGTCAAAGAAGCAGTCAGCCGGCACAAGGGAGGCAGCGCTCTTCAAGATGCTCGGGCGATGCGCGTGATCTTGGTCTATTGCCACTCCAGTGGTGCGATCGAGGTGCAACTGCTGAGGTCCGACCGCGAACAGAACCTCGCAGGCTGTAGGGATCTGACTGATCCCGTTGAGGCTACGGAAGCGTGTTCCAAGCAAATGCTGATTAACGGCGATAACGTAGGACTCATCTTGGCCAACGATGCCCTTTGACAAGTATCCTGGTTTCGCCCGAGGTCCCGAACTTCCGACCAGTTTGGATTGCTTTTCTTTTATCGCGGCGGTGTAGCGCAGTGCGATCTCGTTGCCCGGGTATTTCCAAACACCTTTGTGTGCTGGATCGAGCCAAGCTGCGTCAATCCGGACGGTTCCGGAGTGATTAGTTCTATCCAGGTGGAATGACCATCCTTCTCTGCAAGGAAATCCGGTCATTCAGGGGCGCTCGAAAGGTCGAAGCCGCACGTCCAAAGGTAATCCGCTAACAATAATTCAGCCATGCGCTGTTCGTGCACGTAGTTCTGGCCATTCGCGATCTGACTACTGAATGTAGGATCCGAGAGCCGTTCGTCTAGGAAGCGGTCAAAGAGGCTGCCAATTTTTAAAACAAGTTGCGAGCGGTAATGAGGCCTGGCCGACCGCCAGGCTAGGGCCAATCGTTCTAGCAACTGAGTGCGCAAGGTCGTAGTGGCAGAGGCTCGCATTTTCTTATATTTACTAGTTTTCTAGATAGGGTGCGAGCGCTAATACTTCTTGATAGATAGGGTCGGCTCGCGCTGCATCGTAAATTCTACTCACCCAGCACATCCCCATAGTCGCTACGGCCGACATCCGACTCACATTGTCCAAGACAGCAATGATCGTCGCCGGGTCGAAATTTGGATCCAAGTTCGGGCGGTGACCATACACCTCTAACGCGGCGCGCCCTCCGTGAGTAAACGAATGGTAGAGGCCCCATTCCTTCTGAGCGAAGCCCGAGAAGAAGCCTGTGCCAGCGAAGGGGGGATGTTCTTCGATGGCGGTTGCGACCTGAACCAAAGAGCCGCCTCGAAACTGATCGTTGTTGACGAAAATGGCGGCCTGCGCGTCAGTGGCGCACAAGGTGAACCACCAGCCGCGTTGCAACGTCTCATACATCGGCCGGACCAAAGCGAATGCGCTGGCGGCTAGGTCGGGGCCATGGCGCTCCAGGTGGGAAGCGATCGAGGCCGAATGATGGAAGGACAGCCCGAATTCCTGATAGCCGATATGGTGGCGATCAGGCGCGTGGTTTGGGGGCATTGGCACCCCCATGGCCCAGCCAGCCAAACGAGCTTGAATAGCTTGGACCTGACGAGCGCGGATGGTGATGGCGTCGGTATTCATCTGATTTCTATGCCATGGCTTTCAGGAACATCATGCTCTAGGTAGGTCAAGTCGCGCATCAATCCACTCCACCAGCGCTGGGCCTCTTAAAGGGAATCCTAGCTTCGCTGTCCCGACCGTAAGGGCGAGCCTCCTCCTCGACGCTGGCGCTCTGTTGCGGCCCTCCGCTGCGCGCCGCTGCCGCGGTGCTCACTCCCGGGTGCGGTCGAGCCTGACGCTTCGCCTGCCGGTTCCCACGAGGCGCACAACGCGCTGGTGGAGAAGAACCGATGAAGCGCAGCACCAAGGACCGCACGGCCCAATACCAACTCCAGATGGACGAGGAGGACATCTTGCTCGCCGCCGCCACCATCCTGGAGCAACGCCTCCAACGGCTGGGCCGCATCGACAGCCCCGAGCAGGCCGGCAGCTACCTGGTCGCCCGCTGCGCCTACCTGCCGCACGAAGTCTTCGGCGTTGTCTTCCTCGACACCAAGCACCACATCCTGGCGACCGAGCACCTCTTCAGCGGCACCACCGACGCCTGCGAAGTCCACAACCGGGTGGTCGCCAAGCGCGCCCTGGACCTCAACGCTGCCGCCGTCATCCTCTTCCACAACCACCCTTCGGGCAATCCGGAGCCCAGCCAAGCCGACCGCCAAGTCACTGAGCGCCTGAAGCAGGCGCTGGCGCTTCTCGACATCCGAGTCCTCGACCACCTGGTCATCGGTGGCCGACAGCACGTCAGCCTGGCCAGCAGGGGGTGGGCATAGCCCTCCCTCTCTTTGCCCCTTCCCGCTAAAGTGCCGGGTCCGTTGCGACCTGGCACCAAGTCCAGGGCAGTCTTGAAAGGAAGTGGGCGTTGATGTCGTTTAGGCGTTTGGTGTGTTTGATGCTGGTTTTTGCTACATCCTCAAGCGCAGCCACAGAGTTGGTCGGCCGCGCGACGGTCACCGACGGCGATACCCTGACCGTGGCGAAGCAGCGTATCCGCTTGTGGGGCATCGATGCCCCGGAAAGCGCCCAGCAATGCACCACCAAGGACGGACGCTCCTGGCCCTGTGGCCGGCGGGCCGCCGCCGCGTTGGACAGCTACGTGCTGGACAAGACCGTTCGTTGCCAACCCAAGGACACGGATCACTATGGCCGGGTGGTCGCGGAGTGCTTCGTCCAAGGGCAGTCGGTCAACCGCTGGATGGTGAGCTCCGGTTGGGCGGTCGCGTATCGCCAATACGCCACGGCGTTCATCGCGGACGAAGCCGATGCGCGCCAGCATCGGCGCAACCTCTGGCAAGGGGCCTTCCAGATGCCCGCGGACTACCGCCGCAGCAAGCGCGACCGGGCAGAACGCCAAGCGCCAGTAGCCACGCCACCCGGGCCCAGCGGATGCCGCATCAAGGGCAACATCTCCCGCCAGGGCAAGAAGATCTACCACGTGCCTGGGCAGCGGGACTACGCGCAGACCAGCATCGACCTGAGCCGCGGCGAGCGCATGTTCTGCAGCCCTGATGAGGCCATGCGGGCAGGGTGGGAGCCGGCAAAGCGCTGACAGTTTTTTGGTGGGCTTTGAGGGCTTGCGCATGCCCCCTTTTGTCTGCCCACGTTGGCGATCGGAGCGGTAGACTCTGGCCCTAGTTAGGTGGAGGCCATACCCAAGTGGACGGGATGCAACGCGTGGAGACAACGATGACCAATCAGCCCAAGCCCGGTGCCTTCTACATGTTCGTCTCGGACATGGAGAGCGACAGGCCGCGCTGCGGAGTGAGTTTTGACAACCTCCGCCGGCTGCTTTCGACGCCTTGTGTGAATCTGCGTCCGCCAGAGGGCGGCTTCCCTTCGATGCTTGAGCAACCAAAGATGACCTATGACCCCAGCACTGGACCAGAGCCTCGTGATCTGGAAGAGGGGTTTGGTGGCTATTGGTTGGTTTCCGAGAAACTCCATGACGTCATGTGCTCGGTCGATCCAGACGCCTTCGCGTTTGCTGAGGTGGATTACCGCCTAGCCGATGGCATCAAGGGACCTCGTCGTTTCTTGTGCGATGTTGTTCGAGAGCTGGATGCCTTGGATGAAGAGGTGTCGAGGCTTAACGTCAAAGTCAGTGATGACTATGTGCGTGGGAAGTTCTATTCCTTAGGGGGCGGGGCCAGCCTTGTGTTCCGGGATGAGGTGTTGGGACAGGCCCATGTGTTTCGTCTGCCATTCAACCCGTCTGTGTTCTGCGACAAGACGTTTAAGGAGGCGATTCGCGGGGCCGGAATACCTGACGACGCAGAATCCAGTGGCATCTCTTTCATTGATGCATCGGATATCTGATCTCATAAGCGGACAAGGACGGAGCCTAGATCATGGCAGGTAACCCCCTCTTCCAGCGGCACCACGGCGTTGATCAGAAGTCGTTTGAGAAACATGCTTTATTGCAGGTACTTGTTGACAACGGCCGGTTAGATAAGGATGCGGCCACTAATCTGATTAATTTGCCAAACGACAAGGACCTTGCTCGCGCCATTGGGGTTGGGCCACATACAGGGCGCCATATCAAGGAATATCCCCTTGGTCTCAGAGATGCTCTCAATGAATTGGCGGCCACAAAGGATGGCCAGGCTGTGCTGCTCCCCAGGCCTGATTCTGGTGCCTTAGATAGAGTTGCCCTTAAGGTTCAGCGATTGGGCGACACTGTGCAAATAGCGCTCATCAATGGCGACTTGCGCACCAACAATGCGCTAGGGGAAACGATGGCTCAAACGCGAGCTATCACGCGCGCATTCTATCGTGACCCTGGCGGCTACGCTGGTCAGAACCTGATACAGCTGGACGCACATGCCCAGCTAAGTCCCAACTCCCGCCAATGGGCCCCAGTAACGTATAACGAAGGCCGCATTGTCACCACCTTGCAGCACTTTCAAAGTTCTGGGAGACCGCTGCTGACGGACGGTGACCTAGACTTCCAACGCAATAGCCTATCCCAGGCTATCGCCGATGCTTACCACGACGGCCGCTTGACCATGTCGCCAGGTGGGGTGGCTGTGGTCGAAAACACACTGGGAGAAGAGGCCGCATATAGTCTCCGCGTGCCGCGCGGCCAACGTGGTGAAGTCACCATGGATTTTTTGATGGGCGAGGCATCGGCGCGCGGTCTGATCCGTGCCGGCGGACTCCTGGCCACGGGGGCGGATGCAGTGATGACCGCTGGCAAGGCGGCGACGTTGATGGAGCAGGGCAACCTTACCGCTGCGCAGTCGGAGGTCAATCACGCCGTTGCTCGCAACGTGGGCGGCTGGGCCGGCGGCGCATCCACTGCGGCCGCGCTGGGCAGTAGCAGCAGCTTTGTACCCGCGGCGTTGGTGGTGGGCGACGCGGTCCTGATGAGCAAGGCCTTCGACAAGGCCGTGGACCTGAAAGAAAATCGCGATATTTTCCACCAGACCGATCGGGCCGGCGTGGACTGGCAGTTCAATGGCCGCAACTGGGAGCGCCAAGGTAAGCTTCAAGAGGGTCAGGGCAAGGTGGTCGAGCTGGACGTGGTCGCCAGCTATGCCAAGTCCCAGGAACTGGGCGCGATGGCCAATGCCAAAGCTGTCGAGTTCGCGCTGGGGAAGGCGCCCCGGCCCCAGGATCCGTTCAACTTGCCGGCCCAGCCCGGCGATCGAATTGGGTTGGACAACCAAAATTGGCATCGCAATCCGGACACGGAGAAGTGGGAGCGCCAGGTCAAAACCGGCGTGACGGGGGCGGATGATCGCGGCGTCTACGAGCCGCAGATCGCGAACGCAGAGCAGACGCAGCGCCTGAACCAGGAAGCCCTGGCACGCATCGAAAACAACATCGCCAACGGCCGCGAGGCCATCGCCCAGACTTACCTGGAGAGTCACGCTGCCCAGCGAGGGCAGGACTATGGAGTGGCGGTGCCGGCGGCGGTGGAAAGTGCTCGTGCCCAGCAAGACCGGGTGCAAGGCCACGATGGCCAGACCTACCAGCGCAACGAGGCCGGGCAGTGGCTCGGCAAGGACGGGGTGGCCGCCGGCAACCTGGCGGCGGAGCTGGAACTCACGAACCAGATGCGCCAGCCATCGCTGGAGCGCGCTCAGGAGACGCTGGCGGCCATTGAGGCTCGCCCAGCGCCCACGGCGGCGCAGATGGAGCACAACGAGCTCCTGCATCGGTATCGAGCCGCTGGCGTCGACCTCAACGCGCAGGAGCACAACCTGCAGGCAGTGGAACTCGCCACGCAGCGGACAAAGGACGCTGAAGGCCTCACCGGTCCGACGATTCAGAAGTTAAAGCCCAACGAGCAGGGGCAATACGGCTACGACAGTCCGATCGCACACTACAAGGTCGGCCAGGACGGCGTGGCCCACCAAGTGGCGGTAACCACTTCCGAGGAACTGCGTCAAGCCAAGGCCGAGCTAGGCCAGCCGGCCATGGCGCACGTGCCCACGCTGGCGACGGTCTCGGTGACCGCGCCGAGCCGCAGCAAAGAACCTGAGGCCGAACCGGCGCACGAGAAGGACGCAAAGGGTCCGATCCTGGCCGACAACCCCGCGCACCCCGACCACTCGACCTACCAGACGATCCACTCCTGGGTCAGCGGCACGGGGAACTGGAACGAGGAGGAGAGTCGGAACGTTACCGCAGCGCTCTACAAGCAGCAGACCGAGGATCCGCTGGTGAAGCGGGTGGACCGGGTGACGGGCGCGCTGGGCAAGGACGGGGCCGAGAACGTGTTGGCGGTCTACGCCCCGTTCGGGGACAAGCTGCCGATCTTCCATGCTCGGGTAGATGGGCGGGAGGCGGCCCAGCAGCCAGCGGAGCAGAACCTGCAGCAGGCCGAAGCTATCAAGCAGGACCAGGTGCGTCAGCAGGCATTGGAGCAGTCCCAACAACAGGCAGTGCAGCAGGAGCAAGGTCCACGGATGACCCTGTAAGAAAAATCGCTGCCCATTCTAAGGATCGAAAGCATACGCTGGGCACTGATCGGACTTCTTGTTTTTCATCCACAAATGAGGGAGAATTATCGGAAGCACCGTCAACGCCTTGGAGTTCCGATGACCGCCATTAGTCCCGTAGATGTAGCCAACCGATTGGAAACGATGGGTCTCAATGAAGCTGCCCTGCGTGAGGCGGTCAATCAGGGACACTTGCAGCGGACCCGGCTTACAACGAACCACCCCATCATCTACCACGGCTTGAACATGTGGGGGGAAATTGTCGCCGCGCTGCGCGACCAGCTCCGGCCATTGGACTGGGTCCGAGAAGATATCGGCAGCTACGCGCTGACGGTCAACGAAGACCTTAAATTGGCGATCACTGTCGCATCGGGTGATGAGGCTACCGGCAATCCGGATTTGCACCCCACCAATCGCTCTCGAAAGGGGCGCAATACCGTGGACGCGATCGAGGCCAATCGTCAATACGAGCTGTTCGAACAGATGCCGCCGGCAACGATTGACGAAGACGAAGGCAAGCAAACCTGGGTGCTGATGCATCACACGGACATTGCCCGTGGCGAAATCCGTTTGGAGTTGTCGCGCCCATTGAGTATCGGTAGCGACGGTAAGATTAACCAGTGGGCCGAGCGAATCATCCTGACCAACATTCCGTTTGACGATCAACTGATTGAGATCTACCCGCCCAGCGGCCCGGACATCGATTTCGATATCCAGCGCAAGGCATAACGAGGTTGTTATGTTCAACCCGTTACGATTGACCCTGGCGCGAAAGCGCCGGGGGATGAAGAAACGTGAGCTAGCTGAAAGGATTGGTTTAACGGAGAAGTCTGTTTCAAATTACGAGGCAGGCGCCCAAGAGCCAGAAAGCACAACCCTCAGCAAGTTATCAGAAGCGCTTCGGTTTCCCGAAGCGTTCTTCTTTGGTGATGACCCGGAAATTCCCACGCCCGACGTCGCCAGCTTCCGTTCACTCTCAAAAATGTCTGCCTCTCAGCGCGACTCGGCATTGGGGGCGGGCGCCGTTGCGCTTTTGTTAAATGGTTGGATCGAGTCGCGTTTTCAGCTGCCCGACCCAGATGTTCCAGATCTAGGCAGGGAAGGCGGATCTTCCATGGGCACAAGGGCTGATCAGTCATCACAAGAAGCCGAACCCTACCCTACACGCGCATCCGCTCAGGATCCTGAGGCTGCAGCAGGAATGCTCCGAGCCCACTGGGGTGTTGGCGAGCTTCCTGTTAAGAACATGATCGCCTTGCTCGAGTCCAAGGGTGTTCGTGTCTACTCGCTAGCAATCGATGCAAAGGAAGTGGACGCCTTTTCGATGTGGAAGGGTGGGCGGCCGTTTGTATTTCTCAATACCTTCAAATCGGCCGAGCACTGTCGCTTCGATGCAGCTCATGAACTGGGTCATTTGGTGATGCACCAGCACGCGCAGCCGCAAGGCCCTGATCTTGAAAGGGAGGCTAATGCTTTCGCTTCTGCCTTCCTGATGCCCAAGGCCAGCGTTCTGGCACTCGCTCCCAAGTCAGCCACCGTTCCCAGCCTTATTCGACACAAAAAACACTGGCTGGTTTCCGTCGCTGCATTGAACTATCGGCTGCATGCACTAAGCCTTACGACCGATTGGACCTATCGAACGCTTTGCATCCAGATCGCACAAGCTGGGTATCGAGGAAAGGAGCCAGAGAGCATCAATCATGAGAAGTCTCTCATTCTGGAAAAGGTGTTCACAGCACTTCGAGATGAGGGTCTAGGAAAAGCAGATGTAGCGAGACAATTGGCCATCCCGCCAGAGGAAATCAATGAGCTTACCTTTGGGCTGATGCTCAATGCACTCAAAGGTGGTCGCAGCGCTGATGCTGTTCCAAAGGCCAGTCGGGCAAACCTGCGCTTGGTCAAGGGCTGAAATGATTAAGAGAGCGGCGAGCGAATGAATGCGGTTGAGATTGAAGAAGCACTATCTGCCTTAGCCGAAGCTCCATTTGAGCCCGGCGAATTTCCGTATCTGTTCTTGGCGGCGTTCGGAAATAAAGACACGACCATCAAGCGGCTGCGGAAAGGGGACAGCAATGCCTCCGACATCCCGGGCGCTGTCTTGCAGCGAAGCAACATCCACTTGGCCGCCTGCGCCCACGGCAGGGTCCACGAGATGTTGCAGGCGTTGCGCGCAAGTCCGCGGACCCTGCCAGCCAAAGCCAAGTTCATCCTGGCAACCGATGGCCAGACCCTGGAAGCTGAGGATCTGATCAGCGGGGAAGTGCTGGCCTGCGACTTCAAGAGCTTCGCTGACCATTTCGGGTTCTTCCTCCCCTTGGCCGGCATCTCCACGATCAAGGAGATCAAGGAGAACCCCTTCGATGTTCGCGCTACTGGTCGGTTGACCAAGCTCTACATCGAGCTTTTGCAGAACAACAAGACCTGGGCGTCGGATGAGCGCCGAGCGGACATGAACCACTTCATGGCTCGCCTGGTGTTTTGCTTCTTCGCAGAAGACACGGACATCTTCCAGGGCACGAGTCTGTTTACCCAGACCCTGCAAACGATGACCGAGTCAGATGGATCCAACACCCACACGGTGCTGGAAGCCATCTTCCGGGCGATGAACCTCTCAACCGAAGAGCGAGCAACCGCGATGCTGTCGGGTTGGGCTGAGCGCTTCCCGTATGTCAACGGTGGATTGTTCTCTGGAAATACGGATGTTCCGATATTCACCCGCACAGCGCGATCCTACTTGTTGCGCACTGGCGAGCTGAAATGGCAGGAAATCAATCCCGACATCTTTGGTTCGATGATCCAGGCGGTAGCCGATGAAGAAGAGCGCGGCTCACTGGGCATGCACTACACCAGCGTGCCCAACATCCTCAAAGTGCTGAATCCGCTCTTCCTGGACGACCTGCGCGCCCAACTAGAAGCGGCCGGCGACAACAAGGTAAAGCTGCTGAACTTGCGAAAGCGCATGGCGCGCATTCGTGTGTTTGACCCGGCCTGCGGCTCTGGTAACTTTCTGGTTATAGCCTACAAGCAGATGCGTGAGATTGAGGCTGAGATCAACAGGCGGCGAGGGGAAGCGGAACTGCGCACTGAGATCCCGCTGACCAATTTCCGGGGCATCGAGCTACGCGAGTTCCCGGCTGAGATTGCGCGGCTGGCTCTCATCATCGCTGAGTTTCAGTGCGATCAACTCTACCGCGGCCAAAAGGAAGCGTTGGCAGATGTGTTGCCTTTGGATTCCCAGAACTGGATTACATGTGATAACGCGCTGCGTCTGGATTGGTTGGCGATCTGTCCGCCCACTGGCACAACGGTAAAGCTGATCGGAGACGATCTTTTTGACACTCCAACTGACCAGGCAGAGATCGACTTTGAGAACGAAGGTGGTGAAACATATATTTGCGGAAATCCCCCCTATGTGGGGCGCAAATATCAGACAGATGCACAAAAGGCGGAATTAAAGGCCGTCTTTCGTGGCCGATCCAACGACACCTTGTCATTGGACTATGTCTCTGGCTGGTTCATGAAGGCCACCGATTACATGGCGGAAACGCTGGCAGACGTTGCGTTTGTTTCGACAAATTCCATCTGCCAAGGTATCCAAGTCTCAGCTCTTTGGCCCACGTTGTTTGGTGAAGGTGCAGAAATTAGATTTGCCTATCAATCTTTTAAGTGGGCGAACCTTGCAGCAAAGAATGCGGGGGTGTCGGTTGCTATTATTGGTTTAACACGTAGGAATGGCGCCACTAAGCAGATTTTTATCGCCAATGAGGGTGGGGCGGTTACTGTTCGCACGGTCTCTAATATCAGCCCTTATCTTGTTCCAGGGGACAATGTTCTGGTTTCACCTCGATCCAAAGTTCCGGACGAGCGCGCACCTATGCAATTTGGCAATCATCCTTACTACGCGAATGAGCTAATGCTTTCGAAGGATGAAGCGTCTGGGATGGTAGGAGAAGATGCGCGAGTGGCCGAACTTATACGGCCCTTGTATGGCTCACGTGAGAGCATCAGTGGCACGCCCCGCGCGTGCTTGTGGATTACAGACGAAAACCTTGCGCTAGCGCAAGAAGTCCCTGCTGTATGGGCTCGTGTTGAAAAAGTCCGCAAGGATCGTAAAACTAAGACAAAGGATGTTCAGGCAAAAAAGCTAGTTGAGACACCGTGGCGCTTCCGAGATCAATACGAAGCGGAAAGCAGTTTGCTGGTCGTTCCGATTGTAAGCTCGGAGAATAGGCCGTATCTGCCAGTTGTTCTGCTATCGAAAGAGGCGGTAGTCCATAACAAGGCGTTTGCGCTGTATGACGCGCCTCTTTGGAACTTTGCGCTGATTGCGTCAAAGATGCATCTTGTCTGGGTGGCGGCTGTCTGTGTGCGCTTAGAGATGCGTTATTCCTACTCAAATACCTTGGGTTGGAACACCTTTCCGGTGCCGACTCTCACTGAACAAAACAAAGCGGATCTAACTCGATGCGCGGAAGACATTCTGCTTGCACGAGAGTCGCACTATCCGGCCACAATTGCCGACCTTTACGACCCTGAGAAGATGCCGGATGACCTTCGCCGTGCCCACGAGCGCAATGACGAAGTCCTGGAACGGATCTACATCGGTCGGCGCTTCCGCAATGACACCGAACGCTTGGAAAAGCTGTTCGACCTCTACACCAAGATGACGGCGGGCCAAGGCAAGCCAAAGAAGAAGGCCAAGAAATGAGCATGGAAGATAACCCAACCAACAAATACACCGTCCCGTCCGTCTCCATTGCCACGGCGCAAACCGGTGCATCCAGCAAAGCCAATGCCCTAGGCATGCGGCCGATGCAGGAGAAGGCCTATGCCAAGCGAGGCGAGCAACACCTGCTTATCAAGTCGCCTCCGGCCTCTGGCAAGTCCCGTGCCCTGATGTTTATTGCCCTGGACAAGATTCGAAACCAAGGCTTGAAGCAGGCCATCATCGTGGTGCCCGAACGATCCATTGGTGGCAGCTTCGCCGACGAGAAGCTGTCAGAGCATGGCTTCTGGGCTGACTGGGAAGTGCGCCCTCAGTGGAACCTGTGCAATGCGCCGGGTGAGGACAACGGCAAGGTTGCCCCATCCAAGGTCAGGGCCGTTGGTGCTTTCCTGGCAAGCGAGGACACGGTTTTGGTGTGCACCCATGCCACCTTCCGCTTTGCTGTGGATGAGTTCGGGATTGAAGCCTTCGACGGGCGGCTCATCGCTATTGATGAGTTCCACCATGTCAGCAGCAATCCAGACAACAAGCTTGGCACGCAGCTTGGCCAGCTCATCTCTCGCGGCGAGGTTCATGTGGTCGCAATGACGGGCTCGTATTTTCGTGGCGATGCGGTCGCGGTTCTCTCCCCAGAAGATGAGGGCAAGTTCGAGTCGGTCTCCTATACCTACTATGAGCAGCTAAACGGCTATACCTATCTCAAAAGCTTGGACATCGGGTATTTCTTTTACACGGGTCGCTATTTGGACGCGATCGTGAAAGTGCTCGATCCGTCCTTGAAGACGATCATCCATATTCCCAATGTCAACGCCCGTGAGTCTTCGAAGGATAAGCACAAAGAGGTTGATGAAATCCTAGCCTCGCTAGGTGATTGGAAGGGGCGCGATGAGGCAACGGGGTTCCACCTTATCCAGGTGACCGATGGGCGCTTGATCAAGGTTGCAGACCTGGTGGATGACAGCGACCCTGCGCGCCGCTCCATGATCCTGGCCGCATTGAAGGATCCAGCTCAGAAAGACAATCGCGATAACGTCGATATCATCATCGCCTTGGGGATGGCCAAAGAAGGGTTCGACTGGATCTGGTGTGAGCATGCTCTGACCATCGGCTACCGCAGCAGTCTCACCGAAATCGTGCAGATCATTGGTCGGGCCACTCGCGATGCACCGGGAAAAGCGCGCTCGCGTTTCACCAACTTGATTGCTGAGCCGGCTGCTGACTCTGAAATTGTGGTTGATGCCGTGAACGACACCCTCAAAGCCATCGCGGCAAGTCTGCTGATGGAGCAAGTGCTGGCACCGCGCTTTGAATTCACGCCCAAGAATGCTGGCGAGAAAGAGGGCTTTGACTACGGGGACGAGGGCTACCAGGAAGGGAAGGCCAATGTTGGCGTAAATGCCACCACGGGCGAAGTCCATGTCGAGATCAATGGGCTTGCACAGCCAAAGTCTGCTGAGGCGGCTAGGATTTGCCGAGAGGACATCAATGAAGTCATCACTGGCTTCATCCAGGACAAGCCGACCCTGGAGCGAGGGTTGTTCGACAAGGACAACACTCTGGCAGAGGAAATCACCCAGGTCCAAATGGCCAAGATCGTCCGGGACCGCTACCCGGACCTGAGTGATGAGGACCAGGAAGCCGTGCGTCAGCACGCTATTGCGGCTCTCAATATCACGCAACAAGCCAAGCAGGTGATTGCTCAGGAGGATGCGAGGGGCGAGTCCGCTAACATGTCGCTGATTGATGGCGTCCGGAAATTCGTCAACGTCAAGGATCTGGATATCGACCTGATCGATCGGATCAACCCCTTTGATGCCGCCTATGCAGTCTTGGCCAGGGCGATGGACGAGCGCGTTCTTCGCCAAGTCCAAGCCGCTATCGCGGCCAAGCGCTTGGCCATCACCTACGAGGAAGCCAAGGATTTGGCCAAGCGTGCCGTGGCGTTCAAGAATGAGCGTGGGCGCTTACCTGAGATTGGTTCGGCAGATCCATGGGAGCGTCGTATGGCCGAAGGCGTAGCTTCGTTGCAACGCCATGTCGCCCAGCAAAAGGCATCCGCTTCTCAGGGAGGCGGCAATGGCTGATCGGGAAGGCGAAAAGCTACTGGAAGAACTGGGCCTTGAAGCTGCACCGATCAAGGCCAGTAGCCATACCCCGCAGGAGGAGCGCCTCCTAGCAGGGTTTGAGGACATCCTGCGGTTTGCGGAAGAGCATGGGCGAGCTCCCCAACATGGTGAGGACCGAGACATTTTCGAACGTCTCTATGCCGTGCGCCTGGATCGCCTACGAGCGTTGACCAGTGCTCACCCACTGCTGATTCCGCTTGATTCCCAAGGTCTGCTTTCGGCGCCTTCCAGCCGCGCTGAGCCCGAGGATATGGATGATGCAGCGCTGCTGGCCGAACTCGGACTTGCGGATGGTGAAGATGACATCACTCAGCTGCGACATGTGCGCTCATTTGAAGAACGCAAGTCGGCAGAAGACATCGCCAACCGCACTGAGTGCCCAGACTTCGATCGCTTCCAGCCGTTGTTCGAACGGGTGGAGGAGGACATCAAGACAGGTCTTCGCAAGACTCTGCGGTTCGGGCGCGACGCCAGTGTGGAGAAGGGCAACTTCTTCATTCTCGGTGGCCAAATGGCCTACGTTGCCGAGGTGGGCGAGAGCTTTCGTGCCCCGAATGGTGAATCTGACGCTCGATTGCGGGTTGTCTACTCCAATGGCACGGAGAGCAACCTGCTTCAACGATCTCTCCAGCGAGCGCTCTATAAGGACGAAACCGGCCGGCGCATCACGGACGACGATCATGGTCCGCTGTTTGGTGACACCTTGGAACCCAATGACATCGTCAATGGGACCATCTACGTCCTGCGCAGCCTGTCCGATAACTCTTATGTGGTCGCGCACCGCGAACTCATCCACAAGATTGGCATCACGGGTGGCAAGGTCGAGACCCGCATCAGCAACGCCGAGAAAGACCCCACTTACATGCTGGCTAAGGTCGAGGTGGTGGCCACCTACAAGCTGTCCAATCTCAATCGAGCACGTCTGGAGAACCTGTTCCACAGGATCTTCCAGGGTGTGCGGTTGGACCTGACGATCGAGGATCGGTTTGGCAACCCGGTGAAGCCACGCGAGTGGTTCTTGGTGCCACTCCAGGTCATTGATGAGGCGGTGAAACGCATTCAAGACGGCTCGATTACCAACTACGAATACGATGCGGCCCAGGCGAGGCTGGTGTTACGCGTCTGACGCAGCTATCGAAGCCGGCCGCGCTGGCCAAGAAGGCGGTGTCGCGCCCACTCAGGAACCTCTGCTACAAACGCATTGGCCATGGGTCGAAGACGTGTCTCCACCTTGCCCCACGCCACATCGGAAATGGTATGGCCATGCCTATCGTTCCTGAAGAAGTCCCCAGGCCGTCGAAGCTGGAAGTCCAGTTTGCCGACGGTCTTGAGTAGATCGTCGGCGAGGTCGGGGCGAACGGGCATGTAGGCATCATATCTGAGCAATGGGAAGCCAAATCGCCACGCGCCACTGCTATGTGCGGGGGGCGATGTGCGGCTGTAGTTTGGCCTCAACCCAGCCGATGGGCTATAACCCTTGCTGACCCTAAACGGAGCATTCCCCTTGGCCCTGACCACCCTTCAGTCGATCAGCGCGGAAATCAAGCAGCTCGAAGCTCAAAAGAAACTGGTGGAAAAGCGCGATGGTGAGGTGCCCAAAGCCCTGGCGGTGCTTCAGAAGTATGCCAAGGTCCTCAGCCCCGTCCAGCGACGCCAAGTGGCCAAACTCATTGGGGAATCCATCGGCGCAAAGCCAGTGCGCGCGCCCAAGGCTGCCACTGGACCTTTGAAGGGCCGCAAGCTCGGCAAAGTCGCCGCGAAGTATCGGCTTCCGAGCGGTGAGACATGGGCAGGCCGAGGTTTGGCCCCCAAGGCGTTCACCGCGTGGGCCAAGTCCGCCGAAGGCAAAACGTGGTCCAAGGCCAACCCGAATGCCAAGTTCCCCCCGGCCGATGGCCCGGTGAGCAAGTCGTCGGCCAGGGCAGTCAAGAAGGTGACCAAGGTGGTCAAGAAGGCGAGCAAGGCGAAGACCGCTCGGAAGGCCGCCAAGAGTGGCGGGACGAAGACTGCTGGTAAACGCCGTGCAGAATCGTCCCGCTGACGCCCGCGCAAAAGCTGTGGCCGCAGCGCAAGCGTTGCTGGACGTCGCCCACGGAGCGCTCCTCGAAGGGGAGGTGGGCGTGCGCTTGCGCACGCAACTGGGTCTTCACTGGTCCGCGTTGACGTGCGTCCAATACTTGTCAGGGAAAGAGGCCGTCGGTGCATTGATGGCCCTGCCTGACGAGTGGAGCGAGCAAGGACGAACCAAGTCAGATCTGCTCCACGCTGTGATGATCGCTTTGGCCGTGGTCAGCGAGGCGCGTGGCAGTCGCGGGGGCAGGGTGTCTGGCAGCAAGCTGGCCCTGCGCCTCCAGGAAGTGCGAGCCAGCGGTGTGGTGGACGTGGCGTGGAACTGACCTTTACCGCCCCGAGCTATGCCCTTCTGCAGGCCGAAACCCAGTGCTGGAAGTGTGGGCAGCGCACCCGGGCGACGACGATCTGGGTGCCGTCCTTCACCGACGCCGCGGACGTAGAAGAGCCTGACGACGAGCCGGAGACCGGCGGTGCGGCGACCTTGCGTAACGTCCAGGATCTGGGCGACCAAGCGGCAGACCACATTCGAGAGGTGGCCCCCTGGCTCAAGCCTGGTCATTCGGAAACCACCAAATCCACTTACTGGGCCAACCATTGCCAGGCATGCGACATCATCCAGGGCAACTGCTTCGTTCTAGGCGTCAACGGCCCGTTCTTCCCTCAGTTCCCCGCCGAAGCAGACGCCCTTGAAGTCATCGCCGGCCGTGGCCCATTGTCGCCCAATGCGGTGTCGGCGCAGTCCGGCTGGATGGCTTGGATCGCAGACCGATTACACGGAGAGCAATGAACATGTGGGAGTGGCGCCAACGACGCGCTTGGGGCACCGAAAGAATGCGGCAAGAGCTGCGAGTGCGGTTCTTGCACTACGCGCGCACCTTTGGCAGCAAGCGTGGGGTGGAGCACTTCGGAAATGCAGTTGAGGAATCTCCCCGCCTGTATGTTTATTTCGCTGGGCGGCACGCCGGCTACATTCACGAGTGGAGGGTTGAAGGCACGACCGCAATTGTCGGCCACTTTGCAGTGGTGAAAGAACTGGAGGGTAAGGGGTTCGGTGAGCCACTTCTGCGTGGTTTCGCTGAGGCAGCCCAGCGCGAACTTGGGGTGGCGAAGATCGTCTTCCGAGTCCGCAAGCACTCCTTGGCTTATGAAAAGCTGTTTGTGCGGGTGGGAGCAGCCTCCACAGGACGCATTGTCGACGGCATCCCAGAGTGGGTGTGGACGCTTCCATAAGCGCAAGGTGTCGCAGCTATTGAGACATCGCTGGGGCAGGGTGGGCGGGCTACCCTTGGAGTTGTTGCCATGGCCTTCGATGTTGAAAAGTTGAACCTGTTAGAGAAGGTGCGCGATTTTCGCTTTGCTCTCGCATTGTTGGCGTTTGCAGCGCTCGCGGATGTGTTCCTGGTGTTGATGACGGGATCCAACCTTTGGGCCTTTGAGTGGAACGGCATCGCCTCGCGCCCAGGTCCCTGGTTGTTGTTGGTCCTTGCTTACAGCGTGACGATGACCCTGGGTGCTGGGTTGATTTCTTCCTCCGCAATGGCCGTGCTGGAACTGTTTGTGCCCAAGATTCAGCAATGGCTGGGGCCCCCCGACACACCGCAGAACCCAGACCCGCTGCGGTATGTCCATCGGTGGGAGGCCGAGAAGGCGTTGGCCCAAGTGGCCGAGTCGGCCGGCTCGAAGGCGGTAGAGAAACAACTCGCGGAGCGCGCGATTGACGAGGGGAGGTGGCACGCCCTGGTGGGAGCGGGCTGGGTCGGTGTGGCGTTGGTTGCGTTGGACTGGAACATGGCCGGTTCCGGCATCGCGGCCCTTGCGCAATGGCATGCATGGACGCCTTGGCTGGTTTTAGCCATCCCCGCACTGCCGTGCGTCTACCATGCGTGGGTTGGCGTTCCGGTGCACGACTTTATTGAGTGGCCCCAGGTGGCGGAAGACCTCTATCAAAAGAGGTCCGCTGCCTTCGTTGCTATGCCGACCTGATGAGTGCCAGCGTTCTAAAATGCATTCGCGGGACATGACTTGGCGCTGGTGGCGATCCGGGATGCTGCTGTGTGAGTGGCGTAGGTATGTCCTCCGCGTCCATGATCCGTTGGCCAGGCTCGCCCTGGCCGTTGTCGCTGAGGCGTCTGTCGGTCATGGCAGGCTCCGGAATCGAAAGATTCCCGCTCCCCATTGGGTGGACCTCGGGCACCCGGAGCCTATTGGCTATGCGGGCACAACACCGGCGCTTCTGCGACCGTCGGTGATGTTTTAGCCCGGCAATGGTCTCGGTGCAAGCCCCCGGTTTCTCCGCAGCACGACCTTTGTTGATAACCACTCTTGTGCAAACGGATTTATCGAGTATTGGTGAGGTAAGCCAAAACGAGGCCCTTTCCATTTCCCAATCCCGGCGCCACCCTTGGATGGGTTAAACCGTAGCGGTCCCACTCGAACACTCTTGCGTAGATACAGTCCCATGCTCAGGCCCCCTTTAGGCTCCATGCCGAGCAGTTGTATAGCACGGTCAGCATGGCCCTAAGCTGCTGCTACTTGTCGCTGGAAAAGGCAATGTCCAAGCGAGTTGATGGCCAATTCAATTAAACTCTTGGCTTCCGGGAAAGACCCATGTTCCTAACAGGCGATCCACTGAATGAGTAAGAAAGCGTTGGAATCGATCACCTCTGCCAAGGCCAAGATCGAAGAGGAACTCCGCAAGCTTGAAGAGCAGGAAGCTACGCTCCGCCAAGAACAGGCCGCCTCCGCTGTAACAGAAATCATCGGCCTGCTGTCCCAATACAGCGACTACTTCACCCCGAAGCAGAAGGCCGAGCTGGCGGTGGCCATCGGGGCCAGCCGCCCGGGCCGTGGCCGCAAGACTGCCCCTGCCCAGGCCAAGAAGGAAGTCGCCCCCAAGTATTGGCTGCCCCATACCCATGAGACCTGGAGCGGCCGTGGCCGTCCTCCGCGGGCTTTCACGGCTTGGGAGGGCACCGCTGCCTACAAGCAGTGGAAGGCCAATCACCCGGACGAGAAGTTCCCGAAGTATCCCGGGTGAGAAGAAGCTTGAGCAACGGCATGGGGCGAAGCAAAAAGCTCAGGAGTAATTCCAGTGCCGTAGGAGAACTTCAGATTCTGCATAGGAGTTTTCTGATGCTGCGGTCAGCCTTCAACTGATCGCACGTCCGCGCTCCTCATGGCAACCTGTCTCCGTCGTCTAGGCCACTTCACCCACCATGGCTGGGGGACGGGGGCTAGAACCTCCACTCAAGCGCCGACGACCAAAGGCCTCGCATGCGAGGCCTTTGCTTTTTGCGCCTGAGGCTCCTTGGCTAGGCAGGGGCGGGGAGAAGGCCGCCGGCCGGAAGCCATCCGTCTATCCTTGTAGACGTTTTGAGTAGCTCTGGGGCTGGCGCTTGCACGCCCATCTGGCCAGCAGTAGCGTTTTAGCGACGCTTTCTCGTCAAGGAATGAACGATGAAAACCCTCTCCGGCGCATTGCTCGGGTTGGCCGTGCTGGCTGCTGGCTTCTCTCCGATCACCAAGGCGGCGGACCAGGTGATGAACCCAGCCGACGTCATCGAGGGCATGGGAGAGCGCGTGCCGCCCGGCAAGGAAAACGTCAGCCTGTCGCCGCTGTTCAAGGTCTACACCTTCGAAAAGTCGGGTCTGAAATTCGTTCAAATCAACTCTTTGCGGGACGAGGTCATCACCGTCATCGTTGTGACCCCAGGCGCCGAGTCCCGCCTGCCGATCGGCTCCGCGGCGGGCCAGCCACTGCTCTTGGTCAACGACGAAGCTGCGGGCTTGCAGGCCGGCTAGGCACCAGCGTCGGGACCTCTGGCTCGTCGCTCTTGAATTGATCGCTGTTGGATGTTCAAGCTCAAGATGGAAAGCCCCAGCTGGACTGGGGCTTGGGTAGAAGCAGTGTCGCGCCGGCGCCTGGTTAGCTGTGATCTCTCTGTAGGTTGTTCATCCGGGGCCGATCTGGAAGATGGGGTTGCCGAGCCACCCCAGCCTCCAGATCGGCCCCGGGTGAACCTGCATAGACATGCCCGTTCAAGCCCTCGCGGTCGAGCCCTGCTTGTGTGGATCGCATCCTTCTTCAGGGGCTTACGGCGACACTGAAGGTCCAGGACGCTGGTGACGTCGGTGATTGCAAGCCGTGTGAGCCGCCACAACGTTTTCCGGTTCGTCGTGCCCTCCATCCTGGCGGGCTGTGATGTTCTCGGCGGTGCACTGAAGGGATCGAGCCTTACTTGGAACGCTGCTGGGGTTTGTCGAGACGAAAGCCAGGAAAGTGGGCGGAACGGCGAATCGGGCGCCGAAATACCAGATTCCGGGGGGGGCAAAACGTGGACCGGGAATGGCAAGCACCCAACCGATTTCTTGAGCTGGATCGCCACGCCGGAAGGAAAGGCTTGGCAGAAGACGCATCCGGACGAGAAATATCCCGCATACCCATGCAAGCCTGGCTGATGGCAGTTTGGGTTTGGCAAGAGCCCCGGCAAGCCGGGGCGTTTTTATGGGCGTGAGGTTTGGAACAAAGAGCAAAATCGGCCAAAGCAAGAGCCGGCGGCGCTGCCGCCGAGTCTTGGAAGAAAAGGGGGGAAGAGCGGCAGCGGCTTCCGCTGTGCCTGCAGTCTGGCAGGAAATGGGAAGTGGTTCAAAGATTTTCAGAATATGCTTTTCAACCGGCAGATTTCATATTTAGTCTTAAAAAGAATCTATAGAACTATTGCGAATTATTTGTGGTGCTATAACCTGGTTGTGTAGAGGGGAAATGCCTTCCACTCAAATCATTTATTAGGACGCTGAAATGCACATTCACACTCTCGCAACCGACGGAACCCAGGTCATCGCCATTACCCAAGCCGCTTCTAGTGGCGGCGGCGAGTATGGGCATCCCGTGATGCTTTCATCGATTCGTTTTGACTTGGCTTCATTCGACAAGGCGATTGAAGAGTTGAATAAGAAAGGCCATCGCCATGCGAAGTGCTTCGAGGTGATCGAGCGCTGGAAAGTGGACTCACGGAATCAGGGGCCTCGCTCCCGCTTCGGCAAGACCTTGGCGGCCTTGCGCGATGAGGTTGGTGACAATCTGAAGGGTCAGGTGATGTTTGCGACAGACGACAAAGCGGGAGACGCGGTGGAATCGTTCAAGCCCATGGTTCGCGCCGCCGGCCTCCATGCCACCCTGCCAGCCGCCAGCTCCGACGCGGCCCGGGCGCGATTCTAATGGCCCGTCACCATGCCAGCCCCACCCAGCATGAGGCCGCCGATGGCCTCTGCGGGACTGAGCGGACTTCGTATAGGGCGAAACGACGTCGACGCTACTACGCCTACGAACGCTGCTCAGGATCGGTTTGCTACTTCGACAAGTCCATGCACGAGCACCTGCAGCGATACCCGCACACCCAGGCTCACTTCCACCTCGCCCGGTGCCTTCACACCTCCTCGCTGCTGACCTTGGAGGAAGCAAACCGCCAGGCCTGGCTACCCAGGCCCAATAGGACCCCATGACCGCGCGCTACACCCTCAAACCTCAGCAGAAGACCCAACGCCGGGTGGAGACGATCCATCCGGTGAAAGTGGATCAGGGAACCAAAGCCGCGTTTGACGCCCTGGCTCGGTCACAAGGCTTGAGCTCTCGTGCCGCGCTCACGCAGCTGATCAACCTGCATGCCGTTCTCCGCCAGCCCTTTGAGCCTCGCACCCCACGCCCTTGGGGCGTCAACGGGTCACCGAGTCGCCCGGTCTACACCGCCGCACTGCCAGCAGTCCTGGTGTCGCCAGACGTTGGCCTTGCGCTGCTGATCGACGCCAATCGAGCCGGCGTCCGCTTGCCAGAAGCCATCCGGCAGCTGGTCTGGAGGTGTGTTCAAGCGGGTCAATGAGTGCGGGCAGGGTGAGGCGGTGACTGGGCGGCGGTGGCCGCCTTTATTGCGCTTGGCGATCCCCTGGCGCAGAAAAAAGGGGGCGGGTGCCCCTTTCGATGGGACAGACGAGCGTGGGGCAAGGATAGTGCAGCGGTGGCCGGGGCGGGAGCCCCTGGCCTGGTGCCTTTCCTCTCTCAAGACGCTTCGGCTTTTCAGGCGCGCCTTGGGCGCGTTCTTTTAGAGCTAAGAGCAAAAGCGGCCAAAGCCTAAGAGCCGGCGGCGCTGCCGCCGCGTCTTGGAATGATAGGGCTGGGAAGAGCAGGAGCGGCCACCACCGGGATCAGGGTTCGGCTGGAAATGTGAGGCGGTGCAAATAGTTTGAATATTTGCTTTTAAACCGTCAGTTTTCATCTTTAGTCTTAAAAATAATCTATAAATGTATTGCCAAAAGTTGGATTTCGCATAACCTGAAATAAGAGAAAGCAAGCCGGCTTTCAATCAGAAAAAGGAATCCACCCATGTTCGTTCTCGCTTTCTACATCGCAAGTCTCCTCATCGGTGTTGTCGCTGGCCTCGCCATCGCAGACCGCATCGAATCCACCCCGTTTTTCAACTAAAAAAGGAAACAACCCATGAAGACCTTCCCGTTCAACGACTCCGGCTTTAAAGACATGCGGGCGTGGATTGCTGACAACCAGGCCAAGTTCAACAGCCTCTACTACGACGCCCAAGAAATGGCACAAAAGATTGGAGGCGATGCCTGGTTGTTCCATTGCGACTACTGGGACCAGTTCGACGCGGAAGACGCCGAGCACGACCGGCAGGTTGAAGACGCGAACTGGGATCTCAGCGCGGAAGGATTCGAGCGCTATCAGACCCTGTTGTTCGCCAAGGCTGGCGTCGATGAGGCACGGGTTCGCGAGGAACTGCGCCAGCTGGAGACGATGAAGGGGAACCTGCATTGAACACCAGGAGCTTGAAAAAGATTACCCAGCACCCGCCGACCCCACTGGCGCTGCTCCACTTCCTCGCAATGGGCGTCTCTGGCTTGGCCATCGGCCACCTTGGCTGGCAACTGCTCACCGGGCCTTGGTCCAGCTTCAAGCACATCACCGCCGGCCTGCTGCTCAGCCTGGTGCCGGTCGTGGTCATCGCTGTTTGGTCGCTCTGCCTCTTCGGCATCGCCCAGCACGTCCAACTCAACTGAAATCGAACACCTGAAACAGGAGGAAACCAGCTATGCGCAAGATCTTCAACAAGCTTCTCAACATCGCCATCTTTGGACTCGCAATCTTCGCCTTGGACAAGGTTCCGGAGCGTCTTGATCGCATGACGCATACCGCCCAAAACTTGGCTCAGAACGTCGGCTACTCCGGGCCGATGGCGGGCATCCCGTCCGGCTTACCCGATGATATAGAGTGGTGAACATGGACACATTCAGGATTTCATTCACGGCAAGGCAAGGGGCATGATCTTCTTGGCCTCTCTCAAGAACGGCTGTGCGTGGTTGCTGAAACCCTTTCGACGCAGCGGCAGGCCGGTAAGCCTCGGCGATGTTTCGCGTTACGGCATTGCTGGCGTAGATCTAATCTTTCTCAATGTATTGGCAGGCCTGGAAAATGACTGACCGGACCTTCCGTTCCGAGTGTCCAACTGCGGAGCTCGTCTTGGGACCGCACTTGGTGCTTCTGGAATGGGCAGATTACAAGATGGGACGTGCTGTCATCGCGTCGATGATGCTGACCAGCGAGCCTCTTCGGCTAGCCGTTCTTAGGACAGGGGAGGATGCGCTTGATCAGCTCCTCGCGCTGCTTCACTGGTAGTGCGGTAAGAGCAGCCAAGACGTCGGCGAGCATCTTCTGCTGGCTTTCGCTCTCCGGCCCGAGGGAGAGGATGGCGGAGGCCATCGCTTCCGTAGTCGACAGGAAAAACGCGGGCGGCACGTCCAATGCCTGGGCCACCTCAAACAGCGACTCAAGGCTGATCGACATCGAGCCTGATTCGTATCGCGAAATTCTTGCCGATGCTGTGTCTTTGTCCAACCCCATGCGCACTCCAACTTCGCGTTGGCTTAGCCCCCGCCACTCCCTGGCCTGGCGTAGGCGCGCGGCCACGATCGCCCGGGGGGCAGTCGGCGCAGGCGTCATGGGCTGAACGGATGCAGTGCAGGCATGCGATCAGGATGACGGAAGCCCTACGCGCAGGGTAGACTCTACGTCACACGTAAGTCATGGGCAACCCAGAGCTAGGAGCAGGGCATGAAGCGGTGGACGGCAGGCGTGTGCGCGGTTGCGTTGATGGCGTCAGCGGGGGCTTGCGCTCAAGACGGAAAGGGACTGTTGCGGCAGATTGGTCAGGCCATCTCGGGGACGCCCAAGGCAGTCGCTGATCGGGCCAGAAGCCCATACCTGGAACCAGCGGGCACTTACTGGGACGATGGGGACCCCGAGGTTCTCGACGGATACACGCGCATCCGATGGGGCTTGGCGGCCACCGCCTCGGGCGGCTTCGGCATGTGCGAGGACAACTTGTTCGCCCAGGCCAAGGCCGGTTCGGTCATGACGCCTGCCATGCGATCGCATTGCATCGAATCCTGGGGCCATCAATTCCAGCGCGTCGGAGAGAAGGGCGATCCGGCGGCAGCCTTTGAGGCCAAAGCCCAGCAGATCGCGTCCACCGACGCCTTCTACCTGCGGCCCTACATCGACGTGGAGATCGACCCCAAGACGAACGTCCTCCACGCCTACGTCCTGGTGATGAACCAGGAATGGTATCCGCGGTCGCCAGGGTTTTTGCCCGTGTCCGTCATCGGCCCTTCTCCACTGGGGAAGGGCAATGCAGTGGTCGGGGTTGAGCACGGCGGGCGTTACCACGCCGCGCTGCGCCTGAAGCCCGAAGATGCAGCCGAACTGCGACGGGTGGGGCGCGATGCCACCGGGGACCGAATCTTTTTCAAGGTCCTGCAGGAGGCTCTGAAGCCCAACGGGATTCCCGACATCGTTTTGCAGATCGACCGCCTGGAGATCGGCTACAAGAACCAGATCATCGGCATCACCCCCTCCAAAGACAAGGACGCATGATATGAAGCGAGTAATGGCGGTTGCGGCAGTGGTGGCGACGCTGGTCCTGGCAGGCTGCTCCGGTGACAGAGGCCCTTCCAAGGAATACGCCGTAAAGGCCGTCGAGGCCTATTTCACTCAGCAAGGCAGGGACGCGACGCTCCAACGAACGTGGCAGTTCGACGTCACCGACGCCGGGGATCTGTCGCTCAAATGCGAGAAGAAGCCGAACGGCGACCAGGAGTGTGCCGTTTCTGGGCGGGTTATGGCCCAGGGCAAGCTCGGCGGTCAGCCCACGACGCCCGAGGGAAAGCCGATGAACCTCAAGTTGCACGTCGTCTTCCGTCCACAAGGGGAGGGCTGGCAGCCGGTAGACGTAAAAGACGAAGGGACGTCTGCAGGCTAAACGCCTGCGTGCCATCGTCTTGATTGCACACGAGTTCCGATCAAGCGTGCAGCCAAGACCACCAGGGAGAGAAGAAGATGACTGCTTACACACCGCAACCCCGCATGATGGCCCCACCAGGGCCCTCTCAGATGATTCTGCCGCTCGTGATCTTGGGGCCGTTGGGCCTCGTCGCACTGGCGGCGGGCCTGGAGGTCATGAAGCGCGATTTCTTCATCGGCCTGGTCTGCTGTGTGCCCGGTGCGCTCGTCTTTGCGTTCTTGGCCTTCTGCTTCGCCCTCCATGTTCGAGCTCAGCGGCTTTGGGGCTGGCACGTCCAAACCGGCCGTGTCCCGACGTTCCGCCCGCACGGTTTCCTGAAGGGGGCTGCAGTAGGCGCGGTGCTCGGGGGCGGGGTGGTGGTGATGGCAGCCTGGCTCGGGCTGCGGCTGATGGACGACCCGCTCTACGGGACGTTTGCCAACTACGCCTTTTATGGGGCCTTCCTCTACGGTCTGCCGGTGCTGATCATCGGGGCCTTGGTGGTCGGCTGGGCGAAGCGGGCCTGGGATCGCACTGCGCTCCCGGCAAGCTGATGTCGGTGAGTCACCGCATTTCGAGGCATATTCCCAGTCGCATCCATAGAGATGGGTGCAGCCCGCTCTCCAGATAACGCTTACCCGATGGCGTCGCGACAGGTGAGATCGGCGAGCCTTAGCTTTTGCCAAATTTGGTGGGAGGCGGCATAGTCATGCACACATTCGCAATCAAGCATCTAGCGGGCATCCCCATGGCCAAGAAGGGCAAGGCAGCCAACGAAGCTCTCTTTGAAGAAGACTACGTGCTGCGGTCACTGGGGCGGATTGGCTACGACCCAGACATGGCGCTCACTGAGCTGGTGGCCAACACGTGGGATGCGGGGGCTGCCAAGGTTGCTGTGATCATCCCGGCGGAAACGGGTGGGTTGCTGTCGGTTGAGGACGATGGCCATGGGATGACCGAGGACCAGTTTCGTAAGCGCTGGATGACCTTGGGATACAACCGGCAGAGAACCCAAGGGGAGAACGTCCAGTTTCCCTCTGAACGCGACGATTGGGTGCGCATGGCCTTCGGGCGTAACGGCATTGGTCGCCATGGCCTGTTGTGCTTTTCTGATCACTACACGGTCGAAACTTGGACGAACGGCGTGCTCTCGACCTTCGTGATCGGGACAAGGAACCAGCCGTCGCCGTTCTACATTCATAGCCATCAAACAGGCACCCGATTGGGCCATGGCACCCGGTTGCTGGTGGAAGTTGAACGCCACCGCCCGGACCCAGATCGGATCAGGACGGTTCTATCGGGTCGCTTCCTGCACGATCCGCAGTTCATCGTCTCGGTGAACGGGCAATCCGTCCCCCTATCTGAGCATGAAGGCCTTCTGGAAGAACGCAACATTCAGGTCGAACTCGGCTTCAGCGTCACCGCCTATGTGGTGGACACAACACGCACGGCCAAATCCACGCGTTACCAAGGCGTTGCGTTCTGGGTGAGCAATCGTTTGGTGGGTCTGCCGAGTTGGACCGTCGGGCCAATGGCCGTTCTGGACGGGCGGGTGCGCTTTGCAAAGCGCTATGCCATTGTGATTGAGTGCGGAGCAGAGTGGCTATCAGAAGTCGAACCAGACTGGTCGAAGTTCAAGACGACCGAGCGCACTGAGCGCCTTTTCGAAGCGGTCAATGGGTATGCCCAGGAAATGGTTGAGAAGATGTCGGCCAACCTGATCGAGGAAAACTCAGAGGACGCGCTCTACAAGAATCGAGAAGATCTGCGGACGCTGCCAAGGCGTTCCATGCTTGAAGTGGCACAGTTCACAAAGATCGTGGTGCATGACCAGCCAGGCATACCGCCGGAGACCCTCAACAAGGTCGTCAAAGCGGTGATCAAAATTCAGAAGGCACGAAGCGGTTCAAGTTTCCTCGACAAGCTGATGCAGCTGGATGAGCATGACATCGACGGACTGGATCGATTGCTGGGACAGTGGACTGTGGAGGATGCGCTCACCGTTCTGATGAGATCGACAG